>BNJS01003887.1_pt1 | contig 68167 bp, 90 predicted proteins | sample 8540461 | NCBI WGS metagenome assembly BNJS01 (sample SAMD00202454, study PRJDB9452) | human saliva metagenome | isolation source: human saliva | place: Japan
TTCGGCGAACAATGCTGTCAAATCCACGTGCTAGCGTGCTAGATGCAGGTTCCCCCAGGCATCCAAAAGAAACCACGGCTAGGTGAGAATGTCGCTCCCCTGAGCGATATCGGATCAAATCCCAATTTGCGCAGACCGGACAGACGATATCCCACGAGTACTGCGTCCGCTTCAGTTAAAAGGTATGTACACGCTCATTAGTCTTAAAGTCTCGAAGGTCTGCAATCGCGCTGCGTTTGTCAAAACCTGTGTCAACATGATGGTCCAGAAGCTCTGGCATCCCCGGAGGATCGATCCTTAAGACATCGGCGCCTAGAGCCCCTAACAGCCTACTCGCCGAAGGGCCTGCGATAACTCGCGTCATGTCGAGTATCCTTAACCCCCGCAACGGGCGGCAAGCCGCGTCTGCTATTTTCTCTCTGAATGGACCTATTTTGACACGATCAAGCGAAAACTCTATCCAAGGTTTACTCGATAAGCTCTTGCCGTTGTCAGTCTGAAGCCATTCCGAAGGCTTGCGAACGGCGCTGGCAATACCGCCAACTGAGTTCACCAAATACTCGACGTCAGCAGCAGGCATCTTCTGAAGGGCCGCCTTGATACCTTCCAGCCCCCTCTCGCCCACGGCGGACTGTAATGCATCCCGGTGGTGAGGATAGTTTGCATGTAGCCTAACCCATCCATCCTGCACAGGGAAGAACCCAGATAACTCAGCGAAGCCCACAGTCTTTTTGTCATTGATCCGAAGATTGGCTAAGGAGCTGAAGCTACCAGCGATACGCGAAGAATCAATCTTAAGCTGGTTAGAACAACCCTTCGGGAGAAAACTCGCTAAGGCACGGCCAAAGCAACTGACCGAGCTAAGGGCAAGCCCTTCCACGTCGAGCGCTCCACCCACCATTTACGAGGTCCAGACATCACGATTTGAGGCTTTGGACCCAAAGTGGAGGCCAGCGGACACAAAAATCGCTGAAGATTGAAAGTATCGTTGAGGCCAGCGTTTTCGCAACTCATCTCCTCTTCTATTCGGCGGTTTCTAGTGGTCGTGGAAACGCTTCACTGACATATCATTACTGTCCAAGCCTAACAGCCGCGCCATACGCTCAGTCGGGGGTATCAAACCCCAACGTTTTACACGGACAACTACCTACAAATACTTGGCAACCGCGACCTTCGACCACTCATTATGACAGTAGCGTGAGCGTAACTTAGCTCAACTAAGCAAAGCAAAAAGAATATGTGCGGCAGCAGCAGATTGCAGCAAATCCATCCCTCCGGAACGCTTCCTGCCAGCATGTGAACATATTTGCGCCTCAGATCAGTAACAGCAAGAGAATCTACCCATACCCCTAATTTCCAGAGGACGTCCCATGCTCATAAGGTAGTGTATTCACCAATAAAACCAGGTTGGAACAGGTAGCAGAAGGAGCCGAAATTGATAATTATTATCGCAGAGGCGCTGTTCTGGGTTCTGGTTGTCGCGGGAATGGTGGTCCGCTACTGGCTTCGGATGCCCACCCTGAGCAAGTTCCTGCTCTTGGCGGTCCCACTTGTGGATGTCGCGTTGGTTATCGCAGTGATTGCAGAACTTCGCGCAGGCAGACCCGTCGGACTCGAACATCAGCTAGCTGGCTTGTATCTTGGCATCAGCCTGATTCTTGGCCCCGGAATCATCAGATGGTGCGACGAGAAGGCCCGGTCGCTGAGTTCCAGAGAAAAAGCCTCGCCGCGACCGCACGCAACATTCAGCGAAAAAATGCGCCACGAACTTGTTTTCTTGGCTCAATGGTCCGTGGCTGTGGGCATAGCTTTCCTCATCAACCAGGGTCTTATGTATGCAGCTGTCCATGAAAGCCAGAGGGAAGCACTATCTCAAGCCAGTTCAATGCCACTCGGATCGATTTTGGTTGTCGCGTTTTTCGGCCCTGGCTGGCTGTTGCTCTTTGGAGACAACGGCAAACAACAAAGACTAACCGTTGACATCTCAACCACTGCTATATTCGTGGCATGAACGCAGAGTTTTACGACGCCATCATTATCGGTTTCGGCAAGGCGGGGAAAGACGCTTGCGGTAGCGCTCGCAAATGCTGGACAGCAGGGTCGCAATGGTTGAACGATCACCCAAGATGTACGGCGGCACCTGCATTAACATCGCCTGTATCCCCACGAAAGCACTGGTCAGCGCAGCGGCACATAATGAGTCTTTCGACCAGGCCATGGCGCATAAAGAGGCGGTTGTGTCGCTCCTGCACGATCGCAATTACCATATGCTGGCCGATGACCCTCATGTGACGGTGATTGACGGCGAGGGATCTTTCGTTGATTCGCATACGGTGTCGGTTCGCGCGGGCGACGAACGCCTCCTCATCAACGCCCCGCGAATTTTCATCAACACCGGCGCGGAGCCGATCATCCCGCCTATCACGGGCATTGAGGATTCCCAGCACGTCTACACCAGCACCGAGCTGCTGGATCACACCCACCAGCCACAGCGTTTGGCGGTAATCGGCGGGGGTTATGTTGGGTTGGAGTTTGCGTCCACGTACGCCAAGCTGGGCAGCAAGGTCACTGTTTTTCAGCGTAACGACGCCCTGTTCACCGACGAAGATCCGCAGGTTGCAGCGGCAGCCACCCAGGCGCTCATTGATCAGGGAATCCAGATTGTGCTCAACGCGAACGTCACCCACATTGAGGACACTGACAGCGGAGTGTTGGTGAATGGTGACGAGTTTGATGCCGTGCTGCTGGCCACGGGGCGTCGGCCTGTCACCGCAGGGCTCAACCTAGAGGCCGCCGGTGTTGAACTCACTGAGCGGGGCGCAATTGCTGTGAATGACCTGCTGCAAACAAGCGTTCCACATATCTGGGCGTTGGGTGACGTGAACGGTGGCCCACAGTTCACGTATGCATCGCTGGATGATTACCGGATTGTGAAAAGCCAGTTGCTGGGCGATGGCAGCTATACCCGTGCCCAACGCAAACCCATGGCGTATTCCGTGTTCATGCAAACACCCCTTGCCCGCATCGGTATGAATGAGGCCGAGGCACGTGACACAGGACAGCCCGTAGCGGTGAAGGAACTACCCGCATCGGCCGTGCCCCGCCTGCATGTGGATGGAAACACGACCGGTCTGCTGCGCGCGATAGTAAATCCTGACACGAAGGAGATTCTTGGTGCGACTCTGCTGTGCGAGGGCGCGCCGGAGGTGATCAACCTGATTAAAACCGCCATAGACGCGGGCCTGCCGTACACCACGCTGCGGGATCAGGTGTTCACCCACCCAAGCGTGAGTGAAGCCCTGAACGACCTGTTTAACATGTAGTAATGCTGACCCGGTGCCGCATCCCCGTTCAGGAACCCTACGATGCACCTGGGATTTTCACGTTCCTCGCCGACCGTGTGATCGACGGAGTGGAGCACGCCGACCTGGATCAGCTGCGCTACGCCCGAACCATACATCTGCCCCACGGCCCCGGCGCGGTAGAGGTGACCTATACGCAGGGGGCGCTGGAGACCACGTTGGAGCTCGCAGACACTGCGGATGCTCCTGATGCAGTGGGGCGTGTCCAGCGGTTGTTTGATGCGCACCGGGATCCGGGGGACGTCGATAAGCACCTGGAGTCGGATCCCTTGCTTGCACCGAGTGTGCGTGCGACGCCGGGGATTCGGGTTCCTGGGGCTGCGAACTACGAGGAAATGTTGGTTCGTGCGTTGGTGGGGCAACAGATTTCGGTGGCGGCTGCGCGCAAGCATTTGTCCCGATTGGCTGAGGCGGCGGGCGCGCCGTATGAGTCGGAAATTGCGGGGTTAAACAGGTGCTTTCCCACGCCTGAGCAGATCATTTCCGCAGTGGGCGACCCGGAATCCCTGGAGCCGACGCGTCCTTTGCGGCTGCCACGGCAATCCGTCAAAGCGGTGGTGGCATCCATGCGGGCACTGCTGGACGGAGAGCTGAATGTTCATGCAGACGCGGACCCTGAGGAGTTGTTTACGCAGCTGGTGGCCCGCCCACGAATCGGGGGTATGGACAGCGAATTATGTGTTGATGCGTTTGTTGGGGACATCCCGATGTATGGCCGGAGGGCGACGCGGCCTTGGTTGCGGGCGCACGAAAACTTGGCATAGTGGAGGGCAAGCAACATAAAGATTTTGGCTCGCAAAGCCATGGACTGGGCACCGTGGCGTTCGTACGCTGCCATGCATATTTGGAGGAACGCGTCATGACCACTGCTTTCTACGCTCACACCGACACCCCCGACGGCCCGTTCACCGTGATCGTGTCGGACGGCGCGGTGCTGGGCTCCGCTGGACCAGCGACCCGAAAGGACCTGCTCCCCGCATTCACCAGTCGCTGCTGCCGTCGGCCTTTGGAGGAATCGGACACCGAAGCGGAGTTTGCACTGGATGCTGTGCGTAAATACTACGACGGGGATTTCGCCGCCGTGTTGCGGACCCCGGTTCGGCAGGTTTCTGGAGAGTTCCGCAGCCACGCCTGGGACGTGCTACGCGACATCGGTCCTGGCCAGTGCATTACGTACAGTGATTTCGCGGCGTTGGCGGGGACGCCCCAGGCCGTGCGGGCGGCGGCGAGTGCGTGTTCGCAGAACGCCGCAGCGTTGTTTGTGCCCTGCCACCGGGTCTTGAGCAAGGACGGCAGTTTGGGCGGTTTTCTCTACGGCACTGACGTGAAGAAGCGCCTTCTTGAGATGGAAGAGGATGGTTCGGGGGAATGAACAAGGCTGACCTACAGGCGCTTAACGACGTCGCGTGGGCCGAGGTTACACACGCGTACGGCCCTGCCGTGGATGCGCCAGATATGTTGCGGCAACTCATGGAAGGTGGGGACGACCTTGAAGAAGCAACCGAGTTCCTATTTGGTGCGCTGACGCACCAAGGCACTTTGTACAGTGCTACCCTGCCCGTCCTGCGTTTTTGTGTTCGCGTGCTCGACCAGCTGAGCGTCGAGGCAACTGAGCAGGTGGTGGCGTGGATACAGTTTGTTGGAAGCCTTACCAGAACGTCTCCCGAGGCCCCCTATGCGGCGGAATTGCGCGCCGAGGCCATTTCCGTGGTGGAAGCCTTGCTTGCACTCGATGCCAAGAAAGGCGGCGAGTACTACACGCGAGCGCTAGGGGCGTGGCGTTGTGACGCGGAGAATGGGCTGGCTGATCGTGTTCGCACACGGCTGCAGGAATGCCCGGTTGATGGTGGAACACTTGCCGCGTTGGGTACATGGGGCGGGAATCTCAGTACCTACCTCACCTCTGATGACCTGGGGATACGAGCAGCCGCCGCCTTTCATGACCGCAGCAATGCCGGGACGGCTGCGCTGATAGAGGTACTGGGCGACCCCGACATTGAGGATGTCTGGCTGGAGATTGAGCCAGAAGGTTGGCTTGACGATGTGGCGGACGAACTGCTTACCCGCGACCTTGGCGCAATCCCCGAAGCGGATCGTGCACAACTGGAATCCCTGGCCGTCCTCTACGCGTCCACCAACTTCATGCCGTGGGAACACTTTCTCCAGCTCATCGACGCAGGAAACGGAAACGGGGTGCTTAATGTAGATGCAACCAGGCGGTTCCTGCGCGCCGTGGTGGACAATGACTTCCTGTGGCAAACCCCGTATGCAGCCGCCGCTCTGGAAAAAGCAGGGTTACCAGGTGATAGGGAGGAATTGCGGGAGATGGTGGGAGGGGCGGGCTTGTGACGTTGGTTGGCCTGTGAGTATCGCATACAGCGCATTGCCGAAAGATGTGCACTTACCAAGTTGGCAGCAACTTTTACCTGGGTGCGCCAGTTACGGGGCGTCGTTAAGCACGTTGCACCATCTGCTCAACATGTCGTTGGGCATCTCTCACAACTGAAGTATCACCGTTAATCCCCACCGTTGTCATGCACCCTTCCGCCAGGAGAAAAATCGTGGTCGCGACGTCTTCGCTCAGCCCAGAGTTCTTTGTGATGTCTCTAATAAAGCTCAAGAAAGCGCTTTTTATGGCATTGAGCCTCATTAAGAATCGGTGGGCTAATGGCCCCCTATCTCGCCTGCAGCATTGATCCATGCACAACCACGATGCCCGGTCCCCTGATAGCCAGTCATAGAGCCAGTCAAAAATTGCCACAAGATGCCGATCTTCACTGGCCTTGTCTACATAAAGCTTTCAAGTCCGCGTGCCATTTGTCATCGCGTCGCCGCAGCATACGACACAGCTAGCTGCTCTTTACTTTCCGACCAGGGCATAGATGCGTTTCAGCGACAGTCCAGAGGCGGGACGAATTTCATCCATACCCACGGCCTGGTAACCACGCTCATAAAAAGATACTCGGCGGTATCGAGAAGCTTTTTCCAGTTCAGCAGTACTCATCAGACTCTCCCCCAACCCTTGCTCCTTGCATGGAGAGCGATCGTTCTCTACGCTAGCATATACGTCGCGAGAACGACCGTTCTCACTGTTTACGTTTTACAGGAGTTGACAGCATGCCAAACACGGCAGTTCACCCATCGAGGAAAAGCGATGCTCCCTCCCGACGGCCTCCATGGACGCAAATCGCTGGCCGCGACAATCCTGTCAATCATGGCGCTAGCCCTATTGGTCCTTTCGTCGGAGAAAATTACGGGACTCATCGCTGTTACTAACCCCACCTCATGCGGCCAGCATGGCACTCGTCGCGGGATGGCCCCAACCTCCCACTTTCTCAGCCACGAAACGTTATCGGTGGGCAATTACTTTCCGCCATTGTTGGCTGCGCAGTGGGTGTTGTCAGCCATTCAATATGGGCGTTGGCCATCGCAGGCGGCCTCGCGCTTGGGGTAATGCTGGCGGCACGTGCGGCGCACTCCCCGCCGCAGCAACCGCCATCCTGGGGCTGCTATACCTTCTGGGCAGCTGACTTTTATCCTATGCGCAGGGTATAGCTGCTGCAATCCTGGTCCTCGCTGGAGTAATAGGCGCAAAAATATCAACAACAAAGTACCCAATCTACTGGTGGTAAGGAGACTTCTCACGTGTCCATAGCGAAAATCCATTCAGCGGCGACCCTGACCCCATCAAAAGATGAAATGTGCGCCCAATTTTCCGACATCGCACAACGGCTCGGCTCATATCGAGCCGTGGACCCAGCAGGCGAGGTTGGAATTGAAGTCATTGTTGGTGAATCTAACGATGGTCGCCTGGTTCAATTACCAGTAACATACCGAGCCTCTTCAGATGCCCTACCAGGCGAGATCATGACTATACACCACTCCGTATTGGGCAGCCGATCCATCTCATACGCAACCTCAGATCCTGTGGCGATAACCGAATTCATTCGACTCATCATGACTGGCAAGAAATGTGCCGACTACTCGGCAGGTGGCCCATTATTTGTGGTCGCAGGCTCAGGCAATTCACCAAACAGCACCGTGACCGACCCAGACATCACAACCTACGGTTCCACACATGCTTCTGGCACCATACACATCGACGGCGAGCGACGTGAATTTTCACTATCCTTTCCGCCCATTAACGACGCCGCGACAGTCAAGGATTCCACGTTGGCTTTGGTAGCAACCCAATCAGACTCATCTTTTCCAGTGGCGTACCTCACACTTAGCTAGAGCCGCGATAGAGCCCCAACGCACCTGGGCGCGCCAGCGACGGGGCGTCGTCAAGCAGTTTCAGTTTCGGGCGCCTTTCGAACGCTGACCAGCGCCACCGCAACAATGACGACGGCGGCGGCAACAGCGAAGGTCAGGCTGGTGTGCTCGGCGGCGAAACCGATCAGCGGCGGTCCCCCAAGGTGCGCGGCGTAACCAATGATGCTGAGCGCAGCCGCGACCTCCGCCAGATGTTTCGGCGCGACGCGACCACCACGCGCCAAGGCGAGCGGAAACAGAGGTCCGACGAAGAAACCCGTCATCACGATCCTAGCCATGACCAGGGGAACTGATCCCGTGGCACAAGTCGCCGGAATGGTCAACGCAATAATAATTGCCGTAAACAGCAAGAATGTGCTTTCACGGACTCGGTGCATGATGGTGTCGCTGATGGATCGGGAGATGAACATGGCGATGCTGAACATCGATAAGACGGAGGCCGTGAGGGCGGGGTCGGCGTGGAAATCACGGCGCAGCAGCAGCGCAGACCAGTCCGTCAGCATTCCTCCAGCAGGAAAGCTCCGATCGCAATGATGCCGCCGGCCAGCAGGAGTTTGGAGTAAAAGTGCAGGCCAAGCGCTGATTCCTGGTGCGATTCCCGGGTCGATGCGGGTGGGGGGCGTCGATACGCGTTCCCGGCGGGGAGCCCTGGTATGCAGAATCACCGAAGCAACGGTCGAGGCCGCGAGCAACGCAACACTTACCGCCGCGAAATGCGTGCCGACGCTCGCGCCGAGGCGGATCGCCACCGCAGCACCCGCCGTACCAGCAAGGACCCCCAGGCTGAATGCGCCATGGAGACGTCCCAGGATACGAGCCTGCCACTCCTCCTGCAGGCGCACGGCCAGTGCATTCATGGCGACGTCCAGGGCACCACTCGCCGCACCAAGAAGCATCAGCACCGCCGTCAAACCAGCGAGATTCGTGGTGAGGTCGATCAACGGCAGCGCAGCGGGAAATAACAACACCGCACCGCTACACACGGCGATATCGCTGACGCGCCGCAAAAGACGCGTGACAAGCAGCATTGCAGGGAACAGAACCAAGCGCAATACCAAGCAAAGCCAGTCCAAATTCCGAATCAGAAAGAGCGAGACGGTCTTTCACCTCGGGAATACGGGGAGCCCAACTGGACAGCACAGCGCCATTAACAAAAAAGACCAGCCAGAGACTAGAAACAACCAGAAAACGTGACGACATGAGCAACCTCAAGCCGCCCTGTTGAGAATGGAATTCTTTTCGGGGTTCTTGGGGGGTCAACTACTCCCGGTACTCCCGGACGGTGCAGGAGCAGGGATAGTGCGTTTTATCTAGGGTACCGTCACGGGCTGGCTGGGAGTATGCGATATTGGTCGTGCCGCTATCCGCATGACCATTCGAAAAGCACCTGGCTGAAATCGCGAGCGGCAAGCTGCTCGGGCGTGATCAGCCAGTTGGCTGTGCCCATGTCACCCCACATAATCTCGATGTTGCGTGAGTCTTCTCCTCCCCGCGGATCATGAACATCCCCAGAGACGATAGTCAGCAGATCAACGGTGTAGTTTTTAAGGTTGTCTTCGAAATCACGCGGGTCATTCTGCACAAAAATTGGCTTGCCACCGATTTTATGGAACTCTGCGAAATCGTCGAAGAAATCCGTGACGAGTTCATCACTCAAATCATCGAGTTCATCCAATTCCTCGATAGTTTGATCGGGGTACAGGCTATTCCACTGCTCCACAAACGTATCGAAAAATTCCTCGGACGAGATCACGTCCCCCTGCTGAATAACCTCAAAGCCGAGGGCCAATTCCACATCCTCCGGGCAGATGGGCCAGCCCACGTCATCCCAATCAACCCGCGGAAGAGCCGCGTTGGCATTAGGCGTGCCGAGTTCCGGGTAATAAGTCACGCGGGTGTTGTTCTGAGCAATAGGGTTCTCAAAATCCATGCCCCACAGACCATCCGCGAGGTTCATCCAGAACTGCAGGATCCCAGTTTTCGGATAAATATCATTGTCTGGCAGTTCCGCGCAGTTAATCTGCGCAATCATACCCAGCGGATCACCATGAGCGTTGGTGGGCGCATCCACACCTTCCGGGAGGTAGGGCACTCCCCCAAACTTCGAAGAAGTCACTGGCAGTGGCTCTGGCGAGACAGTGGTGGTGATGCGAAATTACCTGACTCTGATCACGCTCGTTCAGCAGCGACATCACCGTGCGCACCTGGTCAAGAATCTTTCCCACTATCAACTCCCTTGCGTTATCACACCTGCTTTCTATTCACTATGCCACAGGCCGCTACTCGATGCCGCAAGCCGCACGTTTCCAACACTGGTTCCTGAAGGCTGGATCAAGGCTGGATCACCCTAGCCGCATGACCATTCGAAAAGCACCTGACTGAAATCGCAGGCGGCCAGCTGCTCGGGCGTGATCAGCCAGTTGGCTGTGCCCAGATCTCCCCACAGAATCTCGGCGAGGTGCGGGTAGGAACGCGGCCCCGCCTGCGGATCACGAAAGACTTCAGAAACCATAGTCAGCAAGTTGGCGGTGTAGTTTTTAAGATTGTCCCTGACATCACGCGGATCGCCTTGAACAAAAATTGGCTTCCCGCCAATTTTATGGAACTCTGCAAAATCGTCGAAGAAATCCGTGACGGGTTCATCACTCAAATCATCGAGTTCATCTAATTCCTCAATGGTTTGATCGGGGTACAGACTATTCCACTGATGCACAAACACATCAAAAAAGTCCTCGGACAGAACCGCCTCGCCTTGCTCAATAGCCTCAAAACTGAGAGCCAACTCCATATCCAATGGCGAAATAGGCCAATAGACAGACAATTCACCCTTCTGCTGATCAACCTGGGCAAGCTCCTACACCGGAATTGGGCGCACCAATTTCCGGGTAATACATCACGCGATTATTGTCCTGCACGATGGGATTATCATAATTCGCACCATACAGATCATCCGTCGGGTCCAGCCAGAACTGCAGGATCCCAGTTTTTCGGATAAATATCATTGTCCGGCAGTTCCGCGCAGTTAATCTGCGCAATCATACCTAACGGATCACCATGAGCGTTGGTGGGCGCATCCACACCTTCCGGAAGGTAGGGCACTCCCCCAAACTTCGAAGAAGTCACCGGCAGCGGACCCGACGCAATCATAGGGGTGATACGAATCACCCGCCTGCGATCACGCTCGTTCAGTAGCGACATCACCCTACGTGCCTGATCAAGAATCTTTCCCACCGTACAACTCCTCCGGCTATCACACATACTTCCTGACCACTATGCCACAGATCTGCTTTTCGACGCCGCTACCTGGAGGTTTCCGAAAAAAATGATTATCGAAAGCTGTTGGCATCTAATCTTACCGCCTAGATAACTAAAATCCTTCTAGATATTTCTGTAGAAATAATATTGCCCATAACAAAACAGTAACAAAATGCTCAGCCATCCCAAAAAGTTACACACAACGACAATTCTGATAATAAGATCACAACACCCGCACATTCTTCACCGTCAAAAACATGCTCTGGCCTGCACATATGTAACTCAATATCACAAATACATCACAAATTCATATCGCCACAAAGTTGCATCTTCGACACAAATACAATTAAGCTCTTCCACCAAGAAGTCAGTTACTGTACGATATTTTTATCTGTAAATCTAGTTTCATCATGAGGAGCAGGCTTATGAATACCCGACGTTCCACAGCGCGCCCGTTGTCGGTGTGCGCCCTCCTAGCAATGGGGGCAATTTCACTGGCTGCGTGCGGTAACCAGAGCGGCAACGATGTTGATAACAGTTCACAAGCACAGTCATCAACATCCGCTGCAGCGTCCTCATCAGAGACAACATCAAAGAAAAAAGAAGCAGATTTGTCGGTGGATCAGAGCATGGGTGGGGGCGCTGCGGTGTGGCAGTTCCCGGTCGTCTTTTCTGGATGGAAAATTTGGTCAGTTAGATCAACCTGGCGCCATGCAGTTGACCAATGACAAGGGTGGGCAGTACACAGCAACGCAAAGTGCATATCCTTCCCCGCCAGCCCCTGGGGATCGCGCCGCAACCCAAGAGCAGACGGATAAGTGGATTCAGGATATTCAGTCGAAAACAACAGGCTTGCAGCACAAAACCGCCGATTCGACGGAGATTACCGCGTCGGGTCAACCGGTGCAGATGATGCGCACCGATGCCGAGTATGTTGGTGCAGATGGCCAGAATTATCGTGCGGTTGTGTGGATTCGTGCGTTTACCCAAGGCACAAAACCTGGCTTTGTATCGTTAACGTATGCAACCCCAACGTCGTCGTTTTCCGAGGAAGAGTTAAAGGGTCTGCTGGAGCAGACAAAATTGATGAACATCGAAAGTTCGCAATTGAACATGTAGGATTCTGCCCATGACACACACGCATCAGGACGTACAACAGAAACTTCCCGTTGCGGAAATCCTGTTCACCGGTTTCACCATCATCACCACGGATGGGCTTAACATCACAAGTCGGCCCCTGTCCGGTACTGATATGTTTCTTTTATGCGGCTATGCTGCGGAAACCGCGTTATGTGTGTGGATTGCATTCCGTCATTCCCACCGCACCACCCATCCGAACAACTTCGTTCGCGCACTCATCTTCATGGCTATTGTGGCGGTATCGTGTTGGGCCGTTCCCAGCAATATAACCCGCCTTTTAGCTATTATTGCCACACTCGTGTATATCGCATATGTCCTGCGCTATGGAAAGTAGCACTCAGCTAGTCCAAAGATTCCCCCACGCCTGATTCAGCCAGTTTAATAATGGCCTCACGCCGCGCTTTGAGTTTTTTCGCTTGGCGGCTAATGTCTCGCAATGATGCCCGTACTTCCCGCGCAACATCGGGGCACATTCCCACCCGAACGCTACCTTCGTCGTCAAGTTCAAAGCAGGGCAGAATAATGGCTGCGGCGCGGAGGGAAAACCCGGCGTCGAGAAGCATAGTAATGCGGGTGACAGTGTTAATAGTGGTTGGGGCTGAAACATCGGTATCCGTTGCTCATTCGGGTGGAGGTAATAAGCCCACGTTTTTCGTAGTGCCGCAGTGATCGCACTGGATACCCCGGTGGCGCTGGCCAACTGGCCGATCAGAAGTTCCTGGTTATCCATAACCGGCCCTAACATCAGTGTCAGGGTTTAGCATCCGCACCATGATCCACTTCAATCGACACAACACGCGCCCCATTGCGTTGGCGCACGGCGCGGGCGGCGCCATAGACGATAATTTCGCAGACATCGCGCATGCCCTGCGGGACGAGTTTCATCTCTTCGGGCATAACTACCCAGGAAGCGGCGACACACCCGCCGATAATGCACCCCTGAGCATCGAAGAACAGGCCGATAAAGCTCATCAACTCCGCACTCGAACTCGGTTATTTCAGGTTTCCCGTTTTTGGATATTCCCTGGGCACAACCGTCGCCGTCACTGCCGCTTATCGACGCCCCGATGCCGTCACCGCCCTCATCCTTCTCGCTGGTTTTCCCCGTGCGGATGCCCAGGCCACGCTATTTAGCAGCCTCTACGCATCGTTGGCGCAGGAAGGCCGCTACAAGGATCTGGCGCACCTGCTGATGTTGGCGCAGTCCCCGGCGGTGCTGGGCGAAACCACTGAACCGAACACGCAGCTAGAACAGCTCACTGCACAACTCAATCCCGCAGCTCAGGGGCATGTGCCGCAGATGGAGGCCGTGGCCACGGCAGATGTCACTCAGCTCCTCCCCCACATCACAGTCCCAGTGCTGGTGATTGTTGCTGGCCAGGACCGTATTGTGCTGCCGGAATCGACGCGTGAGCTGGCGCGCCTACTCCCGAACAGCCACATCGTGGAACTCCCCGAGGCCGGTCATGTACCCACGCCCGAAGAATCTCGCCGCATTGCTAAGGGCGTGCAGGGTTTTCTAGCATCTGTGGATGCTCAACGTTAGCCAGAGTGGTGGCCTGAATGAGTTCTTGCAGGTCAACCGGCGAATATGATGCCGATGGGCATGCATAGTTGAGGGTCACCACCACCGGCGTGCGCTCATTGGCGAATACCCTCAGCCACGCGCTTGAGCGATGGGTGGCACCGTCGGGAGTGGCGTAGTCAGTGTTCACGCGCAGCATATCCACTGGATCGCCGGGAACACCCTGCGCACCAACAGGCGGGTTGGGTTCACCCGGAAGACCGCTGAAGCGCCGAATATCCGTGGCGGGTTCTGTGTTGGAGATAGGGTTGACGGTATTTTTCTTAAACGTTTTGATCCACAGGTTGGCCTGTACCTGGGTTTCCTGCTGGTCGGTGGCCTGCATGGTTTGCTGAAGAGGTGCTGGGTGGCGGTGAATCGGCAGCCGTGTGCGTTGGCTAGTTGGAGCACGCCCGGCTCGTTGATGTCAGTTGTTTGCCAGCCGAGTGCTTGCCAGGGGAATTCCCAGGCCACGGCCCCATGGTTCAGTGCGGGGTTGACGGGAGCGCCCGCCGAAGCGGGGGCCGCGCTGGGGCTGGGTGCTGAGGTGGGGGCGCTTGTCGGGAGGCGTTCTGCGATGCGGCCGCAGCGGCTCCGCGCACCGAGTCTCCGCTTTCGAGGGTGTTGGTGCCGTCTGCACAGGGAGCTGAGTGCGAATAACCCCGCCGTGACCAGCGCGCATACCGCCACCAACCGGTTGGTCGTGTATTGAGTTGTCATCACCACACCCTCAGAAGCGCCAATAGTAGTTTGCCCAGCAAATTTTTATCCACAAGCAGCATACATGACACATGTCACCTGTGAGGCAAGATCTCATCTTTAGCTACCTCAATCACAGTGCGTTTCCACCCCTGCCAACCTCCGCTCCACGACGCCCTCACCCCTCACCACCCACAACAGACAATGGTGCGGGAGGAGGGGCGTCGATAAGCCCCTACGTGCTGTGCATCTTGATGAATTTCGGGGAAACAGCCACCACAATGGCGGTGATAACCGCAGCACACAACAGTAAGGGACCTGCGGTTTCCAGGCCGCTGCCATCGCCGATGGAGACGGATCCGATGCTGAGCGTGCGGGTAACAATACCTTGAGGCATCACATACCCGATGATGCCGATGGGCATCGGAGCCATTGCCCCGATGGTTCCAACGACGCACCCGAGGAAGCAGATCACCACCGGCATGGCAAAGGATCTGAGTAGTCCGGAGAGCAGGGATTGCAGAGCAACCAGCGGAACGGCCACCAACACAGCCAAAAGGCCCGCAACCAGGTACATTACTGGCGGTTGCCCCGCATCGGCCGTGCCGTTATCCACGATGAACAGCCCCACTATCCACGTTCCGGCCAGCAGAATAATCTGCATAAACGCCACGGGAATAATGATCACCACGATTTTTGCACAAGATGAGCGATAATGCATTACTCGTGTTAGTACGTAGGAGATTCCAGTTTGTGCCCTGGTGTTCCATTCGCCAGGCGGCTGCCGCAAAGCAGCCCCACCCCATGGATAAATAGAAACATTCCATAGAGAGAATACTTGACCAAAGAGGGATGCCACGCTTGGTCAAGCACTTCCCTATTGCCCTCAATAGTTCAGACTGCCGGTAGTTACCGCCAGTAGCGGCAGGATCACAGCTATAACCCACAGGCTTGAGCGCTTGAGTTTAATAAGTTCTGCACGCAGCATTGCCTTAGTTACCTTTCCATGCGATTCAGTTTATAAACACCCATTCCAAACACCGCCATAGATACAACACAGAATCCGATGATCCAGAAGTAATTCGGCATAATGTATTCCGCGCCCGGTCAGGGGTGAAAGGTTGCATGCATGCTCACGGCATAATAGCCCCAGGGAATAAACCTGACAACAACACCGGGCAGCAGTAACGAAAACACCGCCACAAACGCCCCCAGCACGCCGACACCCAGGTTGACCAGCTGATTATCCACATACGCGGCAAGAATGACATGGAGGAGCCCCAAAGAAACGTGACCACCATCAGACACGGCATAGCCCAGCCAGTATGTCGCTTCAAAATCCACAGACCCGAGCCGAAGGAATCCAATACCAATAATGGCCGCGAATTCTATCGCAACAATCACTGTTGTGATAATGCCAGTCAGTATGGCTTTGGTGGTGCAGAGTTTTCCGCGCGGAATTCCCGCTGTTCCTGCAACCTGCCATCCGTTTCCCTCATGCTCTATTTCCACCAGTCTCGTGGCAACAAGAGCTCACAAAAATCGGGGATAGCAGCGCCTGCACATGCCCACCATGGTCAGGAGTTCAACGAAAACCTATGCCCGATGCTTTTCCCAGAATTTGCGCCACACTCATCAGGATCACCGCCGCCATAATCGCGAAGATCAGCAAAACCCATGCGCATTCTGCGCAGCTTTTCTCACTTCCAGCAGTATCATTACAAACTCCCCTGCACTGTGGGGTCCATAAAGACTTCTTCCAGGGATTGTTGGGCGCGCCGCGCCTCAAAAGATCGGCACGTTGAGCGCAGCCATTTTGCCCCAACAGCCACGCAACATTCTCCCTTGCTCAGATTAGGAACGGCCACGGTCAGTGTCGGTGAGTTGCCGGGCGTTCGGCAGGGTCAGCAGCTCTGGAATTCTCTCCACCTCAGTCTCTAGGATGAGGTCAGGGAATGCTCTGCCCCAGCAGTTCTTCACGGCTTCCCTGGAAAATCAGCCGACCCACGGTCAATAATGCCCAGCATCGTCGCGGTTTTATCCACCTCGTCCAGCAGGGTGGCTGGACACCATTACGAGTGATACCTTGGGCTGCCAACTCAATCAGCAGTTCGCGTACCTCCTCGATGCCCTGCCGGGTCAAGGCCGTTCGCTGGCTCATCCAGGATCAGCAGCTTCGGATTCCGGGCCAACGCCATGCGCGATTCCCAGCCGTTGCTTCATACCCAAGGAATAGTTCTTAACCAGCTTGTCTTTGTGCGCCGTCAGGTGCACTGTCTCCAGCGCCTGCTCGATGTTGCGCCGCTCCAGGCCCAGCATCGACTCCACAACGCACATATTCTCCCAGCCAGTCAGATGTCCATATCCGGGAGGTGCCTCAATCATCGACCCGATGGTGCGCAGCAACCGCGCACGGTTCGAATGGTTCAGACGCTGCCCAAACAGGTACACCTCACCCGCCGTCGGCTCCATCAACCCCAGCAGCATTTTCATGGTGGTGGACTTGCCGGACCCGTTCGGCCCCAGAAAGCCGTACACGACCCCGCTCGGAACCTGCAGCTCCAGCGACTCCACCACCGTCTCCTTACCGAACCGCCCTAGTCAGTCCCCAGCGTTCGGATTACATTCATCTCATGCGTGCTCATGTCCTTCATCATCGCTGGTAACACCCCTGCCGCTCATCACCCTGGAGACTGAAACCCCAGGTCATACCCCAGGCTGATGAATCCATTCACCACTTGTCGACGCCCACCCCAACAGCACTCGCGCTACACTGCAGCAGCAGCAACACCAGAAAGGACACTCCGTGGGCGGATTCTTCACACTCAGCACCCCTGAACTGCGACGCCGATGCCAGGCCATCGCGGTGCTGGACGCTATCGCATCGCCTGCGTGGGAGGGCGTCGATACTCGATGGAACCCCAGCTGGGATGACTGCGAACAAGTATTGGAAGGACGCGATGGGCAGGGGCGACTCCTGCTTATCCTCTTCCGGGATGAGGGCGCATGGCCATCAACCTGTTCAGCATGGAGGGCCAGCTCGTTGAAGTCATTCCAGGTGCTTTTTAGAGATTCTTCCTTGGAGAACCCGTAGCGACCCTCGGGACCACCTCATACTGGTGGCGCGAAGGGAACGATAGTGATTGGTGTGGGAGCCCCCACCACCGACGCACCCGACTGGCTCCGACTCATCGCTGACGGACGGGATAGCTATCTTGACGACGCCGAAGACTACTTTGACGACAGCCTTAACTACACACGCGCAGCCTCGGCGGTGGTCTCACTGATCTACGACTTCACGCCCCTCACCCGCGACATGGTGCTCGCCCTCTCCCCGGACTTCGACGACTGGGACCAACTCGCCGCCGATCTGGAAGAGATTGGGTATCCGGCGGTTGGGATTGGGGATACCAAGGGTCAGGAAAGGGTTTCTCTCTGGACAGGCACCTTCGCCTCTGTGGAAGAACTAGAAAAATACACCGCCATGGTTTACACCAGTGACGAGGCACAATCCGTGTTCATGTCAGATTTTGGCATCACCTACTACGACGAAGACTTTGCCGAGGCCATCTACGACTCAGAGCAATCCCCCATCCGGAACCTGTCCTATGTTGAGTCCTTTCTCGGCGATATCTCCGACATTCCAAGTGACCATAACTCTGTCATCGCTGTATATAACCTGGACTATCCTGGCACAATCCGACAGCGTGGGTCAGTCACTTTCCTCGGCTCTTTCAGCTTTGAGCGCTGAGACGGACCACTGAAGAATAACGACACTTCATAAAACCAACCTCTCAAGTATGTATATCCCCAGGTGAGAAAAACCGGCTTTTTTGAACCTGGGGATATACATACTTTCATGCAAACTTTTGCACTAACGCTGTTCAACCATTTTGACCGGTCGCAGCCTGCAAAAACGGCAGCTTGATAGAGCGCCACAACCCCAAAACCCTGAACAACGTTAGTGCAAACATGTGCATGAAGATAGGTCCACCGCCAGGTCCGAAAACACCCCTTTTCCGAGCCCAGCGATGGACCTACCTGACACACCAACCCAAAACCTACAACTCCACCCCCACCCACACGGGTTCCGGCACGAGCTCGACACCAAAAACATCAAGGACCCCATCGCGGACTTCGCGCGCCAACGCTACAAGGTCGGCGGTGGTGGCGTTGCCGCGGTTGGTTAACGCCAAAGTATGTTTGGTGGACAGCCGAGCAGTGGCACCCTCACCAGGATGCCCTTTGGTGAACCCGGCGCGGTCAATGAGCCAGGCTGCAGAGAGTTTGCGCTGGTCGTCGCCTACATCGAAGCATGGCATGCGTTCGGCATCATCGGCCCCGCGCAGCTCGGCGGCCACGGCGCGGACTTTTTCAGCCAACGCCGCAGAAACAATCGGGTTGGTAAAGAAGGACCCAGCTGACCAGGTGTCGTGGTCGGACGGGTCGTAGACCATGCCTTTTTCCTCTGCGTAGTTCTAGTACCGCCTCGCGCACCTCCCCCACCGGTCGCCGCGCCCCAGAAGCCCCCAGAACCCTCAGAACCCGAAACCCCCAATGTCCGCGCGAGCTCCCCGAATCGCAGAGGCGCAGATAGCCCGTCCACAGTCAGAGCGAGTTCGATCTCCAACACAACCGCCCTGAGGTGTGTTTGAGGTTGGAGTGTCGGTAGCTCAAATCCAGCTCAGAAGCGGGCACCCACACATCCTCCCCTGCCGAACGATCCCACAGTCGAACACGAGTGAGCACGTCGGAGATTTCCGCCCGTAGGCACCAACGTTTTTGCACGGGCGTAGCGCCCGCAGAGCCAGGGAATGCCGGAGGCATTCGATGCCGCCGAGTCCCGCGTCCACAGCAGCAGCGACCACGGAATCCCAGACGGCACCGGCTTCTGTGCGCAAAATCCCGCTGTCGGGGTCGATGTGAATGTTGTCGCATTCTAGGACGACGGCAACCACGTCAACGGGACCATCAGCAATAACGAGGTTGGACCCGCCGCCGATAATGAGCAGCGGCACCTGGTGGGCGTCGAGAAGCGATACGACGTCTATGACTGCCTGCGTGGATGCACACCGCACGACGGCGCGTGGCTGCCCCCCAAGGTGCAGGGTGGTGAGGTCGGCGAACTGGGTAGTGGTGTCGATGGTGGCACCGGGGATGCTGGAGAGTTTTTGGGTTACTAATAGGTCGGACACACCTTTAACGGTAGTCTGTACACATGGCAACGCGTACCGAAACTTCTGTAACTATCAATTTTCCGCCTGCAAAGGTGCATGAGGCCCTGACGAATGCTGACTACTGGGCCTACAATGTGGCGAATCTGAGCACGGAACCCGGCGAGGTTCATGAGATCACCAGCACTGACGGCGGCGCTGAGGTTGTGCTGTACGAGATCATGCCGATGGAGCTGCTTCCCGAGGCTGTGCGCGCGATGATCAGCCAGTCGTTGAAGATTAAGCGCGTGTACACCATTGGCGCGCTGGCCGACGGTGCCGCGAAGGCGTCCTACACCGCAGATGTGAAGGGTGCCCCGGTGGATTTCAAGGGCGATATTGAGCTGTCCGGCGACGATGCGTCCACCACCCTCTCCTACGCCAACGAGGTGAACGTGACCATTCCGTTCATGGGCCCCGCGATTGAGCCGAAGGTTGCCGAAGCCCTCAGCGAACTGGTGGCCAACGAGGCCGCTCTGACCGAGAAGTGGATTTCGGAAAACCTCTAACACACGTTTGTGGCTGATCACGCCCATAATCTGCGTGCCACGTTCGGAGACCACCAACCACACTCGCCGGCAGGCTACTCGAAAGCACCCGCCCGGTGGGCGTGGTCACACGCGGCACAACGAATGTGAATCGATTGCGCCGCTGCGACCGCCTGGATGGTTCATCACCCCACGGTGCAGCGGTGCCTTTCTGCATGCCTCCATCCACGACGCTCCCCTGGCCATTGATGTGGGGTACGGTGCCTCTCACACCACCACCTGCGAGTGGGCCACCTGGCTGCGCCGCCTGCGTGCCGACGTCTCCGTGCTCGGCCTGGAGATTGATCCCAGCCGCGTGCTGCCACCCCGTGACGGCGTGCACTTTGCCGTGGGCGGGTTTGAGCTGGCGGGCCACCGTCCGAATCTGGTGCGGGCGTTTAATGTGCTGCGTCAATACGACGTCTCCCAGGTTCACGACGCCTGGCAGCTGGTGTGTTCCCGACTCGCCCCCGGCGGGCTGTTTGTGGAGGGCACCTGCGACGAGCTGGGCCGCCGCTGCTCCTGGGTACTGTTGGACGCGGACGGCCCGCAGTCCCTCACCCTGGCCTGGGATCCGAATCACACCGCCCGCCCCTCTGACCTAGCTGAACGGCTACCTAAGGCCCTTATTCACCGAAACGTGCCCAGCGAACCCATCTACGACCTATTACGCATGGCCGACGACGCCTGGGACCGCGCCGCCGCCTGGGCCACCTACGGTCCGCGCGTCCGCTGGCGGGAAGCTCGCCGCCTGCTTATCGACGCCTCGGTGCCCCTCACCCCGATTCGCCGCCGCGTCCGCGACAACCTGCTCACCCGTACCGTGGTCTTTTTGTGAGTGGCGATCAGGGTGTAGTGCGAGTAGCGCGTTGCTGAAGATTCAGGAAAACTAGATTGGGTGAAAAAGTTACTTGTTGGTCTTGTTGTTGCTTTCCTCCTCATCGCTGGTATTGCCGAGGGCGGTACCCGGTGGTACGTGTCCCAGCAATTGAAAGCCGATTCGGGTGAGGGGGCCAGCGTCAGCTTCGGGGCCTACCCGGTTGTGGCCACGCTGGTCACGAGGGAATGTGAAGCATGTGGACATGGACCTGCCGTCCACCTTGAAGATCGACTACCCCGACGGCACCAACAGCGCCCCCACCGTGACGGGCAGCCCCGCGTCCACGGTGAAGATCCGCAATCTTTCCCTGAAGGACCGCAACAACCCCATCGCTGGTTCCATGCTGTTGGACACCCGGCTGACCGACGAGTTCATGCTCGCACAGGTGCAATCCGCAATAGCGGAACAAGCAGCAGGCAACACCAACAATGGCTACGCGGGCGCGCTGATCCAAAGCCTGGTGCGCGTCACCGGCATCACCTCGCACCCGAATGACGGCACTGTGAGCGTCGAATTCACCGATGGCGCCGCCACGCTGACGCTGCGCCCCAGTGCTGCGGACGGACAGCTGCAGTTCCAGGCGGAACGGGCCGCTTGTTTGGGGTGGAGCTGCCCAAGGAGATGTCGGAAGCCATTACTAATAGTCTGCGGGAGAGCGCCAGCAAGATGGCAGGGGGGCTGAACGTGGAGAGCGTGTCGGTGGAAGATAAGGCAGTTGCCCTGCGTCTGACCGGCACCAACGTCAACTTCAGCGAGATTAGCGATAACTCACAGCAGAAGTAGCCCCGGCCTTCAGCCTGCCCAGTTTGCCCCTACCTAATACGCAGATAAGATACACATTAATAAATCGTTATCTTTTTCTTACATGCGCCAAAGGGGCTGAGCTGTGTGAGACCATTTTCATTCCGCTACCTGATCCCAGAAATAGTATTACTAGCTGCGGGTATCGGCATGTACTGGGTGGGCATCGCAGGAACAAGACCCGACGGGCAGTCTCATGTTCTGTACCCGCTGCTGTCAACCTGGGGCAGCGGCATTACCGTGCTCGTCGTGCCCATCGCGCTTGTATCCACGCTGTTTTTCGGGCCACGCAGCAGGAAAGCCAACCTGATTCTCATGTATTGCGGCATGGTGCTGTTTGTGGTGAGCCAGTGGGTCATGATGGCCGACAGCACCCAACCCATCACCGCACACCCGGGTTTCTTCTTAAGCGGCTGCGGCTTTGGAATGCTGTATTCCTCGGGTACATCCCTGATGCTGCACTGGTTTAATCAGGAGCGCCATCAAGAACCTTTGCTGCTGCTGACACTCCAAGACGGGTCGCACCGGCAGCTACCAACGCTTGCGCATCATCCCAGGTACGTATTCCACCAGAAGCCTTGATGCCCATCTGCCCGCCCACGGCATCATTCATCACGCGCACTGCCTCCACTGAAGCCCCGCCCGCAGGGTGGAACCCAGTGGAGGTTTTCACGTAGTCGGCACCGGCGGCAAGTGCAGCGCGGCAGGCGGTAGCCAGGGCGTCGTTACTGAGCACCGCCGATTCCAGAATGACCTTCAGCACCACCGGGTGCGGCACAGCCTCGCGCACGGTAGCGATTTCAGAGATGAGGGCGTTGCTGTCCCCCGCCTGAGCTGCGGCAATATCCACCACCATATCGATTTCCGACGCCCCGAACTGCACCGCCAGCCGGGCCTCCGCCGCCTTCACCAGCACATGATGCTTGCCGGACGGGAACCCACAGACAGTGGCCACCGTCAGGCCAGCCTGGGTGGCTTTCTCCGTGGCGTGCAGCAGAGACGGGGACACGCAGATGGCACCCACCCCGAGGGAGATGGCGCTATCGATCAGGTGCCCCACATCGGCGGCGGTGGCTTCGGGCGAGAGCAGGGTGTAGTCCATGATGCGGGCGAGTTGTTCGCGGCTGGGTTGTGTGGTTCGGTCCAGATCCATAAGGCTCAAGAATAGCCGCCTTTTTCTGGCACAATGGCACTCGTACAGTATCCAGGGTGCAGCACAATACGGGAAACGGTGGGCCAATGAGGGAGCGTTCAGAAACACAACAACGCCTAGTAGAGGCCGCCCGCATTGTGATGATTAACTCCGGCATTGAGGGCTGTACACAGCAGCGCATCTGCAAAGAAGCCGGGCTGACCAGGGGTGCCTTCTATTCCAACTACGCCACCAAAGAGGAGCTTTTCACCCACGTGGCGCGGGACGCTTACGCCCGGATTATTGAACGCCTCGACGAGATCGTGGAACGCTGGGCAGCACAGCCCTCAACACAGCCAGCGGCCAGCCGGAAGTGAAAGGTCGCCGAGTTCCTGGGCGGCGCACAGGGTGGAACTAGGGTCTGAACAGGGAGTTTTTCATCCTGCACAATGAGCTGCTGTCGCGGGCGGCGCGGGAACCAGAGTGGGCACTGCAGTTCCGGGAAATCAACCGTGATTTTGTGTTGCGCGTCGCTCAGGGTTTTTGGAGCTTATTGTGAACGAGGTCAGCCGCACCTTAGATCGCCGCCCAGAGGCGGTGGCGCAGAGCAGTTATTGGCATTGCATTGCGGGTTACGGGAGTTTCCGCCTGGAAAACAGAACTTATTAATGATAATGACGACTTTTGAACCGCGCGGCACAATGCTAGAAGCCGACGATATTGTGGACATGATCCTTACTTTATTATTTGCATGTTCCAAGCCAATGGTGTAATGCTGCGGGGGCTGCAACTTCGGGGACGTGGGGGCGTCGTTAAGCGCACATGCAGGGGACGATGGGAAAATAACGACCACCAACCCCGCACCAAGCACCACCTGCACACATGAGTTTTTATTAACCAAGCAGGGACGATACATTTATGTATTCGACGCTGAAAGTAAGCCTTGTTAGCATTCAGGGAAAACACGTTTGTCACACTGAGGGAGTTTGCGTGAACTTGCCGTCTTTGCTTCCTTTGCATGCCTTTTGAAAGCCCCGCGTTGTTGTTCGCGGGGCAAGCGTCTCCCTGGCAGGAGGCTCTCCGGGGTGCTGAGGATCCTCGACTGTTGTCGCTACTGAATGCCGCTGAGCGTCGCGTCGCCGCCTACGCGCGGGAGCGCGCCAGCGCCGTGCCCGGCGCGGATGCCCGGTTGAAGGATTTGATCACCAATCCGGATGCCTCCCTGTCAGTCGATGTGGATACGCTTCCTGCGGTGAGTGTGCCTGGGATTGTGTTGTCGCAGGTTGCGGCTGTGTTGCATCTTCAGGATGCGGGTTTGGATGTATCAAAGACCGCACTCATCGGGCATTCCCAGGGCAGCCTGGGCGTGGCCGCAGCAGAGGCCATCGCGGCGGACACCAGCGGTAAGGCCGTGGAGGAGAACACTGCGCTGGTGGATGTGGTGGCGTTTGCCCTGCTGATGGGCACTGCTGCCACCCTGCGCGCGCAGGAATTGGGCACGCACGCGGGGGATTCCTGGATGTTGAGCGTCCGTAATGTGCCGCGCGAGGCTGTTGAGGGCGCCATTGCGCAGGTCAAGGACACGGAATTGGCGCTGCGTAATGGCCACACGCATTTTGTGATTGCCGGTGCGCCTGCGGCATTGCGCCAGGTGGAGAGCCTGATTGAGCAGGCTGCGGAGAAGCATAACGCGGAGCTGGATGATAAGCGTTCGGGCGGTACTCGGGTGGAGCCGCTGTTCAACGAACTCAAGGTTTCCGCACCGTTCCACTTCACGGCAATGCAGCCGGGTGCGGACCGCGCCGCCGAGTGGGCCTCCGCGCTTGGTTTGACGGTATCCGCCCAGGCCCTTGCCGAGGACATTCTGGTCAAGCACCACGATTGGCCCGCAGAGTTGTCGGCGCTGACCACCAGCACCGAGATCACCCACGTGCTAAACACCGAGCCGGGTCACGGCCTGGCCCGCATCACCGCCAAGCTTCTCGACGGCCGCGGCATCACCCTCGTTGCCGCTGGTACCGCTGCGGATCGCGACAAGCTGGTCACTCCCGGTACCACCATCCCGCAGGAGGACACCTGGGGCGGTTCGCCCCCGAAGCTGGTGGAGTTGCCGGACGGCAGCGTGAAGGTTGTCACCGCGTTTAGCCGCCTGACCGGCTACTCCCCGATCCTGCTGGCGGGCATGACCCCCACCACCGTGGACCCGGATATCGTCGCAGCAGCCGCTAACGCTGGTTTCTGGGCCGAGTTAGCCGGTGGTGGCCAGTATTCGGAGGAAGTGTTCACCAGAATCGTGACGGCTTGGTGGCCCAGCTGCAGCCGGGCCGCGCAGCTCGGTTCAACTCCATGTTCTTCGACCGCTACATGTGGAACCTGCAGTTTGGCGCGCAGCGTGTTGTTTCGCGCGCGCGCGCCGCAGGCACCTCCATCAACGGCGTGACCGTGTCCGCCGGTATCCCCGAGTTGGAGGAAGCTAAGGGGCTGATCCAGAGCCTGCACGAGGATGGCTTCCCCTACATCAGTTTCAAGCCGGGCACCGTGGAGCAGATTCGTTCCGTCCTGGAGATCGCCAGGACAACCCGGATGCCATGATCATCATGCAGGGTGGAGGACGGCCACGCTGGCGGCCACCATTCCTGGGTGAACCTGGATGACCTGTTGCTGGCCACCCTACGGCGAGATCCGCCGCCAGCCGAACGTGGTGCTGTGTGTGGGCGGTGGCATTGGCACCCCCGGAGAAGGCCGCGGAATACCTGACGGGTTCCTGGGCTGCCCAGTACCACGCCCCCGCCATGCCCGTGGACGGCATTTTTGGTGGGCACCGCAGCCGCTGACCGCCAAAGGAGGCAAAGACGTCTCCGCAGGTCAAGAAGCTGCTCAAGGACACCCCGGCGTGGATCCCAACGATCGCGGCGGCTGGGTCGGCCGTGGCGAGTCCCGTGGCGGCGTGACCTCCGGCCTGTCGCACCTGCACGCGGACATGTACGGGTGGATAACGCCTCCGCCGCGTGTTCCCGCCTGATTTCCTCCATTGAGCCCAGCGACGAGGCTGTGGCTGCCCGGCGCGATGAGATTATTGCCGCGCTGAATAAGACGGCGAAGCCGTATTTCGGTGATCTGGAGGAGATGACCCTACGCCGAGTGGCTGCAGCGTTTTGTGGATTTGGCGTACCCTGGACGGACCCGACCTGGCCGGATCGCTTCTTTGATTTGCTGCACCGTGTGGAGGCCCGCCTGTCGGATGTGGATCACGGCCGGTGGTCACGTTGTTCCCCCACCCTGGAGGATGCGGAGGATGGTCCGGCGGCCGTCGAGAAGCTGCTGTCGGAGTACCCGCAGGCCCGCGAGCTGAAGGTGGGTGCCCGCGACGCTGCGTGGTTTATTGGCCTGTGCCGCAAGCACCACAAGCCGATGCCGTGGGTGCCCGCCATTGATGCGGACCTGGCACGCTGGTGGGGCTTGGATACCCTGTGGCAGTCTCAGGACGAGCGCTACTCCGCTGATGCTGTGCGCGTGATCCCGGGCCCGGTGTCGGTGGCCGGTATTGATCGTATCGACGAGCCGGTGGCTGACCTGCTGGGTCGTTTTGAACAGGCATGCACAGACACCCTCAGTGCCAACAACACACCCGCGAAGGTGTTTGCCCGCCTGGGTGAGGTCGCCGACGGCGAGGAACTGCTGCGCACCGCGCCACATATCGTGTGGCATGGCCATTTGATTGATAACCCAGCTCATGCGCTGGCACCGGAGGCCGTGGACATCATTGCCCCCACCGATCCCACCAGCGACGTGTGGACCATCCGCGTGCTGGCCGATTCCGTGTGGGACGACCTGGACCCCGGCGCGAAGAAGCCCTATGTGGTCACCCAGGTGGACATTCCGGTGGCATTGTCCGAGGCCACGGCCACGGGCGCATCCCCGGTGGTGGATCACGACGCCCTGCCGGACGCCGTGTATGGCCTGCTGGCCGCCGTCGCGGGCGTGGGTTCCACCTCCGCTGCGGGCGACAGCATTGATTCCCTGCCCACGGTGGAGCCGAAGGAAGGCACCACGTTTGGCGTGGTGCGGGATTCCTTCACCCTGCCCGCAACCCTGCTCACTCAGCACACCGCCGTGTCGGGCGCGGGCATTCCGTTGGGCGACCTGGATGGGGAGGCACTGAACGCAGGCACCGCCGATGCGCTGGTGGGTCCCTGCTGGCCCGCCATCTACGCCGCTCTGGGTTCTGCGTACCTGCCTGACGGCTACCCGGTGATCGAGGGCCTGCTCAATGCCGTGCACCTGGATCACTGCGTGGAGCTGCTGGTTCCGCTGGAGGAGCTGGCCAATTCCCGCACCATCCAGGTGGAGGCCCAAACCTCCCCGCTGGAGGAATCCGCATCGGGACGCATTGTCACCGTCAACCTGACGCTCACCTCCGAGGGTGAGGTTGTCGCCCGGCTTGTGGAGCGTTTTGCCATCCGCGGCCGCGTGACCAGCACTCAGGCACCGTCGCTGGCCCCCAACTGGGGTGGAGTCGACGTGGAGATTGTGGACACCCCGCGCCACTTCCTGCGCCGCGCCGTGGTCACCGCCCCCGCCGACATGACCCCCTTCGCCATGGTGTCCGGCGACTACAACCCGATCCACACCTCCACCAACGCCGCCCGTCTCGTGGGCCTGGAGGCTCCCCTGGTGCACGGCATGTGGCTGTCGGCCACCGCGCAGCACCTGGCTACCGCTGGTAAGCGCCCCTCCCGTCTCATCGGCTGGACCTACTCCATGTTCGGCATGGTGCAGCTTAACGACGCCGTGGACATCACCGTTGAACGCATCGGCCGCTCCGCCCGCGGCGCCATCTCCGCCGTGGAGGTTACCTGCCGCGTGGACGGCAACGTGGTGTCCCGCGGCCAGGCGCTGCTTGCACCGCCCACCACCGCCTACGTGTACCCGGGCCAGGGCATCCAAAGCCCCGGCATGGCTTCGGGCGACCGTTCTGCCTCCGCTGCTGCCCGCGCCGTGTGGGAGCGTGCTGATTCCCACACCCGCAACGAACTCGGATTCTCCATCGTGCAGATCGTGGACGAGAACCCGACCGTCCTGCGCGTGGGCGAAACCGTGTTCCGCCACCCCAAGGGCGTGCTGTACCTGACGCAGTTCACGCAGGTGGCTCTGGCCGTGGTGGCCTACGGCCAGACCGAACGCCTCCGCGAAGCAGGCACCATTGTGCCCGGCTCCCTCTACGCGGGACACTCGCTGGGCGAGTACACGGCACTGGCCTCCCTGGCCAACATCTTCGACCTGGAAGCCGTGATCGACATTGTGTTCTCCCGCGGCTCCGCCATGCACTCCCTGGTTGAGCGCGACGCCGCTGGACGCTCCAACTACCGCCTGGGCGCGCTGCGCCCCAACATGTTCGGGCTGAGCGATGCGGAAGTCGTGGACTACGTTGCCGACATCGCCGAGCGCACCGGGGAGTTCCTGGAGATTGTGAACTTCAACGTGGCTGGCCAGCAGTATGCCGTGGCCGGCACGGTCGCCGGCCTGAAGGCCCTGGCTGCGGACGCCCAGGAGCGCGGCGGAAAGCGCGCCTACGTGGAAATCCCCGGCATTGACGTGCCCTTCCACTCCCGCGTTCTGCGCCCCGGGGTCCCGGCGTTTGCCGACAAGCTGGATTCGCTGCTGCCAGAGGAACTGGATGTGGACGCCCTGGTCGACCGCTACGTGCCGAACCTGGTGGCCCGCCCCTTCGAGCTGACCCGTGACTTCGCCGAAGCAATCCTGGATGTTGTTCCCTCCGAACCGCTGAAGAAACTGCTGGATAGCGGCGAGTTTGAGCGCCAGGCCACCGACTCCCCCGCCAAGCTTGCCCGCGTGCTCATGATTGAGCTGTTGAGCTGGCAGTTCGCCTCCCCGGTCCGCTGGATTGAGACGCAGGATCTGCTGATCAACGAGGCGAAGGTGGAGCACATTGTGGAGGTTGGTTTGGCCTCTGCACCCACGCTGGCCAACCTGGCCGCCCGCACCCTGGATCTTGCGGAGAACGCTGGCGCATCGGTGCGCGTGTTCAACGTCGAGCGCGACGCGGATGCCGTGAACCTGGCCGATCCGAAGTCCGCTCCGGTGGTGGAGAAGCCGCCCCCGAGGCCGAGGAAAGCACCTGCTGAGGCGGCTCCCGCCGAGGCACCCGCTGAGTCTGCACCCGCCGCTGAGGCTGCTCCGGCACCCGCTCCCGCCGCCCCGACGGGTGGCTCTCCCGCTGGTGAGCTGCCGTTTACCGCTGCGGATGCGATCATGTTCCTGTTTGCGGTGCAGAACAAGGTGCGCCTGGACCAGATCGCGGGTAGCGACACCACAGAAACCCTCACCAATGGCGTATCCTCCGCCGTAACCAGCTGCTCATGGACATGTCCACCGAGCTGGGTGTGCCCACCATTGACGGTGCGGCAGAGGCGGACGTCGATACGCTGAAGGCTCGCGTGGCCACCGCCGCCCCCGGCTACCGTGCGTTCGGCCCGGTGCTGTCGGAGGTTGTGCGTGGTCGCCTGCGTACCCTGACGGGCCAGGCGTCGCAAAAAGCCCGCCTACATTCGTGACCGCGTGACCGGCGCTTGGGGTCTGCCCGGAGTCATGGGCGGTGCACGTGGAGGCCGAGCTGGTGCTGGGCACCCGCGACGGCGAGTCCGTGCGCGGTGGCGATGCCGGTACCCCTGCCCTCCGACAATCCCTCCTCAAGGCCGCCCTGGATGCGCTTATCGACGCCGCAGTGACCAACGTCGCTGCCGCGCACGGCGTGTCCGTCTCCCTGGGGAGCGGTGATGCTGCCGGTGGCGGCGGCGTGGTTGATTCTGCTGCTCTGGATGCCTACGCCGATACCGTCACCGGTCGGAAGGTGTGCTCGCTGCTACGGCGCGCACCATCCTGGACCAGCTGGGGCACCTCACCCCGAACCCGCGGAACCCAGAACCTCCGACACCGCCCTCATCGACGCGGTGGAGGCCGAGCTGGATCCGCAGTGGTTCAAGATGGTCACCCCACCTTCGACGAACAGCGCGCCGTGCTTTTCGACGACCGCTGAGCCAGCGCCCGCGAGGACCTCGCCCGCCCTAGCAAACGGCGCCGACATTGCTGTGCAGCGTTTCGCCGGAACCGGTGAGGGTTGTAGCAAAACAGGCCGCATGGTGGGCTGGACAGACCTCCGACAAGAAACTGGCTCAGACCCTTACCTCGGTGTCCGAGATTGCCACCCAAGAGCCCACCGAGCCGTGGGTCGAGGATGTTGCCCTGGTCACCGGCGCAGCCCCCGGCTCCATCGCCGGTGCGTTGGTGGAGAAACTGCTGGCAGGCGGCGCAACTGTCATCATGACGGCCTCCAACGTCAATGATGCCCGCAAGGAATACGCCCGCACCCTCTACGCCAACAACGCTTCCGCCCACGCGAAGCTGTGGCTGGTGCCCGCCAACATGTCCTCCTTCCGTGACGTGGATTCCCTGGTGGAGTGGATTGGCACCGAGCAGAAAGTCACCGTGGGTAAAGACGTGAAGGTCACCCAAAGCCTGCGTTGACCCCCACCCTGGTATTCCCCTTCGCCGCACCCGCGTGTCCGGCAGCCTGGCCGATGCCGGCCCCGCTGCAGAAAACCAGGCACGCCTGCTGCTGTGGAGCGTGGAACGCACCATCGCCGGTGTCGCAGATCTTGCCTCCCGAGGTGTTGGTTCCCGCGTGCACGTGGTGCTGCCCGGTTCCCCGAACCGCGGCACCTTCGGTGGCGACGGCGCCTACGGCGAAAGTCAAGGCGGCCTTCGATGCCATCCTGGCGAAATGGACCGCTGAAAGCGTCTGGCCGGACTACGTGTCCCTCGCCCAGGCCCGCATCGGCTGGGTGGCTGGTACCAACCTGATGGGTGGCAACGACCCGCTGGTGCCGCTGGTGCAGAAGCACGGTATCCACGTGTACACACCCGACGAAATCTCCGAGGAACTCCTGGGACTGTGCACGCCCTCGGCACGCGCCGAGGCAAACCGCACCCCTGGACGCGGACTTCACTGGTGGGCTCGCTGACGCCAACGTGTCCCTGCCGGAACTGGCCGCATCGCTGGACCTGACTTCAGACAGTGCAGAGGCTGAAGAGAAGCCCGTCACCATCAACGCGCTGCCCTCTCCCGCCGCACCGAAAGCAGGGCAGGCGGCATTGACCTGGGTAAAGTCACCACGCCGCTGGAAGACGATGGTGGTTATTGTCGGCCTGGGCGAAGTCTCCTCCTGGGGCTCCGGCCGCACCCGCACCCTCGCGGAATACGGCATCCAACGCGACGGCGACGTTGACCTCACCGCCGCCGGTGTGCTGGAACTCGCCTGGATGACCGGCCTGGTCAACTGGTCCGACGACCCCACACCCGGCTGGTACGACGCCTCCGGCGAAGCCGTCGCCGAGGAAGACATCTACGACCGCTTCCCGCGACGAGTGAGTTGCCCGCGCCGGTATCCGCCGCTTCGTGGACGACTACACCCTGGTTGACGAAGGCTCCATCGACGTAGCCACCGTCTATCTCGACCGCGATATCTCCTTCACCGTGGCCACCGAGGAAGAAGCCCAGGACTACGTGGACGCCGACCCGGCAACCACCAGCATCAGCCCCACCGAAGACGGCGAATGGTTGGTGCACAAGAAGCGTGGCGCCCAGGCACGCATCCCGCGCAAAGCCACACTCAGCCGCGTTGTTGGTGGTCAGCTGCCCACCGACTTCAACCCCGCCAACTGGGGCATCCCCGGCACCATGATCGAAGGTCTCGACCGCATCGCCGTGTGGAACCTTGTCACCGCCGTTGATGCGTTCCTCAGCGCAGGCTTCACCCCCGCCGAACTGCTCCGCATCGTCCACCCGGCCGATGTCGCCTCCACCCAGGGCACCGGTATTGGTGGCATGGAATCCCTGCACAAGGTCTTCGTCACCCTGATTCCTCGGCGAAGAACGACCCAGCGACATCCTGCAGGAAGCCCTGCCCAACGTGGTGGCCGCACACGTCATGCAGTCCCTCGTCGGCGGCTACGGATCCATGATCCACCCCGTCGGTGCCTGCGCAACCGCAGCCGTGTCCCTGGAAGAAGGCGTGGACAAGATCAAGCTCGGCAAAGCCGACTTCGTGGTCACCGGCGGTATTGACGACATCAGCGTCGAATCCCTCACCGGCTTCGGCGACATGAACGCCACCGCTGAATCCGCAGCACTCGCGGCCAAGGGCATCAACGAGCGCTTCTACTCACGCGCCAACGACCGCCGCCGCGCAGGCTTCGTCGAAGCCGAAGGCGGAGGCACCGTCCTCCTCGCGCGTGGCGATGTCGCCGCCAAGCTCGGACTGCCCGTCTACGCCGTGGTTGCCCACGCACGGTCCCTACGCCGACGGCATCCACACCTCCATCCCGGCTCCGGGACTCGGTGCACTTGCCGCCGGACGAGGAGGAACCAACTCCGCGTTGGCCCGCTCGTTGAACGGTCTTGGCCTCACCCCCGACGACGTGCGCGTAGTGAGCAAGCACGACACGTCCACCAACGCCAACGACCCCAACGAGTCCGAACTTCACAGCCTGCTGTGGGGCGCCCTGGGACGCGACGCCGGAAACCCGCTGTTCGTGGTCTCCCAGAAGACCCTCACCGGACACGCCAAAGGGTGGCGCTGCGCTCTTCAAACCGCAGGACTCTGCCACATCCTGGCCACCGGCAACCTGCCGCAAAACGCATCCCTCGACTGCGTTGACCCAGCCATCGAGCCCCTGGCCAAGCCCCTGGTCTGGCTGCGCGCTCCCCTCTCGCTGGGTGCCGGTGCAGTGAAGGCAGGCGTACTCACCTCGCTGGGCTTCGGCCACGTGTCCGCCGTGGTAGTGCTCGCACACCCCGGTGTGTTCGAAGCGGCACTCGACGCCGCCGGATACTCCGTGGACGAATGGCGCGCATCCGCGAATGCGCGGTTGGCCGCCGGTGCCCGACGCCTGAGGAAGGCATGGTCGGACACGTTGAACTCTTCAGCGTGATCGACGGACGCCGCTTCCCCGCCGTCGGAGCACACGAAGCAGAAATCGCCCTGCTTCTCGACCCCGACGCCCGCCTCGGCGAAGACGGAATCTACCCGTCGGCGTAGATTCTGGCCGGGCTGGTTTCACCGATTCCGGCCGGGCTGGCTGCTAGTTTCAGTTGCTAGTCGCCCTGAAAAGCCCTGGTCACACGTTGTGTGGCTGGGGCTTTCTTTGCAACTGGTGCGGCGGGTCCCTTGTCTCCTTTGCTGTCGCGCCGGGTCTTTGCGACGGGTCTTTGCGCCAGGTCTTTGCGCCAGCTACCCCTCTACATCCCCCGCCTTGTTGGGCTGAACTGCGGTTTGTCCCACAATCCACCATTTTCCGGTTAGTTGATGGTTTTTGGGACACCAATCCCCTGTTTTTGTCCCAGGATCCACCAAATTCTTAAAAATGGTGGATCCTGGGACATTCACTTTCCTCGATCGGATCAGGTACGAGCCATCGGCAGTCCCAGCGCTCACATTGACTCCCGCTCTCGCAGTTCCTTGTACCGCCGCAGCACATCCCTGTAGGCAAACCCAGAGAACACGTCCTTGGCGGAGTACGCCCAGATGGTGTATCCGGCAGTGACCAAACGATCATAACGATTGGTAGCACGTTCCACGTTAAACTGTTGCTCTTCGGCAGTCTGTCCGTATTTACCCAGGCCAGATATTTCAATCACAATCCGTGTTCGCCTGATCTGAAAGTCTGGCCGCCGCGTAGCCAGACGAGAATCAGCCACTGTGACCTGCGGCTGCACATCGATCACCCCATCTTTGCGCACTTGCGCCAGGAAGTACGCCTCGGCGGCTGATTCAACATAGGGGTCAACAAGATCAAGCACCCGCGTAAGGGTTTCATCGCTAAGAGCCGCTTCCCGCACTTTCGGCGAGCGGGCATGCGTCGTGCGCCACCACCCAGCTCGTCGCCATAAAGCAGTCTTCAAAGCTGTGATATTTGGCCAAATCCAAAAGCACACGCGGGATGGTAGCTACTTTGGCTATTTTTCCATCCACATAACTACTTTCCCCGAGCAGCGCCCTAAGCCGCCGACCGCCCCCAACGTCTTTGCTTCCCCTGTTCATAGCGTATTCCACCGGATCATCTCGCCCAACCCTCACCCACATCCCCCACAGCAACGCGGCCGAGACACCAGCAATGACTCGCGTCCCGCTAGCCCCAAGGGCAAGTGCTCGTAGCCGGTGTTGTTCCCACGGCGGCAGCTCATTAAAGCCGTCCCGTTCCACATAGACCCCCACGGCCAAACGCAGGTGCGTCCCAGAAAGCACCCCTCGGCTGAGCGCACGACGCCCCGCGTCATCACAGTCGCGCGAAAATACAAGCTTCATACATCCCCCTCCCCTCGGATCACCCTACCAAGCTTTCCTAGTACAATGCACAGAATGACCATTCCAGCTGCGCATACCACCACCGACGAACGCCAGTATGTCCTTACGTTGAGCTGCCCCGACACAACGGGAATTGTGGCTAAATTGTCGTCTTTCATTGCCGATATTGGCGGCTGGATCACAGAGGCAGGTTTTTTCACCGACCCGGAGAGCGGCTGGTTTTTTACCCGCCAGGCTGTGCGCGCGGCGTCGATTAGCATGAGCTTTGACGAGCTGAGCCAGCGTTTTGCGGACGTCGCGTCCGAAATGGGCCCGGACGTCCGGTGGCGTTTGTGGGATACTGCGAAGCCGAAGAAGGCCGTGATTTTGGTGTCCAAGGAGGGTCATTGTCTGCATGATTTGTTGGGGCGGGTTGCGCAGAATGATTACCCGATGGATGTGGCTGCAGTGATCGGCAATCATGAGGATTTGCGGCCAATTGCCCAGGCCCACGGCATACCTTTCCATTATGTTCCTTTTCCGAAGGATGCGGTGGGTAAGCGCAAGGCTTTCGACCAGGTTGCCGACCTTGTGAATGCGGAAAGTCCCGACGCCATTGTTCTTGCGCGTTTCATGCAGATTCTGCCGCCGGATTTGTGCGAAATGTGGTCGGGTAAGGCAATTAATATTCACCACAGTTTCTTGCCGTCGTTTATGGGCGCGCGCCCTTATCACCAGGCTTATCGACGCGGCGTGAAACTCATCGGCGCCACCTGCCATTACGCGACCGAAGACCTCGACGACGGCCCGATCATCGAACAGGACGTCATTCGCATTTCCCACAAAGACACCCCCTCCGATATGCAACGACTCGGCCGCGACGCCGAGAAAATCGTCCTCGCCCGCGGCCTGCGATTCCACCTCGAAGACCGTGTTCAGGTCTACGGAAACCGAACCGTCATTTTCGACTAAACCCCGCCCGCTTATCGACGCCGCGACACCCACTCGCCGCGTCGATTTTTGCTGTTTCCATAGTGGAGGGGCGACGGGTTGATAATATTTTCGTGAATGCGTTGGTGCGGGTAATGAGGAGTGGTGGTAGGTGGGGAGATTTATAGAGAAAAAAGACAAACCTTGGCTCTGGGGCGGAGGAATAGACGCCGGTTTAGCGATAGGGTTTGCGCTTGCACATATCCATACGCTACAAGAATGGCGATGGGATATCATAGCTCAACCCTTGGCAACCTTAGGTGCAGGTATTGCCGCCATCATAGCAGCTTGGATCGCCTGGTTCAATGGGCGACAGACAAGAAAACAAGATAAGGAACGAGCACTCAGAGAACGTTTCACCTCAATTGTTGAAATACTATCTTTCGAGAATGAAGACTTAATAAAACGTGAAGCTGGAGCATACGCCTTAGCGGCTCTTGCTGACGATTGGGCGGATTTCTATAAAGATGACCCTAAATCAGCGCTCCAGGAACAACAAGTCTGCTTAAATATCTTAACCAGCCAGCTTCACGATCCAATAACAGAAGAACCACAACCCCAACTGCTCAATTTTAAAGAAAGGATACAGGATTTAATATTTTTCAAATTTTACAAATCAGGAGAATAATGGCCCAGGAAATTGGTCAGACTTAAAACTCAACTTAAGCGATTGTCATGTTTACAAAATTACAGTGAAGGGATTTTTTAATCGAGATGTAATTTTCTCCGAGGTGAATTTCGTTAACGAGTCACGCTTCATAAATGCAACATTTTCGGAATTAACTTTCAAGCAATCAAGCTTTGACCACGCCTACTTCAACGAGGCAAAATTTCATGGCCCGGCACGCTTTCACCAAGTAATTTTTCAAGGAGCTGCCTCATTTTTCGGTGTAAAATTTTTTGATATATCTAACTTTTCCAAATCCCAATTCCAGGCAATAGCAAAGTTTGATCAGTCGGAATTCCATGATCGAACTTACTTCGCCGATTCGACTTTCCTCAGAACAGCTAGCTTTTAGAAAAAGCAAGCTTCTACGACGCAGCACACTTCCCACAATCAGAAGTAAATAGACCAATCGATCTTTCCTACTCCAACTTTGCAATGCAGGAATCACATACTTGCATCAATGCCATAAAAAGCAAGTGGTGCAAACCTAACCGATGCGGAATTTGAGTAGATTTTTCCAAAAGTAATAAATTATAAAATTCAACAAATACTCATACCCACGACATTGAATTAGCGACTTAATTATGGGCACTTTCAATCGCCATTTTACCCAAAAACATAAGATTACATTCTGGAAAAAAATTTCATAATGTAGGGAAGAATGCACCGTCATACCGACAATGCATTCCTCATGGATACCCTACAGTTTCATATTCCAAAATCGCTGTTTGTAGTCACCATCACCTCATCAATCTCACTCCCCCTGATTCAGAGCGGATCTCATTTCCAACCTCAACCCTTCCGGCAGTCATATCTCCACCAACAACATCACCAAGCCCCATAGCACTCTCCCTCCGACTCCGCGCCCACACAATGATCATCCGAATGCCAACGCCACCGAGAACAACGGCGAATGCTCGCCAATCGGGCAGTGTCGTTGGAAAATCTGGAAGAGGACCGTTGCGCAAGACGGCTGAGGTGATGACCTCATTGATGATCATCAGGGAATAGGCGATGGTGGTGCTGATGGTGAGGTAGGCCACGGCGTCGATAAGCACGGTGGACCAGACGGCGTTGCTGTTTACGCGCCTGCCGGAGCCAGCGCTGGCCAGAACGATGGAAATCAGTGCGACGATGAGGATGCCGATGGGGCCGCTGAAGATTTTGATGGCTTCTATGGGGGTGACTGTATCTGCTTGCTCGACGCTAAATTTCTGAGTCATCTTGGTGACCCACATGCTCATGATTCCGGTCGCAGCAGCAAGCAGGCCAAGCGGCAGGACCAGCGACCCGGCGCGGGTGACACGACTGATGGTGTTGTTCACCAAGTCGCCGTTGCCCATAAGCATGGCCAGTACTGCGCCGATGGTGTGGACGAGGATACCGCCGAGGAATGCTGCGGCGAGGCAGAGCATCGCACCCATCGCAAAGTAGATAGTATATGCATCTTCGCTGCCGGTCGGCTGGGCGTTGGCGATCACACGGTAGATGGAGGATGCTCCAGCAATGGTGGACAATCCCAAGGAAGACGCTGAAGATGCGCCAGCCCATACGGCTCGGCGGCTCGGTTTCAATCGGCTCATGCCGCGCGATCTGACCAGCTTGCGCAATCTGACCAACCTGGGCAGCTTGAGCAGCAGAAACGTTCACACGCTTCCCCGAACGGCGTGCCCCGCCTTCGCCCCAATAGCCCCGGCGATGAGTCCCGTGAGAGCGACGCCCCCAAGGCTGCTGGTCACAGCATTAATCGGCAGCGACCCGCTGAGCGGATCGTGCGGGAATACGCCGGTCCCAACCAGCATCTGCACGTGCATTGGCCACAGGACATAGCTCAGTGACGAGCCGATGCCGCCGCCCACGACGCTGGCCAGCAGAGCATTGAGCGTAACGATCCCCTGATTGGACTGGCTCGCCCCGTCACCGCGCCTCTTGAGCGACAATACTGCCACGACAATCATGGCGATTATGCCAACAAGGATGTTGATCCCGAATGTGGTTCCACCAAGTGCGGTAATCACTGCCTGGTCGTCGCCGTGCGCCCGTATCCCCGCATCAAGTAGCCCGGTGCTCAGGGAGAGGAAGAAGGCGAAAGTCGCGCTGGTCAGTCCGATGCCAAGGTATTTCATTGTTGTTGCCCCTGTTCGTCAGTAGTGGTCCGCGCCGCGAGCGCAAGCGCCGATAGCGCGACGAGGTTTGTAGTGGTTTGTGTTGGGTTCATGGTTTTAGCTTGCTCCCCCAACATGCCCTGCACACCAGGGTTTTCCCTGATCTTTGAAAAAAATCAGGGAAATTTTCCCTGAGGGCGTCAAGTTTGCTTATGTTCAAGCACGAAAAACACCCCATTTTTCCGACCTGGAGATAAGCAAACTTCGCAAAGCTTGCTGCCCGCAGATCCATCAAACTGCCGTTTTTCCTGGTGTTTCTGGCAGTTTGGTAGACCACAACATTCCCCAGCCAAGTAGGTCCACCGCCAGGTTCGGAAACACCCCAATTCCGTACCCAGCGGTGGACCTATCCTGCATAAACACCCCACCCCCTCACCCATGCATCACATGAAACAGCTCTTCCACGCTGGGTGTGCGCAGTTCGGCGTGGTTGACCCCGTCGGCGAGGATGATCACCCGGTCAGCGGTGGCGGCAATATCAAGGCTGTGGGTGACCATCACCAGCGCCGTGTGCGGCGTGACGGTTGCCCGCAGCAGGTCCATGACCTGCGCACTGGTGTGCACGTCGAGCGATCCGGTGGGTTCGTCCGCGAATAGCAACTGGGGTTTGCGCACCAGCGCACGTGCAATAGCCACGCGCTGTCGTTGCCCGCCGGAGAGCTGGTCGGGGTAGGCATGTGCTTTTCCTGTGAGGCCGACGTAGTCGAGGGCGTCGTTAATCTCCTGATCAGGGACGGAAACTCGGGCGAGTTTGGCGGGAAGCCGCAGGTTGTCTTCCACGTTGAGGGATTCGATGAGGTTGAGGTCTTGGAAGATGAATCCGATGTGGTCGCGGCGCAGTTTCGCTATAGCAACCCGCTGGGCATCGCGGCGTCGTTTCCGTCGGGAGAAGGCGTCTTTGCTGGTGATGCGGTGTTCGCCGATGAAGATGTCGCCACGGTCAATGGGGGTGAGTCCACTGAGACTGTGCAGAAGCGTGGTTTTTCCGGACCCGGATTGCCCAATGATGGCCACGAATTCGCCTTCGCGGATGTCGACGTTCACGCCTCGCAGCACCGGCAGGTCGTCGTATTGTTTGTGCAGGGTTAAGCGCTTGGAGCAGCATGGCTGAGTGTCCTTTCGGTGGTATTGCGGCGGAGTTCGGTGAGGGTAATGCTCCAGAGCATGGTGGCGGCAATGCCGATGCCTAGGCAGAGGACGGCAAGCGTACTTCCGGCGGGCATGCTGAGCTGCGTCATGGGCAGCGGCCCGCGCGCGAACGCGAACGTCATGCACACATCGTTGATGATCACCGTCCCGTAGGCGATGATCCCGGCAAGAATGAGGTACACCAGGGTTTCCATCAGAGGTTTTTTGTGTGAGCAGCTCGTCGGTGGCGCCGGAGGTGTACAGCAACTGGGCGTCGTGTTGCCGGGGTCTGAGGGCGATGAGCACCACGGACGCCGCGGAAGCGCAGGCCACAACGATGGACCCGCCGACAAGGAGCAGGGATATGCTGAGCGGCGCGGATAATGATTCAGAGTCCGGCACTCCCATGCTCACGAGCACCTGCCGGAATTTACTTATCGACATCCCCGCCATCCCCGTCGTACTCCCCGCGATAGCAATGGGCATGATGAGGGTTCCGGTGAGCGTGGGCCGCGCCTGCGCCTCGCGAACAGCCAGGAACCACGGTGTCGCCGTAATCGGCAGCACGCGCAGCATCGCCACGAGTACGCGCAGAATATACGGCCCCCACAGCGCCACCACCACGCTCAGTAGCACACCCACACCCACGTAAGCGCCGAGCATTCCCCCCCATTTCATCAATGTTCTGCAGCGGTTCAACCTGCGCAATCGCATAATAGAGCGCCCCCACACCGATGGATGCTACGACACACAGGAGTTTTCGAACAATCCCCACACGCGTACGGCGGAAGGCACCGCTTATCGACGCCCCGTCCACCAGCTCCGCACGCATCGCCCGGCGCGCACCCATCAGCCCGGTGAGCAGGCTCATTCCCGCAACACTTACTATGGCGATGACTAGCGCCGGTGCGGGGATGGGCTGGTCGAGTGCGGGACTAGTGGGTAGTCCACTGGTGGCCACAGTATGCGCATAGGGGTACCACAGCAGCCAGGCGAATGCCGCGCCAATCACGCCGGTGAGCGTGGACACCACGAGCACTTGCGCCCTGAGAATGCGGGCCGCTTGACCAGGCAGCATGCCCACCAGCTGCCACCCTGGCCACCACAGGATGCTGCAGCCGGAGAGTGAAATTAGTGACCAGCGTGAGGGATACCAAACTGGTGGCCACCACCAGGAGTAGCGCGGTGGAACCAAGCGATATGTAGGCTTCCTGAGTTTCGCCCGTGGAGCGCACGCCCGCAACGATCAACCCAATGTTCAGTGACATGACCACGGCCAGCACCGTGTTGGACATGATGAGTGCCAGCCAGGTGACCAGGTTGGTTTTCAGAATAAGTTTGAAAAGCATGGCTTTCACCGCTCCGGTTTCGGGTCCGTCCCAGGAATGCGGGTCTGGTTCACAGTTCCGGTGCGCAGGTACTCGGTAATAACGCGACCCAGCTGGGGATTATCCGTAAGAATCTGCACGTGACCTGGGCCATCCACGGTGAGTACGTGGCTGCGCATGGCGGTCGCCATCTTGTCAAAGTGCCCGTATGGGGTGTTCGGGTCACTAGTGCCCTGGATTTGCAGGGTCGTACAGCCAGCTTCTCGCCTGTAATATCCGGGGCGCGGGTGCTCCGGGGTGATGCCGGAGCACATCATCCCGCTGGAGTTTATGTCTAGATCGGCGAAAGGGATCCCCAATCACGGACTGGCCCCATAGTCCCGAGATCATCCTGTCGAGGTGAACGGGTTGGGCGCGGTCGTTGCACTCCCACCATGAGGGGCATGTTCCCTTGTGCGCTCATGGCCTCCACGATCCAGTCTGGGATTGTCACTGGCTCGGCGCTCGACAGCTTACTGGCGAGCCACGGCCACACGACAGGCCACCCCACTCCCAGCCTGGCAAGCTGCACGGACGCGGACTGGTTCTGTTTCGAACCGGGGTGCGTCAGCTGCGTCAGCAGCCCTTCGGCCTTCACGGCCATCGGATCCACCCTGGTCATAGCCTCAGCACCAGCGTTTCCGGTGGAGCCTAGTGCGTCTGGTAAGTCTTCTTCCTCGGCAGCTGGCGGCGGAAGTGTCGGGGTCACACCGGTTTCCTGCCTCACCCGTTCCGCCCAGGACTTGTAACCGCACGTGGTGTCGTCCCCATGTGGTAGACGTCATCGTGCTGAGAAATCCAACCGAAAAAGTCGTGGAAGGCTTTGCGGAATCCATCCAACTTTGATTGGAAATAGTCATTATCAGGGTTATAGCCGGAATCCAACACTACCTTGTCGGTGTGCCCTGGGAATATGGTTGCGTACACCGACCCCAGGACTGTTCCATAGGACTGGCCGTAGATGGAGATCTTCTCCTCCCCCATCGCTTGGCGAACCTGATCCCAGTCACGAGCAGTGTTTTCCGTGGTCAGCGTCGCCGCGTAGCCCGGCATTTTCGCGTCACACGCATCCTTGATCAATCCGCCATAGCGCTGGATCTGGTCGATGGGACCAGCGTTGACCTCCTCGCATTCCAGCTTGGTGGACCCTCCAGACCGCGCGGCTGTACGCCCACAATGTCCCATTCTTCCCGTACCTCTTCAGGCCATTTGGGGGTAAAGTCAGGAAAGTCTTCTCTGGTGGAGAACTGGTCATACACCGACGCACCCGGCCCGCCGGGGTTAATGAACAACACTCCTCGGCGCTTTTCCGGCTTGGTGGCTGTGGTCTTGATAAAGCCAACGCTGATTTTCTTGCCATCCGGATTGGAGTAGTCCATGGGGACCTCCATCCGGCCGCAACTCGCGCCAGGTTTGTTGACGCTTTCCGGGCAGTCTTCTTGCGTAATCGCTGGCCGTTTCACCAACCCAGCAGGCTCGGCCTGCGCCGGAATGGATACAGTAGCCATGGCGGCAAGACTCGCTGACGCAGCAACGGCTGCAATGATTGTTCTGGGGTTTCGCATAACCCCAAGCCTGCTACATGCCATACCCCCAGCACATCGGGGGTTTCCCCGATTTTTAAAAGTCAGGGTAACTCAGGGTAAACCCCTACCACTGATAGTTACCGCTCAAAATGTCTTTGATCTGAGGGCGCACGTCAAACCAGTAGATGCCAATGATCACAACGCCGATGATCGCCATGAATGACAGATAAGCCAGTCCCATGGATGAGACAAATGCGGAGCCCAGCAGCAGCCCCAACCATACCCATTTGGATTGGCGGTCGGCTGCGCGGAATGCGTCTTCCCGGGTCATGCCGACTTGCACCGCGCCGACAACACCGCAGATAGCAACGATCTGCATAAGCCCCCACACGGCCAGGGTGACATAGTTTGCGTAGAGCACAGTAATCAATTCACTCAATCCCAAAGTTCTTTAGGCACCAAAGATCAGGTGCGACACGGTGTAAATCAGTAAACCAGCGAGGGCGCCAACAACGGTGCCGTTGAGGCGAATGTACTGCAAGTCTTTGCCCACCATCAATTCAATCTTGTCGCTGGCCTCGTCAGCGTCCCAGCGTTCCACGGTTTCACTGATGATGGAGGTCACCTCGTCGGCGTAGTTGTCCGCCAGGAATGCGGCCGCGCCGGTGATGCGACGATCCAGGGATTCCCGTAACTCCGCGTCGGAACGCAGATTGTTGCCCCAGCTGACGGCGAGTTCTGCGACCTTCTGCCGGAGCAGGGAGTCGGGGTTTTCCGCGGCGTCGATAAGCGTGGTGGAGGTGGATGCCCACAGCGCGGGAGGCCAGCCCCTGCACGGGTGTGGACCCCATGATGTCGTGCTTCATATCCTCGACGCGCTGGATCATTGTGGGATCTTCCTGCAGGTCACGCGCGAGATTGTTGAGGAAGCGGCGGATGGCGTGGCGCGCCTCATGGTTCGGGTCGGTGGACACGGCGCTGGTCCATTGCACCAGCTCTCGGTACACTTTGTCGCCCACAACGTCGTTCAGGAACTGCGGTGCCCAGGTGGGCAGGCGCTCGTCCAGGATGCGGGTGATCAGCGCCTCGCTCCCCAGGGCTTTGCGATGCAGCCACTGCACCAGTTCGTCCACGACGGGTTCGGTGCGGCCTTCCTCAATGAGCTGTTCCAACAGTCGGCCGGCAGGCGGCGCCCATTCGGGCTGCGCAAGCTTATCAATCAACATCGTGTTGATCACCGCCTCCGCGTCCTTCGGATCCAGCGCCCGCACAATATTCGCCGTCAGTCGACCCGCCTCGCTGGATACCTTCTCCGCGTTCTCGGGTTGCGACAGCCACTCCCCCGCGCGATCAGGAATCCCAGCGGCACGCACCTTCTGGGTAATCAACTCCGCATTGAGGAAGTTCTCGCCGACAAAGCCGCTCAACGACTCCCCGATCTGGTCCTTCTTATTCCGCACAATCGCCGTGTGCGGAATCGGCAGTCCCAGCGGCTTACGGAACAGTGCCGTCACCGCAAACCAGTCCGCCAAACCACCAATCATCCCAGCCTCAGCCGCGGCGCGAACAAATCCCACCCACGTCGCCGTCTGACCTGGCTGCGCCTCAGCCCACCGGCAGGCAAAATAAATCGCCGCTGCAACCAGCAGCAATCCGGTGGCCACGGCCTTGTAACGGCGTAGGACTCGACGTCGCTCCGCCTCCACCTCAGGCGACGGACCAGGCACCGCCAGACGATCCTGGGCAGCTACATCAACGGCTTTGTCAGACATAGCCTCCATTATCTACGCAACAGCGCTGACGGGTGAGGATTCCCACCAAATGTTCGCTCTAAGCACGCCTGCCCGCCCGCACCGCTTATCGACGCCGCGCCTTCTGCAGGTATCGTCTCGCCCCTGTGCTATCAAAATGGTGATTGCGAAGGATCGCCGCTGATGAAGCGGTGTTGATGCAGCTGAAAAAGATTGAACACCTCAGGATAGATCAACCTTGCAACGCTCAAGACTGTCACGTAATTGGCACCTGCACTATGCAGCGCAGCTGCAGCTGATTGCACATTAGCCCCAGTAACCCATGAGTCTTCAATGATCATGACGTGGCCATCAGCGGGTTCGCAGTCAAAAAGTGAAGGATCAAATCTCCTTTGTCCCCGTTCCGCGTTACCACGCAGCACTTTTGGGCGTAATAACTGTCCCACAGGAGGTTGGCCTGGGAGTTCCACAGTCACACGCTCGACGATCCTAGCCAGCTGGTTTCTCTGTGCACTCCTCGTTGAAGGTACCGTCGTTATCATGGAAATTGGCTGTTCATACCCCGAATTTACGTCATATGAGTAGTGGAATAACGTGTGAAACAGTAGAGATGCGATTCGCGTACGTGCGTCAAGATGCACTTTTCCCTCGTTTTTGTAGGTAAACATGTCAGCTCCAAGCTGGTCAGCACCTTTGGCATCACCGTAGCAAATAAATGCTGTACGATCCGCAAGTTGCCAACCGTGCGATAGCGCCTCTTGACGATGGTTATGGCACTGGTAGCACTCAGGAAATGCCTCCCCTTTACTACCGCGACATGTCGGGCAAAAATCTGCGCGATCATGCAAGCCAAAGCTTGCAGCACTTAACAAGAATCGTTGTGAAGCGAGGTAATCATCTACCTGCTGCTGAAGGCTCATATAAAAAGCTCTTTAGCTGCTTGATTCTTGTGAATCGCATCAAGCACGTACTGCACCGCTTCTTCCGGTGAATAAACCACGTACGCGTCGCCCCGATTAGCGTATTCGCGCCCCCAGCTCGTGTTCTCAGCGACGCTTGGAGTAAGGATGAGTGCATGCCCATGCCCAATAGCTGCTCGGGCCTGATGACGCGTCCCGGATTTTTCACTCGCTGAAATTACAATCGTCGCAGCGCCATACCCAGACATGGTTGCGTTACGCATAGGAAAATTGTGCTTTTTAATAGCTGCACCTGGGAAGAACTGTGTAATGACTTGCCCTTGATTTTCAATCTCTTGGCGAAGATCAGCGTGTTCAGCTGGGTACGTCTGATCGAGCCCAGTACCCATGATAGCGACCGTACGACCACCAGCGCGTAATGCCGCTTCATGTGCGGCAGCGTCAACCCCTCTAGCAAGTCCAGACACAACAGTGATGCTCTCATGAGCTAAGTGTGATGCAACGTCACGGGCGGCTTGCATAACCGCAGGGCCAGCTTGACGAGAACCAACAACACTCACTGCCTGGTCGTCTGGCACCATGGAACCTACACTAAAGATAATCCCTGGCGCTTCGTGTACTTGACGCAACTGCCTTGGGTAGCGATCATCGAAAATAGGAACAACGTCGTAACCAGCATTTTCCCACACTACGAGCTGCCGCTCCGCTGATTCCAAAGCAGCATCACGCTCTGGGTTGATTAACCCTTCTTCGAAAACACTATCTAAGAGAGTCTGTGGTCCCTCAGTCTTAAGAATGAGCGATTTGATGGGTAGCGTCAACCCGTCGGCTTTAGCTTGAATCCCCGCTATTGCCTCGACGAGGGATTCACGTGAGGAATGCATGGTACCCATTCTACAGTTCGATAGCCTCGTGTCCCACCAGCGACAAGCCACCATCCTCCGATCCCCAAACCCCAACAACCGCCGCCACATTCCCGAAGGAACACGACGGCGGCTGTTCTTGGAGGTGCCAGTAACCCCGCTCATCACGGAGTCTGACTGTTCGGGCCCCCACAATGTAGGGGCACCGTTTTAGTGCTTGCGGCCGGTGGCAGCCACGTAGGCGCGGTAGTGACGGCGCCCGTAGTAGATGAGACCGAATCCAAGGACCAGGCAGGAAATGGCCAACACTGCGCCGATGATAGCGTAGGTGCTTCCATTTTCCTGGGTTCCAGCAATGCTGGAGGAAAGTCCGAAGACAAAAGCGCCTAGACCCGCGAGGGAGGTGAGAATGAATCCCATTCCCAGCCAGGTGGAACTGCGTTGCAGCGAGGAGTGCTGGGAATCGAGGCTTGAGGGCGTGTAGCCGTCGATGTAGTGCGGCTCGCCTTCGAACACTCGGAAGGTTTGCTCTTCACGCTGGGTAGCTGCATGTGCATCAGACATTGCTGTGTGCCTTTCGTATTAAACCGTACTGAGGTACAGCTTAGTGGTCCTTGGCGGAAAGGGCAGCACGTGCCCGCTCCTTGTTGATCGCCGCAACCGCAGTCAGGGGGATGCCTGCCGGGCAAACGTCAGCACATTCGCCGTAGAGGGAGCAGGGTCCGAAGTTGGTTTCAACTTCGTCCACCATCTTGCGTGCACGCTTTCCTCGCTCTTCCTTGCCCAGCGGCATGAGGGAGAGGTGAACCAACTTGGCACCAGTGAACAGGTGTGCAGCACCGTTGGGGCAAGCTGCGACGCAGGCACCACAGCCGATGCAGGCTGCGTGATCCAGCGCCAGTTCGGCGGTTTGGTGGTTCATGTGCAGGGTGTCAGCGTCGGGCGCAGTACCCGCGTTGACGGACACGTAGCCGCCTTGCTGCATGACGCGGTCCAGTGCGGAGCGATCCACGATCATGTCTTTGATCACCGGGTACGCTGCGGAGCGCAGCGGCTCGATTTCCAGGGTGTCGCCATCGCTGTAGCTCACCAGACGTTGGTGGCAGGAGGGCTTGTTTTCTCTGGGCCGTGGGGGCGTCCGTTGACATTGAGGCCACAGGTGCCCGCAGATGCCTTCACGGCAGTCGGATGCAAATGCGAAGGGTTCTTTGCCAGCTTCGATCAGCCCCTCGTTGACGTGGTCAAGGAGTTCCAGGATGGACATCTGTGGGACAGCGTCGTCCACATCAATGGACTCGAAGTGTCCTTCAGCGGTCGGACCGGCTTGGCGCCAAATCTTAAGATGCAGTTTCATTACTTGTAGTTCCTTGTCTGCAGCGGGATCGCTTCGAAGTAGAGCGGCTCAGCGTGGCGGATGTACTTGTTGGGGCCGCTGGGTTCCCAGGCGGATACGAAGCACCAGTTGTCGTCGTCACGCTCGGCTTCGCCTTCATCAGAAAGGTGATCGTCACGGAAGTGGGCACCACAGGACTCGTCGCGGTCGAGTGCGTCAACACACATGAGTTCGCCGAGTTCGATGTAGTCGGCAACGCGGTTGGCGTACTCCAGCACCTGGTTCATCTCATGGGGTTCGCCGGTGATGCGCAGGTTAGACCAGAAGTCCTTGCGGAGTTCGCGGATCTTCTCAATGCCAGAAGCCAGGTCCTTCTTGTTACGTGCCACACCGCAGGAGAAGTACAGGATGTCTCCAAGCTTGCGGTGGAAGTATTCGGGACCGTGGTTGCCGTTGATGCTCATCAGCTTGTCGATGCGGGCCTGAGCGCGGTTGACTGCCTCAATGACTACAGGGTCGTTGTCAGCCATACGCTCGGTGCCCAGCAGCGGGACCGAGGTAGTTCGGCACAGAGAACGGGAGGGTGAACCAGCCGTCCACGGATGCAGAGAGCAGGGAGTTTGCGCCCAGGCGGTTAGCGCCGTGGTAGGTCCAGGATGCCTCACCAGCAGCAAAAAGACCTTGAATGGAGGTCATTTCGTTGAAGTCGGTCCACAGGCCACCCATGGTGAAGTGGCAGGTGGGGGCGATGCGCATGGGCGTGGTGTAGGGGTCCTCACCGATGGCTTCTTCGTACATCTGGAAGAGGTTGGAGTAGCGCTCTTTGATGGTGTCTTTACCCAGACGCTCGATGGCGTCACGGAAGTCCAGGTACGCCGAGTTGTGCAGCGGTCCAACGCCCAGGCCAGCGTTGATCTGCTGGGAGATGGCGCGGGAGGCGACGTCGCGGGGCACCAGGTTACCGAAGGCCGGGTAACGGCGCTCCAGGAAGTAGTCGCGCTCCTCCTCGGGGATGGTGTTCGGGTCGCGGTCGTCTTTGGGCTCCTTCGGGGACCAGACGCGGCCGTCGTTACGCAGCGACTCGGACATGAGGATGGTCTTGGACTGCCATTCCGAGTTGACAGGAAGGCCGGTCGGGTGGAACTGAATGAACGACGGGGATGCCATGTAGGCACCTTGGTCGTAGGCACGCATGATGGCGGAAGCGTTCGAGTTCTTTGCCAGCGTGGACATGTAGTACACGTTGCCGTAGCCGCCGGTGGCCAGGATGACTGCGTGAGCCGGTGTGCGCGGTCAGCTCACCATTGATGAGGTTACGCATCACCGCACCGTGGCAGCGCTTCACGCCGTTTTCGTCTTCCTTGACGATTACATCAACCATCTCGTTGTGGGTGAAGATCTCCACGGATCCGAGGTGGATTTGGCGTTGCAGTGCCGCAGCAGCGGACAACTGCAGCTGCTGGCCTGTCTGTCCACGGGTGTAGTAGGTGCGGGAGACCTGCACACCACCGAAGGAACGGGTGGCCAGGGTGCCGCCGTATTCGCGGGCGAAGGGGGCACCGATGGCGTTCATGTGGTCGATGACGCGAACGGATTCGTAGGCCAGACGCCAGCAGTCGATTTCACGGCCGCGGTAGTCGCCGCCCTTGACGGTGTCTTTGACGTGACGGTACGCACCGTCGTTATCCACCTTCTTACCACGAGCGGAGTTCACACCGCCCTGTGCGGCGATGGAGTGTGCACGACGGGGTGCATCGTGGTAGGTGAAGGCTTTGACATCGTATCCGAGTTCGCCGAGGGCTGCGGCAGCACCAGCACCAGCCAGGCCGGTACCGATAACAATAATGCGGAACTTACGACGGTTCAGCGGGGACACCAGGTTGTAGTGGTCTTTTTGCCACTCCCAAGCATCCTTGGAGGGCACGCCGACGGGAGCGTTGGCGCTCAGAACCGACCCGATGGTCACGCCATCAACGCACGAAGCGGGAGCGGTGAACTCGGGACGGGGGGGTGGTTTCAGAGTGAGTGCTCATTAAAAGTGAACCTTTCCGTCCTAACTAATCCAGCCGCATGCAATTGCGAGCGGGATGGAAATGTTGCCGACCATGACCATGGCGGGAACCAGGTACGACACGAACAGGAGAACCGCACGAGTGCGCTTGCCGGTGATACCCAGGTCGCTCACAGCGGTCCAGATACCGTGCGTGAGGTGCAGGAACAGCACCACCATGGCAATGATGTAGAAGATGGCCACGGGCCAGCGACTGAAACTTGCCACCAGGTTGGCGTAGATAGCACCGTGTTCGAACGTGTCGGACGCCGCAGGAGCGACACCCATGGTGAGATCCAGGATGTGGAAGATGATGAACGCCAGCAGCACAATGCCGGTGACAATCATGGTGCGGGCAGTAAAGGAGTTCAGGCCACCCATGAGGTTGGTGCGGCGGATCTTACCGCGGGATTGGTGTGCACGCCCGGTGATGGCGAACGCGCCGTAGACGTGCAGGATCAGGGAAGCAAGAAGGGTGATGCGGAAGATCCACAGCACGCCCTCGTGCGGAATGAGGGGGTAACCGACCTCGCGCAGGAATTCACCGTACTGGTCGATCGGGTAGTGGCCGTCGTCATGCTTGGGCATGAAGACCTTCAAGTTACCGATCATGTGGATCAGCACGAACCCACCAAAAATCAGGCCAGTGATGGCCATGGTGAGCTTCAGTGCCCAGGTCGGGAACTTGGGCCGCTCGCGGAGCGGTTTTTCAGTAATTTTGCCGTGAGCGATTGCGTCACGGTCGTCATATTTAACAGTCATGGCACCTCCAGTGTCGCTTTTTACTGTACGGCTTTTTCAGGTGATCAAACCACCCGTTACGCGCCCCCGTGTCACAAGTCACAAAACCCCTTTATACCGCTGACCTGCGATTTAGGGTAGCCTCACCTGTCAGATTGCGCACATACGCCTTGTTCAGCGCCACTCACTTCCCGTTTTTCAGCTAACATTTAGACGAGGCCCTCAACCCTGTGAATAAAATCACAGTTCATATATAGCCCACTCCCCGTGCCCCCGTTTGGTATCAACCAAAAATACTACGCGCGGCACAAAACCACCCAATCCCACCCCGCAAAAGCCCGCAAATGACACCCGCAGACAACCGCCCAGACCCTTACTTAACACACATAACACCCCGTCACCTGCCCTAGCCAGAACTTTGCAAAGGCTCCACACAAACATACACAAAGCCCTCAATAAGTGACGGGGGTCACTATACAGCGCGTTATAGTGGACACATGGGAAAGACCTACGTTGGCTCCAGGCTCCGGCAGCTGCGCCGCGACTATGACCTGAGCCAGGGCATCACTCGCCGCCACCCTCGGACTCTCGGCCAGCTACGTCAACCAGATTGAACACGACGTCCGCCCCCTCACCGACCCCGTCCTCGACCGCATCACCAGCCCTTTTGATGTGGATGCTACGTTCTTCTCCCGCGACGACAACTCCCGGCTCCTTGCCGAAGTACAGGACGCCATGCTGGACAAAGACCTGTACCCCTACTCCCGTGGATGTCCGCGAACTCGCAGAGCTGGTGGATAACCACCCGCGATCGCCCGCGCAGTGGTCGCCATGCACCAGCGCTATCGCAACACCCGCACCGCTCTGGCCTGGCCGACGCCCACCCCGCGCCCCACTCCCCGCAACGCAACACCTCACCCCCATGCCCTCACGAGGAAGTCCAGGCATTTTTCTATACCCATCGCAATTACCTGCACGACCTGGACACAGCCGCTGAAACGCTCGCAGCCCAGCTGGACATCACACCTGACACCATCCGCGCCACCGAAGATGCCATCACCCAGAGACTGCAGTCTCACCATGGGGTGCGCATCCTGCACTCCACTGACGCGACGGGGTTCCTACATCGCTACAACCCCGACACCCGCGAACTCACCCTTGCCGCGCGGCTCACACCCGGCCAGCAAGCATTCCGAATGGCCACTGTACTGGGGTTCTTAGAGGCGCACGACCACATGCAAAACTACATCGACCAGGCGCAGTTCACCTCACCCGAATCAACCGCCCTGGCGATGCGCGGGCTCGCCTCCTACTACGCTGCGGCCCTCATACTCCCCTACCGCCGGTTCCATGCCGCGGCCGAGGACTCCCGCTACGACATCGAATACTTAAGCCGGGTCTTCGGCGTTGGTTACGAAACCATCTGCCACCGGCTATCCACGCTGCAGCGCCCCGACCTGCGCGGCGTCCCGTTCACCTTCGTGCGTGTTGACCGCGCCGGAAACATCTCCAAACGTCAATCCGCCACCGGCTTCCACTTCACGCACGTCGGCGGCACCTGCCCCCTGTGGAACGTGTACGACACTTTCACCACCCCAGGGCGTATCATGCGCCAGCTGGCGCACATGCCCGACGGCCGCACCTACCTGTGGATAGCACGCACGGTCAGCCACCACGGCGAACGCTACGGCGAACCCGGAAAACTATTCGCCATCGGCCTCGGTTGCGAGGCACGGCACGCCCGGAGGACCATCTACGCCGACGGCCTCGACTGGAACGACCTGCACACCGCCACCCCCATCGGTGCCAGCTGTTACGTGTGCACGCGCGAGGACTGCGCGCAGCGCGCCTACCCCCCGATACATCGCCCCCTACTTATCGACGCCCACGAATCCACTGTTGCCCCGTATTAGGTAGGTCCGGGTCCTCCCGGACCAAGGCAACAAGCGTGCAGTCATGCGGACCCGTTGCCCCGGGAACACACAGCGAGCACGGGTCGCCGGGGCGGATTGGGCAACGGGCTTCGGGCGGGCGTCGAGAAGCGCGGCGTTTACGTTTGCGAACAGGAACGGGGGCCTCAAAAGTTGATCATGTGGCCGCCGACGCCTTCAGCCGCCTCCTTCATCGCCTCAGATAGGGTTGGGTGGGTATGGACGTTGCGGCCGATTTCCTCAGCGGTGAGATCGAAACGCTGGGCGAGCGTCAGCTGCGGCAGCAGCTCGGACACGCCGGAGCCAACCATGTGTGCACCCAGCAGCTCGCCGAACTCAGCATCGGCAATGATCTTCACAAAACCAGCGGATTCGCCGAGGCCCTGAGCCTTGCCGTTGGCTGAGAACGGGAAGGTCGCAACCTTCACCTCACGGCCTTCAGCAGCAGCGATCTCGCGGGCCTTTTCCTCCGTGTAGCCGAAGGATGCGACCTGGGGATTGCAGAAGGTAGCGCGGGGCATCATCATGTAATCCCCCAACTCCATGGTTTCCGCACCTGCGATGGTTTCCGCAGCTACCACACCCTGTGCTTCCGCAACGTGCGCCAACTGCAGCTTCGCGGTGACGTCGCCAATGGCGTAGATGCCGGGGACGTTGGTGCGCATGCGCTCGTCGATCTCAATGGCACCACGGTCGGTGAGCTTCACGCCAGTCTTTTCCAGGCCGTAGCCCTCCACGCGCGGGGCAAAGCCGATGGAAACCATCACACGGTCAACTTTGAGGGTTTCAGACTTCGAGCCGTCCTTGGATTCCACATCCACCTCAACGAGGGTGCCGTTGTCACGAATCGCGGTGGTCTTGTATCCAGTGAGAAGTTTCACACCAAGTTTTTTGTACTGCTTGGCGATTTCCTTGGAGACGTCAGCGTCCTCGTTGGGGAGAACGCGGTCCATAAACTCTACGATGGTCACGTCCACGCCGTAGTTGGACAGCACGTAAGCGAACTCCATACCGATCGCACCGGCACCCACAATGACCATTGATTTCGGCAGGTCGCGGGTAAGAATCTGCTCCTCAAAGGAGACGATATTGCCGCCGATCTCCACGCCAGGCAGGGAGCGCACCACGGAACCGGTGGCAATGATGCAGTTATCGAACGTAACAGTTTTACCTGCGTCTTTACCATCAGTAATCTGCATGGTGTGGGCGTCTGTGAAGGAGCCAAAACCATCGATCTCGGTGATCTTGTTCTTCTTCATCAAAAGTGCACACTTTGACAATCCCCGAAGAGACCTTGCAGGAACGGTCGTGCGCTGCACCGAAATCGAAGAAACATCACCTGAAATGCCAAAAAGTCTTGGCCTCATGGTTGAAGGTATGTGCTAGTTCAGCGTTTTTTAAGCAACGCCTTGGAGGGAATGCACCCCACGTTCAAGCACACCCCACCCCAGTACTGCTTCTCTACAACAGCAACTTTCAGCCCAAGCTGGGCTGCACGGATAGCGGAGACGTAGCCACCAGGGCCAGCGCCAAGTACAACAAGATCAAAATGTTCAGTCACATGTTCAACAATACGTGTCTGGGGGCGGCGTGTCGTGAATTTAACACCCTCCCTACACCCCCGCCCCATGGAAGCGCCATGGAAGCGCCTCCCCTAACCCAAAAAGTGGGGTAGCTCACGGAAGCATCGGCGTGTCTCTTTAGCTAAATTTTAGTTGATTTTTCACACAAAAAGACCCCTCTTCGTGCGGTTTTGTTTACCACAGAAAAGGGGTTGGCGTTGTTGCCGTTTCATCATTGTGGCAGGTTACGCACCCGCTACATCACGACTACTTGGCAACGGTGTGCATGACGCTAGACGCAGAGGAACCAGCGTGCAGCATGCTGCCCAGAATGGTGTTAACAAAGACGATGACCTGCTCTAATGGGTTCATTCGATACTCCTTCACGTAGGTTTTGAGCCAGTGATGTGGTCTGCACACCGCTGTTCGTGTCACGTTCAACGTTTACCCCATACAAACGTTTTCGGCCAGCAGGGCACAGCGGTGATTCCTGAAAAATGTTAACGTTTCATAGTTAGAAAGCGACAGTGTTAACGGCAAATGTTGATAAGAACAGTTGTCTCTTAAGCAACACAGGACGCTTAAGACTAGCTTTGACACGCAAAGGAACAAGGAACTACGTTGTGAGCACTTTTCGCCGTATCGCCGTATCAGCCGCAGCAACCAGCTTCGCAGCTGGGATGCTCCTCACTGCAGCACTGGCCCCATCAGCTACAGCTGGACCGAAAACTGCTGTTGAGCAGGCAGGTAATGCCTCTCAGGCAACTGTGACGATTGGTGAACGTGCCGTTGATCCGGCTCCCTTGTGGCGTGAAAAGGTTGCTGAGCACCCTGATCGCGTGAAAGAGATGTGGGCCTACTCCCCATCAATGGATCGCCATGTGCCACTGTTTGTGATCACCCCGAAGGACAATTCCCAGCCCCGCCCCACTATCTACCTTCTTAATGGTGCAGATGGGGGCGAGGGCAAAGCCAACTGGGTGATGCAGACGGACATTGTTGATTTCTACATGGATAAGAACGTCAACGTGGTCATCCCCATGTCCGGCCAGTACTCCTACTACACCGACTGGGTATCGGAGAACGCAAACCTGGGCGGCAAGCAAACGTGGGAGACCTTCCTGACCAAGGAACTGCCCGGTCCGCTGGAGAAGACCCTCAAGGCGTCTAACCAGCGCGCCATTGCTGGCATGTCAATGACGGCCACAACCTCCCTCCTCTATGCCGAGCACCACCCAGGGTTCTATGATGCCGTTGGCTCTTTCTCTGGTTGTGCGCAAACCTCCGAAGGGCCTGCCCTGGAGTATGTTCGCACGGTTCTGAACCGTGGTAAGGCAACCCCAGAGGAGATGTGGGGACCAGTTGGCACTGAAACGTGGGCATACAACGACGCCCTGATCAATGCCGAAAAACTGCGCGGCACCCCCATGTACGTATCCAATGGGTCTGGAGTAGCAGGCCAATCGGATATGGTATCCAGTCCACATATGCACGGGGACCCTGTATTCGCCGCTGGTACCGTTATTATTGGTGGCGCTATTGAAGGCGCTACCAACCTCTGCACGCATGATTTGAAGGCGCGTCTCGATGCCGCTGGTATCGGCGCAGACTGGAACTTCCATCCCACCGGAACTCACTCGTGGGGTTATTGGCAGGATGATCTGCGCGGTTCCTGGCCAACGTTTGCCCGAGCCTTTGGAATGCAGCCTTAAGAAAAACTAGGAGAATGAAGATCCCCATGAAAACTTTTCGACACGTAGCCGCCGCCGTCACTGCCGGCGCGCTTCTTGTGGGTTCTGCACTGGCAGCTCCCACCGCCCTGGCGGGCAAGAGTGCAGCCGAGCAGGCTGGAGGCACCACCCAGGCCACGGTGACGGTGGGTGAGCGCAATGTCGACCCGGCTCCGATGTGGCGCGAAAAGGTTGCAGAACATCCCGACCGTGTGAAGGAAATGTGGGCATATTCCCCGTCCATGAACCGCCACGTGCCGCTGTTCGTGATCACCCCCGAAGGACAACTCCCAGCCCTCGCCCCACCATCTACATGCTCAATGGTGGCGACGGCGGTGAAGGTCGCGCTAACTGGGTGATGCAGACCGATATTGTTGATTTCTACATGGATAAGAACGTCAACGTGGTCATTCCCATGGCAGGTAAGTTCTCCTACTACACCGACTGGGAGCAGGACGTTGAGGCACTGGGCGGCAAGCAGACCTGGGAGACCTTCCTAACCAAGGAACTGCCCGGTCCGCTGGAGAAGACCCTCAAGGCTTCCGACAAGCGCGCTATCGCTGGCATGTCCATGACCGCCACCACCTCCCTGCTCTACGCCGAGCACCACCCCGGCTTCTACGATGCTGCTGGTTCCTTCTCCGGCTGTGCTCAGACCTCCGAGGGTCTTCCGCTGCATTACATCCGCATGACGCTGGACCGCGCCCCCGCTACCCCCGAGCAGATGTGGGGCCCGCTGGGCACCGAGAAGTGGGCCTACAACGACGCCCTGATCAACGCCGAGAAGCTGCGCGGCACCCCGTTGTACGTATCTAACGCCTCCGGCCTGGCTGGCCAGGCTGACCTGTGGTCCAGCCCCCGCACTGGTGGCAACTCCGCAAATGTTGGCGTGTATGTCGTTGAAGGCGGTGCCATTGAGGCCGCTACCAACGCCTGCACCCACGACCTGAAGGCACGTCTCGACGCCGCCGGCATCGGCGCAGACTGGAACTTCCGCCCCACCGGCACTCACTCCTGGAACTACTGGCAGGAAGACCTGCGTGGCTCCTGGGAGACTTTCGCCCGAGCATTCGGCATGTAAAACCCTACGCGACTAGGAGAGTACGATTCCCATGAAGGCTTTTCGACACATAGCAGCCACGGCTGCCGCTAGCGCACTTATTGTGGGTTCTGCGTTGGCAGCCCCCACCGCACTGGCTGGCACCAAGGCCGCTGAACTAGCAGGAAATACCCCACAGGCCACGGTGACGGTGGGCGCGCGTAACGTCGACCCAGTCCCCATGTGGCGTGAAAAGGTTGCTGAACACCCTGATCGTGTGAAAGAAATGTGGGCGCACTCTCCGTCCATGGATCGCGATGTGCCACTGTTTGTGATCACCGCGAAAGATAATTCCCAGCCTCGTCCCACCATTTATCTTCTTAATGGCGCGGACGGCGGCGAAGGCAAAGCCAACTGGGTGATGCAGACCGATGTTGTTGACTTCTACATGGATAAGAACGTCAACGTGGTCATCCCCATGTCCGGCCAGTTCTCCTACTACACCGACTGGGAGCAAGAGAATGCAAACCTGGGCGGCAAGCAAAAGTGGGAGACCTTCCTGACCAAGGAACTGCCTGGTCCGCTGGAGAAGACCCTGAAGGCTTCCGACAAGCGTGCCATTATGGGCATGTCCATGACCGGTACCACGTCCCTGCTCTACGCCGAGCACCACCCCGGTTTCTACGATGCAGTCGGCTCCTTCTCTGGTTGTGCCCAAACGTCTGAAGGTCTTCCTCTGCAGTACGTCCGCATGACGCTGGACCGTGGACAAGCCGTCCCTGAGCAGATGTGGGGCCCGCTGGGCACCGAGAAGTGGGCCTACAACGACGCCCTGATCAACGCCGAGAAACTGCGTGGCACCCCCATGTACATCTCCAATGCCTCCGGCCTGGCAGGCCCAGGGGACCTGTGGTCCAGCCCCCGCACTGGCGGTGATTCTAACGTGGTTGGTGTGTACGTGATTCAGGGCGGCGCCATCGAGGGTGCTACCAACGCCTGCACCCACGACCTGAAGGCCCGTCTCGACGCCGCTGGCATCGGCGCAGACTGGAACTTCCGCCCCACCGGCACCCACCAGTGGGAATACTGGAAGCAGGATCTGCGCGATTCCTGGCCAACAATTGCCAAAGCATTCGGCATGGAGTAAACCTCCCTTTTTCACAAGCGCCAGCCCCACAGGCTGGCGCTTTTTCGTGTCGGAAGTGGACTCAGCTCTACCTCAGAATGGAGTTCTGTTGCATTGCCCGCCAGGTCACAGTTTGGTTGGGTAGAAGCATGGTTTCCACGCAGACGACCGCCCAGCAGGCAGATCCTTCACAATCCGTGCAGTGGCCACGTGGTTTCACCTTTAACTTTTTTCGTCTGCTCAAAACTCGGAACACGTGGAAAGCACTGTGCTGGTCGTATGTGATGGCAATACTCGCCTTGCCGTTGTTGGTGGTGTGCGGTTTTGTGATCACCATACCGCCCACAGCCGCTGCGATTGATTGGCTGGCACGACGCGGCGCGCGGTGGATGGGCATGACGGTTATTCAGCGACCGCGTTCTGGGTGGCTTGATTGGCGGCTGATTATCAGCCTCGCGGCTCAGGTGATTTTGTCATCGGTGTGCCTCATCATCACTCTCATGCTGAGCATGATGGCTATCGCTCTAACAGCAGAGTTAGTCATGCTCGGCATCAACGGGAGCCCACATGATTATGGGCTGACATTCGGTGACTGGCAGCCACCAATCGCGGTATCCATCGGTTTTGACGTGCTTACCGTATTCAGCAGTTTCGCCGCTTTAGTGTATGCCGGCTGGTTTTTTACTGGTGCATCAATGTATGTCACCACCGCAGCGAACCTGTCCACTCAGGAGCAAGTGGAGGAGATTGAGCGTTCCCGCGAGGTTCTGATTGATGCATTCACCGGGGAGCGTCGGCGCATTGAGCGGGAGTTGCACGATGGTGTGCAGCAGTATTTGACTGCGCTGCAGCTGAATATCGCCACGCTGGAACTCAGTATGGATAGTCCCAGCGAGTCCGCGACGGAATCCATTGAGCAAGCGAAACTGAACGCGCGACGGGCGTTGGAGGCGCTGCGGTCCACAATTCGTGGAATCTACCCCCAAGTGCTGCAAGACATGGGTCTTGTTGCGGCGTTGCGGGAGCTCATGGCACATAGCGGCATTGAGGGAGAGGTTCTGGTCGCAGCATCTCCTGGGGCATCCGATCACATTGAAGGCACCCCCGCCTTGTTGATGTACCACTGCGCTGCTGAAGGGATTACTAATGCGGTGCGGCATGGTAAGGCAACACACGTGTGTATTCGGGTGCATTTCGATCACGAGTCAACGGTGCTGGCGGTGGATGATGATGGCATCGGGGTGCAGGAGGGCGTCGAAAAGCAGAGCAGCAGTGGAACGGGGACGGCGGGTTTGCAGGAGCGCGCGGCGGCACTGCGGGGTGCGGTGGTGTTGGAGCCGTCGGCACTGATGAGGGGTGCGTGTTTGCGGATTAAATTGCCTCGGATTGAGGTTATTAGCGCGGCTGAAAGTCTGTGAAAACATGACGTTTCGCCGTGTGTTGCGCATCGTTGCTTGAATCTGAAGCCGAAAAGTTAGCTCACCCCACACTGTGGGCGCGTATCAACACCGCGACGCGCACCGTAGCTGATAATGGTAACAGCGAGAAAGGTGAAGGTACTGTGAAAATTCTTCTAGCGGAAGACTCCGCACTGCTGCGTGCCGGCCTGGCGGAACTCCTTCGGGCGGCAGGGCATGAGGTGGTGGAGGCCGTAGACGCGGATTCACTGGTAGCGGCGTGCCAGGCCACCTCCCCTGACCTGGTGGTATCTGATGTGCGCATGCCGCCAAAAATGTCAGACGACGGTCTGGAAGCTGTGTATCGTCTGCGCAAAGCACGCGCCGACGCGAACGACACGCACTTGCCTGCAGTGATTCTTTTCCCAATACGTGGCCAGCGCCTATCTGGATACCCTGCTGGAGCACGGGGGTTTCGGCTACCTCTTGAAAGAGCGCGTTGCCAACGTCGCAGAGTTCACCCGCACCCTGGAGACGGTGGCGCAGGGCGGAACGGTGGTGGACCCTGAGGTGGTGAAAACCCTGATTCAGAACCGCACCAGCGGCATCAGCAACTTAACCAGCCGTGAGCAGGAAATACTCGGGCTGATGGCGGAGGGGCTGAGCAATTCCGAAATCAGTGACCGTCTTGTTGTGAGCGCCGGTGCGGTAAGCAAGCACGTGGCTAACGTGTTCATCAAACTGGGGTTCACACCAGACGACGAAAAACCGCCGGGTGCGGGCGGTTCTGGCATGGCTGCGGCACCAAGCCAACTAAGATACACAAGCGATGACTACCACGAGGCTGCGCCGCTCCCCCATCCCCGGTGTCCGCGATTCCTATACCGGGGTTGACTTCAACCTGGGTTTTCATGTGCGTCACTACGAGTTGACGCTGGATTACCGGGTCGGACCGAACCGCCTGTCCGGCACGGCGGTGCTCACAATAGAAAACTACCAGCCGCTTCGCAGCCTCACCCTTGACCTCTCCCACCACATGCGCGTGGCCAAAGGTCAGCGCCCGCGGCATAGGCGGCGTGAGCGTCCAGGTGTCCAAATTCCGGCACACACAGGGAAAACTGCGGGTGTTTTTCGCACAGAGCATTCCCGAGGACCAGGAGATTTTACCTCACCATCAGATATGTGGGCACTCCCCGGCCGATCCGCACCGTCTGGGGTGAGCTGGGGTGGGAGGAACTGACCAACGGCGCGCTCGTGGCATCGCAACCCTGCGGTGCTCCCAGCTGGTTCCCCTGCGACGACACCCCCGACGAAAAAGCCCACTTTGACCTGGTCATCAGCGCCGACAACCCCTACACGGTAGTAGCCAACGGCCGCCTGCTTGCCCGGCGCGCCTCCGGCTCCCGCACCACCTGGCATTACCGCACCGACCACGCCATGGCCTCCTACCTGGCCACCATCCAGGTGGGCGAGTACCAGCGCATCGAACTGGCCCAGAATCCCGTTCCCGTGGTCGCCTACATTCCCCCCAGCTTACGGCCCTATGTGGATGTTGATTTTGCCGACCAGGCGGCCATGCTCCAGCTCTTCCAGAACCTGTTCGGCCCCTACCCGTTCCGGGACTACACCGTGGTGATCACCGAAGACCCCCTGGAGATTCCCCTAGAGGCGCAGGGCTTATCCATTTTTGGCAGGAATCACGTGCCGGGCGATAAGACGTGGGAGCGCCTGGTCGCCCACGAGCTCAGCCACCAGTGGTTTGGCAATTCGATGGGGCTTGCCCAGTGGAATGACATTTGGCTCAATGAGGGTTTCGCCTGCTACGCGGAGTGGCTGTGGCGCGAGCACGCGCATGGGGTGCATGCGTCGGCATCGGCCCGCCACCACTATGACATTCTGGCCCGCCTGCCGCAGGACTTGCTGCTTTCCGACCCCGGACCGCACCTGATGTTCGACGACCGCGTGTACAAACGCGGTGCCCTCACCGTCCACGCCCTGCGCTGTGTGCTTGGCGACGCCGCCTTCTTCCGCACCATCCAACGCTACGTTGCGGCGGGCAGGCATTCGGTGGTGGAACCGATCGATCTGCGCAACCTGTGCGAACAAGCATGCGCGGAGGAAGGCATCGACGTGGCCCGCTTCCACGAGGTGTGGAATTCCTGGCTGTACCGGCGGGAGCTTCCGGCGTTTCCCGTGTCTTAAACATACGCGCTTTGTTTGATCCTTGTTCTCAAGACCACCCATGTCACAGCGGCCCCTAAAGATGCTGTGGCTATTTGAGTGGACGATGCTTCTTGCAGAATGATAGTGAGCGCCCACAATAAAAGACCAGACTCAGGGTCGTACAGCGCGCTTTTGGCCGATCATCCATACAGCCAGCGAAAACGATAGTCGTATTCATACCACAGAATGCAGTAAGCAGGGAAGAACAGCGCAAGATAGACCGCAAGGTTGCGCGCCAACAAGGATTCTTCAGTAGAGATGCCCCAGATGAGCATGGACGGTGAGGTTAGTGCGATCAGCACCACAGCGTCTGCGCACCACCACGGCAACCGCGACGAACACTCAAAAATACGATAAAGCGCTGGTTGTATATAGCCCAATGGCGGCCGTAATCATGAGAGCAAGGACCGAATCGATGGTCACTGGTGGGGCAAACGAACTGAATATTGGCGGGAGCGGCAGCGGAACACCACCACTCAGCGCAGAAATGACATACACCACCGCAACCAGTGGGAGAACGAGGGTGAGCCGGTGTCCCTTGACGTAGCAACGAAGCCAGTGCATCACAGCTCGTTCTTTTTCATGTTTACCCACGTCAGAACTTCCTCTGGTGTTGCCGGTCTCGTCTGACGTGCCGCCCACTCTTGCCACGCATCACTGCTGATCGCCGTCGCCCACAGTTCTGATTCCCTAGCTGCAAGCGTTCCAGCAAAATGCCGATATGCTTCAGCAGGATCAGTGCTGTTGCTGAACGGCAATGCCGAACCTGTTTCACCAAGAATCCACAGTGACATGTCAATGGCACCGATCTTGTAGTTAGGGTCCGGCATGATAACAGGATCATTGCTTGGAAGCCACTCAGGCGGCATGGTTGCAAGAATCTGGCTATACGCACTGCGATTGGCTTGAATTTCCGCATCAGTATTTTCGGGCCACGAACACATACCATCCCGACAGATAGCTTCACGTGTGTCACGCGGCTGCGCCGCAGCAAAATTTTCAATCGACTGGGCGACCACTGATGCATACACAATACTTCCGATGCCAATTATACTGACAACCCCGCACAGTACCCGAGGAACACTGATGCTCGGAATGTATGAGTTTCCCCTTCTGAACGCCACAACAGACGCCCCAATTGCGGCAATGCCACTCAAGCACAGGACTGACGCAAACACCATTTGGGTACTCAAGGTGGAGGATAACTTACAACAGGCAGACGGAACGCCAAACATGTGCCGCCACCTGTAATCAGTAAGCGACCACGCAAATGATGTAACTGTAAAAGGCAGCACCGTAGCAAGCAACAAACCAACAACGCGGGGAAACACCCAGACAAACACCACACCCATCAACGACCAGACAAACCCCATCAGGGCAGCAAGCAGCACTGTAAGCGGATGCGGGTACAGCACCATGCCAAATAACCACATCTGATACGCCCAGAGCACACCGAAAGCCACAGCCGTCCATATCCAACAGGGAATTAGAATCCAAGCGAGTAGCCGAAGCATATTACGTCGCCGACCCAGGTTCTTAGCGACGCCGTGTAAACGTGCCGCATCCCAGGCAGCCGACACACACAGACCACTAATAACAAAGACCATCCCGCTTAAGATAAACGCCCCCACTGATGAGGGTAGCGCATTAGTAAGATATGCATCCAACGAAGCGTAGACAGAAAAAGCGATGGTCACCCCAGGCAGCCACAGTGAGGGCCTACGAATAAACCTGCTCATGTTCATGCTTTCCTGGTCCTCCCATTAGTCCCCTCGCTAGGAAACATCGACCGTGCAAAAGCTTCCACCAAAGGGTCAGAATGTTGTGAAGTACGGAGCACATCTGGTGCATCATCAAAACGAACCACGCCTTCATCAATAATCACCACGCGGACAAAAGGCCCAAGAATATCCGTTGGGTCATGACTAGAAACAATCAGTCCCACACCAGCATCCGCTACAATCTGGTACAGGCTTCTCAACGTTTCTTTGCTCAATGGGTCTAAGGCTGCGCCTGGCTCATCAAGAAGAACCAAGTCCGCATGAGAGTTAAGCGCCATTGCCAAGGCCAATCGTGATTGCTGACCACCACTCAGATTTTGGCAGGGACGCTGTTCATAGCCCTCAAGTCCAACATGCTTAATCCAATACGCCGCATCAACTTTTGCTTCACGACGTGGGCGACCATTCAACCATGCAAGGTGGACTACATAATCCATACAACTAAAGCCAGGTACTGCAATAAATCTCTGGGGAAGATACAGCACCCGCCCATCTCGATGAACAGCCCCCGAGGCAGGCTTCAACAACCCAGCAATCAGCTTGAGAAGCGTTGTTTTACCTGCCCCATTTCTACCGAGAAGCAACAAAGGACCCAAAGATAGTGGAAGATTCAATTTATCAAAAATTAAATCATCAGCTTTTGGATGCCTATAAACAAGATTCTTAAGGTAGAAATTCATGATACGCTATCTAAAAATCGAGAGTAGTTGCCCCTGAGATACGTTGCCAACCTTGCAATCCACCCACCTTATAGTAGTGATTTCCAGCAACAACCGGGAAAGAATTATGAGCAACTGACCAATAACAACCTCGCGCATCACGAACCCCAAAGCTAGCATCAGGCCTGAAGCTATTATCCATCCTAACTTCCATCATCAACGTCCGATGAGCCGCAGCACCAGAATCCGTAGAGCACCTACTTGTATTAACCCAATTCAGACCGCTCGAACCATCCCACCAGCGACCACTCTCGAATCCATTACGTACACCGCTGAAAGACTTATGCAGAGTCCATGCCTCCGCTTGTATTGGAGCAAAAACCATAACCATCATAGACATTGCGAATGCCGCCATCAAAATTTTCAAACAACTTCTTGCTTGAATATTTTTCCAATCACTTCGACCACAAAACCTTTCTCACATAGATGAGATGACAAGATGAACGAAATTGACGTTTGCTAGCAAACATCTTTACGATTCATTCATTACAAATAAACCTTATCCCAACCCTTTTTCACTGAAGTCAACCACCGTTCAAAAAGTCATAAAAAGAAAGAAGGTGATTCATCAGCAAATAGTCAATACATTATTTACCTAAAACTAACCTTGAAGTAATATGTAGGGCCATTCTTGTCAGAATATTTGTTCGTTAGGCATTCATACCTAGTGCCCTAACGCGGCGATATCACTACCAGTACATTGCAGACGATCTTCATGTCCGCCATCGGACGCACGCTCACATTTTGAGGACCCTGCAGTCCTTAAAAAGACACGTTTCCCCCTTTTACCTGGTCTGACATCGATGGTTTTCTAAAGATGTCGTCATCAGGATTCAACTGTTTTCCTTTGGATGTTAATCTAATCGTGGAGTCCGTTTCTGATAGCCCATTATGTCGTTGGCAGTTCCCAGCAAAGAAAACCAAAAGGCTCACCCCTGCCACCCATCCATGCGAGGTAGGTTGGCCCCGGTTCTCTACCCCTAGTAACGGAACCAGTCACTGACTTCGATATGGCCGTTTTACCCTGTTCCATCATGCCCCCGGGGGTGATGCCACCGAAGGCAGCGACATATTCCACACCGCTCATGTGACCTCAACCCACGCCCACTACCAATGTGAGGTCTCACCGTAATGTGAATGCAAACACAAAGCATGTCTAACACGTCGGGCGACACACAATGCAACCAACTATGCAACGTCGATAGAAGAACTTCTATCTCCTTAGATTTTGCCATAGACATCAATGTGGGAGGATACTTCCACCATGCTTGTGTTGTTGATGCAACAGGACAGCAAATACTGGTCATGCGGCAACTATCGACAATCCACACGGGCAACAGCAAAACCGACATCCAGAATGCTTGTGTCATCGCACACGTTGGACTGCACCTACCCGATGCGCTACACGGCATCGGGTAGGTGGAAGAGGCATTTCAACAGCTGAAAAGTCCTAGCCGACATTGATAACGACCTCACCCGTGCCCAGATTCCCGAACCGATCAGTGATGCGCTGTTTGCCACGATGACCAACCAACACGTGGCTATTATTACCGGTACCCTTCAACCCACACCGGGAGTGGCTATAGCTACAGAGGGTGCTCTACTCAAACGAGAGCATCGACGCGCAATCAATACAGAAGACCTCCAGCTTCTTGACGAGATTCCGCAGACACGTATCCTGCCATCAATGCCAAGGATTGGGCTGAAAACAGCAGCGCAAATTCTTATGACTGTGGGCTGATATGTCCGATTTCCCCACTGCAGGGCATCTGGCGTCCTCTGCTGGATTATCACCCCAGACCAGCCAATCAGGAACTACGATCATGACGACTTCGCTGAACCGGGCTGGCAACAAGAAACTAAAAAACGCCCTGTGGCAATCGTCTTCTGCAGTGATCAGATCCCATGAGCGTTCCCGATAATTCTACGAACATAAAACGGCATGAGGGCAAGCGACACAACGCCACTGTGGTCACCTTGGCGCGCAAACGCATCAAGGTCTTGTTTGCTGTGATGAAAACGGTAAACTCTACCATGATGCCGACACGGATCAGCAGCAGGAGGAGGAGACAGCCTAAGCACACCACCATGAACCACCTGACCTATCAGAGAGAACCCGCCCCTCTGTGTCTCGGTGGTTGTGAACCAAGGATCCCCGCCCCTCCTTGGACGATAATTTACAAGCACTACAAAATAAGGGACACACCAATGGCCACCACACAGGCTAAGACACAGCAGCCCCCTACCGTCGCATCTTCGACCACGCCACAGCCATCCTGACCCAGATCATCACCCAACTCCGCATACGTTGAAGTAGCCACCTTCAACTAGGTCAATCCTGTCCACGAACCTGTATGGTGAATCAATTCTGCTTTGTGCAACGAGTCGAATACTCCAGTCGAGGTATTATCGTAGGAATCACCACGCGAACCCGCCAACGCGACAACAGTACAGTCGTCCAAACGGTCGGTATAGGTTATCCCGAGGTTAGGATCGAATTATTTAGCACAACTATGCCCGGTTTGATCTAGGAGCTGTCACCTGACGCCCAGCACCCCCGAAATACCCCACCTCACAACATGAGACCACGTGATGGTGCCAGCATACCCCAATGGTAGCAACATAGCGTTTTCTATGATCGAATGCCCACCACACCCGGCGAGCAACAAAATCTTTGGACACTCCCACCTGGAACAGCATCCACCGCACCCACCAACTGTAATATAATTAGAATCCGTTAACCACTCACCATCCCGCAGTATGACATTCAAAAAATATATTAGAGTAACACACTATGCCCACAATGAAACCAGGAAGCATTACCGTACTTATTTCAGTATATTCCAGATCTGATCCAAATGAACTTGATGAAACATTAAATAGCTTATGGGGACAGACACTGGCAGCCGAATCTGTCCTCATAATAAAAGACAGCCCTACCCCCAATAAACTAAATCAAGTAATCTCATATCATCAATCACACCATCCCGAGCTCACCACAATACAACTAGAGGAAAATCAAGGTCTTGGCCCCGCACTACAACAAGGACTTGCGGAAATTAATACTGAGTTTTTCGCACGCATTGATTCAGACGATATCGCACTACCACATCGACTAGAACATCAAATTATCTTCCTTCAAGACCATCCAGACATTGCTGTGGTTGGCACGGCAGTTATAGAATTCGATGACCACATCTATCAAAAAACAAAAAATCTAAATCTTGCAACAACAAAGATACGGTCACTGCCAGAAAAACATGATGATATCGTACGGTATTGCCGGATCAACTCACCACTCAACCACCCTTCAATCATGGCCCGCACGGCTATAATTCGGCAAGCCGGCGGATATCGCCAACTACATTTCATGGAGGACTATGACCTTTGGGCTCGACTAATTTCTATCGGGGCACGTCTACATAACTTACCCGAGCCACTGACCTATTTCCGAACATCAACTGCCCAAATTCAGCGACGCACTGGGTGGGAATGCTTAAGCCAGAGTGGCAGATGCAGCGGAATCTTATCTCATACGGAATAATATCCAAGCCTCAGGCCATCTTCAATCTAATCGTGCGTACTTTTTATCGAACCATTCCCAGACCAATTCTCAAAAAAATAAATTCTATTTTATTCAGTAAAAGATAAACCATTTTGAATCAGTTTCACATAACCGATGGCTGAAAAATTGTTTAGCGTTTCTACCACGATGGAGCCCCCATGAAGACTCTCAGTTTTGCAACTTTTTTCGCAGCTTTATCTGGTTTTGTAGTAGTATTAATTTCGGCGCGAATACTTGGCGCCGAAAACGCTGCCGACTTCATGGCTTATTGGGGCATTTTTTTGCTTTGGCAGGTTTTATTGACGGCTTGATGCAAGAAACAACCAGGGCAGTCGCAACATCAGCTCAAAAGTCAAAAAAGGTAATGCATGCGGCTTCACCTTGGAAAATAGGGACGCTAATAGCGGTCATTTTAGGCATCATCACGCTAGCAACCTCCCCGTTATGGCTTATCTATTTGTTATCAAGCGACCACAGTCTCGCCATAACAATGCTCGCCATTGGGGTGGTATCATACACATATCAATCAATACTTTCTGGAACCTTATCAGGGCTTGGGCTTTGGCATCATTATGCGGGACTTGTTGCTTTAGATTCGGGGATACGCCTCATATTAACGCTATGCGCATGGACCACACAATGGGGATTACCTTTTTTCCTTTTTGTCACAGTCAGCGGAGCATTAAGCTGGGCCATTGTCTTCATTACTTCAAAATCCGCGAAGCGCTCTTTCGTGACATACGCCGACGTTCCTTCAAGGGAATTTATTCGGCGTGCATTTGTAGCTATGCTCGCTTCCGGGGCAACCGCGATTTTGATAACCGGCTTTTCGCCTGCCGTTAAAATTTTAGGAGGATCAACAGCCACCACCACATTAGGCGGGATCATTATGGCCGTAACATTGACCCGCGCCCCTTCTGGTTCCCCTGCAACGTTTCCAATCAACTTTAATTGTGTATTTCGTGGAGCACAAGAATGAAATATTTAAGGCAGCCTTAAAACCCATTTTTATAACAATCTTAATAGGATTAGTTGGAACCCTTCCCGCTTTCTTTATTGGGCCTTGGTTCTTAGGCGCTTTTTTTGGACCCGACTTCGAGGTCCCCGGTATCATTCTATCTGTTTTGACATTTGCCTCAGCTTTCAGCGGCGCACTCATAATCACCTCTGCCGCTGTTTTGGCCTCTGAACTGCACAGACTCTATGTTGCAGGCTGGGTATCGGCCGCCATTATTGCTTTCAGCAGCTTGCTGTTACCCCTGCCACTTGAAACATGCGTATGTATTGCATTACTTCTCGGCCCCATGTCCGGTTGTGTGATCCAGATTTTTCGGGATATATATTTTTAAGACTTAACGGACATACAACAGCGGCTGATACCT
>BNJS01003916.1_pt1 | contig 68165 bp, 88 predicted proteins | sample 8540461 | NCBI WGS metagenome assembly BNJS01 (sample SAMD00202454, study PRJDB9452) | human saliva metagenome | isolation source: human saliva | place: Japan
AAAGGTGAAGTTAGAACTCATCTTTTCTTAAATTTAGATTCTACTGAATTTTTATGATATTTATAATTTCTAATTTTATTATAATGTTTATAAAACAATACAAAAATAAAAATTTTGTAAAGTTAATTTGTAAAAATTTAGATATGAAGGAGATATTTTTATGAAAAATTTATAGTAATGATGGGGTTGTTAACAGGAATTACAAGTTTTTGCCGCTGCAGGCTTAAATTTGCCAGTTTACAAGTGATGGTAAGTTACATGAAGAAAAATTAATAAATAGAAATATTCAATCAGAAGACACAGATTTAGAAATAAGAAAGACAGGTGATGGAAAATACCAAATTATAAGTCTTATTCAGAATCTAATAGTGAAGATGGAGCAGAAGAAATTCAAACAGAAGTGACAGAAGCAGTAGTAAAGAAGAATGCACTATGATAAATATGTTTGCATTGGATATGATACAAAATTGAAAAAGCTGTATTTCTGGATCAGGATGATATGAGAATCATTTATCCTGAATGGTAATTATTAAAAAGAAAAAGTTCTCATTTTTTTCTTTAATAAAAATATGATACAATACAATTGATGATAAAGAAGAAGTGTTAATTGCTTATATTAGTTTATTATAATTGCTATTTTAATGTTAGGTAAGTTATTAGAAGAAAAGAAGTTGGGACGAAGATGTTATATTTTCGTCTTTTTAATGTAATAAAAGTTTAAAAATAGTCTCTCCTATAAAATAGTCTCTGTAATATAATAAAAACCTATTTAAAAAATGAACTAATTTATCAAATAAAATAGAAGTAACTGCTTTTTCAAGTGTATTAAAATTATGTGCAATGACTTCTAATTTTTGATATCAGCCCATAATTTTTCTGTTGGATTTAAATACGGTGGAAGAAATAATAGACAATGCTCTGTTTCCTTTAATTTTTTTCTAGTATCCTCTTTTTATGAAATCCGGCATTGTCCATCACTATCAGCACACTCTTCTTTAACTTTTTCAATATCTCTTAAAAAAATATTTCCCTGTATATCATGCTTCCTATCAGTGCATTCCCTATTTTTTCCGGCAACCAGATTTATTTCTGAGTATTTAGTTCACTTTTTCTTCTCTTCAATAGATATTCACTTTCCATAGCCAAAAATCTTTTGCTATTTCACGGATGTATTTATCTGCATTCTTTTGGATTTTTCATATATTCATCAAGTTTTTAGGATCAAGCTCTTTAAATTTTCTTTTCCGTTTTTGATGAAAAATTTCCTGTCTCTTTTTAAGCTTTTATCCATTTGTACAATGTGCCGGAAACTTATGTTGAATTGAAATAACGTTTTTGTATAAGTTTTGATATAATACTTCCTGCCATTTTTAGATTTAAGTATTTATCTTTTTAATATTTTTCGTAATTGGCTTTGATGAATATATCCATATCCATACACATCACTATCAAAAAGTATTACATAATACCATTCTCCTGTTTTATTTATTCCATAAACCAAATCTCCATTTTGCAACTGAGTCACCACTTTAGAAGAAGAGTTTGGGGCTGATCTGACATTAGTGTATCCTTCCTTAGAGTATATTGAAAACTCTGTAACTTTTGCTAGCATACTCTTGTGAATATAACCTTGGTACGAACCATCAACGTCACCAGCTTCAACCTGTATTTTATACCAATTGCCTTGTTTATCAATAACCTGTACTACCTGTCCATCGACTAACACAATCCTAGATTTCAGTACCTGGAGATTCTCGAACATTAATTTTACCACTACTTGATGATGTCATATAATACGAATCTCGCTATTAGAACGGTACTTAATGTAAAAATAGAATTAAAACTAGAAACATTTTCTTTAGTGCAAAATTTTTCATAAAAACCACTCCTTAATAATTTTTATATAACATATGTTATTCAAATTATATTATAACATTTTTAAGTTTTCAAACAAAACTAATAAAAATGTAACATTTTTAAAATCAATTTCAAAGAATAATACAATAGAGATTATTATAAATATGTATTATTATCTTTTCCTTTTATATAATTATATCTTATTTTAAGAAAATTGCAATATCAATCTTCAAAACAATTCAATAAAAATTCGATTTTAGTATTTATTTTTACAAATCTTATGGAGCAAATAAATATGGCAATAATTCCTTCAATGAAGTAATTCTATACTTTCTATTTATATTTATTAAAATTATAAAAATAATTTTTATTTAATTTTGATTTGTTAGAATATATATGATGATAAATAAAAGATATAGATTACTTTATATTACAGCTATTGTAATTATCATCTTAATATTAAGTATATATGAGTTATTAGAAGAAAAATGAGAAAAATCGGAAGAAAATTTGTAAAAGTTTTCGTGCAGTAAAATAATCAGTAAATGAAAATAGAATAGTTTTAATACTGACTTTATGATATAATAATTTAAAATTGCAAAAATAAAAAGAAAGGAGAAAAACTGCTGTAGTAAATCAGTATTATTTTTAGCAGTTAACAATTAGGATATGAAAAGAGTAGCCCAGTCAATAGTGGCATTTATTATAAGCATATTTGGAGTAAATGCTGGAAAGATAATTGGAATATTTTTATTTCCCTGCTTCCGGTCATAGAGCTGAGAGGAAGTATACCGGTAGGATATTATCAAGGGACTTCCATGGTATACGAATATGATAACCTCAATTATAGGGAATCTTTTACCTGTACCATTTATACTTTTGTTTGTTGTAAAAGTGTTTTGAATTTATGAAAAAAGAAATATAATGGCAGGTGTTATTGAAAAAAATAGAAAAAGAGCAATGAGTAGAAGTGAAAGTATCGCAAATAAGGAATTTTTAGGACTTATGTTATTTTGTGGCAATTCCGCTTCCAGGGACAGGAGCATGGACAGGAGCACTGATTGCTGCATTACTTCAATTTAACAGAAAATCTTTTATGTATATTTGTATTGGAGTGCTGATTGCTGCATCACTGGTTACTTTGGGAGTATACGGAGTTATAGGATCTTTTATATAATATTTAAAATGAATTTCCAGTAAAATACCTGAAATTAATGCTTTTTCAAAAAGAAGGAAATGTGTTATAATCAAAGTACAATAGAATAAGGGAATGTTTTGGTTTCGACAGGATAGGAAGCTTGTTATCGGCAAGTAAGCGGGAGCTTTTAAAATCCAACTAAATATAATCGGAAACGATAATTACGCATTAGCTGCCTGAAGCTGCAGCTCGTCACTTTAAGAAATCGCCATTTTTTCTTTAAGATGACGTCACTTTAATAGCTTACTTGGATGTATGATTATGTCATCTGAGGACATCTTATAATCTCGCCGTTAGACTTTTGTCTGTTTAATATCTTTTCGGTTAAAGCGATAAATAGACTAAACTTGTAGATGATAGTGAGAACTTTGTATTTTTGGACACGGGTTCGATTCCCGTCATTTCCACCAAAACAAAAATAGAAAAGAGAATAATAGATAAAATTTAGAACTGTCTGAAAGGGCAGTTTTTGTTAAAAATTTATGTATGATAACTATTTAATTAATTTTTATTTAATTAATTTGAAAGTTAAATAAAAAGCTTTTTAGAGTATATTTGAAATAGCTTGGTTTTTAGTATAGAAAATATCTTGAAAAGATATGCTGTCTAAGTTTATATAAATCTATAAAAATAAAAGTTAATAAAAAGGTAGATTCAAACTTTGTCAGCAATTATAATTTTCAGACGAACATAATGTAATGACTTGGTATAATTCTCATTGTGTTAGATATAATTCAGTTGGAGCTCAGAATAGTAAGACTCTTAGATATTTTTATGAATATGCTTCTAATTTTTAAAAGCAAAAAGAATTTAAAAGCTTTATATTCAATTTTTGAATTGAAATTCACACAACTATTAGCGTCTGAATGATAGATATTGTATAAATTTAAAAGTTTTGAAAAGTTCCTACAAAATAATGGAGTTTTAAAAATAATGGAGGAAAATTATGATATTATTATTATTTTTGTTATTATTAGAAAGTTTATCATATGGAAGTTATATAAAAGAAGGACTTATAATGGTATAAATGATAAAATTAGCATTGAACGTTGATGACTATGATGGTGGTGAAAAAGGTTATTTTATAATTGCAATGAATGGATATGCAAACCATACTCAGCACTTTTAAAAATTGACAGATACTTAGATATAAAATGAAAATGAAATTATTGATTTTCCCTTAGATACTCACTATAAAAATTACGAAGGTGATGATGGATATAACTGCACTTTAAGAATAGCTTTTTACAAAATGGTAAAATTAGTAGTTGATTCTAGTGATGACTGTGGAAGATATGATAGAACGTTTAAAAGGGAGTATAATTATTCTGAAAAAGATAGTTTTATTCCGAAAAATATATAGGTAAATGGGAAGTTTCAGGAGGGTGTGCTTTTATTACTAAAAAAATATATTTGCATATGATGATATACATCCAAATGGTGTTGTGGGAGTGAAAGAAGAAGGAGATGGGAATCTTTTGTTGGATGGAGTAACGATTGATGAAGGAAGAGGAATAAGAACACAAACTAGATTTAAATTTCTTCCAAATGGAAATGTATCAATAGATGCTTATATGGGAAATACTAATGATAAACTTTATGAAAGTTATAATAATTTAAGAAAATTAAAAGGAAAAGAACTTTCTAAATGTGAGATGTTTTTAGAAGATTAGTTGGGAAATTAAAAGGGGATGATTTTTAAATGCGAAGTCATTGATTATAATTTTATTTAGTTTTTTTGTATAATTGTTTGTGGAAAAGAAAAATAAGGAAGTTAAAAAGTAATAAAGAAAAATTCTGTTCAAAAATATTCAGTCAAAAACAAAAACAATGGAAGAAGAAATTGAAGAAATGGTAAATATTTGGAATGAAGCATCCAGTAATGCAGATTTCGATACATTGGAAAAATATTGGCAGATAAAATAGAGTATTATCAGACAACAGTATCAAGGGACTATTATATTAAGGATCAAAAAGTTTTTCGAGAAAAATCCAGTTTATGGACAAGTATTAAAAAGGTGATATTAAAATAGAACGAATATCAAATAAACAGGTAAAAGCAGAATTTGTAAAGGAAGTTACGACAAAAACAGGAATAAAAAGATTATCCGTCATATTTAGTATTTGAAAAATTGATGGAAAATGGAAAATTGTTTTGGAAAGTGATCTAATTTCTGATCAAAATATAAGAAATAGAAAAATTTCTAAAACTAAATCAGTAAATAGTTCCAAGGAAGCATATCAATTAGTACGGAAATCTATTATTAAACATGATTTAGCTGATGTTAACTGTATAATGACTTTAGATGGTGGAAAAAGATGAAAGTTATTATTATTTTGATATTCGTAGTGATAATGCCAAATGTGGTAGAGATTCTGGTGTAGCACCACGACTATTCAGCTATCGGGTAAATAAGAAAACAGGAGAATTAGCAACAGATTCATGGAAATGGGCTGAAGAGATAGGAGAAGATCCCTACAGAAATGGAATTTCATACGATAGATTAAAAATTTTAAAGAAAATTTGTAATTTAATAACAAAAAAAGAACAGAAATAGCAACAATACCACAATTTTTCAATATGTATTTTAACTTGAAAATAGATAGAAATTTATTAGGAGTATTTTTATTAGGTGTAACAGCATTTGCCCTTTCTGGAGAAGTGCAGAATTCTCAGAAAACGGGCTCTAAAGAAAGAATATTGGCATCAGCTTTTACAAGTTCTAAAAAGGAACAAGTTATGAGGCAGAATTAATGGACAGAATGAGTTCGTTTCCTGAAGATGATTACCAAAAGAGCAGATGAAGTATTTAAAAGCTTGGGATAAGGAGTTAAACCAAGTATATAAACTTCTATGTCTGAACTTTCACAAAAATGAAAAATAGAACTTCGTAATGAAGAAAGAGACTGGTTAAAAAGAAAAAGAAAAAGAAATAGAAAGAAGAGCTGACGAACTGTGTGCAGGAACTGATAAAAAAATGGAAAGTTATATGGTTGTGGAACAGGATATTCTATGGAAGGAGAGCAGTAAATATTGAATTAACCAAAGAAAGAACTATAGAACTTGCCAGAATGTATGATGATTTGCCTCAATGATTAGGAGATTGCTAATTGTTGTCAGGAGATAATTTTATGAAAAATTGATTGTAATTTTGTTATTTTTAATTGGAACTTTGGGATTTTCAGATTTTTGATTTTAAGATAAATAATAGGGAAGATTACTGTATAGGAATTAGAAAAATTGGGATATGAAACAATACCGCCGCAGGTGCTTATAATACTTTTTCGAGCTTCTTTATGTAGAATTGGGAATAATGTAGTTAGAGATGTGAAAGTATATTATCAAGTTTGGGATGATGGTTACAGGGAATGGATATATAAATGATTATAACGTAAAGGATAAATTGGTATTTTACACAGAAGACGGGGAATATGAAGGAAATATTTCTGTATGATTCTCAGTTTAAGATAATTTGGATACTTAAAGGACAATCGGGTCCCTATTGGAATAGTAATTCCAATAAATAAAGCTGAAATTAATATATATGATGGAGATTTGAAACAGTTTATGGAACATCTGAAATTAGATAGTATTTTAATTGGCAAAATAAAAATAATAAATAAAAGGCTGTCTCAAAATAGTAAAAATATAAATATAATATATAAAAATAAGACAGCCCCTTATTTATAAGAGGATTTGTATTATTTATTTCATCTTACAAGGACAGTTTATTAAATGATCATCAATAATCCCTATAGCCTGCAGAAAAAGAGTATATAATAGTGGAACCAACGAACTTGAATCCTCTCTTTTTAAGGTCTTTGCTTATTTTATCTGAAAGCTCACTAGTGGCAGGCACTTCAGAAAGTTCCTTCCATTTATTTATAATTCTTTTGTTATCAGTAAAATTCCATATATTTTTTGCAAAAGAGCCAAATTCTTCCTGAATTTTCATAAAAGCTATGGCATTTGTAACAGTAGAGTTTATTTTCAGCCTATTTCGTATAATTCCCTGATTTTGAAGGAGCTCATTCAGCTTTGTTTCATCATATCTCTGCAAATTTTTCTGTAATCAAAATTATCAAATGCTTTCCTGAAATTTTCCTTTTCTGTAAAATTGTGTTCCAGTTGAGTCCCGCCTGAAATCCTTCAAGTATGAGCATTTCAAAAAATATATCCGTCATCGTGGGAAGGCACTCTCCCATTCAGTGTCATGATATAAAATATCTTTTTCTCCTTTGCCCATCCGCAACGGTTATTATTCATATTCGAAATCCTTTCTTTTTATATCATAATATCAAAAAGATATAAATAATGTCAATTTATTTGAAAATTTTTTTCGTATTTAGAGTATAGAAAAATGAAAATTGATATAATATGTCGACAATTTAGAAAAAAACAAATGAAGAAAACTTAAAAATAAAGGGAGACAGAAAATGAAAATATTCTGAAAATAGTTTTTAATTACAGTTATATCGTTAGTATTATTAAGCTGTGGAAAAAAGGAAGATAAAATAAAAATAGTGTTCCTGCCTAATGAGTCAAATGATTCGCTGAAAAATTCGAGGGAAGAATTTGCAAAGGTGATAGAAAAAGCTACCGGAAAAAAGGTTGAAATAATAACAACTACAGATTATAACATTGCAGTGGAGAATATAATTTCAGGACAGGCTCAGATTGCATATATCGGTGCAGAAGCTCTGCTTAGTGCAAGGGAAAGAAGTAAGGATGTGGAAGCGGTATTGACAAATTCAGGAGCAAGCGGAACATTGGATGATGCATTTTATTACAGTTTTATAGCTGTACGTGAGGAAGATGCTCCACAGTATAAGTCTGGAGATGGATATGACCTTAAAAAAGATGCAGGGGAAATCAATAACATTTGTTACAAATAGTTCAACATCAGGATTTAAAATACCTGCACATGAAATCGTAAAATATTTAATCTGAAGGACAATGATGAAGTAATACAGGAAGGAAAAGTTTTCTCAAAAGTAATATTTGGAGGATCTCATCCGGGAGCACAGGTAAATCTGTTTAAAAAGGATTCTGATATTGCAACATTTGCCATTCCGAAGTCATTTACAATATATGAACTGACTTCAGGACAGGAAAATAAAGCAGGAGCCACTTATAAGGTAAAACAGGGGGCAGTTGCGCCGTTTGGGGATTATGCAGGGAAAAGTTTCACTGTAATAAAATCAATACCTGTATTTAACGGACCGATAGTATTCAATGTAAAAAAACTTTCTAAAGAAGACCAGGATAAAATTAAGAAAGCGCTTATGTCAAAGGAAACAACAGACAATCCTGCAATATTCAGTGACAAGAAAAAGTAAGATAAGAGGACTGTTCCTGAAGGAAAATCCGAATGTAGGATTCCTGGAAACAGATTCAAAATGGTATGAGCAGGCAAAAGAATAAAACTGAATATAAAATGCATGGATAATGCAACTGACCATTATAAAAAATAAAATGGAATATAAAAATAGAATTGGAAGGCTGGAGGGAATCCAGCCTTTTTAATTAATACCGGTAAAATAAATATAACAGTAAAAGAAAGGGATTGAAAATGCTGCTATCAGTAAATAATATCACAAAAAAATATAAAAACGGGATAACAGCCCTGAAAAGATGTTTCGCTGACAGCCGAAAAGGGTGAATTCATTTCAGTTATAGGGCCTTCAGGCTCAGGAAAATCGACTTTGCTGAGGACAATAAACAGAATGATTGATATAGATGCAGGAGACCATACTTTTCAATGATGTTCAGATTGAGAAACTTAAGGGAAAGGAAATAAACAGGTTCAGAAGGCAGATAGGAATGATATTCCAGAGCTACAATCTTGTTGAAAGACTTACAGTTATTGAAAATGTTCTTCATGGAAGACTGGGGTACAAATCGGTACTGGCAGGGTCGCTGGGACTGTATACGGAGGAAGAAAAAAAGGAAGCCTTCAGTATACTGGAAAAGGTTGATATGATGAAATATGCCTATCAGAGATGCAGTGAATTAAGCGGTGGTCAGAAACAGAGAGTTGGAATTGCAAGGGCTCTGATGCAGAATCCTGTACTTCTTCTGTGTGATGAGCCGATTGCATCGCTTGATCCGAAAAGTTCAGAAAGGGTGATGGATTACTTAAGAAAAATTACTGATGAAATGGGAATAACATGTATTGTAAATTTACATCAGGTTGACATTGCGACAAAGTACTCTGATAGAATTATCGGTTTAAATGAAGGACATAAAGTATTCGATGATGCTGTAGAAAATTTGACAAAGGAAAAGGTGGAAAAAATTTATTCAGGTTTTGGGGAAGACAACTAGAATTGTCAAGAAAAGTCATCAGAAAATAAATCAATAGAATCGGGGAAGGGAATTTAATGAAGTTAACTAATAAAGATATATTTAAGAGGAGAATGCAGTCAAAAATAATATTTCTGCTTTCTATTATAATATTATATGCCATATCCTCCATGATTTCAGGATTTGAAAATGGACTGGCGTTCCTGTCGGTTCCAAAAGGAGTATTATGGCTATTTCAGAAATTCATTCCTAACGGGAATACATTAAAATATCTGCCTAAAATTATGAAACCGGCATTTGAAACCATTCTGCTGGCATTGACTTCAACACTGCTTTCATCAATATTTGCACTTATAATGTCAGTGATTGGATCAGAAACGGTAGGAATAAGCAGAGTGGCTGCTTTTGCAGTGAAACTTACAGCCTCATTTTTAGAAATATGCCGGTTGTGGCATGGTCGCTGCTGCTGCTGTTTTCATTTAAGCAGAGCCAGTTTACAGGACTTCTGTCGCTGACATTTATAACATTCGGGTATCTGACAAGATCTTTTATGGAGACTATAGATGAAGTTGCAGGAGATGTAGTGGAAGCATTGAAGGCGACAGGAGCTTCGTGGTGGCAGATTGTATTTCAGGGGGTAATTCCAAGTGTTTCTTCACAGCTTGTTTCATGGGTTCTTTACTATACTGAAAAACAATGTGAGGGAAGCAACTCTTATAGGAATACTTACAGGAACAGGGATAGGATTCATATTTAATCTGTATTACAGAAGTTTCAGATATGATGCCGCAGGTCTTGTCATACTTATTGTGGCAGTTATAGTTTCACAATAGAACTGATATCAAACAAAGATAAGAAAGGAACTGCTTTAATTATAGACTGGGAGGTGAAGAAATGACAGGGAGAAAGCTATATGGAAAAAATAGGAATGGTAAAATAGTAATAAAAAGTTTACAAGAGCAAGAGCTTTATTTAACAGTAACATTGGTTATTTTCTGTATAACAGGATTATATACAATACTTTACAATAGATACAGGAGACATAAATATAGGGAATGCATTAAGGGAATTTATTAAAAATTTGCAGGAAATGTTTTAGAGTGCAAGACTTTCAGACAGATACAGCTTTTTAGAAATATTTCAAAGCCTGGGAGTAAGTCTGTCCCTTGCAATGATGTCGACAATGATTGGGGGATTTATTGCATTATTTCTGTCATTTTTGCTGCTGAAAAATCTTTCAGGAGGAAAATATCTGGAATAATAAGAGTTACAGTATCTTTTATAAGGTCAGATTCCTCACAATACTGTGGGTTGTGGTATTCTCTGTCGTTGCAAATATAGGAGTGGAAGCCTGCAGTCATTGGGATATCCTTTCATACGGTTGCCTTTCTTGTGAAGGCGTATTCTGAAAGTATAGAGGAACTGGACAGGGAAACGATTGAAGCGTTGAAGGCAAGCGGTGCTTCATGGTGGCAGATTATATTTCAGGCAGTAATTCCTTCGTCAATGGCATCGATACTATCATGGACATTTGTACGTTTTGAAATGAACTTTACTAATGCGGTTGTCGTTGGAGCTGCTTCAGGAGCCAAGCGGAATAGGATATGAAATGTTTATGGCGGGTACTATGTATCATGATTTAAGAGAAGTGGGCGTTTTCGCATATGATTTTATTTACTGCTGTCATTCTTGGAAGCGAGTGTCTTATGGAGCTTAAAAAGAAATATATTAACAGGAAATAAAATTAAATAAGGAGCGATGTGAGTCAAAATCTCTATAAGTAAAAACAAAGTAAAAATAAAATATTAAAAATTGTAATAAAAAAATGACAAAATAGAAAAATAATGTATAATGATATAGTTTTTACACAATAATCAATTTAGTGAAAAATATTCATAGGTCATAAAAAGGAAGGAATTAAAATGCAAATAAAAAGTTAGGGATTTTTAATTGTTCTGGGATTGTTTCTGACGTATCTCCCTAATTAATAGAAAAGGACTAGAAAACATCCAGTAATTCTGAAGGAAATGTTTTGATTCTGTTTTTTGGATTTTTACTCTGTTCTTGGTAAAACAGCATGGATAATAATTGGAATACTGCTTATAACAGGTTTGGTTTTTCTCATGAAAAAGAAATAAAGATAGGTAGGGCAAAAGGTACTGGTAGGGGGTACTTTTGTTTTTAGCAATTTCATTGCTGTTTATAAGGGAGGATATTGTTCCACCTTTACCCGATTCATTTGCAGATGCAGGAAGAATACTTTTGGAACTTGGATTCGGAAAAGAAAGTGGAGGAATTGCAGGAGGATTGATTGCAATGCCTTTACATCAAATTATAACAACAACAGTAATGGGGATTTTTCTTTTGGATGGTTTGTAGGGTCTAAGTATAATATATCTCCTGTCTACCCCATTAGAATATTTCATGAATGGATTAAAAGGCTTGAAACAGTATTATACAAGTGATGAGTACAAGGAAAAAGGTAAAACTTCTTAAAGCTAAAAGAATGTCAGAAAAAGCTTAAGCTACAGATTATAAAAAAATATCAGAAAGAAGAATTGAAAAGATAATAGAATCAAGAAATCAGAAATTGAGCTTTGAACTAGCCAAAAAGCCAAAAAGAAAGTTTTCTAGATAAAACTGAAACTTATTCAGAAGAAGAGTTAGTTAAAAAGAAAAAGAATGGTCTGAGTTTTCTAGAAAACTTGAGAAAATGAAAATATATTCAGAAAAAGTAAAAATCGGAAGGTAACAAATCAGTAAATGCTGAAGAAAAATTGAAAGAAAAAGTTGAAGATAAAAACCTAAAACTGAAAAAGCTGACTGTCAGAAATAAAAGAGCCTACAAAAAGCAAAAATGGAAGAACAGCAGAAAAATAAAGAAGAACAGGCAAAAGTTTTAGAGACTAATGAAATTAATAAATCTTCAGTCGAAAATACTAAAGTTTCTCAAGAAAAATTTCAGAAGAAAATAAAGATAGAAACTGAAAAGCTAACTGAAAAATAAGACTCAGGTTAATGAAAATAAAACTTTTCAGAAAAAGATCAACAATTGAGAAAAACTTTTAGAAACACAGAAAATTCAGAAGGAAATAAAACTATCAGAAAATAAATGTAACAAAAAAAGAAAAACTGAAAAATCCCAGTGAAGAAATGGTCATTCCTAAAATTGAGGCATTTGAAGATATAGAAGCTATCAAAAGAGAAAAGAAATGGAAGAAAATCTTAAAAAGGCTGAAAATGCAGTGCTTAATCCAAGTGAAGTTATAATGAACTTTTAAAAATCCATAGAAGAAATTTTTAAAATTAAACCTATGGACATGGAAAAAGAAATTTGAAATTGAAAAAGTATCATTGATAATGTCAATCATTTTGGAAAAATGTACTTTAAACAGTTTGGAATAGATGCAAAAGTTGTAAATTATGAATATGGACCGACAATTACAAAGATATGAAATTACAATACCCATGCCGGAATAAAAGTAAGCAAGGTTACTTCACTTTCAGATGATATTGCAATGAATCTTGCTGCTGAAAGCATAAGAATAGAAGCGCCTATTCCAGGGAAAAATACAATTGGTATAGAAACTCCAAATAAAAATAAAGGAACCTGTACATTTCTCCAATATAATACAGAATAAAAGAACTGGAAAAAGGAGAACTTAACGTAATTTTAGGTAAGGACATAGTCGGAAGAGACAAAATAATAGATATTACTAAAATGCCACATCTGCTTATAGCAGGACAGACGGGTTCAGGTAAGTCAGTAGCGGTGAATACTCTAATAGCGACACTGATATCTAAAAAGTCTGAAAAAGAAGTAAAAATTTATTATGGTGGATCCTAAAAATGGTAGAACTCATGCTCTTACAATGACATACCTCATCTGCTTGTTCCTGTCATAATTGATCCGCAGCAGGCTGCAATAGCTTTTAAAAAGTGGGCAGTAAAATGAAATGGAGAACAGATACAAGCAGCTTATGGAAAAACGGAGTGAGAAATATAAAAAGCTACAATTCCCTGAAATATGTTGAGAAAAATGCCTTATATCGTTATAATAATAGATGAGTTGCAGACCTTATGATGGTTGCTTCAGGAAGTGTGGAGGAATCCATTGCAAGAATTGCACAGAAGGCAAGAGCTGTAGGAATTCATCTTGTAGTTGCAACTCAGCGTCCGTCAACAGATGTTATAACAGGTATGATAAAAAGCAAATCTTCCAAGCAGAATTTCCTTTGCCCTAAGATCCCAGATAGATTCAAGAACTATACTAGACTCTGCAGGAGCAGAAAAACTGTTAGGTCAGGAGATATGCTTCTGCTTGAAAATGGCTCTTCAAAACTTGAAAGAATACAGGAGCTTTATTTCAGATGAAGAAGTTACAAATCTTACTTCTACTCTGAAATCAAGTAGAAAGGTAAATATAGGGAAGAGATTCTTACAGAAACTCAGGAAAAGGATAAGACTGTAGATCCTTATTTTGAAAATGCGATAGAGATAATAAAACAGGAGAAAAAGGTTTCAATATCACTCTTTGCAGCGTGAATTAAGGGTAGGGTCTCAATAGAGCCTCAAGAATCTATGACCAGTTAAAGGAAAAAGGGGATTATTAGTTATGATAATCAGATATTAATTGATGATGATTTAGAAAATGAAATAAAAATAAAATAAAGGAGATATTTATATGAAATTTTTCAATTTTTCAAAATTACTACAAAAACCTACAAAGGATGTGGCAATTGATCTGGGGAACAGCAAATACAGTAGTTTATGTAAAAGGGTAAGGAATACAGATTGATGAGCCTACCTATGTTGCGTTGAACATAAAGACTGAAGAAGTAGAATATATTGGAGAAAAGGCTAAAGGAAATAATAGGTAGAACAGCTAAGCATACTGAGATAATAAGGCCACTGAAAAATGGAGTTATCTCAGATTATGAAATAACTGAAAAATGCTATCGGAATTTTTTAAAAAGAATAAGAAAAGATAAGGTTCAGAGTGCAAGGGTTATAATATGTGTGCCAAGTGGAGTAACTCAGGTTGAAAGAAGAGCAGTTGTAGAAGTTGTAAAGGATGCAGGAGCAAGAGAAGTGTATCTTATAGAAGAACCTGTTGCTGCCGCAATTGAGTGCAGGGATAGATCTTTCCAGCCTAAAGGTCACTTAATTGTTGATATAGGAGGAGGAACTACTGAAATAGCATTTATTGTATCAGGAGGAGCTGCTGTATCAAAAGTCGGTTAAAAATTGCCAGGAGATCACTTGAATGAAGATATAATGGAATATGTTAAGGAAAAACATAATCTTTTAATTGGAGAAAGAACTGCTGAGGAACTTAAAGTAAATACAATAAGCATGCCTGATAAGACTGCTGAGTTTGAAATAAGAGGTAGAGAATTGGGAATAGGTCTTCCTAAGAGTATAAATATAGTAGCTGAAGAAATAGATACGGCTATTGACAGAAATACTGACTCATAATAGACGATATTAAACTGACAATGGAAGAAATAGAACCTGAAGTTGCAGCTGATATATATGAAACAGGTATTTACCTATCAGGTGGAGGAGCAGGAATAAGAATATTAAAAAGAAAAAGATTGAAAGAGAGCTTAAAACTTAAAGTAACTGTGAGTGATGATGCTATTCATGCAGTGGTAAACGGAATATCAAAAGTATTAGATGATTTTGAGCAGATACAAGAATATAATAATTTTCTCAAATGTAGAGTATGTAGTTCTATATTTAAAACAATAGGAAAAATTATGGAAAAACGGAAAATGTTGCAAAATAGGATGGAAACATTGATATTTCTTTCTAAAGAACCATTAATGATAGAAGAGCTGACAAAAGTTTTATAATTTGTCATTAAAAGAAACAGAAGAAATATTGTTGGCACTTAAGAAAAAGAGGAAGAAAAAGTGGTATAAATATAAGAATGGAGAAATGGAGAAGTATTTCTTGTTTCCAATCTTTATATGGTGAAGATGTAAAAAAATTTTTAATCCTGAACTTAAAATAAAGAAATTGACAAAAACCTACAATGGAAACCTTTGGCAATCATTGCTTATAAAGGGCCTGTTACTAAAGGGAAATTGAACAGATAAAAAGGTGTCAGTGTAGAAAACCATGGCAAATTTATTGGAAAAATCTTATTTACATCTCGGGAAAAAGAAGGCAATAGGAACTCCCTAATCTTTTATGAAGTTACTGAAGATTTTTACAGTTATTTGAATATTACTGAAAAATCAGAACTTCCAGGGTATAGTCAATATGAAAAAATAGAGCTGCTTTTATAAGGAAAATGAAGATAAGAGTTCTGAAGAACCGGGTACAATAGAGGAAATTAAGGAAATAGATAAAAAAGAAAAATGTAGAGGAAAAATGAGATTAAAACTAAATTTATAGCTGATGCAGGAGTGTGTTCGAGAAGAAAAAGCTGATGAAATGATTAAGGAAGGAAGAGTTACTGTAAATAAGCATGAAGCAGTAATAGGTATGGAAGTTTCTCCTGAAGATGTTGTAAAGGTTGATGGAGAAAAAGGGTAAAAACTCAGTACAAATTATGAATATTACATGTTAAATAAGCCTAAGAGAGTAATCTGTTCAAGTGAAGATAAGTTTGGAAGAAAAACTTGCAATAGACTACATAAAAGTCTAAAAAAACGTCTGTACACATATGGGAGACTTGACTATATGACAGGAGGACTTATAATAATAAGCAATGACGGAGATATTTATAACCACGTGATGCATCCGAGCAAAAACTTTACAAAAGCTATATTGCAAGATTAGATAAGGAAATTACAGATGATCATGTGGAAGCATTAAAACATGGAGTTGTAATAGAAGGAAGAAGAACAGCACCTGCAAAGGTGAAAAAATAATCGACAGAGAGAAATAAGAATAGTAATCTTTTGAAGGAAGAAACAGACAGATAAGAAAAATGCTGGAAACACTGGGATGAAATCAAATCCCTGAAAGAGAGTAAAAGTAGGGGGAGCTGTCTCTTGGAACTTTGGAAGTGGGGCACTACAGAGCTTTGTGACAGAGGAAGAAATTAAGTATTTGAAAGAATCTTTAGAAACTAGAAACTAGATAGATATATCAGAAATAAATTTTTGGAGAAAATGAATGACGAAAAATAAAGTTATATTTTTAATAGATTTCGATGTTACCACAAGTAGAAAAGATTCAACAGATACATTGCTCGAAACTCATAATCCCGAGTATAAAAAGATTATAAGGAACAGTACAGAAATGGCGATATAACCATGAGGAATTTGTCATATTTGGGCTGGAATCTTTAAATATAACGAAGGAAGAATATATAGAAACCCTTGATAAAAATGTTACAATAGATGAGAGTTTTTAAGGATTTTGTCGAAAGTGGTGCGAATTTAGAAATAGTAAAGTGCAGGAACGAGTTTAACCACAAGGCTCGCTTTTGAAGTATAATATAAGTTTGACAGATGATGACATTATTTCTAATGACACTCAGTTTTGATGGAAACAGAATAAAAGATTACAAATCCATTTCTGGATAAGGAAATGTACTATGGAGTGGATAAGAAGGAAGCTGTGGAAAACTATCAGAAAAAGGGATACAAAGTAATTTTTTGTAGGTGATGGTCCGTCTGATTACAGGGCAATGGAAGCAGCTGATTTTGTTTTTGTAAGGAAAGGAACAAGAGCTGTTAAGTTCTGTCTAGAAGAAAAATTGATTTTCTTGAGTTTGATAACATTTTTGATGAGATATTGGGTGGGGAAACAGATAATATGAGCTATTAGAAAAGAGGTGTTTTCAGAATGAAAAAAAATTTTATATACTGATTGAAAAACATACAGTGGAAAAATTTGAAATTGAAGCAGAAGATATGGATGAAGCATTTAAGATTGCAGAGAAAAATACTATAATGGAGAAATTGTGCTGAACCAGGAAATGTCTCACATAGACTCATGTCTGGAGATCAGCTGACGGAGAAGAGAGTACAAAAATGGGTTGAGTTTTAGGAGTGCTTAAAAATGAAACAATACGAAAGCTGTTATTTTTGACGATTGAAAGATTAAAGGTGGAGTTGCTACTTTAGGAGAACTAAATCATGAGGTATTTAAAATTGAAAGATTGTGAATGAAACAAAGACACCATTTTGCAAGTATAAGAAGAATTGTTCAGCAAAAATAAGGAAATATATAAGATAAAAACCAGGACTTTACGGGTTAATGAAAGTATAAAAAGAAAATGAAAAGAAATGGATTTATTGAAGAGACTGAAAAAATAAAGATTCTGAAGAAATGATAGAATTTAATCATTCGTATTATCAAGGATTACTTCTAGAAATAGGGAATCTAAAAATTAGATAGCTTTTTATTCCAAATCAAAGATAAAAATAGAAAAATTTATTAATAGAAAATATGTGATTTAAGTTCACTTAAAAATTCCTGAATTTAGTTATCCTGAAATAATAAAAAGAAGTTCAACTATTGATGTAATCTGGTTTGATAATAGACTTTTTGATGATAATGAAAAATAAAACTGCCACATTCTTTTGAAGTTGAACATCTCTACAGACATACAAAAATTCAGATTGTTAAAGTACAATGATTTTCAAAAATTTTTATACTAGAAATGTTTATTGTTGCTGATGAAAGTAAGAAAAAGCAGAGAATTTGAGAAAAATAAGTTATTCAGCTTTAGAGAACTAAAGAAAATAATAGAGTGAAATTTTTTAAGTTATAGACAGGTTAGTAGAACTTTATGGAAATAACTAAAAAGAATTTACAAGGAATTATTTTTATAAAAAATGGAGTATTGATATTTTTCATAATAATAACAAAAATATTGATAAATCTGAGTTATCAATTTGTATATAAAATTATAAAGTTTAATATATAGTAAAGAATTAGTTTTGAAAAAGGGATATTCTAAATAAAAAAACACAATCAAAAATAAATTGATGAAGGAGAAAAATGCTGAGCAAAGAAGATGTTTTAAAAATAGCAAAATTGTCAAAGCTGGAATTTTCAGAAAATGAGATCGAAAAGTTCAGAACAGACCTGAATAAAATTTTTGACCCTACATGGAAGAGCTGAACAGTGTTGATACAAGTGAGGTCGAACCATTGTTTAATGTGCTGGATTTAAAGATGTGCTAAGAAAAGATATTGTCAGGGATAGTGGAATTAAAAAGGATATCCTGAAAAATGCACCAAACAGCGATGATGAATTTATAATTGTACCAAAAGTTGTAGGAGAAAATGCTGATAATTAGAGTTTTTTGAAGAATTGTATAAATCAAAAACTGGTATTTTGGTGGGATTAGGGAAAAAGAAAGGTGGAAAAATGAGTTTATACAGAAAAACAGCCAGTGAAATAGCTGAAATGATAAAAATAAAGAAGTTACATCTGAAGAAGTAACAAGGAAATTTTTACAGAGAATAGACTCGCTGGAAGATAAGATAGGAGCATTTTCAAGCGTTTTTACACGAAAAAGTCACTGGAAAGTGCAAAAATATGATAATGACAATAATGAAGATAAAAGAAAAAGATTATGATAATACAATTGTTATTTGGAGTTCCTGTGGCACTGAAGGATAACATCCTTTCAAAAGGAGATTTGACAACAGCTTCATCACAGATTCTTAAAAATTATGAAGGAGTATATGATGCGACAGTAGTTGAAAAACTTAAAAAGGCAGGAGTTCCAATAATAGGAAAAGCGAACATGGATGAATTTGCAATGGGGTCATCAAATGAAAATTCATCAATAAAGCCCGCTTCAAATCCATGGGCATTGGATAGAGTGCCGGGAGGAAGCAGCGGAGGATCGGCTGCTGCAGTGGCTGCACAGATGGTTCCGATAGCACTGGGAACTGACACAGGAGGAAGTATAAGACAGCCTGCAAGCCTTACAGGAACAGTAGGAATAAAGCCGACATATGGAAGAGTGTCAAGATATGGTCTTATGGCATTCGGTTCTTCCCTTGACCAGATAGGAGCATTGGCAAAATCAACTGAAGACTTGGCAAGAATTATGCAGATAATATCAGGTCATGATGAAAAAGATCCGACAACAGCAGAAGTTGAAGTGCCTGATTATCTAAAAAGTTTGAATAATGATTTGAAAGGCTTAAAAATAGGACTTCCTAAAGAATATTTCACAGAAGATCTGGATAAGGATATAAAAGAAGTTGTGGATAAAGCTGTGGCTCAGCTGAAAGGAACTTGGAGCTGAAGTAAAGGAAGTGTCATTGCCTTATACAAAATATGCAATATCAACTTATTATATAATTTCATCAGCAGAAGCGGCATCAAATCTTTCAAGATATGACGGTGTAAGATACGGTGTAAGAAAAAGCGATGAAAATATAGAAGAAATGTATGTGAAATCAAGAAGCGAAGGATTCGGGCCTGAAGTAAAGAGAAGAATAATGATAGGAAACTATGTGTTAAGTTCAGGATTTTATGATGCATACTATAAAAAGGCCTCACAGGTAAGAAGACTTATAAAAGAGGACTTTGAGAAGGCATTAAATGAAGTTGATATTATATTGACTCCTGTTTCTCCTACAACAGCCTTTAAAAAAGGAGAAAAAGATGCAGATCCTGTACAGATGTATCTTGCAGATATCTTTTCACTGTTTCAATAAACATGGCAGGAGTTCCTGCAATTTCAGTTCCAGCAGGATTTGTAAATGGTCTTCCTGTAGGAATACAGCTGATTGGAAATTATTTCAGGGAAGATTTACTGTTCAATGTTTCCCACAAATTTGAGGAAGCAAGAGGGAAAATAGAATATCCGGAACTTTAAAAAGTGGAGGAAAATATGAAGAAGATAAAGAGTAATACTATTTTTGATGTTGAGTACCTGTATTTTATCAAGCTGTGGAAATGATAAAAATACAACTGAAGAAAAATAAGTGAAAAATCAGATTACAATGAGATAAAAAGAAATAGATTTTTCAAATAAGGATAATGAAAAATTAAAAGAAATTTTTAGCTTTTTTATACTAGTAATAAAGATAAATACAAGTATTATTCTTCTGCTTTGGAAGAGTATACACTAATGTTTGGATATGATTATTTGTATGAAGTATATTTGATTGCATTTATAAATGGAGAAAATGAATTTCAGGCTGATGAAGAAAAAAAGTTAGCTCATTTAAAAAGTTCTCTTGTAACATTTGATGAAAGATTTGGGAATGTTTTATGAACAGTTTAAAAGTCTTATTCCGCTAATTAAAGAGGAACTTAATAAAGGAATTGACAAAAATGGAAATGGAATTGATGAAAAATATAAAGAATTTATAGAATTGGCAGAAGAAAAGACAACGATTATTGATGAAAATAAAACAGTATTATAATTCAAATGAATATAAAACTGATAATCTTTTCAAAAGGTAGAGAACTAAATGATAAATATTTAGCTAATTATACAAGAGCAAAAATACAGGGAACTTTATAATTTATTTTTGAGATAGATGAAAAACTTTCAAATAACGACATTAAATCTTTTCAAAAGATAAGGGATTACCAGCTAAAATGGAAATGGCAAAGGCAAGATGCTTTTGAAAAATGTTTACAAAAAGAGCTTTTATGCTTCAAGTTTTCAGTTTGAATTTATTAGAGCAGGTACAACTATTAATATAAATAATAGAAATTATATTGATAATTTAAAAATATTCATCAGGTATTGGATAAAACTGTTCAAGATATGGAAAAACTTGATGAAAAAACAATTGAAAAGGAAGATTTAAATTCAGAAAAAAATATAAAGAAATAGTAGAAGAAATGAAAAATATGTCTACTTATTTAAATGAAATAATTACTAGATTTGAAAAACTGATTATAAAGAAATTATGCACCTAATTACAGATTTTACAGTAAGAAATTATCTTGTTGAGAGACAATAGGAACATTGCTAATTAGAAATTATAAAAGATAATCTGAATATGAAGTTTAGAAAAATGTATTATTCTATTAGAAATTTAAAAGGTTTGAATAAAAACAGATGTAAAAAAAAAAATTTTATGAAAGAAAGGAAAAACAGAAAATGAGCATGGAATATGAAACAGTCATTGGACTGGAAGTACATTGCCAGTTAAAAACAAAAACAAAAGTATGGTGTTCATGTAATGCCGATTATGATAATGAAGCTCCAAATGTTTCCACGTGTCCTATATGTACAGGACAGCCTGGAGCATTGCCAAAAGCTGAATGAAGAAGTGCTTAATTATGCCATAAAGGCGGCACTTGCGCTGGATTGTGAAATCAATAAAGAGAGTCAGTTTGACAGAAAAAACTACTTCTATCCTGATTCTCCAAAAAACTATCAGATAACACAATATTTCAAGCCATATGCTGAAAACGGGAAACTGCATATTGTAACAAACAGCGGAAAGGAATCTGAAGTAGGGATAGAAAGAATCCAGATAGAGGAAGATACTGCAAAAAGTATACATACAGCATCAGAAAGCCTTTTAAACTATAACAGGGCTTCAGTACCTCTGATTGAGATAATTTCAAAGCCTGAAATAAAGAATGCCGAGGAGGCGTATGCCTATCTGAATACATTGAAGGACAGACTGAAATATACAAAAGTAAGTGATGTAAGCATGGAGCTTGGATCACTTAGATGTGATGCCAATGTATCGGTAAGAAAAAAAGGGGACACAGTTTTAGGGACAAGAACTGAAACTAAGAACCTGAATTCATTCAAGGCTGTCGTAAGAGCAATAGAATATGAAACAAACAGACAGATTGAAGTTGTGAAAATGGTGGAAGAGTTGTGCAGGAAACAAGGCTATGGGATGAAGAACAGGGCGTTACAAGGCCTATGAGAAGTAAAGAGGAAGCAATGGATTACAGATACTTTCCTGAACCTGACCTGCCAAGAGTAATCATATCTGATGACAGGCTTGAAAAAGTTAAAAAGGACATGCCTGAATTTGCAGATGAAAAAGCAAAAAGATTTATCGGAGAATATAAGCTGAATGATAAGGAAGCGGCAACACTTGCAGGGGAGCTTGACCTTGCCGAGTACTATGAAGCAATGGTAAAGGAATCAGGAGAACCTAAGCTGTCTGCAAACTGGATGCTGACGGAAGTTTTAAGAGTACTGAAGGAAAAATATTGAATAGAAAAATTTTCAGTTTCTTCCGAAATATTGCAAAAGCTTATAAAACTGATTAAAGCAAATGTTATAAGTTCAAAAATAGCCAAGGAAGTTTTTGAACTGCTGTTATTGGAAGATAAGGATCCTGAAATCATAGTAAAGGAAAAGGGACTGGTTCAGATAACTGACAATAATGAAATTGAAAAAAATAGTTGAACAGGTGCTGGAGGAAAAATCAGCAATCTGTTGAAGATTATAAGGCTGGTAAAAAGTAATGCACTTAAAATACCTTGTAGGGCAGGCTATGAGACTTTCCAAAGGGAAAAGCCAACCTCAAATGATAAATGAATTGATTTTAAAAACTGGGTTAATTTAGGAGAAATATGAAAAGAAATCTGGACTAAAAAGAAAAGAGTTAAGTAATTTTTAAGTTTTAGAACAGCTTTAGTAATAGGGAGGCACATTTTTAGCATTTGGTTGGATTATTCTGATTTTTATTTTATATTCAAATTGTAAAAGGTGAAGAATATAAAAAGACGGAGAAAAACAGTATAAGAGCCGTTATACAATAACTGCAAAAAGAGGTAGAATAATTTCAAATGATGGAGAAATGTTGGCTTTTGATGGTGAAGACTATGGAATAACATTGGATCCACATTTGATTAGAGACGAAAGTTTAGATAAACTAATGGATTTGTTTAAAAAGAATATTCCAAATCTTGATATAAATAAGTTGAAAAAGTGAAATTATTTCCAAGAAAAAGTAATTCAAAATATTTAAAGATAGATTATAAAACTTGGATATAATGAAAGAAAAATTATTGAAGATGAACTTGATGAAGATAAATCATTGAGTGAAGGAGTATTCCTCTTTACCAGAAATTATGTTAAGAATAAGGCTTTTTCAGGAAATAATCGGATTTATGAATGCTGGAAAAGAAAAAGGTGTTTACAGTATTGAAAAGTTTTTACGATGAGGAATTAACTGAACAGATGGTTCAGTAGAGGGAGTTAAAAATCCGAAAAATTTTTGGACAATTGATGCAGTAGAGTGTTTCTGTTCAAAATGGAAATAATGTTATTCTTACAATTGACAGTGTGTTACAATATATATTGGATGATGAGTTAAAGAAAACATTTGAGGGATATAATGCAGTTTCTACAATGGGAATAATCATGAAGTAGAAACTGGAAAAAAATTCTTTCAATGTCATCGTATCCTAAAGCTAGATAGCAATGCAGATGTAAAAATAGACCAATAATAGATATATTTGAACCTGGTTCGATTTTTAAACCCTGTTACAGTTGCAAGTGGGGTTAGAGTCAAAGGCAATAAATTCCAATTCTAAACTGTATTCATCAGGTAAAATAAAATATACGATGTAACAGTAAATGATCATAGTTCTTTAACAAAGGAAATAGACCATTGGATGATGTAATAGCTTATTCAGGAAAATGGCAATGGTAGAAATAGGTAGAAAAATGGAATCAAAAAGATTTTTATAACTATTTGACATTATTAGGAATTGGCTCTAAAAACTGGAATTGATACTTATGCTGAGATGTCTCCAAAAATTATTGACATTAAAAAGATCTGACAGCTGTGAGAAAAAGCAACTATAACATTTGGGCAAGGAATAGCTGTGACACAGATACAGATGATGACAGCACTTAATACTGTAATAAATAATGGAAATTAATGAAACCTTATTTAGTTGACAGACTGGAAGATGATCAGGAAATATAGTTCAGCAAAATAAACCTACTGTAATAAGAAAAGTATTCAGCGATGAGGTTTCCAGATACAATAGAAAATATATGGAACAAGTTATTACAAGAGGAACAGGAACGGCTGCACAAATTAAAGGATATAGAATTGGTGGAAAAACTGGAACAGCACAGAAGTCAGGATTAGGTGGTTACAAAGATAAAAATATTTTAGTTCATTTTTATGCTTTTTCCTGTAGATAATCCTAAGTATGCTATATTGATTACAATAAATGAATCTCGAACTGGAAAAATATTACGGAGCAGATGTAGCATTGCCATCTGTAAGACATGTGATGGAAAATCTAATTAAATACTTAGGAATAAGTCCACAAGGTAATATTGAAGAAAATAGAAAAGAAGAAATTGCTGAAATAAAACCAATGAGAGATTTAAAAAGCTGTTAAATGAATTTAATAATAATAAAAATGCCCTAATCTGGTAGGGATTAAGTTTAAGAGAAATAATTTCAGTATATCCTCAGACTAAATTTCCAAAATACAAAAATAATAGGAAATGGAAGTGTTGCAGAACAGTATCCTTCTCCTGGAGAAAAACTGGATAAAAAATACTGAAGTAAAAATAGTTTTTGGAAATAGACAATAAAATAACATAAAAATAGGGGTAACTATGTATTATTATGAAATATATGTCGAAAATAATGTAAATATATATACCTATAAATCAACGGAAAATATGAACTTGGAGAATGGTGTATTGTAAACTTTGTAAACAGAAATAAGACAGGACTGATTATTTCTGAAACAAAAGAGGAAAATATATCGATAGATGTTTCAAAAATAAAAAGTATATCATAGGGCAGAGCTCCTATTTTGTCTATTCCGGAAAATATAATGAAACTGGTCAGATGGATAAAGGACTATTATATAAGTGATTATTACAATGTCATAAGGACTGTATATCCGAGAACTTAAAGCTGAATTATTCAAAAAGGGCAATATATGTAAAGAATCTGGAAGAAAAGGAAATTAAAAACAGAAAACATGCACCTTTTTAAAGGAAATAAAGAAAAATTGAGTGAAACTGAAAAGTTTAACAGGTATATGCAGAGGAAGTAACAACAGCAACACTGATAAAGATTTTTCTCCTGAGATAATAAAAAGGGCTTTGAAGGAAGAAGCCATAAAGATTGAAAAAGAAACTGAGTAATGAGCAGCAAAAATGTCAGGTGATAAAAGGGAAGATAGCTGATGATGATGTCCTCCTGAGATGAAGAGCAGCAGAAGGTTGCAGACAGAATATGGCGAAAAAGTTTTTATTTGTTAAAAAGGTGTTACAGGATCAGAGTGAAAACTGAAATATATATAAATCTTATAAAGGAAGCAATAGGTTACATGGAAGTCTGTTCCTCGTCCTGAGATTTCTCTACTGCCCAGATGACAGAAAGGCTGGAAAAACAGTTTTCAGATTCTGTGGCCATACTTCACAACAAGCTGACAGATGCAGAGAAAAAGGAAGGAATGGACTTACATAAGGACAGAGAAAAAGATAGTCATTGGAGCGAGATCAGCGATATTTGCTCCCTGTGCAGAACCTGAAATATATAATAATAGATGAAGAACATGAAAAATACGTATAAACAGGATAACAATCCGAGATACCATACAAAAATGTGGCGATAAAAGGGCCTTGATTGAGGGAGATGTGAAGGTAATTTTTGGATCGGCAACACCTTCATTTGAATCCCTATTATCAGGCTGAAAAATGACATTGAGCTTGTGGAACTGAAGGAAAGATTTAACAATGCAAAAATGCCTGATTATGAAATAGTCGATCTGAACAATACGTCTGATAATTTTTCGGAAGAACTACTGAAGGAAATGTCAGGGGCACTGGGAAGAAAAGAGCAGGTAATACTCATTTTAAACAGGAAAGCGTTTGCAAATCTTCTGAAGTGCAAGGAATGCGGGCATATACCTACATGTCCCAACTGCAGTATATCCCTGAGTTACTATAAAGTATGAGAATAAGCTGAAATGCAGCTACTGTGGATATGAAAAATATTTTTAACGGAAATGTGAGTCGTGCGGAAGCGAAAAATGATGCAGATTTGGAACAGGAACTGAAAAAGATAGAGGAAGAGATAAAGTCATATTTTTCCTGAAAGCAGGACTGTAAGAGTTGATTCTGAGACAGTGAAGACAAAAGGACTATGAAGATATATAATGACTACAAAATCCCAAATATGATATAATGCTCGGAACACAGATTATTGCAGAAGGGATTTTCATTTTCCTGATGTTACGCTATGTGAATTATTAACTCTGATATAATACTTAATTTCCTGATTTCGTGCGGAGAAAAAGACTTTCAGCTGCTGACACAGTCATCAGGAAGAGCAGGCCGAGGGCAGCAAAAGATGGAAAGTGGTAATCAGACATTTAATGGAAAATGAAGTCATACAGAATACGGTTACAGGAAATATGAAGGATATTACAGGGAAGGAAATGGAGTTAAGAAAAATATTGAATTATCCACCTTTCGGGAAGAGACTCCATAATTATAGTGGTGTCTTCAGAAGAAGAGGAAGAACTGGAGGCAAGGAAATTCTACAATATTCTTATGGGCTAGGTCTGAACAGCGGAACAAATCCCAATGCAAAATGAATTTTGTATCAGATCCCTTTAAGGCACCTATTTATAAAATAAACGGAAGATACAGATATCAGATATTTGTAAAGTTTAACAGGAAAATATTACAAAAAGTAAAAATGTAATAGAAAAGCGATGTGAATGAATATAAGGGAAAAGATAAGAATAAGTGTAGATGTAGATCCTGTTTCCATGTTATAGGATAAAATTGACTAATATGCATAAATAACTATATAATAAAGATTATGGATAAATTAGATGATTTTTACGATATTCAACACTTTTTCTGTACTATGAGACTATTCTCAAAAACAGAAACAGTATCTTGAACTTTATCTCAAGAGGACAGGTCTCTGAGCGAGATTTCAGAAGAGTATGGGATTACCAGACAGGCAGTGTTTGACAAATATAAAAAGAGGATTCAGGCAGCTTGATGAATATGAACGGAAGCTTAAAATATTTGAGAAGGAAAAGAATTAAAGACTTGAAAAATTTAAAGGAGAATTTTACGAAGGAAAATTTAGAAAAATAATAGAAGATTTTGATTATAATGAGGTGTTTTAATGTTTAATAATTTGGGAGACAGGTTTAAGGATATATTTAAAAAGGTAAGCGGACAGGGAAAGTTAACGGAAGCGAATATGAAGGATGCCTTGAGGGAAGTAAAGCTGGCACTTCTTGAAGCGGATGTAAACTATGGTGTGGCGAAAAATTTTGTTTCAAAAATAAGGGAAAAGGCTTTAGGGGAAGAAGTAATATCAGGAGTAGATCCTATCAAGCAGTTTGTAAAAAGATAGTACATGATGAACTTGTGGAAGTTCTAGGGAGGAACAAATGTACAGATAGCAAAAATCTCTAAAACCCTACTATTATAATGCTTTCAGGATTACAGGGCAGGGAAAGACAACCTTTGCAGGAAAAGCTGGCAACATCTCCGTTCAAAGGGAAACACCTACTTATTGGAGCTGATGTATACAGACCTGCAGCGAAGAAACAGCTGAAAGTATTGGCAGAGCAGGTAAAGGTTTCTTCATTTACAATTGATGAAAGTACAGATGTAAATGAAATATGCAGAAAAGGGCTGGAAGAAGCAGGGAAAATACATGCAACATATGTAATAATAGATACTGCAGGACGTCTGCACATAGATGAACAGCTTATGGGTGAACTGCAGGAATAAAGATAACTTTAATCCTCATGAAATACTGCTTGTAGTAGACGGAATGACAGGACAGGATGCAGTAAATGTAGCTAAGACCTTCAATGAGCAGCTGACATTACAGGAGTAGTCCTGAGCAAAAGCTGGACGGAGACACGTGGAGGAGCTGCCCTTTCAGTAAAGGAAGTGGCAGGAAAAACCTATAAGTTTATAAGTGAAGGGGAAAAAAACTGGATGATATAGCACCTTTCCATCCTGACAGGCTTGCATCGAGAATACTGGGAATGGGAGATGTTGTTTCACTTGTTGAAAAGGCTCAGGAAGCAATTGACGAAAAGGAAGCCAAGAAAATGGAAGAAAAATTCAGATCAGTTTGATTTTTGAAGATTTTCTGAAACAGTTTAAAATGATAAGAAAAATGGGTTCCATTGCAGGAATTATGAAAAATGATACCTGGGAGTGGATACAAGTGCAATAGATATGGCAATGGCAGAAAAAGGAAATGAAAAGAGTGGAAGCGATAATCTTTTTCGATGACAGTACAGGAGAGAAGGGATCCGAAACTTCTGAAAAGTGGAAGCCGTAAAGCAAGAATAGCTAAAGGAAGCGGAGTTCAGGTAACGGACGTAAATAAACTTATCAAACAGTTTGAACAGATGAAACAGATGATGAAAATGTTCAACAGCGGAGCAATTCCTGGACTTAGTGGAGAGAATGATGAGAGGAAAGGAAAACGTAAGAAATAATATTTATTGATATAGCAGGAAGAATAAAAGCATATGTTAGGTTCTCCCTGTTTTTAGAATATAGATTTTCCAAAATATGAAAGTTAAGAGGAAGTAGTATAGAAAAAATTGTTTTACTGATAATAACCTTGTTGATATTATCTGGAATGTGGTTTCAGGAGTAAAGAATTAAATGAAGAAACTAAACAGAAAATACAGCAGAAATATCAAAATAAATGACAAAAATGAGTCAGGATGAACTAGAAAATATGATGTCAGTAGCTAAGTTAGTTATGAGTGTTAATCCTGAAATAGGAAAGATGTATTTTGAGAAATTAGTAAAATATAAGCTTTAGGCTTCGATATATTTATCGACTATTATTATATGAAAAAGATGAAGTGAATTATGAAAAATGGACAAAGTATGGTGCAGAAAAGAGATGTTTTGGATATGATTTATAATTTAGCTGTATTTTATAATGACAAGTTGTCAGAGCAGAATATTGGTATCAGAAGGCAGCTAATAAAGGGCATAGGGATGCAGAATATAATTTTGGCGCTTGTGTACGGAAAGGAAGAAAAATATTCGAAGCTGAAAAATATGGCATAAACAAGGGCGAGATGGAAGTGGAAGATACAATATGAGCAATTTATTATGAAACTCATAATCAGCCTTACACAAGGCAGAACAATTGTATAAAGAAATGATAAAAATGGGTGATGTTGATGGTTATTATGAGATTAGGAAACATGTATAGAAAGTTATTGATGAGGCAGAAAAATATTAAAAATAGGAGTAGAAAAAGAATTTAAAAGCAATATACTACGCTGGCTAACTATATTTAGATAAACTAGATTATCCCAATGCTAGAAAATATTTTTGATAATGCTTCCAAACAAAGCTAATTCTGCATATCATGTAGGAGTGACATATGAAATGGAAGAAAATTATACAGAAGCAAGGAAATGGTATCAAAAAGCACTATCAATGGGAATGAGTGAATCAGAAGAAAGATTAAAAGAGATTAGAAATAAAAAGATAAAATTTAAATATAAATAACAGAAGGAGATAAAATAGAGAAGATGAAAAGCAGTAAAATACAAGGAACAGAATCACATTATTAAAATTTAGCTGAAGGGAGATTACTGCAAGTAGCATGAAAGATACAAAACTGGGAAATTTGCAATAAATACGACAATAAGCAACAAGAGCCAAAAAGAATAGCAAAAGCGAAATAGTTTTGTAAATACATGTAAACAAAAATAAAATATCTAAAAAAGTTTAAGAAATGGAGTTGGATCAGATGATGAAGACTAATGACGATAGTAATAAACTGCTACTGATGTTGAGTTCATGCTATTATTTCAATCAGGTTGTGGATGATATAAAAGGAATCGAATAAAATTTCTAAAACGAGAAGAAAAAGATCAGTGACAATGCATACCAGAATGATAAATATACAGGAGGGGATACATAAAGCAATAAATGATAGTGAAAAAGACTCATTAAATAAAACAACAAAATTTAAAAAGAAATATCAATAGTAATACCAGAAGACACAGAAATAAAAACAGAAGTTTAGTAGATTTAAAAACAGGTTATGGTATTCCAATAGAATTTTAATTACAGATCTTGTATAGATTAGAAGGAAATAACTATATAGGTTATCTTATAATGATACTAGGATTTGAAGAACTAGCACAAAAATAATAAAAAGCAAATGGTTTTGTAAATACAGTAAATAAAAATAAAATATCTAAAAGTTTAAGAAACGAGGTTGTATTAAGATGATGAGAAGACTAATGACAATGGGAATAATACTACTGATGTCAAAGTTCTTGCTATTATTTCAATCAGGTTGTGGATGATATAGAAAGGAATCAAATGTAGCAACTAGAACTAGTAAAAAGATGGAGGAGGAGCATAAAAATGATAAATATAAGGAAGGGGTATAAAGCTATAGATGATATAGTGAAAAGACCTGTAAATAAGAAGGTTCAGTTTAAAGGTATTGAATTGATTATACCAGAGAATACAGAGATAAATTCAGAATTGAGAACATTGCTGGATTTAAAAACGGGTTATGGATTACCCTATCGGTTTTTCCTGCACAAGTGGCTGTGCAGAAAAAGTGGTGAGAAAGTAAAGTTTACAGTTTATGGTTTTCAGGAGTAAAAGAGATAGGTATAGAGAAAGCAAATGACTTTTGTGAACACATGTAAATAAAATAAAATATCTAAAAAGTTTAAGAAACAGGTTGCATTAAGATGATAAGAAGGCTAATGACAATAGGGGATGATGCTACTGATGTTAAGTTCATGCTATTATTTCAATCAGGTTGTGGATGATATAAAGGAATCGAACACAATGACAAGAGCAAGAGATGGTGGCAATGCATATCAGAATGATAAATATAAGGAAGGAACATATGAAGCTATAAAAGATGTTTCAAAGAGACCTGTAAATAAAAATTCAATTTGAAAGGATAGAACTGATTATATCAGAAAATACATATATAAATGATAAATCTGGGAATATGGTGGATTTAAAATAGGTTATGGACTTCCGATAACATTTCTAAATAAAAAGTGCATGTATCAGAAAAAGGTGAGAAAATGTCTATTATGGAATTCTTTATAATGAAAAATACCAGGAGTTGAAGAACTAGCTACAAAAATAATAAAAAGCAAATGGTTTTGTAGATACATGTAAATAAAAAGGCTCTTTGTTAAGAGTGAGGGTGTAAAAAGTTCGATAACCTTAGAGATTCTAAGCTAATAAGCTTTTTAAGGTTGTCAATTTTTATCCTGCAAGATAGCCTCTTTATTACTTTTTATCTTGTTATTTTCCACCTCATATATTATAAAGCCTAGAATTTAAAGGCGTAAAGAACAAATCAGATATAATATTGCTGACATATAGTGCTAAAAATGAAGGAGTGAATATATTATGGACAAAAGAAGCTCTGTTAATAATATTCTTTAATACATCCTAGAATTAATTTGATAATTTATACCAAAAATTAAAATGAATCAAAATTTGAGAGTAATTATGAGCTTTAGAATTGAAATGGAATGAATAATTTATTATCAGATGTTAGCTCAGTCCAAAAATACTTTGGTTAATGGTAATAAAAATAGACCCGATAAAGCCTATTGATACCCTCTAAGGGTAGAGGTCTGATGATTAAAACAAATTGTAACTGATTAAAATAAAAATCAGTACAACTATTATTTTAAGCATAGCAGTACCTCCTGAAATATAGTTTAGGTTATTGGGTAACAAAAATTATAACAAAAAGACTGAAATAATCCAGCCTTTTTATCCCAATTTTATTTAACTATATTTCAGTTTACCCTTTTAGGGTCTACTTAAAGAGTATTTTCATATATCAAATTATTATAGTTTTATGCAAATCTATTTTATCCCATAAAGATAGTCTTTTTATGATATATGATTTTGCCAAAAGGAAAAACAAATGACGTACATTATTAAAACAAAGTATAATTAAAATAAAATAAAAGTAAAATAAAGAAACGGAGTTGGATTAAGATGATGAGAAGACTAATGACTAGGATGATGCTACTGATGTTAAGTTCTAGCTACTATTTCAATCAGGTTGTGGATGATATAAGAGAATTCGAAATGCAATGGGAGAGGTGAAAAGAAAGATGGAGGAGGAGCATATAAAAATGATAAATATAAGGAAGGGAGTATATAAAGCTATAAATGATATATAGCAAAAAGACCTGTAAATAAAAAGTACAATTTGAAGGGACAGAACTGATTATACCAGAGAATACGGTGATAAATCCGATTCATGGACATTACTGGATTTAAAGACAGATTATGGATTGCCAATAAGTTTCTCTGCTCAAGGTTTATGTTTAAACAAAACAGTAAAAGGTAAAGTTTACAGTTTATGGTATAATAAAAGTCATGTCAGGAGTAAATGAAATAGGTAAAAATAGAGAAAGTAAATGGTTTTACATACACATGTAAATAAAATAACTACAATACAAAAACACATATGATGGAAGATACTCCAAGTCAAATGTGCTTTTGAATTAATAGCTTTATTTTTTAGAATGAATTTTTTCCATGTGAAAACTGATAAATCCTAATTCTATCTATGCCTTTTTAATATTTCTCTTCATGATTTCGTTATTATACAGTTTCTTAAAAATAAATAACAGTCAGTATACCACTGACTACTTCTGCTACAGGGAAAGATAGCCAGACACCATTTATTCCGATTATTCCTGCGAGAAGGTATGACAGTGGAAGTATGACAACCAGCTGACGTATAAGGGATATAATAAGGCTGAACATCCCCTTGCCTAAAGCCTGGAAAGTTCCACTTGAAACGACTGAAAAAGGGGCAAGAAGGAATGCAAAGCTTATTATTTTAAGGGCAGGAATTCCGATTGCAAGCATATTATCAGAAGCATCAAATATTTTAAGCATTTCAGCAGGTAATGTCTGACAAAGTATAAATCCAATGAACATAATGCTGAAGGCATACACATTTGCCAGTTTTACAGTTTGAAGAAGCCTTTTTATCTTTCCTGCACCATAATTGTATGAAACAATGGATACAACGGAGTTATTTAATCCGAAGACAGGCAGGATAACAAAACTCTGCAGTTTAAAGTACACTCCCAGAACAGCTGTTGCCGTTGTGGAGAATGAAGCCAGAAGGTTGTTCAGCTGGAATATCAGGAATGAAGCTGCCGACTGCATAATTATTGATGGAAATCCGATTTCATATATATTCATAATAGTTTTAAGATTTACTGCAAAATTTTTTATTGCAAAACGTACTTCCTGATTTTTCTTAATATTGAAGTATAATGCCATAAACATTGAAACTGTCTGTCCTAAAATAGTTGCAACAGCGGCTCCGACTATTCCCATTTTTGGAAATCCTAGAAGTCCAAAAATAAAAATTGGATCAAATATAATATTTATAATAGCTCCAGTGCTTTGTGTAATCATGGTGTAAACGGTTTTTCCTGATGCTATAAGCATTCTTTCAAATGTAATTTCCATAATAATTGAAAAAGCGAAGATGGAGCACAGACTTAAATATTGTATTCCATATTCTTCAATAATTCCTGAAGCCTTCTGGAATTGAAAATAGAATTTTGTAAAAAATAGTCCAAAAATAACAAACAGGATAGAGTTTAAAATTCCAAGAAATATACCATTGTGCACTACTCTTGTTACCCCTTTTTCATTTTTTGCCCCTAGATATCTTGCAATCAGTGCAGCAATCCCCACTCCTACACCTGTACCTGCTGAAATCATAAGATTCTGTGCAGGAAAAGACATTGAAACGGCTGTAAGCGCTTCTTCATTTATTCTTGATACGAAAAGACTGTCCACTATATTGTAAAAAGCCTGTACAAACATTGATGTAATAAGGGGCAGTGACATATTGATTATAAGTTTGTTAATGGGCATGGTTCCCATTTTGTTTTCTTTTATAACTGTTTCTTTTTCTTTATTCATTACCAATTTTCCTTTCTTTTTCTATTTAAAATAAAAATAATACGGCACAAGGCTGTATTATCTCTTCAGTATAAATATTATAGCAGAATTTATCCTATTTTTAAAGAAAAGAATTTTTAAAAAGAAAATTATTATTGCATTTACAGTTATAATGAAAGTATAATGTAGTTAATTGTAAATAAAACTTGCAGGAGATGATTTTATGATAAATGAAAAATGAGCTTAGTATAAAATTCTATGACACAATAGCAGATAAATATGATTATATATTTCCTATCTCCTATGCAGAAAAATTTCTGGATGAGGAAATAAAAGGAAAAATATACTTTGATGTGGGAGCTTCCACAGAAAAGTTACCGAATACTTTCAGGAAAAAGGATTTCATGTGTATTCTCTTGATATTAACGAAAAGGCTTTATAAATAAAGCTGCCCAGAAAGGCATTTCCGTTGTAAATATGAATATGCTGGACATTGATAAGCTGGAAAAGTTTGATACGATAATAAACATTGGGAATACACTTCCTCACTTAAACAATAATGAAGAAATTTATGAATTTCTTGAAAAATCCTACAACCAGCTTAATGATGCTGGGAAACTTATTATCCAGATTATAAATTTTTCTAAATTTGTAAAACAGAAGGATGAAAAATAATTTTCTGGGGACACTTTCTCTAATAGAAAATGAAAATGTAAAATTTGAGAGGTTTTATTATCTGAATGAAGAAGGGAATATTATTTTTAAAAACAATTTTAGACGACAATATAGAAAATAAAGAAATACTTTTAAATATTACTTATAATGAGTTAAAAAGGTTATTTTGAAAAATTGGATTTAGAAATATAAAGGTATATGGCGGGTTTGATAAATCGGTATTTGATATTGATAAATCAACTCCGCTTGTAATGACAGGGGAGAAATAAAAACTATTAGGAGAAAAAAATGACACTACAGCAGTTAAGATATGTGGTTACAGTCGCAGAAAAAGGAACTTTGAGTGATGCGGCAAAGGAACTGTTTATTTCACAGCCGGCATTGACTAAGGCAATAAAGGGAACTGGAAGATGAAATGAATATATCAATCTTTTCAACAGGACAAATAAAGGGAGTGATTGTTTCCCATGAAGGTGAGAGGTTTCTGGGTATGCAAGACAGGTTCTGGAGCAGACAGATTTGCTGGAGGAACAGTACAAAAAGGAAACAATATAACAAGAAGATTTTTCTGTATCTACCCAGCATTATTCCCTTTGCTGTAAATGCCTTTGTAGATGTAATCAAGAAGTTTAGTGAAAAACAAATATGACTTTTACATTGCGGGAAACCCAGACAAATGAAATTATAGAAGATGTAAGTAAAAAGAAAAAGCGAAATAGGAATCCTGTACACTTCAGGTGCAAATAAAATTGTAATTGAGAAGATGATAAGGAGAAACAATCTGAAATTTACAGAATTATTTACAGCAAAACCTCATGTATTTATAAGTTCCAATCATCCTCTTGCAAAGAAAAAGATTATAAATCTGGAGGATTTGAAAGACTATCCTCATCTATCTTTTTGAGCAGGAGATTATAATTCCTTCTATTTTTCAGAAGAAATATTAAGTACAATTGATAGAGATAAAAAAACATAAAAGGTGTGGGACAGGGCAACATTGTTTAATCTGGCCATTGGACTCGACGGATATACTGTAAGTACCGGAATAATCAATAAGGAGCTGAAACGGTGAAAATATTATTGCCAGACCTCTTAAAGTGGATGAGTATATAAAAAGTCAGGGATTATAACACAGAAAAATATTGAACTGAGTATATATGCAAAGGTTTATGTGGAAGCTTTGAAGGAGCATTTGAAAGTATACGGAAATACTTTAATACAGTTTTGATATAAATAATAGTTATAGCAAAACTAAAAAAATAAAATGTATTTTACAGAAATCATCGTATTTGTATATAATTGCTTCATAAAATAAATAGAAAATAAGGGAGATAAATTATGAAAACAGCAATTATAGGATATCCAAGGATCGGGGAAAATAGGGAATTAAAATTTGCTATAGAGAAGTATTGGAAAAATGAAATTACAGAAAATGAACTTCTGAAAATAGCTGAGGAGATTAGAAGAAATCAATGGTTAAAGCAGAAGAAGGAAAAAATTTCATTTATTCCGGGAAATACATTTTCATTTTATGACGGAATACTGGATACAATAATCCTGTTAAATGCAATTCCAAAGCATTATAGAGATTTAGGATTAAATGAACTGAATACATATTTTGCAATTGCGAGAGGTTATCAGGGGGAAAAAGGGGATGTAAAAGCTCTTTCAATGAGAAAATGGTATAATACAAACTATCATTATATGGTGCCTGAATTAGATGATTATGCAAAAATTAAATTAAATGCAGATAAGATATTTAGTGAGCTCGAGGAAGCTGAAAAATTAGGAGTAAACACTCATCCGTCAGTGATTGGACCATTTACATTTTATAAATTGGCTAAAACAACGGGAAATAAAGATAAAAGAGAATATTTAGGTAATATTATAAATGCCTATGTAGAATTATTGGAAAAATGTAATGAAAAATATAGAATGGGTTCAAATTGAAGAGCCGCAGTTGGTAACAGATCAGACAGAGGAAGATATAAAGCTGTTTGAAGAAGTTTATACAGAAATTTTTAAAAAAATAAGAAAAGATGTAAAAGTTCTGCTTCAGACATATTTCGGAGATGTGAGGGATTACTATGGAACAATAATAGAACTCGATTTTCGATGGAATAGGGCTTGATTTTTACTGAAGGAAGAAAAACAGAAAAATTAATAGCTGAAAACGGATTTCCAAAAGATAAAGTTTTATTTGCAGGAGTTGTAAATGGGAAAAATATTTGGAAATGTGATTACAGAAAAGTTTTAAATATTCTGAATAACTTAAAGGGAAAAAGCTGAAAAACATAGTAGTGACAACTTCCTGTTCATTGCTTCATGTACCTTTATACTTTGAGAAATGAAAAAAAATTATCAGAAAATATACTGAAAACATTTTTTTCTTTTGCTGAAGAAAAATTAGGAGAATTGAGGGAATTAGGTGAATTAAGTCAAATTTTGTCAGAAAATTCTCTGAAAAAGACACAGGAAAATGAATTTTTATAAAAAAATCAGGAAATCATAACTTTAAAAAGGGGCATGAAGACAAGGAAGTCAGAGATAAAGTTGAAAAATTGACGGATAATGATTTTGTAAGAAAAGGTACAAGAAAGGAAAGACAGAGAATACAAAGAGAAAAGCTGAATATTCCTTTGCTTGCAAACAACGACAATAGGTTCTTTTCCTCAGACAAAGGAAGTGAAACTGAATAGAAGTAAGTTTTAGAAAAAAATGAAATTAACAAGGAAAGAATATGATAAAAATGTATTTAACTTCATAAAAGAATGTGTTAAGTTACAGGAAAAAATTGGACTGGATGTACTTGTACATGGAGAATATGAAAGAAATGACATGGTTGAATTTTTCGGAGAAAATTTGGCAGGATATGTATTTACAGAAAAAGCCTGGGTTCAGTCTTATGGAACAAGATGTGTAAAACCGCCAATAATTTTTGGAGATGTAAAAAGAACAAAACCAATTTCAGTCTTGTATTCTGAATATGCCCAGAAATTAACTGAAAAGCCTGTTAAAGGGATGCTTACAGGGCCTGTAACGATACTGAACTGGTCATTCCCAAGGGAGGATGTGTCATTAAGCGAAATGGCATTCCAGATTGGATTTGCTATACGTGAAGAAGTACTTGATCTGGAAAAGGCAGGAATAAGAATAATACAGATTGATGAAGCTGCACTCAGGGAAAAGCTTCCTTTAAGAAAGGAAGACTGGCATAAGGAATATCTTGACTGGGGATTAAAGGCATTCAGGCTTTGTCACAGTGGAGTAAAGGTAGATACGCAGATTCATACACATATGTGTTATAGCCAGTTTGAGGATATAATAAAAGATATCGATAATATGGATGCTGATGTTATAACATTTGAAGCTTCAAGATCAAAACTGACAATTCTTGATTTCTTAAAAGAAAATAATTTTGAAACAGAAGTAGGTCCTGGAGTTTATGATATTCATTCCCCTAGAGTACCCTTCAGTTGAAGAAATTGTAATAGCTGAACAGAATGATTGAAAAATTGGAAAAAGATAATTAGTGGGTAAATCCAGACTGTGGATTAAAGACAAGAGGAATTGTAGAAACTGTAAAAAGTCTGGAAAATCTTGTGAAAGCTACAGAAATTGTGAAAAGCAGATTATAGAAAATATTATTAAAAACAAAAATATAATAAATTTATAAATAAAAGAGATGATAAATATGTACAGTAAATGCACCACATAGACATGATACAGTAGGAAGTTTTTTGAGAACTGAAAAGACTGAAAAAGCAAGAAAAGATTTTGAAGAAGGAAATATAAACGGGAAGAATTAACAAAAATTGAAGATGAGGAAATAAAGAAAATTGTAGATAAACAGATTGAACTTGGTTATACGAGTGTAACTGATGGAGAATTCAGACGTAGTTACTGGCATCTGGATTTTTCTGGGGATTTAATGGAATAGGGTCATATTCATGCTGACAAAGGATATGAATTTAATGGAGTAATTACTCGTGATGATACAGCAATTGTTACAGGGAAAATCAGTGGTGAAAAATCATCCGTTTGTAAAGCATTATATATTTTTGAGGGATCTGGTAAAAGATAAAGAAATGTTGAAGCAAGGCTTACAATACCATGCACCTGCACAATTTTTATGCTGAACTTGTAAGAGAAGATAAACATGTGGAAGCATTGCTGAAGGTTTATCCGATTTTAAAGGACTGGAAGATGATATTGTAAATGCTTATAAAACTGTTATCAATGATTTGTATAAAGAAGGGCTTAGAACTTTGCAGATTGATGACTGTACATGGGGATGTCTTGTAGATGATAACTTTATTGAGTCATTTATTGAAAAAGTGACAGGGATAAGGAAGTAATCAGACGTGAATTTGCAGAAAAATTTTTTAAATATAAACAACAGGGTGTTTAGAGAATAATCAGGAAGATTTAGTAATAAATACGCATGTATGCCGTGGTAATTATGATTCCACATGGTTTGGTCAAGGAGGGTATGACAAGGTTGCTGATGAACTTTTTGGTAAGGAAGATGTAAATGCCTATTATCTGGAATTTGATACAGAAAGAGCTGGAACTTTTGAATCACTGGCAAAAGGTATCAGGAGAGAAGAAAGTTGTTCTAGGGGCTTATAACTTCAAAAATCCTACATTGGAAGAAAAAGGAGACAGTAATTTCACGTATAAAGGAAGCTTCAAAATATATTCCATTAGATAGACTATATTTAAGTCCCTCAATGTGGATTTGCTTCAACTGAAGAAGGAAACAGACTTACTGAAGAAGAACAGTGGGCAAAACTTAGATTTATTAAGGAAATTGTTGATGAAGTGTGGGGAAGTTAGTAAAAATAGTTAATGTAAAAAGAAGAGTAGAAGAATTGTTTTTGTCTTCTTTTTATTGTAAAATTTAGAATAATGAAATACTCAACGCGATGTAAAAATGTCACAATATAGCATAGAATCACATAAAACAGCATAAAAATCACAAAAACAAATTAGAATTACTCAATGCATTAAAGAGGAGCTAAAAATTTAATGTGCAATACTGAGTTCGATCATTCATTGATGTATCGTGCCATTTTTAATAATTTCTTTTCTTCGAGTTTTTTTAAGCATTTTATATTTTTGCTATTTCAAGACAGCCTTGTCCTTTAAAAACGTAGAAAATAATATTTTTTAAATGGCTCTTATTTTTAGTAGTTATGTATTATAAGAGTTTTTAAGCTCTGTGCATCAATTGTTTTTCATTTCTTCTAATTCTTTATCTGATGGGCGGTTATTATCGCTATACATCTTTTCCATTGGATACCACCATACAGGACCTTTTCCGTTGTTTCCATAATTTCCAAGATCATCTTTTTCTTGAAATAAATGCCAATGTAGATGTGTGTCTCCATTTCCAAGCAGCTCGTAATTCATTTTTCAGCTTTAAAAGCCTTTGATACAGCTTCTGCAACAATTGGACATTTCTTCTAAAAATCTCTATTTTATATAATTTAGGCAACTGAAATAATTTGTTTTGTGTTCTTTACAAAGAAAAATTGCATATCCTCTGAAATACTGATGATCACCTATAACAACATAACCAGTATCCAGTTCTTTTTGACAAAATATGGATTTTTCCATCGTTGATTGAAGTTGATTCGATTACATATAAGACACATAGTTTTAATCTCCTCTCAAATTTAAATTTACTTTAAGCCTGTAATATTATATATATTCGTTTTTTATATGTTACGTATCGTTATATTGTACAATGTTTTTCGATTATTTATTATCTATTATAGCATAAGAAATGGAAAAAGGATTTAAAAGTTTTTGAAAAATACAGACTATCACAATTAAACTTCTTCAAGATTAAACTTAAAAATCAAAAACAAATTCCATTCAATGACTCTTTTTAACTAATAATAAAAATAACAGGATAATTTGATATATTTTCTATATGACCTAACATTGCTTTTTAAAAATATGTGAGGTATACTATTTACGTAGTTTTATTGAAGATATAAATAATGAGAAGAGATATGGCTAAAGATATGATACAGGAGTTAAAGGATCTACAACAACTGGAAATCAAGAAGAAGAAATATTTTTAATTTTATGTTTATTGACCGGAATGATAGCAGGAGGAATTGTTGTCCTCTATACAGTGCTGCTTGAAAAATCGTCACATCTGAGAAATTCATTTTTGAAGAACAACACCTTTAAGGATGATTACAGGGCTGGCAGTTTTATACTGCTGGGGACTGGCTGTCCAGTTTATGCTGGAAAAGTATCCGTTAATCGGTGGAAGTGGAATACACTTGGTAAGCGGACTTTTACAGATAAAACTTAACTGGTTTCCCGAACTGTTAACTAAATTTTTGGAGGAGTTCTGCAATAGGTACTGGAATGTCAATGGGAAGGGAAGGTCCCTTGATTCATCTTGGAGCACTTCAGGAGAAGGTATAAAAAGATTTTTAGAATGTCAGAAGTGGAAGAAAAATATCTTGTTACATGCGGTGCGAGTGCAGGAATATCAGCTGCATTTAATGCTCCACTTGTAGGAACAGTATTTGCACTGGAGGAACTGCACAAGTTCTTTTCTCCATTGCTTCTGATTTGTGTACTGGTAGCAAGCGGGAGTGCTAATTATGTTTTAAGGCTTTATTCTAGGGTTCAGAAACAACTTTTTCAGTATAATTTTATTCAGCCTAAAACTACATCGCCGATATTTACATTAATAATAACAGTGGTATTTGCACTGGTTATAACAATTTCAGGAAAAGCATTTTCATTCTTTCTTGGTATTTTTCAGAAAAAAATATAAGAATATAAAGATGAATAAATATTTAAGAATATCAGTTTTTATGATCATACCATTTCTTATAGCGGTATTTTTTAAGGATGTTACTGGAGGAGGCCATCAGCTTATAGTCCGTATGTTTAAAAGAAAATGCAGCTTTTGAAAAATATTGTTTCTGATATTGTTTATTAAGTTTTTACACAATGCTGTGCTATGGAACAGGATTTCCGGAGGAATATTTTTCCGATGCTTGTTATTGGAGCACTGATAGGGAAAAATATGGCGAAATACTATATACATATTTTTCAGTATCTCCGAATTTATAGTGCATTTTATGCTGCTTGGAATGGCCGCATATTTTACGGCAGTAGTAAGGGCGCCAATAACGGGAATTATTCTTATTCTGGAAAATGACAGAAATTTTTTTCCTATCTGTTCATGCTGATTATCGTAGTTACAATGACTTATGTTTTAACTGAACTGTTTAAAAATGGAACCAATTTATGAGATATTGTTTTGAGAAATATGTTTGCAGGAAAAATTAAGGACAGATAATCCGAAGAGGAAGCAGAATAGTAACACTGCTCATCCATGTCGGAATAAATTCGGAATTTGAAAATAAGAAAGATAAAGGAACTGGATTTACCAAAGACGTTGCTTATTGTAAGTGTAAGGGCAAACGGAAAGGAAACTATTCCTGATGGTGAGACAGTTCTGAAAAAGTGAAATCAGCTTGTAATAATGACTACATATAGGACAGCAAGTGAATATGCATCAAAGCTGAAGGATGATGCGGCAAAAATAGTTTAAAAATATTTTTGGAGAGAAAAATATGATTTGGGAAAAATAACTAAAAAAATTATGTCAGGAGAAAAATGATAAAAACAGAAAACTTTTTAGTGAAGGGACTGTCCCTCATATTTTTGGATAATATTATGGCAGATTATTGCCGGTAAAATAAATCAGGAACTGCTTCTGGCATCGTCTCTGGCTGTACTGAAGCAGACTGTGACTTCTGCTTTTGAACGGAACTTCTGGGAAAGAGTACTTTTTTCCTATTTTCATATAATGTCAGGATTTTTCATTGCAATATTTACAGGAATCATACTAGCAGTGCTGTCGTATAATTTTAAGCTGATAAGGATACTGCTTCATCCACTGATTGCTTCCATAAGGTCAGTACCGACTGCTGCTGTGATAATACTGTTCCTCATATGGACAGATGTCAAAAATCTTTCCGTTATGGTTTCAGTATTTATGACACTTCCAATAATTTATGTAAGTATTCTCAAAGGTCTGGAAGAGGTGGATAAAAATCTTCTTGAAATGGCAAAAGTTTTCAGAATAACGGCATTAAAAAGATAATTTACATTTATATATCCCAGATAATACCCTATTTTGAGTCAGGAGGGCTTAATGCTCTTGGAATAGCATGGAAATCAGGGATTGCGGCAGAAGTAATAGGAATTCCGACAGGCTCAATAGGAGAAATCCTGTATGAGTCGAAAGTCTATCTGAATACGGTAAGCCTGTTTTCATGGGCAATTGTGATTATTATACTTGGATTTATAAGTGAGAAGATTTTTCGTATGTCTTATAAAACTTTGCATGAGAAAGATAGAGGGAAGATAGTATGATCAGAATAAGAAATCTTTCAAAAATATAGAGAAAAACGTTGTTTTTGAAAACAGGTCATTTGACCTTGAGGAAAGAAAAACAACAGCAATTATGGGAAAATCAGGCCTTGGAAAAACTACTCTTCTAAGAATATTGATGGGATCTTGAAAAGTACGATGCAGCAGCATTGAAGGAATGGAAAATAAGAAAATAAGTGCAGTCTTTCAGGAAGACAGGCTTTGTGAAAATCTTTCGGCAGTAACAAATGTTGCCATTGTATGCGAAAAGAATGTTACTTTGCAGGAAATAAGAAAAGAACTGGAAAATATAGGTCTTTCAGGGAGTACAGAAAAGCCTGTAAGAGAACTTAGCGGCGGAATGAAAAGAAGGGTGGCAATAATAAGAAGCATTATGGCTGATTCAGATATTGTAGTATTTGATGAGCCTTTTAAGGGACTGGATGTGGAAACCAGAAAAACTGTCATTGAGTATCTGAAGAAAAAATTAAAGGACAGAACAGTTATAATGGTGACACACGATATAGATGAAGCTTTGTCATTAAACTGCAAAATAATAAACTTAAAATAATGAAAGGTGTGATGTAGATGAAAAAGAAATTTTTCAATGTTTTTGCACTTATAATGGTGCTTGTATTTACAGTTGTCAGCTGTGGTGAAAAGAAAGAGGAAAAAAAGCAGGACACGCAGGTAAAACAGGAAGTGAAAAAGGAAGATGGTGTTATAAGAGTTGCCGCAATAAAAGGGCCTCCTGCAATGGGAGTTGTAAGTCTTTTGCTGATAATGAGGAAGGAAAGACTTTTAAACAAGTACGACACTAAAATAGTGAATACGCCTGATGAAATAGCTGCATTGGTTGGAAAAGGGGAAGTAGATATTGCTTCAATCCCTTCAAATCTGGCTTCAGTTTTATATAACAAGACAGGGGGAAAAATTCAGACGGCTTCAATAATAGCCTTTGGAATACTTTATATTGTAGAAAATGGTGGAGATACAGTAAAAAGTGTGAAAGATCTAAAAGGAAAAACAATATATCTGAACAGCAAAGGGTCAACACCTGAAGTAGTATTGAATTATGTCCTGAAAGGAAACGGACTTGAACCTGGAAAGGATGTCAAGCTTGAATTTAAGTCAGAAGCTGCTGAAGTTGTGAGTGCACATGTCAACGATCCCTAAAGGAATTGCTCTCTACTCAGCCTTTTGTCACAGTGGCACAGGCTAAAAACCCTAATCTGAGGGTGGCATTTGCATTGGCTGACGAATGGGATAAAGTTCCAGGTACTAAAAAAGGTTCACAAGTAGCAGGAGTAATAGCCTTTAATAAGGAATTTGCAGAAAAGAACCCTGAAAAAGTGGCAAATTTCGAAGGAGTATGAACAGTCAGTAAAAATACCTAATGAGAATGTAGATGAGGGAGCAAAACTACTTGGAAAATACAATATAATTCCCTGAGCCTATAGCTAAAAAGGCTATACCCTAAGACTAATGTCACTTTTTGTTGCCGGAGAGAAATGAAGGAAAAATTTCTGAATACTTTGAGAATATTACACGAAGGAAATCCCAAAAAATAATCGGTGGAAAAAGTTCCTGGCGATGACTTCTATTATATTCAGAAATAAGATGATGATTAATGAAAATTGAAAAGATGAGAGTAAAAAAGATATGACATATTTTTAATAAAATTTTTTATTATAGACCTGAAATATCTTATGAAGACTGGATTTTTAAAAAGTATATGTTGATGATAGAAATATTTGTGAATTTACAGTTGATGGCAGAATAGAAGAAGATACAGGTAACTTAATATTTTTATCTGACTGGTTTTAAGAATAATTTGAAATTCATTCTAAATAAAAATGATGAATTTCCATTAGCTGTAGATGGAAATTCAGGAATTGAAATAAGAAAAAGCCTATGCCATTGGAATTAAGGAAAATAAAAGAAATTCAATGGTTTGAAGCAATTCATGAATGGAGTGAACGACATTTATGGACTCTTTTTCAGGGCTTGAGAATGATATATCCGGATGTAATGTTTAGAGAATTGAAAACAAGATAGAAATTTCTCATGGGATAGTAGAAATAAATATATAGATAATAAAAATTACAAAATTGAATTTACTCATCCAAAGGAAGTCTTTTTGTAAATATGGAAAAATTTGAAAAGAAGTCTTGTCTTTTATTGATAGAGTAGAAAGAATTACAGAAATTATATCTATGAAATCAGTCTTTAATGGAAAAATATATTGACAGTAGTTATTTATATAAAAGAGTAAGTGAAGATCTCTTCAGAGAAATTTTTAGAAGAAATAAATAAATCAGGATACAATTTTTAATTCAATATATGATTTGATGCTATTGGATGAAAAAGATAAAAATATAGTTCCAGTTTTCTTAAAATACTTTAAAATTATTTGAACTGGATATCAAAAAGCATTTAGTAAGGTTTTTAGGAGTTAAAGGTTTTGTTAGTGCCAGTAAATTTCTTTTGGAAGAATTTTCATAAAACAAAAGATTTTATTTATAGATTTGCAATAGCAAATACATTATCTTTAATACAGGATGAAAAATATACTGGAAGATTTAATAGAAATAGTAGAAAATAGAATGTATGGAGAAGCACGAATTCTAATTATCTATAGACTTTTATGAATTTAAAAATTTTTCAGTTGGAGAAAGTTCTGATAAAATTATTAAATGATAAGGAAGTTTCAAAAATAGCAGAATATTCATTGAATAAGTTAAAAATATTTAGAAAATTAGAAAGTAAAAAACGATATCTATTTAACATAAGTTTTATAAATATCGTTTTTATAATTTTAGGTGAGGTAATTAATTAGCAATTAAAAGTATTTATTTTTATATATACTAAGCTCTAAATCTTTACTTTTTCAAAAGTAACGTGTATGAAGCAGTTCGTGAGCATTGTGGCTCATAGGGTTTATCAAAATATGCTTCATATAGACGTTTTATGTAAGGATTTTCATGAGATTTTCTCAATGTTTTGGAAGTATCTTCCGAATTGATTACGAGATATTCTTTTTCTTGAGAATTTCAGTATCTCCATGGTGATAAGGCTGTCCACCTCCACCAATGCATCCACCTTTACATGCCATAATTTCTATTGCATGATAATGAGATCTTCCTGCCCTTATTTCATTAAGAAGCTTTTCTTGCTTCACCAAGACCATGAGCAATTCCTATCTTTAAATCAAGATCTCCTACTTTTACATCTGCACTTCTTACGCCTTCAAGTCCTCTTACTTCCTTGTAATCTATCTTTTCAAGGCTTTCTCCTGTATACCAGTCAGCGCAGTTCTCAAAGCAGCTTCTATAACTCCTCCAGTTCTTCCGAAAATTACTCCAGCTCCTGTAGATTCACCAAGAGGTTTATCGAAAGTCATCATCTTCAAGTGCCTGGAAGTTTATATTTGCATATTTTATAAGTCTTGCAAGTTCTCTTGTAGTTATTACGATATCTGTATCATAATTTCCATCTTTTGAGAATCTCTCCTGTCAGCCTCATATTTTTTTGCAAGGCATGGCATTACAGAAACTACAACAAGATCTTTTCTGTCAACCCCTAATTCCTTTGTATATATATTTTTGCAACGGCAGAGAACATCTGCATTGGTGATTTTGCAGAAGAAGGAATGTCCAGAAGATCAGGGAAATTATGTTCAAAGAAATTTACCCATGCTGGACAGCATGAAGTAAGCAGAGGTAATTTTACAGTCTTATCTCCTGCCTTATATCTAGTCAGTCTGTCAAGCAGTTCAGAAGCTTCTTCCATTATAGTCAGATCTGCGGCAAAAATCTGTATCAAATACTTTATTGAATCCAAGTTTTCTAAGAGCTGCAACTAGTTTTCCAGTAACACGTGTCCCTGCAGGATATCCAAATTCTTCTCCCAAGGCAGTTCTTACTGCAGGAGCAGTCTGAACAATTACTGTTTTTTTAGGGTTTGCAAGTGCAGCAAGGACATCCCATGTTGCATCTCTTTCAACAAGGGCTCCTGTAGGACATACAGCAACACATTGGCCACAGAAAGTACATACTGAATCTTTAAGATCCATTTCAAGGGCTGTAGAAACAACAGCATTAAATCCTCTGTCAATTGCTGAAAGAACACCGACAGTCTGCACTTCGTTACACATAGTTTCGCAACGTCTGCACATTATACATTTATCTCTGTCACGTATAATTGCTTTTGAGGCATCTTTTCTATAAGTTGATTCCTTACCTTGATATTTTATTTCCCTTATACCGAAAGATATGGCAAGGCTTTGCAATTCGCATTCTCCTGATTTCTGACAAGTCAGACAGTCTTTAGGGTGATCTGAAAGCATAAGTTCCAGAACTGTTTTTCTGGAATTCAGTACCCTTATAGAGTTAGTACAAACTTTCATTCCTTCAAATACAGGAGTTGAACATGCTGGTGCAAGATTTCCTTTTCCTTCCACTTCAACAACGCAGACTCTACACGAAGCAACCTTATTTACACATCCAAAATCTTTTAAATTTAGGTAGCATAGAGTAGGAATGTTTATTCCTACCTCTTTTGCAGCCATATGTATAGTAGTTCCTGCCGGAACCTGTACATGTTTATCATCTATAATAACATTTACCATTTTTTTATCATCCATAATATATCTGCTCCTTTACTAAGCTCTATCTATTGCACTGAACCTGCATGCATTATAACAAGCTCCACATTTTATACAAGCATTCTGATTTATTTCATGTTTAACTTTTACTTGTCCACTTATACAGCTTACAGGACATACTCTTGAACATGCGGTACATCCTATACATTTTTCATTAATCATGTATCTTACTAAATCAGTACATTTACCTGAAGGACATTTTTTGTCTCTAACGTGAGCAACATATTCATCCCAGAAATTGTGCATAGTTGATAATACAGGGTTTGGAGCAGTCTGTCCTAATCCACAGAGAGAGGTATCCTTAATTACATGAGATAATTCCTGAAGTTTATCTAAATCTTCTTCAGTTCCATTTCCGGAAGTTATTTTTTCAAGAAGTTCAAGCAGTCTCAAGTTACCTACTCTACAAGGAGTACATTTTCCACATGATTCATCAACTGTAAAGTCAAGATAGAATTTAGATACGGAAACCATACAGTCATCTTCATCCATAACTATCATTCCACCTGATCCCATCATGGATCCTTTTTCCTTTAAAGTGTCAAAATCAATAGGAGTATCAAGATCTTTTGCAGTCAGACAACCTCCTGAAGGTCCTCCTGTCTGAACAGCTTTAAAGGCTTTACCACCTTTGATTCCTCCTCCAATTTCATATATAACTTCCCTAAGTGTAGTTCTCATAGGGATTTCTATCAATCCTATGTTGTTTATTTTTTTCCTGCAAGGGCAAAAACTTTTGTTCCCGGTGAATTTTTTGTCCCCATATTTTTAAATACGCCTTCTTCATCATTTATAATAAATGGAATATTGGCAAATGTTTCAACATTGTTTACGTTTGTAGGTTTTCCCCAGTAACCACTTTCAGCAGGGAATGGTGGTTTTGTAGTAGGTTCTCCCCTTTTACCTTCCATAGAGTGTATAAGTGCAGTTTCTTCTCCAGCAGACAAATGCTCCTGCACCATATTTAATTTCTATGTCAAAGTCAAATCCTGAATTAAATATATTCTTTCCAAGAAGTCCTCTTTCCTTTTGCTGCTTTTTATTGCCATTTGAAGGATTTTTACAGCAAGAGGATATTCAGCCCTTATGTATACAAGTCCTTTGTTTGCACCTATGGCATATCCACAAATTGCCATGGCTTCTACTACTGAGTGGGGATCTCCTTCCAGAATAGCCCTGTCCATAAAAAGCTCCCTGGATCTCCTTCATCTGCATTACAAACAACATATTTTCTGATCAGATTTGTTGTTTTAGGCAAATTGCCATTTCAGTCCTGTAGAAAATCCACCCCACCACGACCTCTAAGTCCTGAATCTTTTTATAATATCTACTACTTCCTGACTTGTCATTCTTACAGCCTTTTTCAAGAGCTTTTATATCCTTGACGACAGATGTAGTCATTTATGTCTTCAGGATTGATTGAGACCGCAGTTACGTAAAAGCTATTTTTCTCTGTTTTTTTGTAAAAAAATTAAGCTGATCTGAGTTTTTGTATAACTTCTTTTGTATCTGGATCCTTATATAAAAGTTTTTAACTGTTTCATTTCCAACTAAGTCTTTTTGCTCACTATTTCATCCACATCATCAGGAGTAACTTCTGCGTAAAAATGTATTGTCAGGCATTATCTTAACAATAGGGACCTTTTTTCACAGAAACCGACACAACCTGTCTTAACGATTCTTATTTCACTTTCTAAACCAAGTTCTTTAACTTTATTCTGTAGATTTTCTAATATCTTTATCATTACGGAAGACATACATCCTGTCCCACCACATACTATAACTTTCCTTCCGATAAGTTCTATTCTTCTCCACATCTGTTATGATTTTATTTTAAATCATTTTCAGAAGTTATTCGTAACATAAAATTTCCCTCCATCTTTACAGCTATTTTAAAATATAGTCTTTCATTCTAATATTCTGCTAAAAATTTTTGCTACATCTCCAGGTTTCACTTTTTGATAAACTTTCTCTCCGACAAGAACAACAGGAGCTATTGCACATGCACCTACACATCTTAGTGCATCCATAGAAAATTTTCCATCATATGTTGTTTCACCAGGTTTTATTTTCAGCTGTTTTTCAAATTCTTCCAGTACTTTATCAGCTCCCTTAACATAACATGCTGTTCCCATACATACTGAAATAGGATGTTCTCCCTTTGGAATCATTGTAAAGTAAGAATAAAAACTGACTACGCCATAAACATGGGCTAAAGACTCATCCAGCTGTTCAGCGATAAACGCCTGTACATCTGAAGGCAAGTATCCGAATATACTTTGAGCCTTATGTAGAAACAGAAATTAAAGCACCTTCCTTGTGTCCATTGAATCAATAAAATCTTTCAGTTCTTTGAAGCCCTGATCTTTTATTTTATTAGTACAGTTACACATTTTTTTCCTCCTTGTTTTTAAAAATGTTTCTACATTTTAATTATACCTCGCTTTTATTGCTAGTCAATAAATTATAAAAATCACTTGTTTTTGTAAAGTGCAATTATATTCTTTTTCTTAAATATAAAGGGTTTGATAGTGTTATTTTTGAAAAGAAATTATTTTTTTCAATTGATAATCAAAATATTTTTGAAATTTATCTATTTTTAAAATAAAATGATAATGAAAGTTCTATAAAAATAATTATATAATAGATGTTATATTTTTAATATAAATAAAATTAAAAAGATAGTAAAAAATAAATCTCTGATAAAAACTATAATATATAATATTATAAAAATATTGTGTAATAATGATTTCCTTTGATTAATATTAATAAAAAGTATATAAAAATATTTCATTTATAATTTGATTTTTTACTTTTTCAGAATATAATAATAGAAGATAGAAATAAATTTAAATGAGAGGAGGAAGTAACTGATTATTTTATTATATATGGAAATATGTTTTAAATAAAAATAAATTGACATAGTTAAAAATTACAGAATAATAGAAGGAGAGCTTAAATGATTGAAATGGGTATAATTGATGAAGTTTTTGAAAAAATGGTTTTGCAGAAAGTCTGACAGTGAAAGTAGTATCATTAAGACTGCTACTGGCAGTAGTTTTCGGTGGAATAGTAGGTTACACAAGGAAAAGATACAATAAACCTGCAGGGTTTGTAGAACACATATATTAGTATGCTTTTTGGAGCTGCATAATATCAATGGTTCAGGATCAGCTGAGATTGGACATTATGGAACTAGCTAGAGCAACGCTTTAGTGGCATCAGTAGTAAAGACAGACTTTGGGAAGACTTGGAGCACAGGTTGTCAGCGGAATAGGATTTTTAGGCGCAGGGAGCATAATGAAGGAAAAAGGTGAAACTGTAGGTGGAATGACTACTGCTGCAGGAATATGGACAACAGGTTGTGCAGGTCTGGGAATAGGATGGGGATTTTATAATCTTGCTGTTCCTAGCAATAGTGTTTATGCTTTTTAATACTGGTTTTTCTTTAAAAATTTGAATCTAAAAATTGAAAAGATTATGTCACTAAATTTTTGAAATAACTTTTTAAATGAAAAAGATTATGAAAAGGAATTGTTGATGTATTTGAAGTGATAAGCAAGAAACTATAAGAATAATTCAGATAAAAATAAAGCATCATGTTGATGATACAGTTTTTTCTTACAGTAAATATAGAAGAAAGCATAATAAATGTATCTGATGTAGTTACTGCACTTTCGGCATTAAAAATGTGGAATATGTGAAGAACAGCTAGGGAAGAAAAGTAAATTATAAAATATTTTATTGTTAGATTTATGATAAAAATGAAATAAGGAGAAAAACATGGCTTCTAGCAAAGAATATTTGGATTTTATACTGGATACAGCTGACAGGGCTGGAAGGTATAGGTTACAGGGCAATGATGGGTGAATACATACTTTATTATAAAAATAAAGTTATTGGCGGATATGACAACAGATTTCTCTTAAAAATAACAGAATCTTCAGAAAAGGTTTATGCAAAATGCAAAAATTGAAAATACCGTATGAAGGGGCAAAAAGGGATGTTATTAGTTTGATGATTTTGAAAATAAAGAACTTTTTGGCAGAACTGTTTGATGTACGAGGAGACTGCTCAATGCCTAAAAATGAAAGAAAGAAGAAATAAAAGAGGAGAATTATTACAAATGAAAAGTATAAAGAAAGAGTAATTCTGTATTTATTAATTACAATACCTCTCATTTTCTGATTATCATATTAACAATGGAAAAGTTTTTATAGAAACGATAAATTGGAAAAATAAATTTATAACTGAAAATGAAAAAGCATAAAAAGATGTTGATATTCCAACATTTAAAATACTTACAGCTTTCTATGCTGTAGACAGTAAAAAGTATATTATAAAGGAAGCAGTAGAAGGGATAGACAGAAATTCTTTTGAAATAATAAGACTTGATCTGGCAAAAGGACAAAGATAACCTTTTATTTTGGAAATAATAAACTGGATATAAGTTCGAAAAGGTTTTTCTTTTTAGAAATATTTCAAATTAACCATCAGCACAGGTTGGAATAAATACAAGCGTATATTTTAAGAAATTTTTGAAAAGCATTTATTATGCTGTTTTTTGATATAGATAAAATAATTAGGATAAAGAAAATGGCAAATGTTGATAAAAAGTAGCTTTAAATTCTTGAAAGAATGATTTTGCAATGGATAAGGGAAGTATATACTACAAAGGGGAAAAAGCTGGAAGGAGTAACTTACAGCCAGATAGAAATTCTGGAAAAATCAGACAAGGTAGATGATCAGAAAAGTTCTGGGATACAGGAAATAAAGGAAGATTTAACAACATAGAACATAAACAAAAAGCTGGAAATTATAAAAATATGACAGAACAGTTAAAAAAATATAACGAGGGGAAAGAAGTGGGAATAAAAAGATTATCTTGGAGAAACAACTTTTATACGAGAAAAAGAAAAATTTAGAAATACAAATAAAAATAAATATTGAATTTGTTGAGAAAAATAATGAAATTACAAGGATAGATTTAGAAAAATATGTTAAATATAAAAAGAAAGCCATGCGAGAGAATTATTAAGATATTCAGTAGAAAAATAACATATTGGAAAAATTAGGAAAAACTAGAAATATAAAATATGTAAAATAGAACCGTCGGAAAAAACATGTCGAGAAAATTAGCAACGAAAATCACTAAAAATCGTTGCTTAAAATATTGATTATTTTTCTATTTTTGATAATTTAATTTGTTATAAAGGTTACAAAGTTTTTATTATCTGAAATACGATATAAATCCATTTTTAACTCTATTCTTTTTATCAAATGAATAAGATAGCTTGTAATTAGAAAAAGACATTCTGTTTTTCATTTAAATTTCTAAAAGTAGATGGCTTTTTCATCTTCTTTTACATCGTAATCTAATTGTGAAAGTTCAAAGGGACAACTTTTTCCTGTTTTTAGTGCTGCACGATTGTCTAATATACTAATTGAAATAGAAGGTTTACCATCTTCATTTAGAAATTTTTACATAAGTAAGTCCTTTTAAAAAGTTTTATCGATGGAATGAGTACATCTCCAAAAGTTCTTTAGATATTATGTCAATATCAGAATTAGAAAAACTTAAACAAAAAGTCAGTAAAACGACGTAAATATAATCATAAAATCACTCCTAAATAACAATTTCTGTATATTTTATAATATTTTTAAGAAAATCAACGATAAAACTAATATTTAAAATTTCACATTATTTTTAGAACTAAATGCATTTTTGAAAAATCCATCGGACAAGTCAAATTCAAAAAGTTTCACGGCTGATGTAACTGACAGTTTTGTCGCTTTCGTAAAGTTGAATGAGAAAATTTGCCATTTCTTCGGATGTATGATAGTTTGGATAAGATTTATCATAATCAAAATTAGTTTTACCAGTTGTGATATTTCCAAAGTTAGTTTTTGGTTGCAGCAGGTGCTAGGACTTTTGCTTTTTAATTGTGCGTTGTTTTGCTTTTAATTCTAGTGCAAGTCCTTCTGTGAAAGCATTTACGTAAAAATTTTGTGGCACAGTAGACAATTGCGTTTGGCACGATTGTGTAACCTCCTGCTGAGGAGATATTGATTAATTGGGAGCCTTTTTTCGTTGTGGTAATCTTGGACGTATAAGGAAGATAGCAAAGTTAATGCTTCTACATTGAGATGAAGCATATCTGAAATTTTATTTAAAGGCTGCTCTTTTACATCGCCATACATCCCAAAATCTGCATTGTTTATTAAAGTTTCAATGTGATAATTGTTTAATTTTTGGATATAGTTCAGGGATTTTACCGACATCTGTTAAGTCAAAATCTATTACAAGAATGTTCAAATTAGATTTTTTCTTCAAAACTCCTTTTTAAATATGCTATCACTGTACTGCACCTCCAATCTTGTGTCCAAGATTTTTGAGTGCAGTACATTATGGGATAATATTGACAGCCTTAAAAAGCTTATTCAGCTTAGAATCTCTTAAGGTTATCGAGACTTTTTTACACCCCATACTTGACAAAGAGCCTTTTTGCATAAAAATCACAGCTAAATTAATAACCGTGATTACAAATCATATTACTTCTGACTTCGCTTTATCATAAAAATCAACTTCTTTATTGGTGTTTATTGGTATAATTTGGAATATCTGGATTCTTATTCTTGTACACTCTAAAATTTGGTCTGCAAACCTTGACCTGATAGTCTTAATACCTTCAAAGTCTAAAAATATCACCTTAAATTTATCAGCATTTAACATTATTCTTTTTAGCTTGTGAACGCGACATAAATAACTCTCTCTAGGTATTCTTTCGCCAAATGAACTGTTATAGTTGTTTTGTCAAAAATATAATTTTCATTTGTATATATATCAAATACTTGCTTTGTCGTTCTGTCTGTATCTTTATTCAATAAAAATACCACTTTAGTTCCTTTTCGTTTTTCTCCCTGTTGCTTCAATACTTTCAAAGCTATACAACTCATGCTTATTTCCTGTATAAAATTCTTTATCAAAAGATTTTATCAAAAATGCATCAACTACTTTTTGAAGAAAAATATTCCTTCACCACTATGATTTTCAGAGTCTGAAGTCAATTTTTTCCTTTTGTAATTCAAATATCGCTTGATTTTTCATTTTTCTAGGTTGTGGTCTCTTTTATTTTTCCTAAATATAGCCTACTCCCGTTATCCTGTATACATACAAGTATCTCTTTGTAACTTTCTCATATATAACAGAAATTTTGTCTCCTCCTGAGATGTTCTATTGTGTATATTCATCATTTCCAGTGAAAGTATACATCAAAAGATGTCTTACATTTTCTTTTTGTCTTTTTCATGCTGGAAATAAATTGGTTATAAATAATATCTCTCTTCTAAGTTTACGTTTTCATATTGCTAATCTCATTGATATAGAACTTTTAATCTGTATTTGTTTTTAGCTTCTTTTTCAATTATATACAAATTCTTTTTATATATTTGGAGACCGTTTGCTCTACTAATAGGGTATTTTTCAAGAACTTACTTTACAAAAACATTTCCGTCTTTATAAATAGTTTCTATGATAAAGTTTTTATTTCTTCTCTGTATTCTTTGCTAAAAACTCATATTTTTAACCTCCTAATATAAAAATATGTAAATTTAAAAGATATTTTTAAAAATTAAGCTTATATTTTAAGTATATATTATTTTTATATTAAAGTCAAATATTTCTTTGTGATATAATAAAAAGCCAAATCTTTACATCAGGCCCATTTATTCAAGTTCAATTATATTTTTATTTCCAACGTTCGCTCGTTTTAACGTTCGTTCACTTTTGGTTGTATTCCTAATTCTAATTGGTTGCATTATTAAATTTTTATGGAGTAGTACCATTATGAAATACACTACTAGTCTTTTGGATTGGTAACATAATTATACCATATTTTACACAGAAATTGAATCAGCTGCAAAATAATTTTACATCAAAAAGGACTACTCAAATTTGAATAATCCTTTTTATTAGCTAGATTTTTGTTTTAAAATTGCAAAAAGTAGTAGGTATTTTTATTGGTACTCTCAAACCCCATAAATAGCGACTTCATACTTTTCGAGGTTGGTCTCCCGTTGGTCTCCAAATTAAATTTTATGCCCATTTTACTGGCTTTCTCTTGAAAAAGAAGTTTTTCTTCAAAATTTCGGCTTTTTAAGTCTTCTAGTAAATTCTTTCTCCGTGCAATCAGGAATAAGATTTTTATTTCTTTCTGAGAAATTGAGTCACAGCTCTACCTATTTCGAACTTGCTCCTGTTATAACAGTATATTTGTTTTCATAGTTATTACCTCCATAAATTTGATAAATAAAGGATAGCAGTTAGAGTATAGTATAAGTCAAGAGTTTTTGAAAGGAGAAAAATAAAATGAAAAAGAATGAACAAAAATAAAGTGCAAATAAAGGAATTTTCAGAAAAACGAGGCAACTCCATATACAATAGGTTTTATGAAAAAGGAGCTGTTTCGTGTAAAGAGACGAAAAGAATAGAAGAATATGTGATGAAACTGACATTGAATGGATAAAAATGTTAAAAAGATTAAAAAAAGACATGGGAATGAAATTGAGTGAAATTAGAAATATTCAGATTTACGATATGAGAGGAACAGAACGATAAAAAGAAAGAATAAAAATTTTGACAAATCATAAAAATATGTAAATATAGAAATTGAAAAGTGGCAAAAATATTTACAAAATCTTGATGATAAACTTGAGATTTATGAGAGTTTTAAAAAGTATTTCTGAAAAAATAAAAGGGTCATAAATATATAGAAATTTAGGAGTAAATAGCTTACAGATACAAATATAACTTGGGGATTTGTCTTGTTATCCCCTTTATAATTCCAATATTAATTTTATTAACTTTCTGGTTTTTGTTTCAAAACGAAAATTTAATTTTTCTTATTGCATTTACAATTTTGTCATTATTATTTGTTAGGTATCTTCGTTTTCCCTATGACACAGTTAACCTGTAACAGTGAACTCGAAGTATCACAGAAATTTTTGATAAAAAGAACTTTGAGTTCGGATTCAGAGCATGAAGTTTATAAACTTGTTGATAAGACGAAGCCTGAAGATTTGATTTTGTATTTAAATGGATTAGCTAAAAATTAATAATACTTGGGTTGGTTATATCGAGGAAACAGATTCTTACGAAGGAAAATATGGTGTCAAACCAGAAACATATTTTTCGGATTAACGGTAATAAGATTGAATATAACTCAGATGAAAACTTTAGAAAAAGATTAGGTTTAAAAAGAAATAAAAATTACAGGATGCAGAGCACTTTGTTGTTAAATTTGGAAGTAAAAAGAAATTCTGTATCAATATCAATTAGATAAAACAGGAGATTTAGATGAAAAATATTTCTTTAAATTCAGAATTAAGCAAGAAATTGGAAACAAAGTATAAAAAGACAGAGCATTCTATTTGATGTTTTGGAGTGTGATGTTGCTTTATGGAAAGTGTTATCTGTTTATAAAAATAGAAAAATTACAAAAAGTAATAAAAGATTAGAAGGAGAAAAAGGATGGAAAAATGAAAATAAATTTATGTCAAAAAGCAAAAAGAATTTTTAGTATTAGTTTTATTTGCAGTAATTTACTTTTTCTTTTAGAAAACAATATATCCAGTATTAGCACTTTTGTTCTGGTTGGTTTTTCAATGTCATCAGGAGGAATTATTCTTAATGCTCTGGAATTTTTAAATTTACCGCAAAGAGGTTATAAGCATTGTTGCTATTGTGATTTCAGGAATTGCTTTTGATAATGGTGCTTATGCTTGTATTTTTTACTTGGGATATTTATGTAGCAAATTTCTGAAATGAATAAAAACTGTATTAGGTAGTGTAATGATAGCAATTTTAGTCTATTTTTGTATAAATTTTTACAGAAACAGATGAGAATACAGCAATGTTTGCTCCCCAACAGCACAGGAAGTGCAATATTTTTGTACAACTTCACATATTTTTACACAATCGGAGTATTTTATAGCGACAAAGTTAAGAAAATATTAGACAGAATAAAATTTAAAAAGAAAATAGTAATATTTTTACAAATCCAATTTGTTTATGGCGTTTTTATCTGTTATAATTACTTTAATAAGAACAGATAAATCATTTATAAAACTGATTGGAAATTTTTATATAAATTTAAAAATAGAGGTAGAATTTATGAGAAAAATCATAAAAATATAATGCTGCTGGGAACGGGCTCAAATGTAGGAAAAAGTATAATTGCAGGCAGGACTTTGCAGAATATTTTATCAGGATGGCTACAGAGTATCTCCCTTTAAATCTACAGAATATGGCGCTTAATTCATTTATTACAAAAAGATGGAAAGGAAATGGGACAGGGCGCAGGTGGGTCAGGCTGAAGCTGCAAATATTGAACCAGAGTCTTTTATGAGATCCTATTTTGCTGAAACCTACAACAGACAGGAAATCTCAGGTCATTAGTAAATGGGAAAGGTATATAAAAATATGGATGCGAGAGAGTATTTTGCCTACAAGCATAATCTGAAAGGATATAATGACAACGTATAATCACATAAAGGAAAGAATTTTTGATATATGTGTGCTCGAGGGAGCAGGAAGCCCGGCAGAAATTAACCATAAGGAAGATGATATAGTAAATACAGGAATGGCTGAAATGGCAGATTCACCTGTACTGCTGGTTGCGGATATAGACAGGGCGGAGTGTTTGCCGCCATATGGAACGAGTTATGCTTCTTGAGGAAAAATGAAAGAAAACGTATAAAAGGTGTAATTATAAATAAATTCAGGGGAGATAAAAGTCTTTTTGAACTTTAGGAATTGAAATGATAGAAAAAGTTGACAGATATTCCAGTAATCGGAGTTGTACCCTTTGTTCCTCTTGTAATTGAGAGGAGGACAGTCTTGGAATAGACAAATACAATGAAAAAAGGAAGGAAAAATACGGATATCGATTATAAAACTGAAACATATATCAAAATTTTACTGATATTGATGCACTAGCCACTATAATGATGTTTCACTGAAGTATGTAACAAAAAGTTCTGAACTGGAAATGAAGACATTATTATAATCCCAGGTTCTAAAAATACGATAGAAGATATGAAAGACCTGATTGAGAAAGAATATAAGCATGGAAATAGTAAAGGGTTGCACAGAAAAAGGAACTGCAGTTTTTGGAATTTGTGAGGATTTCAGATGCTGGGACAGAAAATAATGGATCCAGAAAAAAGTGGAATCAATCTTAAGGAAATTTCAGGACTGGGGTTATTGGATATATGAAACTGTCATGAAGACAGATAAAATTACAACCCAATACAGAGATACAATAAAGAACGTTTCAGGAATACTGAGAGGAACTGAAGGTATGGAAATAAAGGGATACGAAATACATCAGGGATATAGTTATCCTGTAAATGAAAAATAATAACTTACAGGAAATATATTGAAAAATGATACAGACTGTCTTTTTGGTGATGAAAAAATTGAAAAGGAGAGCGAGTAAAAGGAAATATTGCAGGAACATACATTCATGGAATATTTGATAATTCAGAATTACTAATCATTTTCTTAATGAAGTCAGAAAACTTAAGGGATTTGATAGAATAGATGAAAACTTCAGTTACAGCGACTACAAGAATAGATGAATATGACAAAGCTGGCAGAGGTTCTGAGGAAAATCTGGATATTAAGAAAAATATATGAAATAATGGGATGTGAATAAATTGACACTTGTAATAAAGATATGGATTGCCTATGTACTTGATCCTAATATTTGGGGATCCTCAGAATATTATTCATCCCTGTGCAGGTTATAGGAAAATGATAAATATAGGAGAAAAATCCCTATTAAGGAAAAAACATAGATCAGAGGAGGAAATATAAATTTTTGCAGGAATGATACTTAACATTACAGTAATTTCAGTAACTTATGCAGTGCCTATCTGATTTATAAATCTTCAGAAAAGTCAATAATATTTATGATTGCTGAAATTTATCTGATGTATACTATATTTTTCAATAAATTCTCTGGCTAGGGAAGGAAACAGGGTTTACAATATACTGAAGGAAGGAAATATAGAGAGGGCGAGAAAAGACTTGTCGTATCTTGTGTCCAGAGATACAGGGACAATGGATGATGATTATAAAGTACAATGGAAACAATTTCTGAAAAATACAGTTGACGGAATAGTTGCCCCCATGCTGTATATGTTTCTGGGTGGACTGCCGTTATCAATGACATATAAGGCAATAAATACCTTTGATTCAATGGTCGGATATAAAATGAAAAAATATATGGATTTCGGTAAATTTTTCTGCAAAGCTTGATGATGTGGCAAATTTTATTCCTGCTAGAATAACAGGAATTTTAATAGTAATAGCAAGTATGATTTTTAGGATATGACTATAAAAATTCCTGAAAATATTCATAAGAGATAGGAAAAATCATAGCAGTCCTAATTCGGTCATGCTGGAAGCAGGTGTGGCAGGGGAGCGCTGGGAGTACAGTTTGGAGGAAGGGTTTCCTACTTTGGAAAAGAGTGACAAACCCGTTATAGGAGATAAAATAAAAGACTTTGAACTGGAAGATATTAAGAAAAACATAAAAATAATGTATGCTACAAGTTTTTTGAGTCTGGTAATGTTTTCGGTAATATCTTATAGGTTGTTTTTAATTTGAAAGTAAATTAGAAGGTCTGAAAAATTCCCTTATTTTAAGAATAAGGTTTAAGCAAAATAAGATGAGCAGTAGAAAAGGAGACAAAATGGATTTTCATGGTGGAAATATTTATAAAATATTCAGGATATAAAGGAAATACTGGATTACAGTTCAAATATAAATCCATGGAATACCTGAAAGTTTTAAAAGAAAAGAATAACTGAAAATCTTGAAATCCTTGAGAGATATCCGGATCCTGATTACATTGAGCTGAGGCAAAAAGCTGGCTCATCTGAATAAAGTTGACATATCTAGATATTATATTAGGTAACGGGGCAATGAAATTATATTTTTATTTATGGAGTGATCAATCCATATTAATAGTATCACCTACACTTTTGGAGAGTATGAGAGGGCAGTGAAAGGCAAAAAGAAGAGAGTGGAAGATTCAAGTATCCTGGGGATTCTAATAAAAAAGGATGATGAAAAGAGTTTTTGGAAAACAAAAATAGAGATAGAATATTTTTGAACTTAAAGGAAAGTGATGATTTTAAGCTGAATATACACAATCTGAAAAATGAACTTGAGAAAAATATGATTTATTAATAATATGCAATCCTAATAATCCTACAGGAAAATTTTTGAAATTATCTGAAACTGAAGAAATACTAAAAAGAATGTAACAAGATATAATACAAAACTGTTTATAGATGAAAGCGTTTATAGATTTTTCTGGAAGATGGGATTAAGGAAAAGTAGTATAAATACTAAGAAAAATAAACAGAAATTTATTTGTAACGAGCTTTTACAAAGTTTTTGCTATTCCTGGACTTCGGTTAGGATATGGAGTATATTTTGATAAAAACCTCGAAAAAGGAAATATCTGAAAAAGAGCCATGGAGTGTAAATATATACTGAAATGGCAGGATTGACAGTACTTGATGACACTGAATATATAGAAAAGACATTAAAAATGGATAACAAAAGATATATATATGTATGAAAAAGTAAATGAGATTAATGGAATAAAAGCTATAAAAACAGAAATAAATTTTATTACAGTAAAAATAGAGGATAAATTGTTTTCTAAAGACTAAATGTAAAAATTAAGGATGCTTGAATATAGTATACTTATAAGAGATGCTTCAAATTTCAAAATTTCTTGATGAAAAGATTTTTCAGGCTGTAGCAATAAAGAATAGAAAATAATACATAGATTATCGAGGTACTAAAGGAAATTTTTCGATAATTTTGTTTAAAATTTATTATTAATAAAAAGAAAGAAAAGGTGTGTTATGAAAAAAGAAAGTTGTTTATTTTATCGTTATTTTTAAGTTGTTCATTTTTATTTTTTGGAGAATCTTTTCCAGAAAAAGGAAAAACTGTAAATGATTTTTATTCCGAAAGGCTGGAAAATACTTCGTCACAGTCAAAGGAGATCTGAATAATGATAAACTTGAAGATACTGCTATAGTTATTGAAAAAGATGATAAGAAAAATATTAAAAAGAATGACAGTTTAGGTCTTGAATATTTAAATTTAAATCCAAGAGCACTTTTAGTAGTATTCAGGCAAAAAGATGGAACTTATATTTTGACAGGTAAAAATGATAAAAGGATTTATACAAAGTGAAGGAGATGAAGAAAAATCCTACACTTATGGATACATTGGATGAAATTAGTATAAAAATAATATTTAAAAATAAATTTTAACTATATTTTAAGTGCTGGAAGCTGGGCAGCATCACATACTGTTTATACATTCAGATTTCAGAATAACAGGTTTGAACTTATCGGACTTGATAATAACTCATATATATGAGAAATTCCGGTGAGAAAGAAGAATTCAGTCTTAATTTTTCAACTAGTAAAGTAAAAGAAATCTACTGGTGGAAATATATCTGATAAAAATTCAGACAAACAGCAACAATGGAAAAATGTTAATATTAAGAAGAGATATATACTGAATGAAATGTCGAACGGTACAATAGATGAAATAGTAAATTATGTTTATTAGTAAATAGAAAAATTAGTAATTAGTATAGTGGTTTAGAAGGAAAAAGAGTTGAGAGCTTTAATAAATAATTTGTTTAATCAAAAATATTATCTAAAATATTTCTTCTTGTGTATGTTTGAGTTGTTTTCGTTTTTCTAAAAATATTATATAATTTTAAAGGGGTTGTCTCAAAAAGAAAATTTTTAATAAATGAATAAATATAGTTTTCATATATTGCATTTATATTTTTGCTATTTTGAGATAGCCCCCTACTTTCTATTAATTGATTCTATTCTTTAAGACTTTTAGAAACTTTAATAAATCTTTTAGCATACTGAAGAATAAAATCTTTTAGCTGATATAGCTTATGATTGACACATGAATGGATAATATATTAAAATAAAATATACGATTAAACAATTTATTATATGAGGGAAACTATGAATAAACCTATAGATGAAAAGCTAAGAATACTTAGTGATGCCGCAAAATACGATGTTTCATGTTCTTCCAGCGGAAGCGGCAGAAAAAATACAAATAACGGCTTAGGTAATGGGGCTATCAGTGGTATATGCCATTCATGGTCGGCAGACGGGCGATGTGTTTCCTGCTTAAAATACTTATGACCAATTATTGCATATACGACTGTAAATACTGTATTAGCCGTAAAAGCAATGATATCGAAAGGGCAATACTTACCCCTGATGAGATTGTAAGGCTGACTATAAATTTTTACAGGAGAAACTATATAGAAGGACTGTTTTTAAGCTCAGGAGTAATAAAAAATGCAGACTATACAATGGAACAGATGATTGCTGTGGCTAAGAAAACTCCGACTGGAGGAAAGATTTAACGGATATATCCATATGAAAGTAATCCCGGGGGCAAGCAGAGAACTTATTCATGAAATGGGACTGTATGTAGACAGAGTTTCGGTAAATATAGAACTTGCTGAAAGCAAAGCGCTCAAACTTCTTGCGCCTGATAAGAAACCTACCGATATTTCAACATCAATGGGTCTTATACGTAAAAATCAGATTCAGAATACAGAAGAAAAGAAGCTGTTCAAAAGTACTCCTTCTTTCATTCCGGCAGGTCAGACAACACAGATGATAATAGGTGCAGGCGGAGAAAGTGATTATGCCATACTGAGTAAAAGTGAAAATCTTTATAAAAATTTTTGATTTGAAAAAGAGTATATTATTCTGCCTATGTTCCTGTAAATAAATCAGGAATTCTGGCAAATGCAGATGCTGTACCTATGATAAGGGAACACAGGCTTTATCAGGCTGACTGGCTGTTAAGATTTCTATGATTTCAAGGCAGGGTGAAATACTTGATGAGAAGAACCCTTTTATTGACTCGCTTCTGGACCCGAAAGGCAAACTGGGCTGTCCAGAACTGGCATCTTTTTCCCTATGGAAATAAACAGGGCTTCATACAAGGATCTTCTTAGAATTCCTGGAATAGGAGTAACTTCGGCAAAAGCGTATAGTAATGGCCAGAAAATACAGTATAATAAAAGTATGAACATCTTAAAAATTAGGAGTAGTAATAAAGAGGGCAAAATATTTCATTACTGTAAATGGGGAATTTCTAGGATTCAGGAAGGAAAGCCCTGAACTTATAAGAAATGCCCTGATAGAAAAGGAAAAAATGGCAATGCAGCAGATGAAACTCTTTTAATATCTAGCTTGTCACATCTGAAGGAAAGGAGAATGTACAGGAGCTGTCTGAAAAACGGGAAATATGTATTTCAGACAATCTTATACAGGAAAAATGCCGAATTATTATTATGATGGAAGTTTTGACGGACTGCTGACAGTCATTTATATGGCATATGAGGACAGGGAAAAGTAATGCACTCAGGGTAGCCTCTGAAAACGGAACAGCTCATACTGGAATTTGATGATATCCATATCATGACTGATTTTTCAAAAAAGCCAGACGTGTGGAAAAGAATATATGTGAAAAACTGTCGCAGGATTTTTTAAATAAAATGCGTACCTGCTTTCTGTCATGTGATAAAAATAAGGATACAATAATAGTACATACAGTATACAAGGCACTAAAACAGGGAGAGGAGATTCTGAATTCCCTTGATGAGCATGCTTTTCGGATGAACCGGCTTATAAAACAGGTTCTGAGTGAACGGCATAAATATCTGGGAGTATTAAGAGTTCAGGAAATGAAGGATGGAACAATGTTTTGCTACAATTGAGCCGAAAAAAATAATATTCTTCCTGCTCTGATTTCCCATTTCAGAACAGAATGAAAAAGGAAAAATTTGCAATTTTTGATAAGGAAAGGGAAATGATAGCTTACTATGATACAGAAAAAGTTGAAATTTTCTTTGTAAAATCTCCTGAAATTGAGTGGAGCGATGAAGAAATGGAATATTCTGAGCTTTGGAAAACCTTCCATAAGAGTATTTCCATAAAGGAAAGGAAAATAAGAAACTTCAGCAGAGCAATCTTCCAAAAATATTACTGGAAACATCTTGTGGAGGATATGTAGAAAATTTAAAGCAAATGTATATTTTTAGCTGTTACTTTTTAGAAAATATACAGCTAAAAGAGACAGGTGAAATAAAAATTTACAAGGGAGAAAAATGAGAATATGTACTGTTACTTCGTGGAATAAATGTTGGTGGCAAAAAAATAAAAGTATCAATGAAGGATTTAAAAATGAACATAGGCGAACTGGGATATCAAAATGTAGTTACATATATTAATAGCGGAAATGTAATATTTGATACAGATGATAATATAGAAACTGTCAAAATTAAAATATCAGAAATGTTAAAAATGTTTTTCCTGTTCAACATGTTATAATAACAAGGGAAGAATATCTGGAAGAAGTTTCAAATCTTCCGGAGTGGTGGAATGAAAAACACTTGCAAGAAGAGATGTTCTTTTATAGTGATGAGGTTGATTATGAAAAATTAAAAAGCTCGAATAAAATGAAATGCCTCTTCATGATGAAATTGTATATTTTGGCAGAAAAAGCTGTATTTTTGGGGAAAATATACAGAAAAGGAATATTTACGTACTTCATATCATAAGTTACTTATGAAAGAAAAGTTTTATCCTATGCTTACGATACGTAATGAACGAACATTCAAGAAATTGGAGAAATGCTAGGTAACTCCATTATTATAATTGAAATGTATTTTAGCTGTCACCTTTCAGCTAAGAATAGATAATTCAGAGATGAATTTAAAATATAGGGGAGAATATTACTAGAATAAATGATATAGAGATGAAATCAAAAATATATTAAAATTTAAGGAAGTGAATAATATGCTTCGTATAGAAAAGATAAATGGGAAAAATGTAGGGAAATACTTAAATTACGTGTGTATCAGAATCGCAAAAAGAGTTTGTTGCCGCAAATGATGTCAGTATTATTGAAGCATACACTACTATTACAGCAAATGGATTTGCATTTCCATTTAGTATTTATGATGGCAAAACTCTGTTGGATTTATGATGATTGGTTATGATTCGGCTGATTATTGGGAGGATGCACCAGATATAGCAAGAGGAAACTATAGTCTTTGGCGTTTGATGATTGATGAAAATTATCAGAAAAAGTTTGCAGACCAAATTTTAGAGTGTACAAATAGAATCCAGATATTCAGAATATACCAATAGCTTACCAACCAAAAAGTTGATTTTATATAAAGTAATGAAGTCAAGTAATATGATTTATAATCACAGTTATTAATTTGGCATGATTTTTATACCAAAAGAGCTCTTTTGTATCAAGTATGAAAGTGTAAAAAAGTTCGATAACCTTAAAGTTCTAAGCTAGACAGCTTTTTAAAGACTGTCGAATTTTTTATCCCATAATGTACCCTCAAAATCTTGGGCTAAGATTGGAGGTGCAGTACAGTGATAACATATTAAAGAGGTTTTGAAAAATCCCTAATTTGAACATTCTTGTAATGAATTGCGGCTTAACAGTGTCAAAGGTAAAATCCTGAACTATATCCAAAATTAAACAATTATCCACATTGACTTTAATAAACAATGCAGATTTTGGGATGTATGGCGATGTAAAAGAGCAGCCTTTAAATAAAATTTCAGATATGCTTCATCTCAATGTAGGAAGCATTAACTTTGCTATCTTCCTTATGCGGCGTCCAAAGATTACCACAACGAAAAAGGCTCCCCAATTAATCCAATATCTATCAACAGGAAGTTTACAATCATGCCAAACGCAATTGTCTACTATGCCCACAAAATTTTACGTAAATAACTTTCACAGAAGGACTTGCACTAGAATTAAAACAAAACAACACACAATTGAAAGCAAAGTCCACTGTTTTCCTGCTGCGCTTAAAACTAACTTTGGAAATATCACAACTGGTAAAACTAATTTTGATTATAGTAAAATCTTATCCAAACTATCTATACATCCGAAGAAATGGCAAATTTCTCATTCAACTTTACAGCTTGACAAAACTGTCAGTTACATCAGCGTAGAAACTTTTAGGGTGAAACATCCGATGGTTTTTCAAAATACATTTAGTTCTAAATAATGTGAAATTTTAGATGTGGTTTTATTGTTGATTTTATAAAAATATTATAAATATACAAAATTTATTATTCGGGTGATTTATGAAAAATTATATTTGCATTGTTTTTTACTAACTTTTGCTTAAGTTTCTAATTTGATATTGATATAATATCTAAAGAACTTTGGAATGTCTCATTCTGTTGATAAAACTTTTAAAGGTCTTACTTATGTAAAATTTCTAAATTGAGTGATAAAGCAAACCTTCTATTTTCATTTAGTATACTGGATAATCGTGCAGCATTAAAACAGATAAATTTACCCTTGAACTTTCACAATTGGATTATGAAGTGAAAGAAGATGAAAAACCATCTATTAGAAATTTTAAATGAAAACTAAAGTTTTTCCAGTACAAAGCTATCTTATTCATTTGATAAAAGAATAGACTTAAAATGGATTTATATCGTATTTCAGATAATAAAAAACTTTAGTCTTATATCAAATTAAATTATCAAAAATATAAAATAATAATCAATATTTTAAGCAACGATTTTTAGTGATTTTCGTTGCTTAATACTCCGACGGTTTTCGACGGTTCTTAAACAGTTCTGTACATATTTTATATATCTGAGTCTAATCCAATATGTTATTTTCTACTGAATATCTTAATAATTCCTCCAACTCTGCTTTCTTTTATATTTAACATATTTTCCTAAATCTATCCTATATGTTTGATTATCAACAAATTCAATTATTTGTTTTATTTGTATTTCTAAATTTTTTTCTTTTCTCGTATATAAGTTGTTTCTCCAAGATAATCTTTTATTCCCTTTTCCCCCTCGTTATATTTTTTAACTTCTTCCTCATATTTTATAATTTCCAGCTTTTGTTTATGTTCTGTATTGTTAAATCTTCCTTTATTTCCTGTATCCCAGAACTTTCTGTCATCTCTTATCTGATTTTTCCAAATTTCTATCTAACAACTAAGTTACTCAGCAATACATGTG
>BNJS01001528.1_pt1 | contig 68103 bp, 128 predicted proteins | sample 8540461 | NCBI WGS metagenome assembly BNJS01 (sample SAMD00202454, study PRJDB9452) | human saliva metagenome | isolation source: human saliva | place: Japan
GATGCGGATTTCGATAAATTAGCCGCAGAACAAGCCAATCTTGAAGCCATCATTCAAGCGCATGATGGGCATAATTTAGATAACCAATTAGAGCGCGCCGCAGATGCATTACGTTTACCTGATTGGGATGCCAAAAATCGAACATTTATCTGGTGGTGAGCGTCGCCGTGTGGCACTTTGCCGCTTATTACTCGAAAAACCAGACATGCTCTTATTAGACGAACCAACTAACCACTTAGATGCAGAATCTGTGGCATGGTTAGAGCGTTTCTTACATGACTACGAGGGCACTGTTGTGGCAATTACCCACGACCGTTATTTCTTAGATAACGTAGCGGGCTGGATCTTAGAGCTTGACCGTGGTGAGGGTATTCCTTGGGAAGGCAACTATTCTTCTTGGTTAGAGCAAAAAGAGAAACGTTTAGAGCAAGAACAAGCGGCTGAAAATGCGCGTCAAAAATCTATTGCGAAAGAGTTGGAATGGGTGCGTCAAAATCCTAAAGGTCGCCAAGCGAAAAAGCAAAGCACGTATGGCTCGCTTTTGATGAATTGAACTCTGGCGAATATCAAAAACGAAATGAGACTAACGAACTCTTTATTCCACCTGGTCCACGCTTAGGGTGATAAAGTGATTGAAGTGCAAAACTTAACCAAATCTTATGGCGACCGAACTTTAATTGATGATTTATCCTTCAGTATTCCAAAAGGTGCAATTGTTGGGATTATCGGGGCAAATGGTGCGGGTAAATCAACCTTATTCCGTATGTTGTCAGGTCAAGAACAACCAGATTCAGGCTCTGTGACAATGGGCGAAACCGTTGTGCTTGCTTCGGTAGATCAGTTCCGTGACTCAATGGATGACAAGAAAACCGTGTGGGAAGAAGTGTCTAATGGACAAGATATTTCTGACCATTGGTAACTTTGAAATTCCAAGCCGTGCGTATGTTGGACGCTTCAACTTCAAAGGCGTGAGATCAACAAAAACGTGTTGGCGAATTATCGGGTGGTGAGCGAGGTCGTTTACACTTAGCTAAACTTCTACAACGTGGTGGTAACGTGCTGTTATTGGATGAACCAACCAATGACTTAGACGTAGAAACCTTGCGTGCGTTAGAAAATGCGATCTTAGAATTCCCAGGCTGTGCAATGGTCATCTCGCACGACCGTTGGTTCTTAGACCGTATCGCAACGCATATTTTTAGATTATGGTGATGAAGGTAAAGTGACTTTCTACGAAGGTAACTTCTCAGACTACGAAGAGTGGAAAAAAAGAAAACCTTAGGCGATGCAGCGACTCAGCCACATCGTATTAAATATAAACGTATTGCGAAGTAATTTATATTGAGAAAGTGCGGTGGGTTTTGACCGCACTTTTCTTACTTTTTGGGAGTGATTATGCTAGTTTATTTACATATTTTTTTCGCCTTTTTTAAGTTTTTGCCTTGTTGGTGATTCGTGGCGTAATGCAGCTTACTGGCAAAAACTGGCGTTCGATAAAAATTATTAAAAATTTTTACCGCACTTATCAGATACCTTGCTGATTGTTTCTGGTGTCGTCATTTTATATCTCTTTGCTTTTTGATATTGAATGGTGGTTGGTGGCTAAATTTGCACTATTGATTTTTGTATATTGTGTTTGCTGCGAAAATTTTTTTCAGTAAAAAGTTTCTCAACCCAAAAAGCATTTTTCTTTTTGGCTTGCTTGCGTAAGTTTTATTGGTGCGATGTTAATTGCCTATTTAAAATAAAAGATGCCATCTCGCCAGCTTCAAATTTTAATCAGCAAAACTTTGCCGCTTGTGCCTGATAACATGTTAATTATCGGTGAAAGCGGCATTGCTTTTTCTAAAGCAACGAATTTGCTCGGACAAGAATTTGAACATATCTTATTTGATGGACGAAATGGCATTCATCTTGAAGCGCTAGCTATTGCAGCTGGAACACTGAAAATGGGCGGAATGCTTTTGTTTGGTGTTATCCGATTGGGAAAATTTATCTCAGCAGCCTGATCAAGATAGTTTACGTTGGAATGGAAATCAGTCAGCAATCGCCACGCCTAATTTTATTCATCATTTCAAACACTGCATTGAGCGCTATCATTTCCCCATTATAAGAGAGGAAAGTGCGGTTGAATTTTCCTGCATTTTTTTATTCTAACGAGCATCATAAAAAAATGCCACGTTAGCTCAGCAGCAAATTATTGATAATATTTTTAAAAGCTGAGCAGGATATTTATTTTTCTAACCGCTAAGCGCGGAAGAGGAAAATCCGCCTTATTGGGGATGCTTGCTAACCAAATTCAAGCGCCAGTTTATCTCACAGCACCGAATAAAAAGTGCGGTGCATTCTGTTATCGAATTTTCAGAAGGGGGAATTGAATTTATCGCGCCTGATGAACTGTCTATTAGGTTACAAAATGAACCCGAATTTAGTCAATCTGCTTGGTTGCTCGTAGATGAAGCAGCAATGATCCCATTGCCGTTATTGCAAGAATATTCTCAATATTTTTCAACATATTGTCTTCAGCACAACAATTCATAGCTATGAAGGAACGGGACGTGGTTTCGAGTTAAAATTTAAACGGAAAAATCAACCGTACTTTTTCAGCATTTTGAGCTTAAACAGCCCCTACGTTGGCAAGAAAATGATCTGTTAGAAGATTTTTATTGATGATCTTTTGTTGCTAAATGCCGAAGATGCTTTTCAGCAATTTCCTTTTTCAGCCCCATCTCCCTTATCAAATTCGAGAAGTGCAAAAAAACCACATCATATTGCAGAGTTTTTATAGCTTAATGACATTGGCGCATTATCGAACGTCGCCACTTGATCTTCGTCGTTTACTGGATGGGGAAAAATCAACGTTTTTTTATTTCGCTGAATATCAACAGAATTTGCTCGGTGCAATTTGGGTCGTTGGAAGAAGGAAATATGGCTGATGATGAGTTGATTATTCAAATTCAACAAGGCAAACGCCGTCCGAAAGGCAATCTTGTTCCACAGGCATTATGTTTCTATGAAAATCTGTCCCAAGCCTGTAAATTACGATCTTTACGCATTTCTCGTATAGCGGTTCAACCAAATTGGCAAAAGAAAGGGTATTGGGCAAAAATCTAATGAAATTTATGGAAAAATTCAGAAGTGGATTTTTTCTTTCGGTAAGTTTTTGGTTACACTGACGAACTCGCAAAAATTTTTGGCAAAAAGTGCGGTTTTGTTTTTAGTGCATTTAGGTGAGCACCAAGAAGCGAGTAGTGGTTGTTATTCAGCGATAGCCCTTAAAGGTCTTTCCAAAGAAGGCTTGGCTTTTAGTTGATGCTACGCACAAACAATTTCAGCGTAATCTCCCTTTATCTTTTCATCCGTTCGCAATAAATTTTCAGCAAAAATCAGCTTGATTGGCAGCTTGATGAGTTCGATTGGGTGAGCTTAAAAAAACTTCGCTAATTTTTCACCGCACTTTATTTTTCGAGCATCCCTGCGATAAGGCGTTTATTAAAAATCAACTGGAGAAGAAAAATTTTCCATTAATTTCCGCTTATTTAACAAAAAAACAACTTCCCATTAACAAGAAAAAAAGGCGTAGAATGTTTGCGTTTAGAAATTAAACAATATTTAGAGCGAGGAACTTTTATGACAGAACAAACTGCAAAAACCAAAAAGGCTGGTTTAAACGCACACTTGAAAAAAATATGACAACTTCATTAAAGAATGGGGTTTGAGATCAACCCGAATTGTAGCTGCGTGCCTATGTCAGCAACAGAAGATGAAAAATGGTAATTTGAAGAAAGAAGAATCTTCTTTAAAGAAATAAATATTAACTGGTTTTTAAACAGTAAATTTGTTGAAAAGATAGGTCAAATTCCAGTACACTATGCGTCAATTTTTTTATACAAGATTGGCGCATTATTTATATTTATGAAAACGGCTTTTTTTCCAACCTGATATTCCTACCCAACCCAATGATCACAAAAATTTTTAGGCAATGTATTACCAGGCGCTGATGCATTGGCGATTAGTGAAATTGCAGAGCAAAATCAAAAATTTAACCGTAGTGGTGACACCAGATACGCGAAGTGCGGTGCGTTTATCACGTGTTTTATCGGAATTAAGCAGTCAAAATGTATGCCTTTTTTTCCTGATTGGGAAACCTTACCTTACGATACCTTTTTCCCCTCATCAAGAAATTATTTCCTCTCGTTTAAGTGCGCTTTTTCCATTTACAAAATGCGAAAAAAAGGAATTTTCTTATTGCCAATTTCGACATTAATGCAACGCCTTTGCCCGCCACAATATTTACAACACAATGTGCTTCTGATTAAAAAAAGGTGATCGTTTTGGTCATCGATAAAATGCGCTTACAATTAGAAGCTGCGGGCTATCGTGCTGTGGAGCAAGTACTAGAACATGGTGAATATGCGGTTCGTGGAGCCTTGTTGGATCTTTTTCCAATGGGAAGTGCGGTGCCTTTTCGTCTTGATTTCTTTGATGATGAAATTGATTCCATTCGCACTTTTTGATGTGGATACGCAACGTACTCTTGATGAAATTAACTCAATTAATCTTTTGCCAGCGCACGAATTTCCAACAGATGACAAAGGGATTGAATTTTTTTCCGTGCACAATTTCGTGAAACCTTTGGTGAAATTCGTCGAGATCCCGAACATATTTATCAGCAAATCAGTAAAGGTACATTGATTTCTGGCATTGAATATTGGCAGCCACTTTTCTTTTCTGAAATGGCAACGTTGTTTGATTATTTGCCAGAACAAACGCTGTTTGTGGATATGGAAAACAACCAAATGCAAGGTGAGCGTTTTTATCAAGATGCCAAACAGCGTTATGAACAACGTAAAGTGGATCCGATGCGTCCGCTTTTATCGCCTGAAAAATTGTGGCTTAATGTTGATGAAGTTAATCGCCGATTGAAATTTTATCCACGCATTACATTTAAAGCGGAAAAAGTGCGGTCATCGGTACGCCAGAAAAATTTACCTGTTGCCGCTTTGCCAGAAGTGACTATTCAATCCCAGCAAAAAGAACCATTGGGAGCAATTACGCCAATTTATTGAGCATTTTAAAGGAAATGTACTGTTTTTCGGTGGAGACGGAAGGTCGCCGAGAGACGTTGCTTGATTTGCTTTTCAGCATTAAAACTCAAGCCAAAACAAATTCAATCATTGGAACAGGCTGAAAATGAAAAAAATTTAGCTTGTTAGTTAGTTCTCTTGAACAAGGTTTTTATTATTGAACAATCGCTTCCCTGTTGCGATTATTGGTGAAAGCTAATTTACTTGGCGAACGTGTTCAACAACGTTCTAGAGATAAACGTAAAACAATTAATCCTGATACGCTTGTGCGCAATCTTGCCGAGTTGAAAATAGGGCAACCTGTTGTGCATCTTGATCACGGTGTGGGGCGTTATGGCGGTTTGGTTACCTTAGATACAGGTGGCATTAAAGCAGAATATTTGCTGCTAAATTATGCAAATGAATCAAAACTTTATGTGCCTGTTACTTCATTACATTTGATTAGCCGTTATGTTGGTGGTTCTGATGAAAGTGCACCATTACATAAATTGGGTAACGAGGCTTGGGCGAAATCACGCCAAAAAAAGCAGCGGAGAAAATTCGTGATGTGGCGGCCGAGTTATTAGATGTTTACGCACAACGTGAAGCGAAGAAAGGCTTTGCCTTTAAATATGATCGTGAAGAATTTCAACAATTTGCCGCAACCTTTCCTTTTGAAGAAACCTACGATCAGGAAATGGCAATTAATGCGGTGATTTCGGATATGTGCCAACCAAAAAGCAATGGATCGCCTTGTTTGCGGTGATGTGGGTTTTGGTAAAACTGAAGTGGCAATGCGCGCTGCGTTTTTGGCTGTGATGAATCATAAACAAGTGGCTGTACTAGTGCCAACCACACTTTTAGCTCAACAGCATTATGAGAATTTTAAAGATCGTTTTGCAAATTTGCCAGTGAACGTAGAAGTGTTATCGCGTTTTAAAACTGCAAAAGAACAAAAACAAATTCTGGAAAATCTTGCAGAAGGCAAAAGTCGATATACTGATTAGTACCCATAAATTAATTCAATCAGATGTAAAATTTAGCGATCTTGGTTTGTTGATTATTGATGAAGAACACCGTTTTGGTGTGGGGCAAAAAGAGAAAATCAAAACAGCTCCGTGCGAATATCGATATTCTTACGCTAACGGCAACGCCAATTCCTCGAACGCTTAATATGGCGATGAATGGTATTCGTGATCTTTCTATTATTTCTACGCCTCCTGCTCGCCGATTAAGTATTAAAACCTTCGTCCGCCAGAATGACGATCTTGTTGTACGAGAAGCGATTTTGCGTGAAATTCTCCGTGGAGGGCAGGTTTATTATCTTCACAATGATGTCGCAAGTATTGAAAATACAGCAGAAAAAAACTGACCGCACTTGTGCCAGAAGCGAGAGTGATTGTGGGACATGGACAGATGCGAGAACGTGAGTTAGAACATGTGATGAGTGATTTTTATCATCAACGTTATAACGTCTTAGTTTGTTCGACCATTATCGAAACGGGTATTGATGTACCAACGGCAAATACTATTATTATTGAACGAGCGGATCATTTTGGTTTGGCTCAGTTGCATCAATTACGTGGACGAGTCGGGCGTTCACATCATCAGGCTTATGCTTATTTACTTACGCCACCGTCAAAAATGATGACAAAAGATGCCGAACGACGCCTAGATGCGTTAGAAAATCTTGATAACCTTGGCGCTGGTTTTATTTTAGCAACTCATGATTTAGAGATTCGTGGTGCCGGCGAATTACTTGGAAACGAACAAAGCGGACAAATTGAAAGCATCGGTTTTTCGCTTTATATGGAATTATTGGATGCGGCGGTTAAAGCGTTAAAAAGAAGGGCGTGAACCATCATTAGAAGAATTGACGCAACAACAAGCGGATATTGAATTGCGCGTGCCAGCTTTATTGCCAGATGATTATCTAGGGTGATGTGAATATGCGTTTATCCTTTTATAAACGTATTGCTGCAGCAGAGAGTAAATCAGAGTTGGACGAGTTAAAAGTTGAGTTAATAGATCGATTTGGATTATTGCCTGACGCGACAAAAAATCTACTGCAAATTGCAGAATTGCGTTTGTTGGTTGAGCCGTTGAAAGTTGTGCGCATTGATGCAGGAACGCAAGGCGGTTTTATTGAGTTTTCACCAAAAGCACAAGTGAATCCAGATAAATTTATTCAATTAATTCAAAAAGAACCTATTGTGTATCGATTTGATGGTCCCATTGAAATTTAAGTTTATGAAAGACCTATCTGATAACAAAAGTGCGGTTAGAATTTGTGGTAGATTTGTTGAAAGCAATTGCTTCATAAAAAAAGAAGTCCGATCATCATGATCGGACTTTTTGTTTATATCTTTGGTGGAAGAATTATTGTACTAATAAGTAAAAATTGTTGTCTCCACGTAAAATATTTAAGGCCACAGCCGATGGTTCATCGTCAAGTGCTTTACTTAATTCAGCCGTGTTTTTAACCTGTTGACGGTTTATACCAATAATAATATCGCCAGCTTTTAAACCTCGTTGCGCAGCAAGCGAGTTCGGTTGAACTTTGGTGATTTCAATCCCTTTGATGCCTTTTTGCATCATAGTTTTTCAATGTCGCGCCATCTAATGCAGGCAATTCCGTTTTAGAGGAAAGTTGATTTCCATCATCCGCTTGTAATTTCACTTTAACATCGTGAGATTTGCCATCGCGTAAGTAAGTTAAACTAATCTCTTTTCCTGCACCAGAGGTGGCGATTTTTGCACGCATTTCTGCGAACTTGAGATTTTTTGACCGTTCATCGCCGTGATAATATCTCCCGCTTTAATGCCCGCTTTTTCAGCAGCAGATTTCGGTAAAACTTCACTCACAAATGCACCTTGTTGTGCGCTTACATTAAAGGCTTTGGCTAAATCAGCATTGAGTTCACCACCTTTAATACCAAGCAATCCTCGGCGTACTTCACCAAATTCTAAAATTTGTTGCACTAAATTGTTTGCTTTGATTACTTGGAATCGCAAAGGCAATTCCTGCATTGCCACCGCTTGGCGAAATAATCGCGGTGTTGATACCAATGAGTTCACCATTTAGGTTGACTAATGCCCCACCCTGAATTACCACGGTTTACAGCAGCATCAGTTTGAATATAGTTTTCATAAGCACCGCTATCAGAGCCAGTTGATCGACCTAATGCAGAAACAATGCCTGATGTCACAGTTTGACCTAAACCAAATGGATTACCAATTGCAACAGTAAAATCGCCTACGCGTAATTTATCGGAATCAGCAAATTTGATTTCTGTTAAATTACTTGGTTTTTCAAGTTGTACTAATGCAATATCTGATTGCTCATCTTTACCCACTAATTTGGCTTTAAACTCACGGCCATCTTGTAATTGCACGGTAATTTTATCTGCCCCGTCAATAACATGATTATTCGTTAAAACATAGCCTTTATTGGCATTAATAATGACGCCAGAACCTAAACCACGGAAGTTACGTTTTGATTCACCGCGTCCACCAAATTGTTCAGCAAAACGATCGCCGAAGAAGAATTTAAATTCCTCAGGAATATCGTCTTGAAAAGGAGAACGTGAATCAACTTTTGCTTTTCCTTCAACAGAAAGCGTCACCACAGCAGGTTGAACTTTTTCTAACATAGGTGCCAAACTATTTTGCTGTGAAATGAAGCTTGGTAAATCAGCTTGAGCCACAAATGGTGTACTCAAGACACTTAATCCGAGAGCAATACTGCTTAATACAAAACGTGTTTTTTTCATAAAATACTCCAAAATAGATTTCAGATAACGTGGTCTATGAGACAAAGAAATAAAAAAATGTTCAATCATGGATTTATTTCTCATATTTATTGAACGTTTCTAAAAAGGAAATCGGAGCAGTACAAAAACGCCTTACAAGTAGCAAATTCTGCAAATTTATGGTCTAATACGCAGAATTTTCTAGTCAATAAAAAGGTCGAAAAATGAGCTGGATTAACCGAATTTTTAGTAAAAGTCCGTCTTCTTCTACTCGAAAAAGCAAACGTGCCAGAAGGCGTGTGGACAAAATGTACTTCTTGTGAACAAGTACTTTATAGTGAAGAACTCAAACGTAATCTTTATGTTTGCCCAAAATGCGGTCATCATATGCGTATTGACGCACGTGAGCGTTTATTAAAATTATTGGACGAAGGTTCAAGCCAAGAAATTGCGGCAGATTTGGAACCAAAAGATATTTTAAAATTTAAAGATTTAAAGAAATATAAAGATCGTATCAGTGCGGCGCAAAAAGAAACGGGTGAAAAAGATGCGTTAATTACCATGACTGGTACGCTTTATAATATGCCAATTGTTGTGGCTGCATCAAACTTTGCTTTTATGGGCGGTTCAATGGGTTCTGTAGTGGGTGCAAAATTTGTTAAAGCAGCGGAAAAAGCAATGGAAATGAATTGTCCATTTGTGTGTTTCTCTGCGAGTGGTGGTGCACGTATGCAAGAAGCATTATTCTCTTTAATGCAAATGGCAAAAACCAGTGCAGTACTTGCCCAAATGCGTGAAAAAGGTGTGCCGTTTATTTTCGGTATTAACGGATCCGACTTTAGGCGGCGTATCAGCAAGTTTTGCGATGTTAGGTGATTTAAATATTGCCGAGCCAAAAGCTTTAATTGGGTTTGCGGGGCCGCGCGTTATTGAGCAAACGGTGCGTGAAAAACTTCCTGAAGGTTTCCAACGTAGTGAGTTTTTACTTGAGAAAGGGGCAATTGATATGATCGTGAAACGTTCAGAAATGCGTAAAAACTTTAGCAAGTGTATTGAGTAAATTAACGAATCAACCTTCTCCTTTTTGTAGAATCTGAACTCATTTCAGAAGATGAATAATATGCAACTTAAAGCCACTTCGCCACTCGCTGAGTGGCTTTCTTATTTGGAAAAAGCCATTTTAAACCTATTGATCTTGGTTTTAGATCGTATTAAATCTGTGGCAGAAAAAAATTGGATTTACTTCATCCCTGCCCCTTATGTGATAACAGTGGGGGGACGAATGGTAAAGGCACGACTTGTCGCTTTGTTAGAAACGATTCTGCTTAATCACGGATTACGTGTGGGCGTGTATTCTTCGCCTCATTTACTACGTTATAACGAGCGAGTACGCATTCAAAATCAAGATTTACCAGATGAAGCACATACCGCCTCTTTTTGCTTTTTATTGATGAAAACAAAAACAGAATCGCTGACTTATTTTGAATTTAGTACCCTTTCTGCCTTGCATTTATTTAATCAAGCAAAAGTTAGATGTGGTGATTTTTAGAAGTCGGTTTAGGGTGGTCGTTTAGATGCGACCAATATTGTGGATAACCATCTTGCTGTGATTACTAGCATCGATATTGATCACACCGATTTTTCTTGGGGATACCAGAGAAGCCATTGCTTTTGAAAAAAAGCCGGAATTTTTTTCGCGAAAAATTGCCCTGTCGTGATTGGCGAACCCTAATGTGCCACAAACAATGTTAGAGCAGGCTGAAAAAAATTACATTGCCAAGTTTCTCGACGCGATGTGGATTGGTCATTTGAGCAAAATGCTAAAAATTGGCAATGGCAAAATAAAAAAGTGCGGTTAGAAAATTTGCCGTTTTGTCAGATTCCATTGGCTAATGCCGCGACGGCTCTTGCTGCTGTTCAATGTTTACCTTTTGATATTTCAGAACAGACTTTGCGAAAATCTTTGCAAGAGGTAGAACTGGTTGGTCGTTTTTCAAGCAATAAAAAGTAGATAAACGTGAAAAATTAGCGGATTACCTTGGCGTACCAGTTGAAACCTTGCCAACAATTATCGTTGATGTGGGGCATAATCCTCATGCTGCTAAATATTTATCTGAAAAATTGACCACACTTAAATATAGCATAGAGGGTAAAATTATTGCCATATGTGGGATGCTTAAAGACAAAGATGCAAATGGGGTATTTGCGCATTTAACGTCTATTATTGATGAATGGCATTGTGTGACTTTTAGGCGGCTATCGCGGGCAGTCAGGCGATGAATTAGCTGATAAACTGAAAAGTCATTTCCCACAAGTTCAAGTTACATCTGATAATTCTGTTATGGATGGTGTGCGTACAGCACTCAAAAGTGCGGTAAAAAAATGACGTTGTTTTTAGTTTTTTTGGATCTTTCCACACCGTTGCCGAATTTTGGTCTGTTGTAGAGTAAATATCAATTTACCTTATTTATCGGGGAGGGCAGTGGTTCTGGCTCTCCCAAAAAAATAAGGCTCAACACCTAATATTAAATCCAAAACCGCTTTTTATACGCGCAAAAACTTCTCTTATTCGAGTCGATAGATGTAATTCAGGCTGTTTTGCTACAAAACAAATTGCATCAATATCATGTGCTTTGGCAATTAAAAGTGCCCGTTCGCAATGAAATTTTTTTGGCTGACAATCGTAAATGCTTGTACTTGGAAAATTTTATCTGCGCGTATAACGGAATCTAGCGTCCGGAAACCAGCAAAATCACGGAACATAGAGGCTTCAGATACGCCCATTTTTCGTAAATCACGAAACATTGCTCTTGGTTCGTTATATTGCAAAAGTTCGGTTGTCGCCACTTAATAAAAGATAATTCACTTTTTGTTGTTCGATTAGGGCTTTTTTAGCTGCCATTAAGCGGCTATCGTAATAAACGTTCGGTTTTCCGCTGACGGTGTATTTTTGATGTGCCAAGCACAAGGGCGTAAGGGCGAAAGGGCAGTTCATCAATATTTGTGAATATTTTTATCGCGAACATAAAAACTTACGCCTCGATCAACTAGCAAGCAAAGTATAATCAATGCAAAGATTGCGTAGAGTAGGGCGCGAAAAATGCAGTTAATTTTGATGGTAATTTTTATTATCATGCCTGTAAACATAATGAAAAATTCCCAGCACTTCAAGGAGAATTTGATGGATTTTATGAATTGCATTGATGTGTGATAATTTAGCCGTTTAGACGGCTAAAATTTCTTGACAACCTAATCGACTTACTGATAGTTTAAGTGCCATTCTCATTATTACAATAGGTTTCCAATGTCTGTGCAAAATGTAGTGCTTTTTTTGACACACAGCCTTTAACCATGACGCTTGGCGGCAAGCTTTCCCATATCAATGTCGCGTATCAAACTTATGGCACACTCAATGCCGAGAAAAAAATAATGCGGTACTAATTTGCCACGCTTTGACTGGCGATGCTGAGCCTTATTTCGATGATGGTCGAGATGGCTGGTGGCAGAATTTTATGGGCAAAAGGTTTAGCATTGGATACGGATCGTTATTTCTTTATTAGCTCGAACGTATTAGGCGGTTGCAAAGGGAACGACAGGGCCTTCATCAATTAATCCGCAAACGGGTAAACCTTATGGTAGCCAATTTCCTAATATTGTCGTGCAAGATATTGTCAAAGTACAAAAAGCCTTGCTTGATCATCTTGGTATTAGCCATTTAAAAACTATTATTGGTGGATCTTTTTGGTGGTATGCAAGCGAATCAATGGGCGATTGATTATCCTGATTTTATGGATAATATCGTAAATCTTTTGTTCATCCATTTATTTTTAGTGCTGAAGCCATAGGGTTTTAATCACGTGATGCGTCAAGCGGTAATTAATGACCCTAATTTTAATGGTGGAGATTACTATGATGGTACACCGCCGGATCAAGGGTTGTCTATTGCGCGTATGCTAGGGTATGTTGACTTACCGTACTGATTTACAGCTTGCAAAAAGCTTTTGGACGAGCAACAAAAATCAGATGGCAGCTTTTTGGGGCGACTACTTTCAAGTTGAATCCTACCTTTCTTACCAAGGAAAAAAATTTTTTTAGAACGTTTTGATGCCAATAGTTATTTGCATTTGTTACGTGCGTTGGATATGTATGACCCAAGCATAGGGTATGAAAATGTCAAAGAGGCATTATCACGTATTAAAAGCACGCTATACATTGGTTTCAGTGACAACAGATCAACTCTTTAAGCCAGTTGACCTTTATAAAAGTAAACAGCTTTTAGAACAAAGTGGAGTCGATCTACATTTTTTACGAATTCCCATCAGATTACGGACACGATGCGTTTTTAGTGGATTATGATCAGTTTGAAAAACGAATTAGAGATGGTTTGGCGGGGAATTAGTTAGTCATAAAAAAAGTGCGGTGAAATTTGATCTGCACCCCAAAAAGTTGGACTAAACAAACCAACAATTGAGGTGCAGATTTTTTTATGAGTAAACACTACACAATCGAATTTAAATTACAGGTTCTTCAACCTATTTTTGAATGGGAAAAATGAGTATTAGAGAAACTGCGCGTTTTTTACAATATTCCTTCCAACGCTTTAGTCGGGACGTGGTTGAAACGGTTTGAAAAAAACTGGCATAAAAAGGACTTATTCCCCGTAAACCATCAGGACGACCGCCGATGAAACCCAAATATGCAAAAATGCCACCGCCACCCAAAACTGAAGAAGACCGTTTACGCCTGAGAATTTTACAGCTTGAAGCGAGGTAGCTTACCTAAAAGGAGTTGAGAAGGCTCAGACTTCAGGACGAAGCCGAGCAACGGAAATTATCAAAGGTTAAGAACACGCTATCCGTTAAAATTGCTTTTAGGCTTTTGCACGGTTAGCGCGTAGTACGTTTTTTTGCTAAAACTTCAGATTAAACTGGATAAGGATGAGCAGCTGAAAAAAAGGCCATTAAACGCATCAAAGCCAATCATCCTGATTATGGTTACCGACGTGTTCATGCCTGTTTGCCAGGTGTGAATCATAAAAAGTCTAACGTTTAATGCAGGTACTTGGGCTTCAAGTGCGGTCAAGAAAAAGCAAGAAATTTACCACCTATCGAGGCACGATAGGGGTAATAGCACCGAATCATCTTAAACGCGATTTTTAGTGCAACGGCCCCGAAACAAAAAAATGGGTGACCGATATCACCGAGTTTAAGGCGAAAGATGGGAGTAAAGTCTATTTATCTCCAATTTTTAGACTTATTTAACAATGAGATAGTCTCCTATAACCTCAGCTATTCCCCAAACTGGGCGCAAGTAGAGGACATGTTAATGCAAGCCGTCAAAGGATTAAATAAAAGCTTGTGGTGTCATTTTACATTCAGACCAGGGATGGCAGTATCAAATGGTGGCTTATCGTCGAATCTTGGCTGAACATGGCATCATTCAAAAGTATGTCGAGAAAAGGGAATTGCTTGGACAACGCTGCGATGGAAAGTTTCTTTGGGCGATTAAAAACGGAATGTTTTTTTATGGTCGGGAATTTAACAGCAGAGAAGAGATAGTTGATGCCGTCAGAGATTATTTGGATTACTATAACCACCGACGAATTCAACTAAAAATTAAAAAGGACTGAGTCAATACAATATCGAAAACAATCCTTTAAATAACAGTCTAACTTTTTGGGGTCAGATCAAATTTCACTGCACTTTTTCTTTTTATAATAGGTTATTCTTCAGAACCGCTTTCTTCCAAAGAATCTTCTTCATCTGCATCACAAACACGTTCTAAACTTACTACATGTTCATCATCTGCAGTACGAATTAAACGAACACCTTGAGTGTTACGACCTACGATGCTTACCTCGCTTACGCGTGTGCGAACAAGGGTTCCCTGCATCAGTGATCAACATAATTTGGTCTGTTTCTTCTACTTGAGTTGCGGCAACTACTTTACCATTGCGTTCACTCACTTTAATAGAAATCACACCTTTTGTATTACGTGATTTAGTTGGGTATTCACTTAATTGTGTGCGTTTTCCGTAGCCGTTTTGCGTTGCGGTTAAAATTGCACCTTCACCTTTTGGCACAACGAGAGAAACCACTTTATCGATATTTAAGTCTAATGATACTTCAGCGTTGTCATCAGAAATATCTTCAATTTCTACCGCACTTTCATCGTCGAAATATCGTTTGTTAAAGCGAGTTTGATTCCGCGAACCCCTGTTGCTAAACGCCCCATTGCACGCACGGCATTTTCAGTAAAACGTACCACACGACCTTGTGATGAGAACAACATAATTTCGTTGCTGCCATCAGTAATATCCACGCCGATTAATTCATCCTCGTCACGTAAATTCAATGCGATGATACCATTTGAACGTGGACGGCTAAATTCGGTTAAAGGCGATTTTCTTCACAATACCGCCTGCTGTTGCCATGACTACGAATTTATCTTCTTCGTAAGCAGAAACTGGCAAGATTGCAGTAATACGTTCGTTTTCTTGTAACGGAAGAATATTCACAATTGGACGACCGCGTGCGCCACGGCTTGCTTGGTAGTTGATATACTTTCAACCAATATAAACGGCCACGGCTGAGAAGCAGAGGATCGTATCGTGAGTATTTGCCACCAGTAATTTTTTTCGATGAAATCTTCTTCTTTCATCTTCGTTGCAGATTTACCTTTACCGCCACGACGTTGTGCTTCATAGTCAGTCAATGGTTGGTATTTCACATAACCTTCGTGAGAAAGCGTCACAACTACGTCTTCTTGTGCGATTAAATCTTCTAAATCAATATCGCCAGAAGCTGCGGTAATTTCAGTTAAACGATCATCACCGAATTGTGCTTTTACTTCTTCCAATTCTTCACGAATCACTTCCATTAAGCGTTCTGCGCTACTTAAAAATATAGAAGAAGATCGGCAATTTTAACTAATAATTCTTCATATTCTTTTACAACTTCTTCAAAGGCAATGCCAGTTAAACGATGTAAGCGAAGTTCTAGAATTGCGTTTACTTGCGCTGGTGATAAGTAATATTGTTCGCCTTGAATACCAAGACTTTCTTCTAAATCATCAGGACGAGCAGAAACATCAAGAAGATTAATAATATCGCTATGTAACGTCCAAGAGCGTGAACTGATTGCTGTTGCCGCTTCCTCACGGTTTTTAGAATTGCGAATGATCGCAATCATTTCATCGATGTTAGAACGAGCTACCGCTAAACCTTCCAAAATGTGCGTACGTTCACGCGCTTTGCGAAGCTCAAAGATAGAACGACGTGTCACCACTTCACGGCGGTGTAAAACGAAGGATTCAATGATTTCTTTAAGATTAAATAAACGTGGCTGACCGTGATCCAATGCCACCATATTGATACCAAGGTCACTTGCATTTGAGTAGAGTGAGTAAAGATGATTTAATACCACTTCACCTACTGCATCACGTTTAATATCAATTTCAATACGGATCCTTCTTTTATTTGAAAGGTCAGTAATATTGCTGATGCCTTCGATTTTTTTCTCGCGAATTAATTCGGCGATTTTCTCGACTAATTTTTGCTTTATTTACTTGGTATGGCAATTCAGACACGATAATTTGCTCGCGTCCTTTTCGTTGGTTTCTACTGTTGCATGAGCACGAACATAAACTTTACCACGACCAGTACGATAGACTTCTTCAATCCCTTTACGACCATTAATTAACGCAGCAGTCGGGAAGTCAGGGCCCGGAATATATTGCATTAATTCATCAATGGTAATTTTCATTGTTGTCGATATAAGCCAGACAACCATTCAATACTTCATTTAAGTTGTGAGGAGGAATGTTAGTTGCCATCCCACCGCAATACCAGAAGAACCATTTGCTAAAAGTGCTGGAATACGAGTTGGCAATACATCTGGAATCATTAATTCGCCATCATAGTTTGGCGAGAAATTGACGGTTTCTTTATCCAAATCCGTGAGCAATGCTTGCGTGATTTTTTGCATACGCACTTCGGTATAACGCATTGCAGCTGGCGCATCACCATCAATTGAACCGAAGTTACCTTGCCCATCAACCAACATATAGCGAAGTGAGAAGGGTTGTGCCATACGAACGATGGTATCGTACACAGCCGAGTCACCATGCGGGTGATATTTACCGATTACATCACCCACAACACGCGCTGATTTTACGTATTTTTTATTGGCGGTATTACCTTCGCGATCCATTGAGAATAGTACGCGGCGGTGAACAGGTTTTAAACCATCTCGAACGTCAGGTAATGCACGCCCAACGATAACCGACATCGCGTAGTCAAGGTAGGAAGATTTGAGTTCTTCTTCAATATTGACAGGGGTGATAGATGATTGGATTGAATCCGTCATTGGTATTCCTTTTTTGATCAAAAATTGTGGCGGATTATAGCATAAAGGTATGTTTTTACATTAGGATTTCGCCTAATGGAGACCTACTTTTTCTTTGCTTTGCCAAAGAAAAAGTGAGGCAAAAAAACAACCCTGCTTTTCCTTATTTCCTTTGTTCCATTGAATTTGTTTAACGGAAATTTTCTAAACTCGCTGCGCTCAAACAGACGAAAATTTCCTACAAATTCAATTACACAAAAAGCGGAAAAAGAAGGATTATTTTTAAGTGTGTAAAATTTTAAAATATTTTTATAGTTCTTAGATAAACTAAAATCCCCATATAAATGCCTTTGCGACTTTTCAATTTTTAGGCAATTTTCGTCTGTTTGAGCGCAGCGAGTTTAGAAAAATGCCGTTAAGAAAAATTGAAATAAAGCAAAAGATTAGCGACTTTAATTGGGGACGTGTTTTTCTTTGCCTACTTTCTTTTTACACGAGTAAAAAGAAAGTAGGTCATCGTCAGGCGAAATCCGACCCTAATTATTTCCAATTTTCACGCTTCGCTTTTTGCAACTTCCCATAAGCCCCTAGCAATGCCTGATGTTCCTTAAAGTTTTTCCAAATTCTCATCACTTGCTGGAAGATTGTAGAACGGATTACCACCTTCAGAGACAGCTGCCCAAGCTTGTTTAACGAATTTTTTTGCCATACATTTTCTCAAATACTGAACGATATTGCGCAGGGTCGCGATTTTTCATCTAAATGTAATTCAATGATGGAAATTAATGCGCGGTAATAATTTATACGTTCTGTGGTGAATACGGAGCTGTTCATATTTAGCGTCCAGTTTGCCCAATCTAATGCCTGTTCTAATTCGCCTAATGCAAGGTGGAGCATAGATTTTAGTTCACCAACGCGTAAGGTTGTCCAGCCGCTATTTTTAGGTGCAACGATACCGATAAATTCACGCACGCGAGTTGCATCGTCAATATCTTGTCCGTCTAATTCATCTAATAATTCTTGATAGGTTTCCGCATCGTGATGCCAGTTTGGTAAATCGAGTAAAATTTCGCGCCAATCCATTCCCATATTGTTGTTGGCGTAAATTAAATCGTCCGCAGGATAAATATCAGACATGCCTGGCACAATAATACGGCACGCATAGACATCTAAATGGTTGTAATCCATTACGTAAACTTCTTTTTCATCCGCACGGAAAATTGCCATTAAATTATTGTATTCTTCCTGCGTTGTACCACTGAAATCCCAATCAGCAAATTCATAATCTGGTGTTTGTTTAAATAAATCCCAAGAAATTAAACCGCTCGAATCAATAAAGTGGGTTTCTAAATTAGCGTGTTCAGCCACATCATCGTTATTGAAAGATGGCGGAGAGAAAACATCTAAATCTTTCAAACTACGACCTTGTAAGAGTTCAGTCACCGTACGTTCTAATGCTACTTGGAAATTTGGATGTGCACCAAAAGAGGCAAAGCACGTGCCGTTATTCGGATTTAATAATACAACGCAAATAACAGGGTATTTTCCGCCAAGTGAAGCATCAAAAGCATAAATAGGGAAACCTTCTTCCTCTAATTTTGCAATGGAAGCCTGAATAGAAGGATAGCGATCCATCACAGATTTTGGAATTTCTGGCAGACTGATCGCTTCGGCGATAATTTTGTTTTTCACATAACGCTCAAATACCTCTGACAAGCCTTGCACGCGAGCTTCAAATTTTGTATTGCCTGCAGACATGCCATTTGAGACATAAAGGTTGGCAATAATACTTTTGTGGAATGTAAACGATTTGTTCATCCGATTGACGAACATAAGGCATCGCCACGATCCCACGATCATAATTGCCAGACTGTAAATCGACTAATAATTCAGGCGTAAGCTCGGCATTAGGATCAAAAATAATCCAATAAATAATCATCTAAAAATGCCATTGAGCAGCAAGCATCATCTTCAATCAGGGAACCATTTTTCATTGGGATAATGCACAAAATCACCGTTTGCAATTTCTTGCCCTAAATAGAAATCAGCAAAAATAGTTGGTGGAAAGACGCTCAAAGTATTCGCCAGGGCGGAGGCTAATGCCGCTTTTGCTTGCCCCTTTACCATTAGAAAAACACTGGGGGCAGTCTTTATCGCGAATATGTACAGACCACACATTTGGCACAGGATTCAAGCCAGATGCTTCTTCAATATTAAAACCAAGTGCGGTCAATTTTTGCTGAAATTTTTGCAATGCTATCTTCTAATGCGGCATCTTTGCCAGGGATAAATGTTTGTTCTGTCATTTTTGTTCCTAAATGATAAAAAGTGCGGTGAATAATAGGGGAGTTTTAATGGCTGGGCAAGATTTTTCGGCAAAAATAAACCCCTGAAAAATTTCAGGGTTTTTCTACCGAACTTTTAACGTATATTTGATTGGCGTTAAAGTAATGTTGGATTGAACCGCATTTTCAAGGCAATCGTAATGGTGGCGAAAATTTTTTCATCGTTGAGAGGAAAGTTTTCGCGTAAAGTGCGGTGGGAATCGGTAATGTTTATTTGAGCTTGCGATAATTCATTTTAATAAAACAGGGAGAGAAAGATTGAGTTGCTCGGCGATTTGTTGAATAGAAAAATTCTCGAAAGTCATCATCAAGCGATCTAAATTGCAGTAAGAGGGCATGCGATTATGTGTGATGAGATCGGAAAATTGCGTGTTGATTTTTACCCATTTCTTCTTGCGGCTATAAAAATGCAGTAACAAACCAAATACAGCAAATCCAGCAAAGAAAAGATGAATCTCTAGGGCTTGAGCAAAGGAAATCCTAGCCACATTGAAATGCCACTTGCAACAACGAAAAGCAAACTTAAGGCTAGTCCCACACTAAGAAAAAAATTTATAAATCACTTCAAATTTCATTGAATTATCCTTTTCTACAAAAGTAACCATAGGAAAAATATAGAACACCTAATATTATAGAATCCTTTTATCTCATTTTACTACGTTATATTTGAATTAATATATCGATGCTGTAGAATTCGTTGTAATGTCTCATTTTTAAAATGAAAAAATTCTTACTATTTTTAACCGCACTTGGCAAGAGCTTTTTATATCAACATTTGAATAACTACATTGAAAAATCACTATGACTATTTATGACATCAATTTTTGCTCAACTGTATCAACAACACTTAATCGCTTGTAATCATTACAACTTACCTCCGACAAAATGGGATAAAAAGCTGTGAAAATGGCAGAAAATTTGGTTGGCAAGCCTTCAGCATATAATCAGCAATTATTGCAAGCTATGAATGTGCAAGCCGATGAAACTGTGTTGGATATTGGCTGTGGCCCCGAGTACCTTTGCTGTGCCGCTCGCGCAACAAGGTTCAACGGTATATGCCTTGGATTATAGCAATGGAATGTTAGATTGCTGGCGCAGTTTAAACAGAAATTTGGTTTGCATCATCTACGACATTTCATAAATCTTGGGCGGATAATTGGGATGATGTGCCACAAGCTGATGTGGTATTGGCATCTCGTTCGACGTTGGTGGATGATTTGGACGATATGATCGAGAAACTTTGTGCCAAAGCGAAAAACGTGTTTTTGACTTCTGTACACAACGCCATTTCTTAGATGAGGGCGTATTTGAGGCGATTGGTCGTGAAGATATTGGTTTCCCTACTTATATTTATTTACTCAATCGGTTGTATCAAAAAGGCATTCAGGCAAATTTGAATTTTATTGAAACCGAATCGAGTTGTTTTCAAGGTGAAAAGCTACGAGATTTATTAGCTTCGGTGGAATTTTCTTTAGGTGAACTTTCCGAAAAGGAAAAACAAGGTTTGAAAGCCTTTTACGATCGTAAACAAGCTAACAACGAACCCATTTCTCACGGACAGAAAAAAATGGGCGTTGATTTGGTGGAATGTGGAACGCATCTAATGTTTTAAGCGGAATCAATTTATTTTTTTCTATCACTAATTAAAAGGACGATTATGTTATTTGCTTTGCCTGCGCTGAATGATAACTACATTTGGCTTTATCAACGAGAAAAATCTGCCTCTTATTATTGTCGATTTGCCTGAAACGGACAAGCTGTTTGCGTGGCTAGATAAGCAAAACGCAACGGTTGAAGCAGTGTTGCTTACTCACGAACATGATGATCATACACAAGGTGTGTCGGCATTTAAAAACGTTATCCAACGGTGCCGATTTATGGGCCGCAAGAATGTGAGAAAAAAAGGTGCAACTCAAATTGTGAACGAAGGGAAAATCCTTACCGCACATTATCAAATTGATGTCATTCCGACGGGTGGACACACTAAACAGCACGTTAGTTTTTAGTGGATAATCATTTATTTTGTGGTGATGCGTTATTTTTCAGCTGGTTGCGGGCGTGTTTTTCACAGGTAATTATGCGCAGATGTTTGAAGGTTTGCAGCGTTTGAATAGATTGCCTGACAAGACGATTGTTTGCCCTGCTCACGAGTATACGTTGGGGAATTTAGCGTTTGCGGAAACCGTGCTGGTGGAGAAAAGTGCGGTAGAAAAGCAGCGTATTTTTGTTGAAACACAACGGGCTGAAAATAAACCGAGTTTGCCAACAACATTAAAACTAGAGCGAGAAATTAATCCGTTTTTACAAGCAAAAACACTTGAAGAATTTACGCACTTCGCAAAGCAAAAGATATTTTCTAAGTTATCTTTTTATTGGGTGTAGCGCAAAAGTGCGGTGATTTTTTTAATTAGCGGGTTATTTCTTTCTCGCTAACATCGTAGCAAATTTCATTTTAATGCGATTGCCGTTTTCATCGGTTTTATGTAATTCGCCCATATTTTCGTTATATTCTAAAAATTCCCAATCTTTTGTAATATTCTTTCAATTCGTTTTTCAGCGAAGGTGAAGGAGAATGGAAGCGGGCAAGGCACATCATCAGTGGACATAGCGGCAACGATTAAGTTATACCCGCCAACATATGGTATGTTCTTGCATATTTTTAATGATTGACGGCACACGTTCACGATTTAAGAACATAAACACCACTGTTGAAACAATGAAAATCGTAGTTTTCTTGAATATTGGCAGCGTTAATATCATAAAGTGCGGTAGAAATATTAAGGTTTTTCTTTCTCTTTGGTTTCATTTAAAAAGGCAATGCTGTTTTCATTGTGATCCCAAGAGGTCACATCATAACCCTAATAAACTTAAATAAAGTGAATTACGCCCTTGTCCACAACCTAAATCTAATACTTTACAAGGCGAGATAATTTTTGCTGCATCCACCACATCGCCGTGAGTGGCAGTCATATTGTATTTTTTTACTGAAATAATCTTCTTTTTGCAATAGAAACCTAGGGTACATTCTAAATCATCAGAAAGCGCTTCAACACGGTGCCATGCTTGAGGTTCAACAAAAAGGAATCTCGCTTTCTGGGGTGAAAATATGCTCGGCAACAACATCGCCATTTTCTGTTAGCTCATAAAATTTGAGTTTACCTTTTAATACAGTTAATTTTTCCCCAAGTGCCAACTTTAGTATTGTGTTTTTCTTGGAACATTTGTGGCAATTTGTCTTTTTGTCCACACTGGCATTTGTTTATAGCAAATTAATTCGTTTTTCATAATATTCTCCAAACAGATAAATAGTTGAGTGTTATAGTAGGTTATAAGTCGCCTATTTTCAACAAGAAAATAAAAAGGGCAACGTAATGTTGCCCTCATTTAGATTGAATTGATTATTTTACTTGCATGCCTGCAGTGACACCACTATCGGCAGATAACAAGAATAAATCACTACCGCCTGTTCCTGCGGATAGAATCATTCCCTCAGATACACCGAATTTCATTTTACGTGGTGCAAGGTTTGCCACCATAATCACAAAACGACCTTTCTAATTCTTCTGGCTTATTGTAAGCCGCTTTAATACCAGAGAAGACTTGACGAGTATGATCGCCAAGATCTAATTCAAAACGCAAAAGTTTATTAGATTCTGGCACAGCTTCGCATTTCAATACTTTTGCTACACGCATATCAAGTTTTGCGAAATCATCAATGGTGATGGTTTCAGCAATAGGTTCAACGGCAGAAAGTGCGGTTGGTTTTTGCTTTCAGTTTTTTTCTGCGGTTTTATTGGCTGCTGCGAATAAGGCTTTAGTTTCTTCCACAACGGCATCAATTTGTTTTTTCTCTAAACGAGAGAATAAGGCTTTGAACGGTGCAAGAGTATGGCCAAGCAATGGTTGATGAATATTATCCCAACGTAATTCAGCTTGTAAGAAGGCTTCTGCACGTTCTGCCAGTTTTGGAAGAACAGGGTTTTAAAGTAAGACATCAACACGCGGAAAAAGCTCAATTCCCATTGAACATACTGCTTGCAATTCTGTCTCTTTGCCTTCTTCTTTTGCAATCACCCAAGGGCTTTTTCATCAATGTATTTATTGGCTTTTATCGGTTAATGCCATAATTTCACGAATGGCTTTTATTGTATTCACGGCTTTCGTAATAAGCGGCAATTTGCTCGGCTTGAGCGGTAAATTCTGCAAATAATGTTTCATCTTCCAGTTTATCCGCAAGTTTGCCTTCAAAGCGTTTTCGCAATAAAGCCCGCATTGCGTGAAGCCAAATTCACTAATTTGTTTACAATATCCGTATTTACACGTTGTACGAAATCTTCAAGGTTAAAGTCTAAATCTTCAATGCGATCATTTAATTTTTGCCGCATAGTAATAACGCAAACATTCAGGATCAATATGATTCAAATAAGTGCTGGCTTGAATGAAAGTCCCGCGAGATTTTGACATTTTTGCCCCATCCACCGTGACATAACCGTGAGTGAACACATTAGTCGGTTTTACGATAGCCACTGCCTTCAAGCATTGCAGGCCAGAATAGACTGTGGAGAATAAACGATGTCTTTACCGATGAAATGATAAAGTTCTGCATCACTGCCTTCCGCCCTAAAATTCGTTGAAATTAATGCCTTCACGCTCACATAGATTTTTTTGAATGAAGCCATATAGCCGATTGGCGCATCTAACCAAACATAGAAGAATTTATCTTTTGCACCCGGAATTTCAAAACCGAAATAAGGCGCATCGCGTGAAATATCCCATTGTTGTAAACCGCTCTCAAACCATTCTTGCATTTTTGTTCGCAATTTCAGATTGAAGTGAGCCAGAACGAGTCCATTCTTTTAACATCCCTTCAAATGCAGGTAAGTCAAAAGAAAAAGTGTTCAGATTCTTTTACGATAGGTGTTGCGCCAGAAACAGCTGAACGAGGATTAATTAAATCCATTGGGCTATAGTAGAAGCACACACTTCACAGTTATCGCCATATTGATCTTCGGCTTTACATTTTCGGGCAAGTGCCTTTCACAAAACGATCAGGCAAGAACATATTTTTCAGGGTCGAATAACTGAGAAATAACTTTACTCTTTAATAAAGCCATTGGCTTTGAGTTTATTGTAAATTTCTGCAGTGAGTTGTTTGTTTTCTTCGCTGTGAGTGGAATGGTAGTTATCAAAACTAATATTAAAACCTGCAAAATCACGAACGTGATCGGCTTTTTGCTTTTAGCAATTAATTCTTCAGGTGTAATGCCAAGTTTATCGGCATTCAGCATAATCGGTGTGCCGTGCGCATCATCTGCACAGACAAAATGGATTTTATTGCCACGCATACGTTGAAAACGCACCCAAATATCCGCTTGGATATGTTCTAACATATGGCCTAAATGAATTGCCCCATTGGCATAAGGCAAGGCGCAAGTGACTAAAATTTTACGGGGTTGAGTTGTCATTTTTTATTCTCTTTTTAGCATACAAAAATTGTGCTTATCTTACTAGATGAGGGGCTAGTTTAAAAGCTTGGTAAAAATTTGATGAGAATTGAGTTTTTATTACATAATAGGTAGAATATCATTACATCTCATTAGATTTCCTTATATTTAGTTTATTTATACCATGAATGCCAGTGTTACTACTTCAACAAAAATTTTATTCCCTACAATATATTAGAGGTTTTGCAGCATTAGCTGTATTATTTTTCACTAAGTGCTTCATTAAATGGTGTTTATTCTCAAATTAGCTTAGGAGACTTGCTTTTTCACAAGGATATTTTGGGGGTTGATTTCTTTTTTTGTATTAAGCGGATTTATTATTTGTTTTTCTACAGAAAAGAAAACTATGGATGGGGTGAGTTTATTATTAGAAGATTTTTTAGAATTTATCCTTTACTTGTTATTTGTATAACTACATATTATTTGGTAATGAGAAATTATGATTTGCATTATTATTTTTATTTCTGTATTAGGGTTTAACTTTAATTATCAAGCTCCCGCCCCTCATTTTGGCAATAATGTATTACCTTCTGCATGGTCGATTTCTTATGAGATAGTTTTCTATTTTTGTTTTTTTCTATAGCAATGGCTATTAATCATAAATATCGTGTGTATATTACTATTTTTAATTTTTTTCTTTTGTATCTTTTTAGTTACTACTTTAATCATGATTTTTTTATTTATACTTTAGAGAGGGAGATAACAACTTAGTTGGAGAACATAATGTGTTGTATATATTTACCTCTTCAATGTTCTTTGAGTTCGTTTTACGGTATGTTGATTTATTTGTTTTATAAGTATTCTAAAGGTTTTGTAGGGAAGTTAAATATAGTAAATGGCTATCCAATTAAAGTTGCCTTTGTTTTATGTGGTATTTATCTGTTTTTTTCTTTATTTTTGTCTAATGATAAAGATAACTTTTATTGGTTGCTGGAGACTGGGTTGTTTTCTGGTGGGGTTATTGCATCTTTATTTATTATTTTTATGTGTTTTTATATGAGGCTTTATTTAAAATGCCTCGCTCATCTTTATTAATATATCTTGGGAAATATCTTATTCACTTTACATCAGTCATATGGTGTTTACTGATTTTATTTATCATAAGTTTCATATCGTAAAACAAAATGGCGTTGCTACTTTTTGTATGGTAACTATCTTATGTATTTTGATAGCTATGATTTTGCATCATACAATTGAAAAAACCAATGATATCTTACTCAAAAAGTTAGTTTTACGCATTAAAAATTAATTTTAATGAAAAGTGAGTAGTTGTTATCACTTTTTCTAGTTTGAAAAACTTTAACTTAACATACCGCACTTTCCGTGATTAAATATGCCCGACAAATTTACTCTACTAAACAGGAAATTATTATGGCAACCTACTTTTCTGATAATTTGACTGCCGAGCAGCAAAAATCAAGTTCAGCAGATTATCCAACAATTTCAGCATCCAACCCTGCAAAAGGATCTGATTGCGCTTAATACTTTGAAAAAGTTGAAAAGGGCGGTGATACTTTACGCATTGAATTGAAATTACCTTTTTGCGTGGAATTCTGGTGCAGAACAGTTAAAACAAGCGGTTTCAGATGCGTTGTTGAAAACAACAGATTGCAAAAGCAATTAAATGGGCGGTGACTTATCAAATCGCCACACTTAAGCGAGCAAATAATCAACCTGCGGTAAAAAGGTGTGAAAAAAATATTATTGCGGTGAGTTCTGGCAAAGGCGGCGTAGGGAAATCATCGGTTTCTGTTAATCTAGCTTTAGCATTACAGGCACAAGGCGCACGCGTAGGAATTTTAGATGCGGATATTTATGGCCCTTCCATTCCACATATGTTAGGCGCAGCGGATCAACGTCCAACTTCGCCAGATAATCAACACATCACCCCAATTAAAGCACATGGTTTATCTGCAAATTCCATTGGCTTTTTTGATGAATGAAGATAGCGCAACAATTTGGCGCGGCCCGATGGCGAGTAGCGCATTAAGTCAATTATTAAATGAAACCCTATGGGATAGTTTAGATTATCTTGTTATCGATATGCCTCCGGGCACTGGTGATATTCAACTTACCTTATCACAACAAATACCTGTGACTGGCGCAGTGGTTGTGACAACCCCACAAGATATTGCTTTGCTTGATGCGGTGAAAGGTATTGCAATGTTTGAGCGAGTATCCGTGCCAGTGTTAGGGCATTGTGGAAAATATGTCAATGCACATTTGTAGCAAGTGTGGTCATCACGAAGCGATTTTTGGCACAGGCGGTGCAGAGAAAATGGCTGAAAAATACAATGTAAAAAGTATTAGCTCAACTTCCTTTACATTCGTATCCGTGAAGATTTAGATGCGGGCAACCCAACTGTTGTGCGAGTGCCTGAAAATGAAATTTCACAAGCGTTCCTGCAACTTGCCGAAAAAGTCTCTACAGAACTTTACTGGCAAGGTTCTGTAATTCCAAGTGAGATTTTTATTTAAAGAAGTGAAATAATCGAAAAAGATAGGGCTGCATGTGCAGCCCTTAAAAATTATTTTCATCTAATTTACCTTGAATATGATGAAATGATCCTTTTTATTTTGACATAAACAAATATAAAAGCTACACTAGCGTAGTATCATTAAGTGATACATTGTTACCAATAGTTAATTAGTATAAGGAGGCTGATTTTTTTGACTTATTTTTATTAAAAATAAACTTTTTGTCAGCTATATAACTATGAATATGAGATTACAAGTAAAACAGTGGGGAAATAGTAAAGCGATTCGTTTACCCTAAGGACTTTACCGATTCTATGAATTTGGATATGGGGGACTTTTTGGAGCTAGAAAAAAATTAGTGACAATACTATTAAAGTGATTGTTGTTCCTAATAATCCGAAAAAGAAAAAAAGATTAACCTTAGATGAACGCCTTGCAATGACCTCATCAAAACAATTACCTGCCATTCAAGAATGGAATTTACTCGAGCCAACAGGACAGGAAATTTGATGGCTAAACAACAATTTAAAAGAGGTGATATTATCACGGTTTTGCTTAAATCCGTTGTAGGAAATGAATTACAAGGTGAGAAACGTCCTGCATTAGTATTAAGCGATAATAAATTTCATAATTTGGGATTTATGATGATAGCACCGATTACACAAGGAAATGCGGCGCTTGCCAGAGAAAATGGTTTTGCGGTAACGTTAAGTGGAACAGGCTGTAAGACGCAAAGGTGTGGTTGTTGCATATCAAGCCAGAATAATTGATTTTCGAGATAGAGACGCGAAAAAAAGTTGAATCTGTACCAGATTATGTTTTTATTTGAAGTTCAAGACATTGTTGAAGCGATTTTAAGAGTTAAAAATGCCCTAGTTTTTGCTAGGGCAATTTCTATTAGTGGATCAATTAAATCCACAAGTTTCATAATAACTTCATCAATTAAATAATCTTCTGCTTTTTAGCAAATTTTTGCTCACCATACTTCTTTTTCCCTCGGATTTAGATTGAGTGAGTTCAGAATTAACCTATTCAAACATTCAATTTCTTGACTATCAATATCTGTTAGTAATTCCGAAAGGCTTTTTCGTCCACGAATCTGTCGTTTATTGGAAGAAAGCACTATTTTTCTCCTTGTGCTTTTAAATTATAGTAAGTATTTATTCTATCCATCTCACCACTTCATCCAACGTTTTTACGGGATTTTTTCGCAATATCGCGTGAGCGGTAGCCGAAAGTTGCAGCGACAGAAACTGCATATTCTTGAGGATCGAATAATCCTTCTTCGGCGAGGCATTCATTCATTTTATCGTAATGAAAAACCTTCGATTGGGCAAGAGTCGATGCCAGGGCGGCAGCACCAGTAAGCATATTGGCAAGGGCGATATAAGTTTGTTTACTGCACCAATCAAATAAAGTGCGGTCGCTTTCGAGCAATTTCATATAATCTTCTTGCAGGGCTTTTATATTTTGCGAGGGCGGCTTGTTGTTGCTCTGTGTTCAAGCCTTTTGCGTGCCATTACATCCACAAAAAAATGGGCTGTCATAACGGGCATTTTTCTTCGCTAAAAATCACCACAAGGTGACTGCAATGATCAAGTTGATTCATCATTCCCCAGCTAAAAGGTTTCATTTTTCGCGTAAGGTTTTATTTTGAATCACTAAAAATTTCCAAGGCTCAGAGCCTACAGAACTCGGCGATAATCGACCGCACTCTAAAATACATTCAAAATCTTCATCGCTGATTTTTTTTTCGGGATCGTAATAACGTGTTGAGCTGCGTTGATGAAAGAGTTCAAGAACTTGTTCTCGAGTAAGTTGAGTCATTTTATTTCCTATTTTTTAAACAAAAATGTGGTGCCATATTAAAGATTAGTTTTTGCTAAAACAAGGGAAAGATTCTAGAATAGTCAGCACTTTTATCACAGAGGGTGAATATTATGACAAGAATTGCAATTATTCCTGCGAGAGCAGGTTCTAAAGGCATTAAAGACAAAAATTTACAGCTTGTGGGGGCGTTTCTTTGGTGGGGCGAGCGATTTTGGCGGCGCAAGAATCGGGCATGTTTGATCAAATTGTGGTGACATCAGACGGTGAAAATATTTTAAAAGAAGCCACAAAATACGGCGCAAAAGCAGTGGCACGCCCTGAAAGTTTGGCACAAAGTGATACACGCACCATTGATGCGATTTTGCATTGCTTAGAAACACTGAATATTTCACAAGGCACCGCCGCACTTTTGCAACCAACTAGCCCATTGCGCAATGCTTTGGATATTCGTAATGCGATGGAAATTTTCCTTGGTGGCAAATATAAATCCGTGGTTTCAGCTTGCGAATGTGAGCATCATCCTTATAAATCCTTCACTTTAGAAGGCACCGAAGTTCAGCCTATTCACGAATTGACCGATTTTTGAAGCCCTCGCCAAAAATTACCGAAATCTTATCGTGCAAATGGTGCAATTTATATTAATGACATTCAAAAGTCTCTTTGAAGAAAAACGCTTTTTATTGCCCCAATGCGTTTTTATTTAATGCCAACTTATCGTTCCATTGATATTGATTCCACACTTGATTTTGCAATTAGCAGAAAGTTTAATTTCAAAAGAATTCTATAAAAATTGGCCGCACGTTGCGGCCTTTGTTTTTGATACGCCTATTTGCTTTTTCCCAATAAAACTACCCTAAAACTCACCGCACTTTTTGTTTACTTCTTGTGCAAGCAAACGTTTGCGTTGTGTTTTTTATGATATTTTTAAATGTAAATTATTGTAAAGATTGTTCTTGAAAATTGAATTTTTATTACAAATCAGTATAATTCTCACACTTTATCTCCCCAAAGCCTCTTTTTACAAATTGAGTTAGAGGTTAGGAGTCATTTTTAATATAGTTAGAGAGACATTTATGAATAAAATTTTTCCGTATTGTATGGAGCTATGCAACTCAATCTTGGGTGGTTGTTTCAGAATTGACAAAAGCACATAAAAACAAAGCAGCAGCAACTCATTAAAAGCGGCATTAGGGGCTACAACAGTATTGTTGAGTATTAATTCGGCAGAGGCGGCGGTGTTGATGGTAGTGCTGATGGTACAACTATCCAACCTCATGGATCGACAGTATCTAGTTGGGGATTACTATTGGGGGCTGTTACCAAAGCTGGTGACCAATCTGTTCATATTGGTGATGCCACTGGTAGTGTGGGTACTAGAAATGTAGTCATCGGTACGTATGCCTCAGCGAGGTTACGATGATAAAAATTCTGCTAATAATCCACCGAAAGATGGTGCCTTTAATCAATCTGTAGCTATTGGGGCAGGGAAGGCGCCTGGTAGAGGCGCTCGTGCGTATGGAGATCAGTCTATCGCCATTGGTTCAAACACGATTGCAAGAGGTAACTCTTCTATTGCTATCGGTAATGATGATGTGGATAAAACAGAGACAATCGACACTACCTATACAGACTTGGAGGAAATCGGACGACGCCACGATTGGTACTGCATATAATAAATTAACCGGTAAAAATTTAAAGTGGGATGGAGGACAATATTCCGATACTACTGCAGGGAAGCCGCGGTAGCAATAGGTGTAAAAGCTGAGGCGGGCGATATTTCATTGGCTTTGGGTACTGCCGCTAAAGCCAAGGTTGTCAATGGTGTGGCTATTGGTTCAGGTGCCACAGCAACTCGAGACAATGCCGTAGCCATTGGTGGTGGTTCCACTACGGAGGTGGCAGCGACTAAAGAATTAAATACTACTGTAAATGGATTGACATTTAATTGGGCTGGTGGGGAGAACTATTGCTGGTGACGTAGTTTCTTTTGGTAAAGATCAGTATGAACGTCAGTTGAAACACGTGTCTCCAGGTGCAGTTACTGCTACATCTACAGATGCTATCAATGGTTCTCAGCTATATGGTGTTTTTAAATCATCTAACATCCGATCCAGTGTATTTCTATGGGGCTGATGACTCTAGTGATGACAAGGTTGCTGGGGATGATGCCAAGAAGAAGAGTGCCGATGCGAAAGATAAAAAGAATAGTTGCTAGAAGTATGGCTGATAGTCGTTTAAATCTTAAAGGGTGGCGCTACTGGTGAATTAACAGATAATAATATTGGCGTTAAATATGAAAATGAGGGCACTATACGATTTAAATTAGCAAAAGCATTAACAGGCTTAACAAGTGCTGAATTTAAAGATGCGAACAATAATGTGGTGAATATTACACCAACAGGAGTTTCCTTTAAAAAGCCCGATGCTACTGATACAAACACTGTTACATTAAGTCAAAATGGCTTGAATAATGGTGGTAATGCGATTACAAATGTAGCAGGCAACTTAGAAGGTGCTAAACTAAACAGTACAGCACCAACGACTAGCGCAACAGCACCTAATAATGTAGATGGTATTAAAAACAATGCAGCAACAGTAGGCGATGTATTACAAGCAGGTTGGAATTTACAAAACAATGGCACTGCGAAAGACTTTTGTAAAACCATATGACACAGTGAACTTTGCGGATGGTAATGGCACAACAGCTGTGGTAGAAACTACAGAGAATAAAAACATCTACTGTTAAATATAACGTTAACTTAGGTAATGGATTAGAGAAAAATAGTGCTAACGAAATTACCATAAAACCAGCAGATAAATCTTTAGAAGTAACAACAGCTGGTTTAAAAGGCAAAAACTGATGGTACTACGATTACAACTGACCCTACTAATGGATTAAAAGTTGTCACTGGCGGTATCGAAGCTGGTACTAAGCCTGGTACTGTGAAAGTAACAGATGGAGACAATGACAAAATTGCTACCGTAGATTCTGTAGTAAATGCTGTGAATAGTGCTGCTTTCACATTGAAAGCTAGTGCTATTGAAGGTGGTACAAGAAATACAGGTAGTACTGTAACTGCAACGGGTGAATCCATTAAAGCAGGCAGTACTATAGAAATGATCGCGGGTAAAAACCTAGATGTAACACATAATAAAAATGGTAAAAATCACATTTGCTACGGTAGATAATCCTTCTTTCAGCACTGTGCAAGTGGGTGACAATGAGGGTCCAAAAATTCTCTGCAACCGCTGATGGAAATATTAAGGTATCGGATAAAGATGATGCAAACCCGTAAAAAAATTACAAATGTAAAAGATGGTGAGATCTCTAAAACATCCAAAAGATGCTATTAATGGTAGTCAATTCCATAAATTGGCGAATAATACCATTCAATTAAAAAGGCCAAACAGGCGATAAGACTGCTACAGAAACTAAAAAAACAAGAGTTAAATAAAGAAAATGGTATCACGTTCACTGTTAAATCTAGCAATGGTGACTTATTAGAAGTGACAGCAGCTGAAGATACCATTACATTAACTCCAAAAAAACTGCGACTCTTACAACAACAGATGGAGTACCAACAGCAGACACAACTAATGGCAAATTAGTTACTGCCGACCAATTAGTGACTGCATTGACAGAAATGGGCTGGAAAGCGACAGCAGATAAAGAAGGTACTGGTACAGTGAAGATAGCGCTGAAGAGTTAATCAAAAGCTGGTAGTAAGGGTGACGTTCAAAGCAGGTAATAACCTTGCAGTAAAACAAGCGGGTAAAAGACTTTATTTATTCCTTGAAAACAGAGTTAACTGGCTTAACAAGTGCTGAATTCAAAAAAATGCTGCAGGAGATATCACATCTATCTCTCCAACAGGAGTGACAATCACTCCAGTGGCAGCAGATAAAAACCAGTTACTTTAACAACAACTGGCCTCAATAATGGTGGCAACCCAATTACGAATGTAACGAGTGGTCTTGCAAATCACACAGAAGTAGGTAAACATGAATTACGTAATTTAACTAACACAGCTGTGCCTGATACTACGGCGGCAACTGTAGGGTGATTTACGTAATATGGGTTGGGTAGTATCTTCTAATAAAACGACTGGTGATTTGAGTAAGCCATATTCTGAAGCAGTAAAAAAATACTGATGAAGTGAAATTTGTTGGTACAGGTCTAGCTACAGTATCTGGTAAAACAGAAAATGGAGTGCGTACAATTACTGTTGATGTAGAATCTAAGACAGCTATCAATGCAGTAACGTATACAAAACTAGATGGTACACCAGTTTACCCTGTAGAAGGTCCGACTGGTACTACTTACCACACAACACCAGAAGGAAAAAGGTCCAAACGACGAAACTGTGGATGGAAGCAATGTAATCACATCTGTGAATGGACCAAAAGGTACAAAAACTCCGTCTACATTATCTAATGTTGCTGGTAACTTAGAAGGTGCTAAACCAAACAGTACAGCACCAACGACTAGCGCAACAGCTCCAACATTGGGAACAGAAGCTAACCAAGTCAACAAAAAAACAATGCAGCGACAGTGAGGCGATGTATTACAAGCAGGTTGGAACTTACAAAATAATGGCACTGCGAAAGACTTCGTTAAACCATATGACACAGTGAACTTTGTAGATGGTGAGGGCACAACAGCTGTAGTAGAGACGACAGACAATAAAGTGTCCAAGATCAAATACAATGTAAACACTGGAAATGGTTTACAAAAAGATACAACAGGTAACACAATCTCTGTAAAACCAGCAGATTCTTCATTAGTTGTAGATGCAGCTGGTGTAAAAGTTAACACTGGTACTGTGAATACTGTTGAGACAGGTGATAAAAAGGTACTGTGGAAGTACCAACTACTGATGCAGGAAAAATTGCTACTGTAGATACAGTTATTAAGGCTGTGAATAGTGCTTCTTTCACATTGAAAGCAAGTGCTACTACAGATGGTACAAGAAATGGAAATAGTACTGTGAACGCAAATGGTGAATCCATTAAAGCGGGCAGTACTATAGAAATGATCGCGGGTAAAAACCTAGATGTAAAACATGATAAAAATGGCAAAATCACATTTGCTACGGTAGATAATCCTTCTTTCAGCACTGTGCAAGTGGGTGACAATGAGGGTCCAAAATTCTCTGCAACCGCTGATGGAAATATTAAGGTATCGGATAAAGATGATGCAAACCCGGTAAAAATTACAAATGTAAAAGACGGTGAGATCTCTAAAAACATCCAAAGATGCTATTAATGGTAGTCAATTCCATAAACTAGCGAATAATACAATTAAACTAGCTGGTCAAAACGGAGACGATGCATCTGGCGAAACAGAACCACAAAAATCTAAATCAAAAAGATGGTATCAAGTTTACTGTTAAATCTAGTGATGGGAAATTGTTAGAGGTAACAGCAGGTGGTGATACCATTACAATAACTCCAAAAACTGGCACAATCACAACAACAAATGGTGTACCAACAGCAACTACGACCAATGGTAAATTAGTGACTGCTGATGAAGTAGTAAAGGCTTTAACAGAAATGGGCTGGAAAGCGACAGCAGATCAAGAAGGTACTGGTACAGTAGAAGGTAAAAGCTGAAGAGTTAATCAAAGCTGGTCATACAGTCACTTTCAAAGCTGGCGATAATTTGGCGATTAAACAAGATGGTAAAAACTTTATCTACTCCTTGAACCCAGCATTAACTGGTTTAACAAGTGCTGAGTTTAAAGATGGAGATAATAAAGTAAAAATTACTCCAACTGGTATTACAATTACAAAACCAGCAGGCACAACTGAAAACACAGTGACTTTAAACCAAAATGGTTTAAATAACGGTGGTAACCCGATTACGAATGTAGCAGGCAACTTACAAGGTGCTAAAAGCAGGTACAGACGCACCAATAACTAGCGCAACAGCACCAACATTGGGAACAGGAGCTGACGAAGTAAACAAAAATAATGCAGCCACTGTAGGGCGATGTATTGAACGCTGGTTGGAACTTACAAGAAAAAGGTGCACCGAAAGATTTCGTGAAACCATATGACACTGTGAATTTCATCGATGGTGATGGAACTTCAGTGGCTGTAGCAACTGCAAATGATGGTACAACATCTACTGTAAAAATATAGCGTAAATCTTGGTAATGGTTTAGAAAAACTACAGATAACAAAATTACTGTAAAACCAGCAGATAAGTCTTTAGAAGTGACTGATGATGGTTTAAAAAGTTAAAACTGATACTAAAACAATTACTACTGGTGATAATGGTCTTACTGTTAATACAGGTACTGTGAATGCTGTTACACAAGGTGATAAAAAGGTACCGTGGAAGTACCAACTGCTGATGCAGGGAAAAATTGCTACAGTAGATACAGTTGCTAAGGCTGTAAATAATGCTTCTTTCACATTGAAAGCAAGTGCTATTGAAGGGGACACGAAATACAAATAGTACTGTCGCTGAAACGGGTGAATCCATTAAAAGCCGGCAATACTATAGAAATGATTGCTGGTAAAAAAATCTAAATGTAACACATAACACAAACGGTAAAATTACATTCGCTACGGTAGAGAATCCTTCTTTCAACACTGTGCAAATAGGTAATAGTGAAGGTCCAAAATTCTCTGCAACAGCTGATGGAAATATTAAGGTATCCAATAAAGATGATACAAAACCGGTAAAAATTACAAATGTAGCAGATGGAACTATCTCCGACACCTCTAAAGATGCCATCAACGGTAGCCAAATCCATAAACTAGTGAATAAAGCAATTAAATTAGCTGGTCAAAATGGAAGCGATGCATCTGGCGAAACAGATCACAAAATCTAACTCAACAAGATCCTATCAAGTTTACCGTTAAATCTAGCGATGGAACCTTGTTACATGTAACAGCAGCAGGTGATACGATTACATTAACTCCAAAAACTGCGACTCTTACAACAACAGATGGAGTACCAACAGCAGACACAACTAATGGCAAATTAGTTACTGCCGACCAATTAGTGACTGCATTGACAGAAATGGGCTGGAAAGCGACAGCAGATAAAGAAGGTACTGGTACAGTAGAAGATAGCGCTGAAGAGTTAATCAAAGCTGGTAGTAAGGTGACGTTCAAAGCAGGTAATAACCTTGCAGTAAAACAAGCGGGTAAAGACTTTATTTATTCCTTGAAAAACAGAGTTAACTGGCTTAACAAGTGCTGAATTCAAAAATGCTGCAGGGAGATATCACATCTATCTCTCCAACAGGAGTGACAATCACTCCAGTGGCAGCAGATAAAAACCAGTTACTTTAACAACAACTGGCCTCAATAATGGTGGCAACCCAATTACGAATGTAACGAGTGGTCTTGCAAATCACACAGAAGTAGGTAAACATGAATTACGTAATTTAACTAACACAGCTGTGCCTGATACTACGGCGGCAACTGTAGGTGATTTACGTAATATGGGTTGGGTAGTATCTTCTAATAAAACAACAGGTGCGTTGGGCAATCCATATTCTGAAGCGGTACAAAATGCTAATGAAGTGAAATTTGTTGGTACAGGTCTAGCTACAGTATCTGGTAAAACAGATGCTAATGGTGTGCGTACAATTACTGTTGATGTAGAATCTAAGACAGCTATCAATGCAGTAACGTATACAAAACCAGATGGTACACCAGTTTACCCTGTAGAAGGTCCGACTGGTACTACTTACCACACAACACCAGAAGGAAAAGGTCCAAACGACGAAACTGTGGATGGAAGCAATGTAATCACATCTGTGAATGGACCAAAAAGGTACAAAAACTCCGTCTACATTATCTAATGTTGCTGGTAACTTAGAAGGTGCTAAACCAAACAGTATAGCACCAACGACTAGCGCAACAGCACCCTAATAATGTAGATGGCATTAAAAACAATGCAGCCACAGTAGGCGATGTATTACAAGCTGGCTGGAACTTACAAAATAACGGTGCAGAAAAAGACTTCGTTAAACCATATGACACTGTAGAACTTTGCGGATGGTAATGGCACAACAGCTGTGGTTGACACTACAGAGAACAAAACATCTACTGTTAAATACAACGTTAACTTAGGTAATGGTTTAGATAAAACTACAGATAACAAAATTACTGTAAAAACCAGCAGATTCTTCATTAGTTGTAGATGCAGCTGGTGTAAAAAGTTAACACAGGTACTGTGAATACTGTTGAGACAGGTGATAAAAAAGGTACCGTGGAAGTACCAACTGCTGATGCAGGAAAAAAATTGCTACTGTAGATACAGTTGCTAAGGCTGTGAATAGTGCTTCTTTCACATTGAAAGCAAGTGCTATTGAAGGGGATACACGAAATACAAATAGTACTGTCGCTGAAACGGGTGAATCCATTAAAGCGGGCAACACAGTAGAATTAGTAGCGGGCAAAAACCTAGATGTAAAACATGAAGCTAATGGAAAAATTACATTTTGCAACGAAAGACAATGTGACATTTGAAACCGTACAAGTAGGTGGTAGCGAAGGTCCTAAATTTGCCAAAAGCAGCTGATGGTTCTATCAAAGTATCCGATAAAGATGGTACAGAGCCAGTAAAAAGTTACGAATGTAAAAAGACGGCGATATTTCTGAAAACATCAAAAGATGCTATTAATGGCAGCCAATTCCATAAACTAGCTAAAAACACAATTAAATTAGCAGGCAAAAATGGAGATGAAGCTGCTACCGAAACAGATACACAAACGTTAGATAAAGAGAATGGTATTGCATTCACTGTGAAAATCTAGCGATGGTAAATTGTTAGAGGTAACAGCACAGGGAGATACTTATTACATTAACTCCAAAAAGTAGGATCTGTTACAACAGATGCTAATGGAGTGCCAACAGCGGACACAACTAATGGCAAATTAGTTACTGCCGACCAATTGGTAACTGCTTTAACTGAAATGGGTTGGAAAGCGACAGCAGATAAAGAAGGTACTGGTACAGTAGAAGGTAAAGGCTGAAGAGTTAATCAAAGCTGGGGAAACAGTAACTTTCAAAAGCTGGCGATAACCTTGCGGTAAAAACAAGATGGTAAAAACTTTATCTATTCTTTTGAAAACAGAATTAACTGGCTTAACAAGCGGTGAGTTTAAAAATACAGCAGGAGATAAAACTGTAATCAATGGTGATGGAGTAACTATCACACCAGCTACTAATGGTAAATCATCAGTTTCTTAACTACGAATGGATTAAATAACGGTGGTAACCCAATTACTAATGTAACAAGCAATTTAGTTAACTATACAGATCCTGAAGTAAATGGTGTACAACCGGCTAAAAATAGCTTGCGTAACCTTGATGATACTTCTGTAGCTAATACAAAATGCCGCTACAGTAGGTGATTTGCGTAATATGGGTTGGGTAGTATCTTCTAATAAAACGACTGGTGATTTGGGCAACTCATATTCTGAAACGGTAAAAAAATGCTAATGAAGTGAAATTCGTTGGCGAAGGCACAGCTATTGTATCGGGTAAAAACAGAAGGTAATATACGTACAATCACTGTGAAAGTAGATGACCAAGTATCTACGAATAAATCTGTAACTCCTGTGGTGTATACTGATGAAAATGGTAAACAAGTATATCCAACTGGTAAAGTTGACCAAAATGGTAACCAAATTTTTCAATACAGAGCCAGATGGAAGTGGTACAGAAGTAACAGGTCCAGTAAAAACAACAATTAACGGCCCAAAAGGTACAAAATCACCGACGACATTGTCTAATGTAGAAGGCAACTTGGATGGAGCTAAAACAGGTACTAATGCTCCAACGACTAGCGCAACAGCTCCAACATTGGGAACAGAAGCTAACCAAGTCAATAAAAATAATGCAGCTACAGTAGGGGATGTATTACAAGCAGGCTGGAACTTACAAAACAATGGTGCAGCGAAAGACTTCGTCAAACCATATGATACTGTGAACTTTGTGAACGGTTTAAATACAACAGCCGTTGTAACAACATCGGATGATGGCACTACAAGCAATGTAACGTATAACGTAACAGGCTTACCAATCACATACACTGACAAAGATGGTAAACCCAGTATCTAAAATTGGAGATAAATTCTACAAAGTTAACGATAAAGGACAACCATTAGATGCGAATGGTAATCCAAGCACTAAGGTGAATAACGAAGGTAAACCAGTGGATGATGCTGGCAATGTAATTAACCCAATTGATACAAAACGTAAATCCAGTAAAAACATCCTTAGTAAAACCCAAGCCCTGAAGCAGGTAAAACTGGTACATCAAGACCAACAACTTTGGATAATGTAACTAGCAAATTAACAAAATTACAATGATCCAACAGTAGATGGTAAAACACCAGTTCGTAATAACTTAGTAGATTTGTTCTAAAACCAGAAAATGGTCAACCAAAAGTAGCGACAACACAGCCGCTACGGTAGGTGACTTACGCAACATGGGTTGGATTGTATCTTCCGATAAAACAACAGGTGATTTGGCTAAGAATTATTCCGCTACAGTGAAAAACGCTAACGAAGTGAAATTCATTAGGGAAAAATGGAATACAAGTAAGTGGAAAAACTGATGCTGAAGGTGTAAGAACATTAACATTTGAAATGGAAGCTGGAGAAGTCACTCCAACTGAAATAACAAAAAGCTGATGGAACTAAACTTGTTAAAGTAGGAGATAAAGTTTATAAACCTGAAGATATAGGAACAGATGGACAACCCTAAACAAGGAAAAAGATCCAGTTGGAACTATAGCAAATGATGGAAAAGTTTATAACAATGGAGATGTGACAAACGGAGCTCCAAATAATGGGGCAAATCTATAGATGGCATAACTGTAACTCCAAATAATGGATCTAAGTTTGTAACAGGAAACCAAGTTGCAGATGCTATTGAAAAATCAGGATTTGTTGTAGGTAAAAATAATAAAGCATTATCAGCATCAGATTTCGAAAATAAAGATGAGAAAGTAAATCCTAATGATGAATTAAGATTTGCAGATGGTGATAATACCAATGTGAAACTTGCAACTAAGGAAGTGTTAGATGCTTCTGGAAAAGTTAAAAACAGTAACAACTGTAAAAGTTGATGTTGTAGACTTACCTGTAAAATACACAGATGCGGATGGAAACATTGTTAAAAAGGTGAAGACGGAAAAATATTACAATCCCTAAAAGATTTAGAAGGAAAAGTGTATGATCCAACAACTATGAATTTAAAAATTCTGATGGAACAGCTTTAGATAAACAACCAGAAGCAAAAATAATATAGTATCTAGTTTGGTTAATCCAAATGATGCCAAAGATGGTAAGGTTGGAACACCAAGTACATTAACAAATATAGCGAATGGTGCAAAAACGTTTGAACCTGTAGCTGCTGATGGCACAAAAACTTGTACAAGTAGGGGACAAGTTCTACCCTGCAGACAAAGTAGAAAATGGTGTTTTAAAAACCTGGTACAGATGCAACAGCAGATGCGAAGATCCTGTGAAAGTGGCTAATGATGGTAAATGGTATTTAGCATCTCAAGTAGAGGCTAATGGCAAACCAAAAAGAAAATGCTACCCAATAACAGATGTGCCAAATAATATTGGTAAATCAGGTCTTGTTGATTTCAGCAATTCTAATCCTAACAATGCGGCTACTGTTGGAGATTTACAAAACTTAGGATTTGTTGTATCCACTAGTGATAATAAGTATTCAGACCAAGTACGTAATGCTAACAAAAGTAGACTTTAAAGGTGGAAATGGTATTGAAGTCACTGGAAAAACTACTGCTGATGGAATTCATGAAATTACAGTAGTACTCAAAAGAAGGGAAGTTACAAATAAAGTAACGATTACTCATGCGGGTGGTACAAAAACAGATGCAGTTAAAATTGGGAGATAAGTACTACAAAGGTCAGACAAAGATGGTAAACCAGTAGATTCGATAAAGGTCCAGATGGTAAACCAGCTGGAACTCCACTGAACGTTGATCCTAATACTGACAAAGTAACAAATGCAGGGTGCAGGCTTTGTGACTGGTAATACAGTGGCGAATGCTATCCAAGATTCTAGTTGGAATGTAGGCATTGGTTCTACTGATAAAGACTTCAGTAAAGATGCAAAAGTGTACGACAAGGTAAATCCAAATGACGAAGTGAAATTCGCAAATGGAGCTACAGAATGTATCTATGGTAACTGTAGACGCTCTTAACGAGGATGGTACTAAGAAAGCAACGACCTTTGTAAAAGTTGATATTAACAGAGACTTAAAAATTGATTCTGTTACAACTGGCGGTACAGCGACTGATAAAAATGGTAACAATCTTGTGAAAGTGGGAGACCAATACTACAAAGAAGGCGATGTAACAGTCGTTACAAATCCAGATGGAACTAAGACAGTAACACCTAAGGAGAATGCAAAAGCAGTTCCTCCTGCAGATGTAATTCCAGCTAAAGATGGCGCTATGATCGTGAAAAATGCTGACGGTAAAGATGTCGTATCTGCTACTGTTGGTAAAGATGGTAATGGTGCATTTGGTATCAATGGCAAGGATGGCAAAAATGGTATCTCTGACGACTGCCAAAGATGGACAGGTACTATCGGTGTGAATGGTAAAGTGATGGTAAATCCACAACGATTGTAGGGGATACAATTACTATCAAAGATAAAGATAATAATGCTACTAATATCGGCGTGAATACGATTACGTTAGTGGACAAAGCTGGCAATACGACGACTACTACAGCAGATAAGTCTGAAATCAAAGATGCAGAGGTAATACCAACGTGTCTACAGCAACGGGAACTACGTATACAGATAAGGACAAAAATACTACAACTGTGGGACCTAAAGAAATTGCCTTTATCTGATAAGGACGGTAATAATACATCTAAGTTGACAAACAATGATTTATTGTTAAATACAAAAGATCCAAACACTGGTGTAGAAAAACATCGCATATGTCTGGCGATAAGATTTCTTTCAATACAACTGATGAAACTCGAAAAAGGTCCAGATGGTAAACCAGTTATTGATCCGAAAACCAACAATCAAAGGTTAAAAATCCTGGTAACTCTACAGAGTACACTAACGAAAGGATTGAAAGTCATTCCAAATAGCACGGTAGCTCGTGATGTGAATGGTAACCCTACATTCTTGGACAAAGATGGTAAGCCAGTCATGCGAAAGATAAAGATGGCTCTTACAAATATATAAAGGGGTCAAGATGGTAAACCGGGTGCGAACTATACTGGCGCTGTGATCATTGAAATCAAATGTAGTGGATAACACTCGTATCTTCCTTCGGTATGGATAAACCTGTGTTGAACGTGGTAAACCAGCGATGGCTCCCAGATGGCAAACCAGTTATGACGGAAAGATCTCCGCAGGTATGCAACGAGTCGAGATCACGGTCGCATATTCCTACTTCACCGATGCGCAAATGGTAGTCGAGTATATGCGGTTGCTTCAAATATTGGTAACTTAAACAATGAATCAACAAAAGTGGGTAAACGTGCAGTGGGTACTGCGGGTCGCATTAGCGGCGTCACACACGCTTATACACAGGTAAGAGCTTAGTCGGTATTGCTGCAGGTAGCTACCAAGGTCAAAATGGTTCTGCAGTGAGGTATGTCCGTATTTCTGATAACGGTAAGATCATCATCCGTTTATCTGGTACGGCAAATACCCAGAGGTGAAAACTGGAGTTGCAGCTGGCGTAGGTTTGCAATGGTAATCAGCTGATAACGAAAACGTAGTGACTACCGCAAAGTGCGGTGTTTTTATGTCTTTTATTTATTCTCATTTAGAAAGAGGATTTTTATAATGAAAATCCACTTTAACGCAGGCTTCAAAACTTGCGACCTACCGCACTTTTGTGTTAAATGAGAAAACACCAACAGGATAACATTGAGTAGCAATTGTTTTTCAATAATTAGTTTAATAGTTTCAATCACTTACAATCTTAACAAGTTGAATTGAGAGTCAATCTCAATACCAAATTTACCCTTCAATAAAACACAAAAATTTATGATCTCAGTCAATAAAACAATTGTTTTACTCTAGTCGGAGTAACTCTGAAGGTGTATCCTTATTTTCAGAGTGGTTATTAGATGTATTGGCGTAATGCTCCCACCTACTTTCTGTTTCTATCTATACATACTTTGGGGAAAATAGGAACCGTTTTGTTATAGGTGATCCGAAAGTGATTGCATTGCATGCAATCTGTATGGCTGCTTGCAGCGAAGTACAAAAGCTGGATTACAATCCTTTCCGCGGTTACAAGTAATGCGTAACGACGATATTACTGTGCCGATCTTATGTCGTCATTGTGATGATTCACCTTGTGCTACGGTATGCCCTGTTCATGCAATTACAGCACGAAAATGACACCATTCAATTAATGAGTCTGGTATTGGCTGTAAACTTTGTGCCATTGCTTGTCCATTCAGGCGATTATCACACGGTAGCGTGCAATAGACGCACCTCAAAACCACACGACAGTTTCTCTTTCACTGATGCAGTAAAACGTGATATCTCGCACTCGCACCGAATAATACTGATGTTCATAATATGCTTGCATGGCAACCAGGTGTAAAAGCTATCGCGATGAAAGCGACCTTTGCTATTTCCGTGAAGAAGGTCCTGCTTGTATGCAAACACTTGCCCAACCAAAACTTTATTCTTAATTAGTGATGAGGTATCGAACAAGCAAATCGCAAAAACGCGAAACGGCAGTGATGGGTTCTCCTGTCGTGCCAAGATAAAAAGTTTGTCGTTTGTTTACCTCGTTAATCAGTGGAGTGAAATTTATGAGTTCTTCAATCAGTTTACTCATCACGTCCTTGTTGATTTATGTCGTTGGTGCGTTTATTTCTCTGCTATCGCGAAAAATGAACAACTTTCAATCAATATATCCGGCGTGACCGGTGTGCTGGTGGCTATGTTAGGCATTGTTGCCCGCATTCCCGTGCTTATCAGCAACGATACGGTCGTTGATGTGTTTTCAACCCTTTCGACTTTCGTCACTCAATCCGCATTGACGGATTAGCTGCGTTTATGGTGTGTGTCATTTCTTTAATGGTTATTATCACCGCTCTTATTCCTTTTCCTATGTGAAAGAACACATTGGCGAGAGCGCTGGCACGATGGGCTTTTTATGAATTTGTTTATCGCCTCAATGGTTGCCTTAGTCACCAGCGATAACGCTTTCTACTTTTTAGTGTTCTTTGAAAATGATGTCTTTGGCATCTTACTTAGTACTTACCGAACAAGACGACAACGCAACCAATGCGGGCTTATTGTATTCTTCATTATCATGCTGGTTCCGTGTTGATTACGATCGCTTTTTATTTTCTATTGCTACGCAGGTGGCTTTTGAATTTGAAGCCTTCCGCCACACCGAGCTTTCAATGCCTTTAGCCTTTACGGTATTTATTTTTGGCATTTCTTGGTTTCTGCGCAAAAAGCAGGATGATTCCATTGCATAGCTGGCTGCAAAAGCTCACCCAGCCGCACCTTCTCATGCTTCTGCAATGATGTCAGGTGTGATGGTTAAAATCGGCATCTTCGGGATTATCAAAGTCGGTATTGATTTACTTTAGCGCACACAATATGTGGTTTTGGTGTGATTGTGCTTGCTTTTTGGCGCAGTTTCTTCTGTGCTAGCGTGACTTTATGCTTTGACTGAACATGACATCACTTTTTGGCGTATCACACCGTAGAAAACATCAGCATATTATGATGGGTGTGCAGTATGGTATATATATTCATAATCCTGTACTTGTATTGTCGGTTTACTTGGTGGTTTATAGTCACTTACAACCATGCGGTATTCAAAACATTGTTCTTGGGGGCTGGTTCTGTGATGTACCGTACTTCAAAAGATATGGATTTAATGGGCGGACTTGGCAAGTTAATGCCATTTACTGCTTTCTGTTTCTTGATTGGTACCATGGCAATTTCTGCATTACCACCATTTAATGGTTTTGTGAGTGAATGGTTTACTTTATCAATCTTTATTCAGCCTAAGCCAACACAATGATGTGGTATTACGTATCGCTGGCCCTAGTTGCAATGTATGTTGCGCTTAACAGGTGCGCTTGCCGCACTTTTGTTTCGTGATGTATGGTATAGCTTTGGTGGTGCACCACGCAGCGAAATAACGGCACATGCACGCGAAGTGCCTAAACCAATGGTGATAGCAATGGCAATTCGGCATTATTCTGTACTTTTAGGTGTGGGCGCTTCTGTGGTAACTCCAATTATTGCCAATATTGCAACCGCACTTTCTCATAATGACATGCTAATTTAGCGAAAAATGGCGTAGTGGTAGCATATCACCGAATACGGCACTCTACACCAATGGTGAGCATTATGTTGATTGCATTCTTTGTGTTGCCGTTTATGTATTACAGCTGCTGCAAAGGCAATCGTATGGCAGATCGTGCAAAAAGGCAAATCCTTGGGCTTGTGGTTATGCTTACGAAATGGATATGGCAGCTCTGCGGGTAGTTTTCACTCGTCCGCTTCGTATTATCTTCAAACCACTTTATACCTTGCGTCAAGTGCTCGATCCTGCACCTGCTGGTGCAAAGGTATCAATGCATTAATTTCAGGGTGCGACCAAAACAGAACCATTCTGGGAAGAAAAAGTAACAATGCCGATTGCGCATTTATTCCATGGTTAGGGTCGTAAAATTCAATGGCTACAACAAGGCGACTTCGCGTTTATTGCGTGTACTTCGATTGCCTTGATTGTGTTATTACTCCATTGCGTTGATGTAGGGAGGAATGATTTCGATGCTCGAAATTTCCACTTCCGCTGAATGTTCCTTTTAGCCATTGTGCAAGCGTTAATTCTTCGCGCTGGCACCGCTCTTTTGCAGGCATTTCACGGATGATTCGCCTCGTATTCAATCTCGTCGTGGTCCGGGCTTGTTACAAGATTATCGAGACATTGCTAAATTAGTGACGCGTCAAAATATTTTGGGCCAGATAATGCGGGTTGGGTATCTCGTGTTATGCCTTATGTGTTAATTACAGCGTCATGGTGGTTGCGATAGTGACCTATGTTTACTCATCAGTCACCGTTTGGGGCAGGCAGTGATTTAATCACCGTTATTTATTTAGTTCGCGTTGTTCCGCTTTTTCTTCTCAATTGCGGGTTTGGATTCCAACAGTACTTTCTCAAGTTTAGGTGCAAGCCGTGAAGTGACATTAGGCGTACTTGTTGAACCAATCTTGATGTTGGCATTCATTGTGATTGTAACTAATTGCAGGTTCTACAGAATTTTTGCAGTAATTAGCACCGCACTTTCTGCCAACCTTGGCAATATCCTGTAGCAACAGTAATTGCCTTGGTTGCCGCAGCTTTGCGATCTTTATTGAAATGGGCAAAAATCCCATTTGACTTGGCTGAAGCAGAACAAGAACTTCAAGAAGGCCCACTTACTGAATATTCGAGCCCTTCTTTCGCCTTATTGAAAGTCGGTTTGAGTTTAAAATCAATGGTGGTTGCCTCTATCTTTGTGAGCGTGCTTTTCCCCATTCGGTGCAGCACAAGAGTTCCACAGTAAGTGCGGTCATTTTAGCATCGTTTCTTTCTTTGTGAAATTACTCGTGGTATTTATCGCCGCATGTGTGTTTGAAAACACATTGGCACGTACTCATGCTAACAGGACGCTTTAACTGTGGTCGGTTTCGGCATTTCAGTGTTGGCGTTTGTGTTTTACTTCACAGGATTGTAAGGAGGAAATATGGAACAGTTTAGCACTAATTACAATCATTTTGCCGTTTGTCAGTTACGTTTTATTGTGGGGTTGAACAAAACAATCTTTCCCAAAAATCGCCACAATTTTTGCCGCACTTGCTACCCTTGCTGTGCTTGCTTGTGGGAGCAGTGAGCAACAAATAGCGCACAATCTGTCACCTATGATTTAGTCACATTTGGTGATACCGCAATCTTCGGCGTGACCTTAGATGCAGTGAGCACATTAGTGCCTTTGCCGTTGTGGGTTTAGGTTTCTTAATTTTGCTTATATTCTTGTGGTTATTTAACCGATAAAAACCGCGAACATCCGCATAACGGATTACCTCGTTTTATGCTTTCTTGTGATTTTCATTGGTGCAATGGCAGGCTTGGTGTATTCATCAACTTTAGCGGGTCAGTTGCTTTTCTTTGAAATCACTGGGGGATGTTCTTGGGCATTAATCGGCTATTATCAAAGTCAAAAAGCAATGGCGGCTGCGATAGACGCGTTGATTATCACTCATGTTGGTTCATTAGGTTTTATATCTTGCTGCGGCTTGTTGATTTAGCCAATCTGGCACATTCTCTATCACCGCGTTAGAACATCTTGCGCCAGAAGCGAAAACTATCGTGTTGTTGGTGTGATGTTTGCTGCATGGGATAAATCAGCACAACTTCCAATGCAAATTTGGTTACCAAATGCGATGGAAGCGCCAACACCAGTCAGTGCGTATTTGCACGCGGCATCAATGGTAAAGTGGGCGTCTATATTTTCGCTCGTTCTGTGATGTCTGCTGGTGAGAATTCCGCATATTGTATGGGCGAAGTGGAATTGTGATGGCAATGATTACATTGATTTATGGTTTCTTAAATGTACTTGCCACAAGCGGATTTAAAACGCTTACTTGCATATTCAACTATTACTCAACTTTCTTACATTTTCATCGGGCTTTCTCTTGCAGCATTAGGTTCTAAATTAGCCTTTGTTGCAGCGATTGCTATATCTTTAACCACGCCTTTGCGAAAAAGTTTATTCTTCTTAGTTGCGGGTTCATTTGAGCTATGCCACAGGTACACGTTCAATGCCTCGTTTACAAGGGATTATGCGCACCATGCCTGTTGTTGGTACAGGATTTGGTATTGCTGCATTGGCTATTGCTGGTGTGCCGCCGTTTAATGGTTTCTTCAGCAAATTCCATTATTTGCCGCAGGTTTTGACACTTGGACAAGAATATTCATGGGTAACCCAGTTTAATGGTGATTGCGTTGATTGAATCTACGGCAACATTTGTTTTGGTTGCTTTATAAATTTGGTCAGTGGGTATCGGTAAAACCATCTGAAGACGTGCAAAATGCCAGCTCATTGCCATTCTCTATGACATTTGTTTTAGTGATTTTAATGGTGATGTCTGCATGTGTTCTAGACTATCGCTGCCTATTGGCTTTGAGCATTGCGGGTTAAGGAGAAAATTATGTTAATGATCAACGCATTGAGTTTGCTCATCATTACATCGCTTTGTGTCATTATGGCAAAACATCGCTTGTGCTGCATAAACACAGTCTCTTGTGTTGGTGGTGTTATTCGTTTTATTTGGCATTTGATGCAAGCTCACGAAGCTTTATATGTGGTCCATTAGTGCATTCATCACGAAAGTATTATTAGTGCCAGAATTTTAATCTTTTCTTTACGAAAAATTGATGAAAGTCAAACTCGCAGGAATGAGATGTCGCTTGGTTGATCCGATCACATCTATCATCGTTTTGCTTATGTTACTTTGTTGTCATTCCAGTGAACTTACCGTTAGTTGAACTTTTAAAACCAACGTTGTCAGTATCAACTTAGCCAGCTTCCTTTTAGGTTTAGTGTGTAGTGAGCCAACGCAATATTGTGATCAAGTTTTCGGTTATTGTTTAATGGAAAACGGTGCGCATTTAACGTTGGCTTTACTTGCCAACAATGCGCCAGAATTAGTTGAAATCGGCATTGCCACCGATGCGATTTTGCGGTCATCGTATGGTGGTGTTGGTGAATCAAAATTTATCGCACTTTCAACACTGTTGATGCTAAACAACTTATGAGTTTGAAGGGGTAACGCTATGTATGAACAATGGATAATTGCGTTATTAGTCGCACCTTCAGTCATCGCTTTTGAAAGCTTTGCACTACGCGGAACATCGGCCAGTTTGTACCGCATTCCATATTACCGGGTTAATTTTGATGTTGTTCTTTTCTGTACAGGTCATTTCTGGCGTGTTGGAAAAAGGCAGTATCAGTGCATTTAACAACTGGGTGTATGTTGATAGTCTTTCTGCCATTTTCTTAGGTTTAATTACTGTCGTGGGTTCACTTGCTGGTGTGTATTCCATCGGTTATATGAACACAGTGGAAGAAGGGCATATTGATTTTCAAAACCTATGCTCATTACCACGGTTTCTTACACTTGTTCTTCTTTACGATGATTGTGTCAGTTATCACCAATAACTTGATTTTTAATGTGGGTTGCAATTGAGCGACGACATTAAGCTCTGCGTTTTGGTCGGTACCTGACAAACAAAACATCCTTGAAGCCGCGTGAAATACATCATCATCTGTTCTGTGGGCGTAGCCTTTGGTTTATACGGCACACTTTTAACCTTTGCGAATGCAAATGGTGTGCTTTCTGATCAAGTCAAGCGATTTTTCTGGTCAGCCGTTAATCAACAAGCCACAGATTTAAACCAATGTTGATGTATATCGCATTCGCTTTCGTATTGATTGGTTTTGGCACGAAGTGCGGTCTATTTCAATGCATACTTGGTTATCAGACGCACACAGTGAGGCACCAAGCCCAGTGAGTGCAATTTTATCAGCGGTGTTATTAAACTGTGCAATGCTTTGTCATGTTGCGTTACTACATTGGTTTCAAAAAGCGGTTGGCGTAGATTTCCACAAACTTTAATGTTGATCTTTGGTTTACTTTCGGTGCTTGTGGCGGCGTTATTTATCATCGTGCAATTTGATATTAAAACGCGTATGTCGCTTACTCAAGTATCGAAAATATGGGCTGATCAGCTACTGCTTTCGGTCTTGGTGGCCCACGTGGGATGTTGCAGGTTTACTTCACACTATCAACCACAGTCTTGCGAAAACCTTATTATTCTGTGCATCGGGTAATATCCTATTGAAATATAAAACCCGTGATATGAATCAAGTGCGTGGATTATGGCGTGTTGCACCAGTGAGTGCGGTGCTTTTTGCTGGTGGTGCGTTGGCATTAGGTGGTATCCCTCCATTTTAACGTATTTGTGAGTGAATTTAGTGTTGTGGTCGCAGGGATTACAGCGGGTAAAACTTGGTTAGTTATTTTATGCTTAATTTTGCTTACTATCGTGCTTGCAGGGAGCTTGCCTTAATGCTATTAAAAACAGTGCTTGGTAAACAACCTGATAATGTGGAAGCAGGCGAAGTCAGTAAAGTCTCTTTGGCAGCTATGGCCATACTATTGTTGTTAATGTTTGTAATGGGTATCCATATTGCAGAGCCAATCTTGCAGTTACTAAAAAGTGCGGTAGGAATTGTGCTTGGATCTGAACATGTGTCCTTTGGCGATATGCTTAGTTTTACCTTGGCAAAGTTTGGCGAAATGATCGACAACTGGGGAAAAATGGAATTAACTAAAAATACATCGGTCGATCCGGTAAAAATGCTCGGCAAAAATTATATTGAAAACCGTTAATGCAAAATTTCCGAATACAATTTTTAGATGAGGAGTGGTCTACACCGAATCAAGTAACTTTAACAGTGAAAAACGAATATGTTACCTGATGTGGTGGAATATCTTTACTATCAACATGAAGGCTGGTTGCCATTGGTTTTGGTAACGATGAACGTTCAATTCATGGTCATGTATGCTGTTTATTACGTGCTTTCTATGGAAGGTGTCGTCAAAACTTTTGTGACGATTAAAGCATTGAGTCGATCCAGTTACACTCAATTTCCTTCTGTGACACCGAAAGTCAAAGCGGCGGTGTGGGGCGAGCAGTAATTATGCTGATATGTACGGTTTAAAAGCCGTCGGTCTTCCTGATCAACGTCGTTTAGTGTTACCAGATGATTGGCCAGATGATCTTTACCCATTACGCTAAAAGATTCGATGGATTACCGTTTGCGTCCAGATCCGCTCACGGCAACGGAAACCTATGAGTTTATTAACGAGGCGAAGCGCGTATTGTGCCTATCGGCCCCTCCATATTACATCAGATGAACCAGGACACTTCCGTTTGTTTGTCGATGGGGAAGATATTATTGATGCGGACTACCGCTTATTCTATGTACACCGTGGTATGGAAAAATTGGCAGAAAACCCGAATGGACTACGATCAAGTCAATTTCTTGGCTGACCGTGTATGTGGTATCTGCGGTTTTTACCCATAGTGTTGCTTTATATGCTAACTCTGTCGAAAATGCGTTAGGTATTCAAATTCCCGAACGTGCACAATGGATTCGTGCAATTTTGTTGGAAGTTGAACGCTTGCAGAGTCATTTATTGAACCTAGGTTTATCTAGCACTTTACTGGTTTTGATACAGGCTTTATGCAATTCTTCCGTGTTCGTGAAAAATCGATGACACTTGCGGAGGTGCTTACTGGTGCGCGTAAAACCTATGGTATCAACTTAATCGGTGGTGTACGTCGTGATATGTTGAAACACCAACGTGAACAATGCATTAAGCTTATTGCAGAAATGCGTGAAGAGCTTAAAACTTTTGGTAGATATTTTACTCCAATACGCCAAATATGGAACAACGTACTGTGGGCGTAGGAGTGCTTGATCGTCAAGTTGCGCGTGATTTCCGCCCAGTCGGACCGATGATTCGAGGTTCCGGCTTCGCACGTGATGTGCGTAAAATTCACCTTCTCTGGCTATGGCGATGTACCATTCAATATGTTCACCGAACAAAGGTGGCGATGTGATTTCTCGTGTGAAAGTACGGGTAAATGAGTATTTGAATCATGAATATCATTGATTATATGGTGGATAACTTGCCTACTGCGTGCGATTATCACTGAAGGTTTCAATTACACCCCTGGACGTTTTGCCTTAGGTATCACAGAAGCACCACGTGGTGAAGATATTCACTGGTCAATGCTTGGCGATAACCAAAAATTATATCGCTGGCGTTGTCGTGCAGCGACTTATGCAAACTACTAACTTTACGTTATATGTTGCGTGGCAATACAGTATCAGATGCGCCGCTTATCATTGGTAGCCTTGACCCTTGCTGATTCTTGTACTGACCGTGTGACTGTGGTGGATGTACGTAAACGCAAAGCACAAACGGTTTCTTACAAAGAAATCGAACGCTACGGCATTGAACGTAAAAATTCACCATTAAAATAGGGGGCGCACAATGTTTAAATTACTTAAAACCGTATTAAATGCGGGGATGTTACCACTAAATATCCGTTTAAACCCTATGAAGTCGATCCTGATTTCCGTGGTAAACCGAGAACTGAACTCTGATCAATGTATTGTTTTGTGCAGCCTGTACAATGGCATGTCCAGCCAATGCGCTTACCGGCGTACCGATCCAGAAACAGGCGAACGTGCTTGGTCATTATTTTTAGGCCGCTGCATTTTCTGTGGCCGTTGTGAAGAAAGTTTGCCCGACAAAAAGCCATTCGTTTAAGCCAAGATTTTTGAATTATCAGTCAGCAATAAACAGGATCTTTATCAAGAAACAACCTTCACTACAACGATTTGTCATCAATGTGGTCAACCTTTTGTTTCTCTTAAAGAACTCCAATTATGCCGTAGATTTATTCAAACAAACGTTGGATAACGATGAACTGGTAAAAACATAAATTAGCGGTGCTCAACACTTGCCCAACCTGTAAACGCCAAAACAGTTTGGAAAACCGCCGATATGGAATCCAATATGCGCGTGAAATTGGCGTTATTTGATCACGTTAGGAGATTGCAAGATGAACACACAAATCCCAATGCCCGTGAATGGTATTTCAACGCCATTTAGTGTGGATGAAAACATTGCGAAAAATGAAACAAACTTTGTTGAAAAATATTCAACGTTCCGCTTATGTTTACCGTGTTGACTGTGGCGGTTGTAATGGTTGTGAAATTGAAATAATACCATTACACCAACCTGATGCTGAACGTTTTGGGATTAGGTTGTTTACATCACCTCGCCATGCGGATATTTTATTATTTACTGGCGCGGTAACTCGTGCAATGCGTACACCGGCAATGCGTGCTTATCGAGCTGCACCCGATCAAAAATCTGTATTTCTTATGGCGCGTGCGGTTGTGGTGGCGGTATTTTCCATGAGCTTGTACTGCGTGTGGGGCGGTAGCGATCAAATCGTGCCAATTGATGTGTATTCCTGGTTGTCCTCAACTCCAGCCGCGACTATTTATGGTTTGCAATGGCACTTGGTTTGCTTGATCAAAAACTCAAGGTAAGCAAGAAATTGCTGGTCCTAATGCTGAGGCTAAAGTGCGTTTCCCAAGTATTCCATTAGATTTACGCGTGGAATTAGGACGTGAAGCGCGTCGTTTGGCGGGTTATCGACAAGGTGGAACATTGCTAATCAATGTACGAGTATGATGTCTGAAAAGATCAGGTTCCGCTTTGGCGTTCGCCTTGGCGAAATTTTTGGAACGTGAAGCGGATCCTCGTTTAAAGTGAAATCGTAAAACCGATTACATGCAATTAGTATGCCGTTTTCGGGATAGTCTAACGATTGCTAAATAAACTAATAGCTCCGTTTTGATTTCTGCCAAATCTCTCCTTACCCCTCTTTGCTAAAGGGGAATAAGACAGTCAATTCAATCTAGTTTTCTGCATTAACAACAGAAAAATTAAAAATGAGAGAGAAGATATTTTTATTGCTGAAAGAAGAATCCCTCTTTAGCAAAGGAGAAGAATACAAACAGTCAATTTCAATCTAGTTTTCTGTATTAACAATAGAAAATTAAAATGAGAGAAGATAACTTTTATCGCTAAAGAAGAATTCTCTCTTTAGCAAATAGAGGAATAAGAGCAGTCAATTTCAATCTGGTTTTCTGCATTAAGAACAGAAAATTAAAATGAGAAGAAGACGCTTTATTGCTAAAGAGAAATCCCCTCTTTAGCAAGAGAGAGTAGAGGGAGATTTGGCAGTGATGATTAGCAGAAGAAATTACGTTATTACTTTACAAGTTTTATAGGACGTACCATGACAACGCAAGTTTTTCTATTTACTCAATGAGCGTTTTTGTTGAAAACGATGAGCAAGTCCCAGAGCAAGCCAAGCAAGTAATGTATTATTCTCTTGCGATTGGTCATCATGTTGGCGTGATTGACTGCTTTTAAAAATTGCTAATTTGTGATTATGCAGATTACCAACGTTTTGTAGATACCTTCCCTGAAGGAGATGCAAAACGTAAATTCTGCGGGTTTAATGAAATTTGGTGAAATAGTGATTGATTCAAGTCATGTGAATTTATTGGCTAAGGCACTTGATGAAAATAGAGCCAATTTTTCGCCTGAACATCAAAAATGGGTCGATATTTTTAATGGACACGCTTGCTTCTATCCAGCGTGAACCTGTGATGTATATAATGGTGAAACGTCGTGATGAATGAAAATGTAATCCTAACTGTTGGTAACACAATGATGGGCGATGACGGCGCAGGCCCTTATCTTTCTCAGCTTTGTAGTGAAAAATCCGTTGCCAAATTGGACCGCACTTGATGGCGGTTCAGCACCAGAAAATCTTGTGCATCAGATTCGAGCCATGAAACCAAAAGCGTTTAATTATCTTTGATGCAACAGAAATGGAATTGCCCGTTGGCAAAATTCGTATTATCGACAAAGAACTTATTGCAGAAATGTTCTTCGTCAGCACGCATAATTTGCCACCTAATTTTTAATTGAGCAATTAGAGGAAGATATTCCTGAGGTTATTTTTATTGGTATCCAGCCAGATCTTGTTTCCTTTGGTTTTCCGATGGGTGAAGCTGTAAAAAGTGCGGTAGAATATGGATTTTTGAGAGATCATGGAGTTTATCAGAAATAATGAGATTGTGGGTGAAAAATAAAGCAAGCCTAAAAGTAGGCTTGCTATCAATCTAAAGGCTGAAATATTTGCTTAGGAGATTGGCAAGTTCTAAATATTTCATTTCTTACCTTAACAATTATTTTAATTTCTTGAACACTAATGGTTTTTCTAAGTTCAGGACCTGATTCAACAAGGTTATGAAACATTGACGCTGCAAGTAAACATTCAGTCCCCTGATATGGCATCAATAAGATTATTAAAATTTAATACATTATCTGAGCTTAGTCTTTTAATAAAGAATTCTATTTCCCCTAATACATCTTTAAAATACCTTTCCTTTCCATTTGAATAATATTTATCATTTGATGTTAATAGTTTAAATGGAATATCTGAACGTTTTTCATCTCTTAAACTTTCATACACCTCTAAATCCAGAAGTCCCAGAGTCTTTTTATTTAATTCTTCGTTTCTTACTTGAGTATTTTTCAACTTGTGACGGCTTATTACAATCATTTAATAATTCGTTTACTTGGTGATTAACAAGCAATCTTGTTGATGTTTTTAATGGTTTTTCATCAAGATCACTGGATACGCGCGTGAGATTTAAGCACTTCATTTCAGATAGCATTGTTTTTGATATAATCAAGATTATCTTGAAGAACAATATTCTTCTTCTAACATTTGTAGTGGACGTAACAAGATTATCTAATGCTTGTTCATATTCAGAATCATTATGTTTAGACGCTTGACTTATAGTCGACAATCCAAATAAAAAGATACACAAAGATTTGTGTAATAATTTCATTTTATGTCCTTTAATTTATTCTGCTTTAAAGATCGATTTCTCTTTCATTAAGCATTTTTCTGTTACATGCATTGCTAGCTCGAATAATTCAGTAGGATATTTGTGCCCTAATCCTTCTGTACTGTGCCTTTCCAAATGTCTCAGTTGCCACATCATCGAATGCCTATTTACTGCTTCAATAAAGTCCCAGGCTTCAATTTCTTCATTGTTTTTCTCTGCTATTTTTACACCTTTTTGGTTCTTTTATAAAACTTTTTCAAAATCTTTATAGGTAATTATTTTTCCTGACGTGTATCTTTACCTAAAAGGGGTATTGGGATTCATTACCGCTTGAGTATTGAATACACAGAACCCAAGTATTACAGGTAGTAGTAATTTATTCATATAAAACCTAATTTAGTTGATTTTTATAGAATAAAAATCTACCTTTTTCGATAGATTTTAAGAGAGAGTTATTCTTGAATTTCAACATAAAAACATTGAATTCTTTTTATTTTGCCAGTGAATATTGTAAAATAATACTTTTCTTCTTCTCCATTAGAGATTAGAATATCAGCAGTACAAAGACGAATTTCTTTATTTTTATTAAATCCTGTTTTCTTCAATATACATCAATGAACTTAAGCGAGCGATCTAATGTTCTTAAGTTAGTCGTAATCATACTATCTAATGTACTTCAGTATCATCACATTTTGGTAGTTCAGAAAAACAACCAGATAGCAATAAACAAGCAGTTGAAGCCAAAAGTGGTTTTCATAAAAATTACCTTTTTGAGGAAGACGATCGTCCAACATAAAATTACTACACTCATGCCAATGGCAGACCACCTTAAATATTTTTGGTTCATAAATGATCTTTATTGAAATCAGTATTGTTAATGTAATAATGATAAGGTGGAATAAGCGATTGCTTAATTTTTAAAGATGAACAAAATATCTGATATTCTTCTTTAAATATTTGCCAAGTGTTTTTGACATTTTACCCCCTAGAAATAGATTTAATTATTTTGTAGCATCGCCATATTTATTAGCTTCGAGGCTTACTATCTAAGCACATAATACTAATAATACGATAAAACCAATTAGCGGAATAATTGAGATAAGCACCCACCAGCCACTGCGATTGGTATCATGTAATCTTCTTACACATACAGCCCAAAGCAGGTAATAAAGTCGCTAAACCATAGATACCAGAAAGAATACGCAAAGCCTGAGTTCGGTTATCATTCCTAGGCTCCATCTAAGATGCTTAGAGATAATGAAGACAACAAAATGGATAAGCGCGAACATCCAATACTCTTTTTCTTCTTGCTCGTCCGCTATCAATGTTGCATAATTTTTAAAACTTGAATATACTGCAATTCATTTTTGTGATTCCATATAGTTGTTAGGAGGGTAAAATCGTGTATATTATGCTGGTTGGCATTATGTTCTTCAAACAACGTAATGTTTTGTAATTCTTCTAAAATGTGGGTTTAAGTATGAAAGTGAATGAAAAAATTAAGTTTTTAAGAGAAAGTAAACGTTTTATCTCAAGAAGAAAATGGCTAATAAATTAGGGATGTCAACATAATGGTTACGCTAAAATCGAGACGTGGGAAACAAGGTTAAATATTCCAAAGTTAGAACAAATTGTTAATATTTTGGATATGGATATTATTGAGTTAATGTCAGTTGGTGAACGCAATGTCGTTTTTATTTCAGGAAAGTGATAGCAATATTAATATCATGGGCTCTTCACACGGGCTGACATTTGAGCTTGCTCAACTAAAAGACTGAACCAGCTCATAAAGAAGAACTACTAAAACATAAAAATGAAATAATAGAAATGCAAAGAAAAGAGATCGCTAGGCTGAATAAACTACTTGGTGAAGTACAGTAGAATATTGTGTTTTTCAATCTACATTTTTGTATAACTAGCATAATTTGCCACTTAACTTTTTAATCGAGCAATTAGAGGAAGATATTCCTGAGGTTATTTTTATTGGTATCAGCCAGATCTTGTTTCCTTTGGTTTTCCGATGAGTGAAGCTGTAAAAAGTGCGGTAGAATTTTTCTATGAATTTTTGAGAGGATGGGGGCGATTTAGGTGAAATTACTCGATTGTAATTGCCTTCATTCATAAAAACGATCGACAACTGGCGATCGTTTTATGCGCAACTAAGAACATTACCCTAATTAATTTGGCATTAGCCAGATAAGTTTGCTGCAGTCATCGCTTGCCCTAGACTTAATCCGCCATCTCCCATTGGATATTGATGTGCGCTTAACACATTAAATTCCACAAGCTCTTGTTTCAATAAACGACGTAATAATTGATTATGCATTACACCGCCTGAAAGTACAATGGTTTTGCAATTATGGCGTTTTACTTTGCTGACGAGCTAATTCAGACAAAAACCTTTTGCCAGAGCATAATGGAAAATAAATGCTTTGTTTTTCTTTGGAATCATCGTAATCCAGCCAATTTTGCCAAAATGTGGCTAAATCCAATTGATTATTGATTGGCATTTTAACGTGAATATTGACCGCACTTTTTCATCTTTGATAAGTCAGATTTTTGTGGCTAGCGCTTCTAAATAACAAGCTGCTTCCCCTCCCAAGAGAGTTTGTCACCCACAATACCTAATCCGTAAGCTACCGCATCAAATAATCGCCCTAGCCGATGAAATGAGCGGAGAATTAAGATTACGTTCAATGGCATTGGAGAGTGGTTCCCAAGGTAATTCAGAACAAGTTTTAGCCGCAATGTCACGCCAATTCGGTACAAATTTTTGAAGATGAGCAAGCCAATTACGCCAAGGTTGAGTGGCTGCAAGATCGCCACCTAAGCGAAAAGCAACGGCAGGGCAACCCACCTAAATGTTGAGATTGTTCGCCATCCACTAATAAACATTCACCGCCCCAAAGTTGCCCGTTAGCCCCCATTCCAATACCATCTGAAGGCAAGACCAATCATTTTTCATGACAATGATGTTCTGCCAATACGGCAATATGTGAGTGATGATGTAAAAACTTCCACATAAGGTACCGATAATTTTTGCGAGGTTTTTCCCCGTTTTTGATGAAAAATAACCTGAGTGAGCATCCACCGCGATTAAATCTGGTTTGAATTGATAAATTTGGCAAAATAAGTCGATATTATTTTCTAATTGTTGTTGAACAAGCTCATTGGCGGTATCACCAATATGTTGGCTAACAACGGCTTTATTTTGTTTTAGTAGGCAAAAATGTATTTTTAAGATCGGAACCCAGCGCTAAGATATTTTTGTATTTTCCGTTTTTCAATAGCATTTTCATCAGGAACGTAGCCGCGTGCTCGGCGTAGCGTTTCCACACCATCAAAAGAGGCTCTCACTAAGCTATCATCAGCGCGTTGCAAAAATATCGCGATTATGGCAAAGATAGAAATCTGCCAAATAACTCAATTTTTCACCGCACTTTCGTTGTCTAAAACAGGTGGCTCACCACTAGGATTGGCAGATGTCATGACGAGCGGTTGATTGATTTCACGTAAGAGTAAATGCTGCAATGGATTACTCAGTAACATCACCCCAATTTCATTTAGATTTGGTGCGATATTTTCTGCGAGATTGGACACCTTATTTTTGTAACAAAACGATTGAGTGCAGCTGTGCTAGTGGTAGTTTGATTTCGGTTTCTGTTAAATTTTTGTAAAAATCTAAAACTTGGCACCATTACGGCAAGAGGTTTGCTTGGACGATGTTTACGATCTCGCAGTAATTGAACCGCATCGAAAATTCTGTGCATCTACAAGCCAAATGAAAACCACCGATCCCTGATTGCCAAAATTTTCCCTTCTTTGAGTAAAAGTGCGGTTTGTTTTAAGGATGTTTGATGATGTTGAAAGTTGATGTTCGGTATCTTGTAAGCAAATATGCGGGCCGCAAACTGAACAGGCATTAGGTTGGGCATGAAATCGGCGATCCGCTGGATTTTTATATTCATGTTCACAATCTGGACAGAAAGGAAAATCTGACATCGATGTATTTTTACGATCATAAGAATTTTTGATGATCGTAAAACGAGGGCCCACAATGGGTACGCAGTGAGTGAAAGGGTAGTGACAACGACGATTTTCAGGATTGAATAAATCTTCTACGCAAGCAGGGCAAGTGGCGCATCAGGCACAATTTGTGTGTCCATTGCATTGTTTTCGCTTTCTCGAATGACAAATTCAGCAAAGTGCGGTAGATTTTCCCAGAGCTTTCACATTGCTGAATATCTGTGATTAGTGCTAATGGTGGTAGTTTTTCCTGTAAATCTTTTAAAAATGCGTGAGTGCTTCTTTTTCTGGATTTATAAATCGAATTAACACTCCTTGCCCATCATTATTTTACATCGCCCTTTAGGCCATATTCATTGCTAATAACCACAAAAGGGCGAAATCCCACACCTTGCACTTTGCCTTTAATGCGTAATTCGATTCCGTTCATAACTTATTCTCTACATCAAATTGAGTGATTTTTATGGTAACCGAAAATATATGTGCAAGCTGTGATTTTTCATCAAAGAAGATTCGTTTTTATAAGCAAATTATTGTGCGTAATGGGCTTTCCAATAACCAATCCACTCTTTTTAATAAAACCATATTGCTATTCAATGTACCTAAGTCAGGAATAAAAAGATTTTTGTAGATAAATTTCCTTTTGCTGACATAGCTTGCTGCTGCAGCAGGAAGTACATCAAATCCTTGTTTTTCAAAAAGGTATTTGGCTCGTTTCATATGCCATTGATTTGTTACTAAAAATAATTTTTGGATATGATCTTTAATTAAAAATATTTTTAGTGAAACTGGCATTTTTCTTCCGTATTACGGGCTTTTATTTTTCGATCCATTGCGTTGGCACATTAAAGAATTGGTTAAGTTCTTTTTGCCATTAAGTCTCCTTCAGAAATACCTATCAAAGAATAGCCCGTGGTTAAAACAGGCAAGCCCGTTTCTTTTTGTAAAAATGCCGCATAACGTAAACGTTCTAGTTGCGGTGCGCCAGAAGCCGTTTCTGCATATAGTTCTTTTGTTGGGTAAGATCCACCGCCTAATATGACGATGGCTTGAGCTTTGTTTATAGTCATTTATCGTAAGGGCTGGCGTATCATCATTATCTGTTAGCAATAAACCAGTAAAGGCGCACTCATGACATAAAGCCAAGTGAAACTGATAAATGCAATAAATTTGGCTAATTTTTGAAATGAATACGATAAAGAATTGCTGCAATAATCAGTAATACAAAGGTATTGAGAGGTGGCGCGATAAGTGCGGTAAGAAGTTTTTCCTAGTTCTAACATAGATAAGATCCTTGATATAGAGCGGTTTCATTATAATGATTAGTCATAGCTTGTCTATGTTGATTTTGTTAAAATAAGCCCCCTTATTTTTTGATAAACAAACGCTCGAATTCATCAAAAAGTGCGGTTATATTTATGAAAGTTTTTTTAAAGACAGTGTCATTTACCTTGTTGGGGAATTATCGTCAAAGTTAGTTCCTTTTTACTTTTGCCTTATTTATCACGTAAATTGGGCGTAGAAGGGTATAGCTCACTTTCTTATTATCAAACTTTTTAAGTTTATTTTTTTAATTGTGGTTTCTTTAACTCAAGAGGGCGCAATTTCCCGTTATTTTTATTTTTACGGAAAACGTTCATTAAATTTAGTGGTGAATACTGGTTATGCTTATACCACGATAATTGGCAGTATTATTTTAATGGGGTGTTGGATTGCTCAGTCTGAAATATTATTTTATGCTGCACTTTCCTCAATTTTTTCAATCTTTTCTTAAATGTTCAGCTAAGTGTAAGACAATGCCAGAAAAAAAGGCTTGGTCTTATGCTTTTATTCAATTTTCACTCACTGTTACTGGTGCGGTATTTACCGTCGCATTGCTCGAGTATTATCAAAAAGTGATCTTGTTGAAAAAGAATTTTGGCCATTTTATTGAGTAATTTAGTTGTCTGGTTTTTCTTATTTTTCTTTTTACAGAAAGAGTGCGACATCTAAAAATATCAATTTAAAAACATTATCAATCTGCATTATTTTTATATTTTTAGGATTTTGGATTGCCGCTTATTTTGCATCATGCCAGCTTTTTCTTAAAAAGGGCAGTTAGACCGTATTTTTATTTATCATAAATTCAGTGAAACAAATTTAGGGCTTTATGCCATGGGCGCTCAACTTGCTTTTGGTCGTTTCTATTGTGATTCAAGCACTTAATAAAGCGATCATTCCCTATTTTTATGAAGCCTTAAAACAAAAATTAGTGATTCAACAGCTACATAAATGGGCGTTATTTTCCTTTTTACTGATACCTATTCCTGCTTTAGTTATGTGGATTATTCCTGAAGATGTACTAGTTTGGATTTTAGGTAGCCAATTTGGGAACGAAATATTATTTTATTTTATTTTTAATTTTCTGACCACATTAAGTATTCCTTATTTGATTTTTAGTTAATTATCTTTTCTATTATGGAAAAATAAACTTATTTCCCAATGTTCGGTTTTATCTACAATCATTTATGTAGCGAGCCTTGTGGCTTTTAACTTTTACAGAAATTAAATATATCCCTTATGCTGGAATTATTGGTTCGCTTTCCATTATTCCTATTCTTTATTTTATGACATCTAAAGTGAGTAAAACCCTATGAATCTCATTCTTTGTTGCACACCATTGCAAGTATTAATTGCGAGAAAAATCATTGAATTACATCCTAACGAGCAATTCTTTGGCGTCATGTTTGGTGGTGTATGGGATAAAAAAAGAACCTTGTACGCGAGTAAATTAGCGGAAGTTTGTAGTGATTCGGTGAACATTGATACGGGAAAAGATCTCAAAAAGGTTTCGATTCTCTCAAGTTAATGCGCCAGCTTAAGAATAAAAATTACGCATAAAAAGGTTTTGATAAGGTTTTTCTCGCCAATCTTAATTCATTATGGCTACAAACTTATCTTAGCCATGTTTCATTTAAAGAGCTTTATACCTTTGATGATGGTTCAGATAATATTTTTCCCATATCCTAATTTATTGAGAGAGCCTGATACATTTAAATATAAAACTGATTAAAGCTTTTATTGGCGATAGATATAGTGTGGATAAATTATTTAAAAAATAAAAACATTATACGGTTTATCCTAATTATAAAAATATTGTTCCCAATGTTGAACCTATTTCCTTATGGGATAATAAAGTAGATGGTGAGATAGATGGCGAAGTCTCGTTTTTATCGGGCAACCATTGTTAAATACAAAAGAGGAAAATGTCTTATTAATAAAAAAATTAAAAGATCAGATTCCTTTTTGACTATTATTTCCCTCATCCAGCAGAAGATTATCGAGTGGATGGGGTAAATTATGTTGAATCAGAACTCATTTTTTTGAAGATTACGTATTTAAACATTTAGCGAATAAAAAGGTGATTATTTACACGTTTTTCAGTTCTGTTGCATTTAATTTATTAAGTCATCCTAATGTAGAAATTCGTTTTATTAGAACGAGTATTCCAAGATGGCAATTCTGTTATGATTCATTTCCAGATCTTGGATTAACGATTTATAAGGAAATTTAAGATGAAAAATTGGTTTCTTTATTATGAATATCGAAAGTGCGGGTGGAACGGAGCGCGTTTCATTAATGTTGCTAATGCTCTTGCTAAACAGGGATATGATGTTTCTTTTATTAGCATTGGCGGTAATAAGCCTTTTTCCAAGTCGATGAAAAATTAATATTTACGCAATGAATAAATTGCCTTATTCATTGAAAAAGATTATTTTTCTATTACAAAAAATTAAGAGAATTGGTTAAAGAATTAAAAGCTGGATACCTTAATTGTGGTTGATGGTGCAATTATGCTTTTTCTGCTTTGGCGTTGGTCAATTTACATATAAAGCATATTTTATGGGAACATTATTCTTTTAATTTTTACTGAAATCGTCTAGTCTCGTACACTCGGTAAATATTTAGCTTCAACAATATGTGATAAAGTCGTTACATTAACCGAGTCAGAAAAACGCTGTGGCAAGAAAAATTTAAAACGAACAATATAATCAGTATTGCTAACTCCAAATACGCTTTTGCCAAAAATAAATTAGCAAAATTGGAAAATAAAAACTATTTTTATCTGTAGGGCATTTATTTTCTTATAAAGGTTTTTGATTATTTATTAAAAGCCTGGCAAGTTTTAGCAAAAATCACCCAGATTGGAATTTAAAAATAGTGGGATCAGGTGAGGAAGAAGAGAATTTAAAAATCTTGCTAAAGCATTGGATATTGAAGATTCAGTTAATTTTATTCCTCATACCAATGATGTCGCTTTTTATTATGAAAGCAGTTCAATTTATTGTTTACCTTCACAAACAGAAGGGTTGCCTTTAGTCGTTATTGAGGCTATGGCATTTGGCTTACCTATTGTTGCCTTTTAATTGTTCTCCGGGTGTAAAGCAATTAGTCGAACATAAAGAAAATGGTTTCCTATGTGAACAAAATAATATTGAAGAAATGGTTAACAGTTTGGATTTATTAATGAATCATCCTGAACTTTATCAGCAAATGTCAGAAAAAAATCTCGTGTAATGAGTGAAGATTATGGCATTGAGAAAAATTATTGAAGAATGGAAAGCGATTTTATAAGGAATAATTTTTATGTTATATTTGATCTCTTTTAGATAAAGATATTCAACGTCGGGAATTATTCTTTTTCTCAAAAATACTGAGGATTTCCAAATTTTTCTGCTATTAATACCATGCAAAAAGATTGGGAAATGAATTAGCGGCTATTTTTAATATTGAACAATTTAAAGCACATTATGGCCGTAATGTCACTAAGGGTGAAATCGGCTGTACCTTAAGCCATCTTTCTGTGTACCAAAAATTGTCGAAGATAACGACATCGCTGAAGATAGCTATGCGTTAGTCTGCGAAGACGATGCTTTTATTCCACTCAGATTTTCAGCAAAAATTTAACCGCACTTTTAGCAGAAAAACTTGAGTCTGAAATTGTATTGGTTGGGCAGTCAAAAATTAATGATTTCTAATGATGCCGATTTAGAAATTAATTATCCGATAACCTTTTTCTTTTTATGCAAAAACAGGCAATGTAAATTACGCTTTTTCCTTATAAAAAGTTATTTCGCAGGAACGGTGGGTTATCTTATAAAAAATCAGCTGCAAGAAGATTTATCCAGCAAATTTCTCAAAAACAAACCATTTTGGTTAGCGGATGATTTTTACTCTTTTGAACAGGATTTTTAATGTAAGAAATAAAGTGGTTCGCCCTCTCATGGTCATTGAAAATCCTGTATTGATAAGCAATTTAGAAAGTGTTCGTGGATCTTTATCCAATAATTTATTTAAAAATTAATGAAATATCCATTGAAAAATTTTTGCGATTAAGAAAAATTTGGCTAATTAAAGGAAGGAATTATGTTAAGCATTATTGTGCCTTCTTATAATCGAAAAGCAGAAGTGTCTGCTTTATTAGAAAGTTTAACTCAACAAACATCGACTCATTTTGAAGTGATTATTGTGGATGATTGCTCAAAAGAAAAAGTCGTCGTTGAGCAACGCTATTCTTTTCCAGTTACAGTGATTCGTAATGAAATGAATCAAGGTGCAGCAGAAAGTCGTAATATTGGTGCGCGTGCATCAAAGGGAGATTGGTTGCTGTTTCTCGATGATGATGATCGTTTTATGCCGGAAAAATGTGAAAAAGTGTTACAAGTTATTGAGCAAAATCCGGACATTAATTTTATTTATCATCCAGCTATGTGAAATGGTCAATGAAGGGTTTACTTACGTTACTCAACCGATTGAGCCCCAAGAAATCTCGAGAGAACGTATTTTTGTTAGCCAATAAGATTGGTGGCATGCCAATGATTGCGATTAAAAAAGAGACGTTTTTAAAAATAGGTGGATTATCCACCGCACTTCGCTCTTTGGAAGACTATGATTTCTTGTTAAAAACTGTTACAAGAGCCGAGTTTTTAAACCTTATAAAAATTAATGAGCCACTGACTTATTGTACTTTCCATGCCAAACGTTTAAGCGTGTCTACGGATACTACTAACACGCAAAAAGCCATTGATTATATTCGCGAGCATTATGTAAAAACGGTGAGAGCAACTCGTAATTTTGATATTAATGCGAGCTATATTTTCAGCTTATCCCCATATCATGAATTTATCGCGTAAAGCGGCAAAATATTATTTTGATATTTTTAAGAAAATAAAAAGCATTAAGCAATTTATTATTACGTTGGTTATTTTAATTTTCGCCAAAAATTAGCCATTAATTTAAAACGGTTTATGTAGGAAAAATAAAATGAAATTTTTCAGTCCTAATGTCCTTATATATTAAGGAAAAATCCTCAATTCTTGCAGGAGTGTTTTGAAAGTCTTGTGCACAAACTCGTCAAGCAGATGAAATTGTTTTGGTATTTGATGGCGCAGTAACGGCAGAATTAGAATCTGTTGTGACAGAGTTTGAAATAAAACTGCCATTAAAATTAGTTAAATTGCCGCAAAATAGAGGTTAAGCAAAAGCCTTAAACGAGGGTTTATTGCATTGATGCTCATGACTGAGTTTTCCGTATGGATACCGATGATATTTGCGTGCCTGATCGTTTTTGAAAAGCAAGTGACGTTTATTGAACAGCATCCTGAAACCATCATTTTGGCGGACAAATTGCCGAATTTGGTGAAAATGTAAATGATATTGTGGCATATCGTAATGTGCCAACAGTCAGTCAAGAAATTATCAAAATTCACGCAAAAACGTTGTCCGTTTAATCACACTGACTGTGGCATATCAAAAAGTGCGGTCATTAATTGTGGTGGATATGAAGATCTTCAAGAAGATTATTATTTGTGGATCAAACTTGTCGCACAAAGGTTTTATATGTGGCGAATTTGCCAGATATTTTAGTTTATGCTCGAGTAGGAAATGGCATGGTGAGTCGCCGTCGTGGGGTCAATCAAGCCAAAGCAGAATGGCGTTTGTTCAAATAAAAATATCGTTTGGGAATTCAAGGATTGTTATCTGGATTATTTACTTTTGCATTGCGTTTTGGTTCTCGTTTGTGCCAACCTCGTTATTGACCTTTATCAAACTTTTTTACGTAAATAGGAAATCGATGGGAGTGAATATGTTATTTAAAAATTCCTCATTATCCACCGTACTAGTTGGTTGTTCTAGTTCGTCTGATATTAAGCCAGTGGTGAATAGTACTAGTTATACTAAGCAAAAGAACATGCCAGAAAAATTTTTAATGATTATGTTCAATTTTTAAAAAGGTAAAGCAACCCGCTGAAGGCGTATCATTATCGGTATTGAAATGCTCAAAATAATATTCTCTATATGCAAAAAGGCCGTAGATTTGGATCGTGAACAAGCCGGTAAAATTCGTAAAAGAGATCTAATTCACCTCCAGTGGCTAATCCGTAAATGGCACGAGTAATTATCTCAATAGAGTGCTAACTCAAAATAAAGTGAATGTCGCGGCTGAGCGTTATTGGGAAGTGCAAGCACCATTGCAAAAACAAGCCAAAAATATGGTGTTCAGCAGGAGTATTTGCTTGCGTTATGAATGGAAAGTAGTTTTCGGGCATTATCAAGGGCAAATATGATGTACTTTCTGCAGTGGCAACGTTGGCTTTTGAAGGTCGTAGAGAGAAAATTGTTTACGAAAGAATTTATCTCCAGCCATGAAAATGCTTGAAAAAGATCATATTCAACGTGAACGTATGTTAGGTTCGTGGGCAGGCGCATGGGACAAACTCAGTTTATGCCAAGCACTTCTTACGTTATGCGGCTGATGGAAATAATGATGGCGTAAAAAGATATTTGGAAAAACCAGTTTGATGCTTTTCGCTTCTATCGCAAAATTATTTGCATACAGTAGGCTGGGATAATAGTTTGCCTTGGGGCGTAGAGGTGATGCTTACGCAACCTATTGATTTGAGTTATTCGGTACAGAAAGCAATAAAGCTCGCTCTTTAAAAAGATTGGCAAACGATGGGGCTAATTTTAAAAAGCGCCAATCCACAGGAGCAAGCAAAATTAAAGTACACTTGAAAAATGCTCAGCTTTGGTTAGTTCGCCCTGATCGTGAAGCGGGTAGAGCGTTTTTAGTTTCAAATAATTTCCGTACTATTTTTGGATTGGAATAAATCTAATTATT
>BNJS01001468.1_pt1 | contig 68052 bp, 86 predicted proteins | sample 8540461 | NCBI WGS metagenome assembly BNJS01 (sample SAMD00202454, study PRJDB9452) | human saliva metagenome | isolation source: human saliva | place: Japan
TCCTGGCCTGATGAAAAAAATTATGGGGCTGAATCCTTCAGCCCCCACACTGCGTCTTCCCCACAAGACGGCCGTCCGCCGTCGGACGCCGCTCGTACGGGACACCGCCGACGTGTCGGTAAATTCCCGCTCGTCAGCGCCGATAATCATCCGCGCATGGGCCCTTGCCGCCCTCCATCGACCGACGATCTCACGAGGAGCGTGCACCTCGCCCGTCGTGTCGGGCACGGTATCGCACGCCATTCCACTGCATCCCCTCCGTCACCTCATTGTGCAGGAATCGGAGAAAAGCATCGCTAAAAGGACGGCGAGTGCGTGGAAGTGTACCGCTAGCGCAAAAGAATCACCGCCTGCCGGGCTCTTTGAGTGCTATCGCCAAAATGTCACCTCAGGAAATAGAATCGCTGATCAAAATGGGGGTCCGTCAGATTTGGCGTAGATTTTCACGTCGTGGGGCAGCAGGCCGGACTGCACGCGCGAGGCTATGTGGAGGTTGCTAACAGCTGAGCAGACGCAAAGGATGCGCTAAGATGGCGGTGCTGTTATCAGTAGCTTCCTAATGGTGCCGTCATATTATCTCATAACCCTATTGCCAACGCCACACAGGAGGATATTTTCGCTGAGCCATGTCGCATTGCATCCACAGCAGGACTGCACACAATGAAAAAGAAATGCGCTGCTGAGGCCAAACCGTCTTCGTGCCGGCAGCTTCCTCTCATACATTTCTAGTTTGAGCACGCTCACCTCGCACGCTTCGGTCGGTCACGCGATCTCCGCGACCCCTCGCGCTCGCCTGTGCACGATGTCCTCAAGAGCATTCGTCTGTGCTCACCGACACACTGCCTCTTCGGTCGTCGCGGCATTCTCTCCTCGGCGAGTGCGGAAGGTTCTACCACATCCGCGAGATGGACGCGTGCTTCTCTCCCATCGTCTTTGCGATGCGTTCCAGCTTCTTGACCACGGTCCTTGCGTCTCCTCGACCGCCTCAAGATACGGTTCGAAGCCTCCCTTCGTGCTCCGGTCCCTGATGCGACTCGAGGGCGAGCTTCGTCGATACGTGCATCGTATCCACCGCCCTGCTGGCTCTTTTGCCTTCAGCTACGTGAATGATGCCCGCGGATGTCGTCCCGTAAAGATCCGAGCTCTGCTCCGCGAGCTTGCGGATCTCCTCCGCCACAACGGCGAACCCGTCCAGCCTCGCCGGCACGCGCCGCCTCGATGGCAGCGTTGAGCGCGAGGAGGTTCGTCTGGTCGGCGATGCTCTGAATCATCGTGCTGGACTCGTCAGATCTTGTCCGCGCCCTGATTCGTCTCCTCGACGACCTTGGCGACCTCCTCCGGTCGCCTTTGGGCTGTCTCCTCGGCGCGACCGAGTCAGATCGTCAGGATCTCCGAGGCCCTCCGCCCTTGCGTGGTCGCTGATCTTCTGCGTCGTCTCGTTGAGACTCCGACGATGCCGCTCTCGTCTCCTGCTCGATGCGCAGCATCATTCAGATGATCGGCTGCCTTCTGCGTATCTTCCGCGCGCTGTCATCTCCCCTCGGCGATGTTCTGGATCGCTTCGAGACCTCCTGCAGGTGTGTGCCGTGGTCTGTGCGGTCGCCGTCAGCTCCTCGCTCATCGCCGCCACAGACTGCGAGAGTTGATCTTGGCCCATTGTCGCACGCAACGTCTTGTTCAAGTTCTGCGAGATCCGCCGATATACGCCAACCTCATCCCCTCTCTGCTCGATGATGCTCACGCGCTACATTTGCCGGGATTGTCCACGCGAGATCGAGTGGGAAAGTTCTGTACCACGCCTGCAGGTCGCCCATCGGCGTGGAAATCCGGCGGTTGACAGACGATCGGTCCCACGGTCAGCAGGACGACGCCAACGACAGCAATAGCAACGAGAATATCATCCATATGGTACGCATCAGCGTGTGAACTCGTCATAAGCTCGTCGCTGCGCACGTTCCCCACTGCTGCTGAAACACCGTCAAACGGACCGGCGCATAGACATAAAAGTGTATCCTCTACCGGAGGGAGAAATCTTTTCCTGCGCGAATGGATTCTCCGCCGTCGCTCGCGACATCGCTCGCCTTCATCCCCATCGCTCCAGGATATTCTTCCTGCACCAGATCTTGGACGGTCCATGGGCGACGATCGACCGGACTGGGGAAACAGGCGCAGGACTGATCTGCCGAGCTGATCCCCTGCAGATCTGACTGGAACCCGCCCTTGCTGATGTCAGAGCGGTGTGCCGAGGAACTGACCGTTCACCAGTGGGCCGCGAATCACTCGCCGCCATCATTTCCTGCCATCGGACGATGTGAAAGGTGTATGGATCGGTCAGCATCGTCTTATGCGACTTCTCACATTCATGTACCAGCCCGCCGTCTCGCAGCCGTTGAGCGGGATTACCTTGTCCGCCATGGCGTACGGGATGAGGCGTCCGGACGCATCGAGTACTCTGTATTCGCCATCTCCGCATCCTGCCGTCAAAGGCGTTCGGAGCAAAGCACGCCCTAGCGCCGAGCAGTTCGGGACTTGCCTCCATCGTATCGCGCAGCACCCTGCGACCGCCTCGCGGCTGCGCTCGTCTCCGGTGTCCCCTGCAGAATCTGCTGAATCCGTGCTTCTGCAAGTGCCGACGCCTGGTACGCCTTTTTCACCGCGCGTTTGAACAGACGCGGCAATCTTCTCAGTTCGATTAAAGCGCTCCGTCTTCTCCTCATTCTCGAGCGTATCATGGGTCATCTCCCGATGCCAAGGACAATCGCCATCACAATGACAATACTGGTTACCACAATGCGGTTGATCTGAAAGCCGATCCCCGCCCTGTGCGCCGCGCGGCACTCCATCCCCGTTGACATAGCTTCCCCTCTTTCCTCCAAAAATGTTTCCGTCATTTTTCCACATATAGTTTATGTAAGTATAGCACAAGGATATCACATGCATAGCATTTTCATAAATATTTTTAATCCATTGATTCTTTTTCATCATGCCCAGTGGGATAAATTCTTCACAATGCCGCATGAAAAACGGTCACAGAAGTCATTTCCTCCTGTGACCGTCTGCTAATTACCGTTTAGGTTTGAACCGCTCCACCTCACGCTGGAGGTCGGTCGCGATTCCATGAGCCCCTCACTCGCCTGTGCGATATCCTCAAGAGCATTCGACTGGTCTCCACCGACGCCTGCCCTCTTCGGTCGTCGCAGCATTCTCCTCATCGCGAGTGCGGAGGTTTCACCACATCCGAGATGGATGCGTGCTTCTCGCCCATCGTCTTTGCCGATGCGTTCAGCTTCTGACGACTTCGCCGTCCTCGACCGCCTCAGAGATGCGGTCGAAGCGCTCCTTCGTGCTCTCGGGTCCCTGATGCGACTCCGGGCGAGCTTCGTCGACACGTGCATCGTGTCCACCGCCTGCTGACTCTTCGTCTTTCAGCTCGTGGATGATGCCGCGGATGTCGTCCGTAAAAGCTCGAGCTCTGCTCGGCGAGCTTGCGGATCTCCTCCGCCGCAACGGCGAACACGTCCGGCCTCGCCGGCGCGCCGCCTCGATCGCGGCGTTGAAGCGCGAGGAGGTTCGTCTGGTCGGCGATGCTCTGGATCATCGTGCTGGACTCGTCGATCTTGTCCGCGCCCTGATTCGTCTCCTCGACGACCTTTGCGACCTCCTCGGTCGCACTTGAGACATCTCCTCGGCGCGACCGAGCAGATCACTAGGATCTCCGAGCCCTCCGCCTTGCGGTGCCCGCTGATCTTCTGCGTCGTCTCGTTGAGGACACTGACGATGCGCTCCGTCTCTGCTCGATACGCAGCGCTTCACTGCAGGATGATCGGCCGCCCTGCGTATCCTCCGCCTGGCTCGTCGCCCCCTCGGCGATGTTCTGATCGCCTTCGGGACCTCCCTCGAGCTGTGCGCCGTCGTCTGCGTGGTCGCCGTCGGTTCCTCACTCGTCGCCGCCACGGATTCCGAGGGCGATGAGTCTGCGCCATCGTTTGCGCAGATTGTTCCATGAGCTCGGCGAGATCCCGCCGTCATTACGCCGATCTCATCCTCTCTGCCGGGACAGCCGCGGTACGCACGGTGGCGGGGATTGTCCGCGCGCAGATCGAGCAGGCGAGTTCTCCACCACGCCCCTGCAGATCGCTCATCGGTGTCGGAAATCCGCTTCGTGACGAAGGAGATCAGCACCGCCAAAGCAGGAGAATACCGATGATGCCAACGGCGATAAGGATATAGATCATGTGGTGCCACGGCGGTGAACACATCATAGTTCGTCGTGAGCCGATGCCCCACTGCGCCGTAACGCCGTCAAAGGAGATCGGGCATACACATGCAGTGTTTCGTTGCCGGTGCTGGAGGTTTTGCGAATCGTGAAGGGATGCTCTGCCGTGCTCTTAAAGCACATCCTCGCATATGTCCCGACAGCTCATAGAGATTCTTCATCACCGCTGTCATCCCAGCCTTGAGCGACAATGCCGCCCTTCTGCCCGAGGAGACATAGTACTGATCGTCTGAACTGAGTTTTCAGATCGCTCTGAATCCCCCATGTCGATGTCGACGAGAATCGTGCCGAGGAACTCTTCGTTCTGGACGATCGGGTGAGGACAGCGCTGCCGCCATATAGTGCTCTGCATCGGCCGTCGTAAAGGCGTAGGGATCGGTGAGCTGAGGCTTCATCGTCTTCTCCGCCGCCATGTACCACTCTGCCGTCTCTTAGCCAAGAGCTGGCTCGATGCGGTCCCAGCCCAGACAAAGGGAAGCAGACGTCCGCTCGCATCCGGCGGTACTCCGTATTCACCATCTCGGCATCCTTGCCGTCAAACGCATCCGGCGCAGCAGACACCCGACGCCGGGGATGCCGGGTGTCGCCGCCACGGACTCTTTCAGAGCACCATGACGACTGCATCGCGGCTGCGGTGCCTCGGTGTGCCTGCAGAATGTCCTGAATGCGAACCTCGGTAATCGCAGCTGCCTGATACGCCTTGGTCATGCGCGCAGCTCCACCGGCCGAGATGCTTCTGAGTTCGCAAAGCGCTCCGCCTTCGACGCTCTTTGGCAGAGCGTTCCCGAAGGTCATGTAGCCGGTAATCCCCAGATGATCGCCATGGCGACCAGCGCGGCGCAGCTACGGTACGAGTTGATCTGGAAGCCGATGCCCCGCCACTGGCGACGCTCCGTAACTCCGTTCCGCTGGCATAAATACCCCCTCTTTCCGGGGATCACTGATAATCAGCACCATCATCTTGACGCATCTGCCCGTATGGCGGAAAATCCTCCGAAAGCACCACTCTGCGTCCGGTTTTCCACCTTGTTCGGACGAAAAATCTGCGCCTAAATCTGACGGACTTCATTTTATCAGTGATTTCTGAAACCTCAAAACAAATGCGCACCACTCCGGTGCGCATTTTGCCTCAGAAACGCTCCATCGTCAAAAGCAAAATCCCCGCAGTAGAAGCATCCATGTTGCTTCTTTTTGTCTCTAAAGTATACCACAGAGAATTTCATTCGGAAAGAGTTTTTACTATGTAATTTATCTGATAATTCTTCATACAATTCCTAGCGATATTTCTCTATTCGTTTTCGCTAGTGCCGAGGACTCAGTCGCTACGAGCGTCTGCTCCAACTCCTCAGCGTCTGCAGCTTTACTCTACGTCCGAGAAGGCACCGTTCCCGGAAATCACGACAAAGACCGCCACGAACATCATAAAGATGCCGCTCATGGGGGAAAGGCACTTTCGCAAGCATCACGCCGACGAGCATCGGTGCGATCAGTACCGCCGATGCGGCTGAAACCTGCCGCCCAGCCAGCGCCAAGCGCGCATCGCCGTCGGATTACTGCTCAGGCGTATAGGTATGAGATAACGCCCCATGCGCCGAGATTAAAGCTCATCGTCGCGCCCCAGCCGAGGAGGCAGAGACATCGCCTGCATTGCCGAAGAAATAGCTGCACACGCCGCTGGTGAGGAGAAAAGAGCCCGAGCGTATAACGGCAGCCGAGTCAGCATCCACGAGGATATGCCGCTGCATGGTCAGCCTGGCAGCTGCGAGTGCTCGCCAGTGAGGGACGTACTCGAACGTCTTGACAATGGCAAACCCTGCGCAAAGACCATCGACGGCAGCCACATAAAGATATGCGTAGTGGCTGAACACAATACCGAACCATGCGAGCCAGAGCATCGGTGTGCGGCGCGCATCCCCTTCGCCAGAGCGCGGAAAATCCCGGTGTCTCCACCTGCTCTGCCTGCACACGGTGCGGAGCAAGCTGATCGAGGAAGGACGCTCCGGCAGACGAAGTTGGCGCTCGATATCGCGCACAATCGCCTTTTGCCTCATCCACACGCCCTTGGCGAGGAGATAACGGATCGACTCAGGCATGTGCAGGCGCAGGAGGAATACATAGAGCGCGAGCGGTGCGCCAATAAGAACGCCCGCCCTATCATGCCAAAGACAGGGAGATGAGGTAGATGCAGGCGTGACCGCCACAGACCAGCCAGCGCCCAGAAGCTCTCAAGGAGCACTGATGAAGCGATCCGCGCAGCCGTGCCGGCGCATACTCGCTCATCGGCGTCGCTGCAACGGGCGGCTCGCCGCCCAGGCCGAAACCGACAGGAAACGGAACACGAGCAGCGACTCATAGTTCCAGGCGACGGCATGCGACCCCGTCGAGATACTATGAGGAGAACCGTGATCGTAAACACCTGCTTGCGGCCGATGCGGTCGACAATCGTTCCCGCAAGCACCGCCCCAAAGCGCCATGCCGATCAGCCCAATCGAGCCGATCCATCCCACCTGCGCCGGCGTGAGACTCCACTCGCGAGCCAGTACCGGCAGGGACAAGGCGATCAGCCCCGTATCCATCGCATCAAACAGCCAGCCAAGCCCGGTGACAACGAGCAGCTTTGTACTGGGAATCTGCCGAGCGGCAGATTTTCCAGACGATCCAGAATCATTGAACGTACCTCCCGAAGAAAGTCATGGTTCTTTCATTGGATTGGAAAAAGATGAGATGGCATATATTATAGTCAAAAGAATACTGACGATACAAGAGTATTTTACGATTCTTCTTCAGAGTCTTCTTTTTCCGCTCATAAAAACACCATAACCCGTTACGCCGAACCCAATGCCGACAAAAAGATAGGCGACCGTACTGTAAACGACATCCTTCTTGTTATTGGCAGAGATCGCTGCTGCTTCCTGTGCATTCGAGGCTTCCGTGCGAGTTCCAGATTCTCAGCCATTGGATCGGGCGAGAGATGCAGCAGGAGCAAAGCCAATGCCAAAGCGACATTAAGCCGAACAGAATTGCTGTGAGTTTCTTCTTCATCATATCCTCCATATACTAGCAAAAGGGACTCGTGAATCATCACGAATCCCTCTCTCTTGCGGCAACTACCTACTCTCCCACGTCGTCTCCAACGAAGTACCCTCGGCCTGTGGACGCTTAACTACTGTGTTCGGAATGGGAACAGGTGGAACCGTCCAGGCATCATCACCGCATCTTGTTGAATGAGTCTTGCTCACTCAAAACTTCACAGAAGAAACGTCAGCAAATTGTTCTTGTTAGGCTAGTCTACCTTAGAATGTGAGTCAAGCCCTCGACCGATTAGTGCTGGTCAGCTGCACACATTGCTGTGCTTCCACATCCAGCCCTATCAACCTTGTCTTCTTAAGGGGTCTTACTTCCTTATAGGAATGAGATACTTCATCTCAGGGACGGGCTTCACGCTTAGATGCTTTCAGCGTTTATCCCTTCCGGACGCAGCTACCCGGCCGTGCCCCTGGCAGGACAACCGGTACACCGTTGGTCCGTCCACTCCGGTCCTCTCGTACTAGGAGCAGCCTCCTCGCGTATCTTACGCCCGCGATGGATATGGACCGAACTGTCTCGACGTTCTGAACCCAGCTCACGTACCGCTTTAATGGGCGAACAGCCCAACCCTTGGGACCTGCTTCAGCCCCAGGATGTGATGAGCCGACATCGAGGTGCCAAAACCTCCCCGTCGATATGGACTCTTGGGAGATTAGCCTGTTATCCCCAGGGTGGCTTTTTATCCGTTGAGCGATGGCAATTCCACTCTCTTTCCACCGGATCACTAAGCCCTACTTTCGTACCCTGCTCGACCCGTCAGTCTCGCAGTCAAGCTCCCTTCTGCCTTTATGCTCTTCGCGCGATTTCTGTCCGCGCTGAGGGGAACTCTTGGACGCCTCCGTTGCTCTTTCGGAGCGACCGCCCCAATCAAACTGCCCGCCTGGTACTGTCCCGAACACTGTTAATCGTTCCGGTTAGATCCTTAGCATATAAAGGCCGGTATCAACGATGACTCCGCCTCATCTGGCGATAAGGTTTCCCCAGTCTCCCGGCTATCCTGTACGTTATATGCCAAAGACCAATGCCAAGCTGCAGTAAAGCTCCATCAGGGTCTTTCTGTCCAGTCGCGGGTAACCTGCATCTTCATAGGGTATTTCAATTTCACCGGGTCCCTCGTTGAGACAGTGCCCAAATCGTTACGCCTTTTCGTGCGGGTCGGAACTTACCCGACAAAGGAATTTCGCTACCTTAGGGACTGTTATAGTTACGGCCGCCGTTTTACAGGGCTTCAGTTCGCTGCTTCACCTCAGGACTAACAACTCTCCTTAACCTTCCTGCACCGGGCAGGCGTCAGCACCTATACTTCAGCTTGCGCTTTCGCGAGCACCTGTGTTTGTGGTAAACAGTCGCTGGGCCTCTTTTCTGCCGCCGCCCAACAGCTCCAACGGTATATACGCTTCACCGTAGACGGCCATCCTTTTCCCTGAAGTTACGGATGCATTTTGCCGAGTTCCTTAACGAGGGTTTTTCCCACGCACCTTAAGTTCTCTCCCCGCCTACCTGTGTCGGTTTTGGTACGGGCGGACGACTTCTCGTTAGAAGCTTTTCTTGGCAGTTTAGGTGCGGCTGGGATTCAGTCGGGCCGTAGCCCTTCCTATCTATCGGTTCTCAGCGCTTTCCGGTATGAGAGTTGCCTCCCTGCCCAGCCTACCGCCTTCGACGCGCTCTACCAGTCGCGCGCTCAGCTTCCTTCCTGCGTCACTCCATCCTCAAACGAAGTCGCCGGTACTGGAATTTTCGCCAGTTGTCCATCGCCTATGCTTTTTTCGCCTCGGCTTGGGTCCCGACTTACCCCGGGACGACGAGCGTTGCCAGGATTCCTCAGGCTTTCGGTGGACAGGATTCTCACCTGTCGTTTCGCTACTCATACCGGCATTCTCACTTCTTACCCGTCCAGCAGTCCTTCCGGTCTGCCTTCGTCCAGATAAGAACGCTCCCCTACCCAGTGTGTACCGTAGTACACCCTGCCGCGGCTTCGGTTCTGTGCTTGAGCCCCGGATATTTTCGGCGCAGGGCCTCTCGACCAGTGAGCTATTACGCACTCTTTTTAATGGTGGCTGCTTCTGAGCCAACATCCTGGTTGTTTTCGAAGTCCCTACATCCTTCTCCACTTAGCACAGCATTTTGGGACCTTAGCCGGCGGTCTGGGCTGTTTCCCTCTTGAATACGGGTCTTATCACTCGCATTCTGACTCCCAGGCTGCCCATATGAGCCATTCGTAGTTTGACTGGGGTCGGTAGGCTTTACGCCCCCTTGCCCGATCAGTGCTCTACCGTCTCTATGGTTATTCGCCTGAGGCTAGCCCTAAAGCTATTTCGGGGAGAACCAGCTATCTCCACGTTCGATTGGCATTTCACCCCTATGCACCTCATCCCAACGTTTTTTTCAACACGCACGGTTCGGTCCTCCACTCATTTTTACCTGAGCTTCAACCTGGACATGCATAGATCACTGTGGTTTCGGGTCTAATCCATGCTACTGCCGCCCTCTTAAGACTCGCTTTCGCTTCGGCTCCGCGTCTCCCGCTTAACCTCGCAGCATAAATTAACTCGCCGGTTCATTCTTCAATAGGCACGCCGTCGCACATATAAAGTGCTCCGACTGTTTGTAGACATACGGTTTCAGGTTCTATTGCACTCCCCTCCCGGGGTTCTTTTTCACCTTTCCCTCACGGTACTCTTCGCTATCGGTCGTTTCGATGTATTTAGCCTTGGATGGTGGTCCACCCTGCTTCCCACCGGGTTCCTCGTGCCCCTGTGGTACTCTGGATCCCTGCCCAACACTCGCTCTTTCGTGTACGAGGGTCTCACTCTCTTTGCCGCACCTTCCCAGATGCTTCCACTAAAAGCTTATGTCTTGTTGCAGGTCCGCAACCCCCTAAGAACCAGAAGTCCCTCAGGTTTGGGCTCCTCCCGTTTCGCTCGCCGCTACTCAGGGAATCTCTTTGATTTCTTTTCCTCCGACTACTTAGATGTTTCAGTTCATCGGGTGTTTCTCTCCTACCTCTAGAGTAGGGGTGACAAGACGTTACTCTTGCCGGGTTGCCCCATTCGAAAATCCATGAGTCATTGCTTACTTGCAGCTCGTCATGGCTTATCGCAGCTTATCGCGTCCTTCTTCGTTTCGAAAACGCCTGGGCATCCGCCGTATGCCCTTACCAACTTGACTTATGTCAATGATATAAGGTATTTTCGCTTTATCCTAATTTGCTATTCGAGGCTCTGACTCATTCAGCCCTCCATCTTGGGCATCTTTCCGCTCTGCCGTTGTCGACAAATCCTCCACATAGCTCTGCTATGCGTCCGGTTTGTCTCCGCGGCGAACCATAAAATCTGCGCCAAGCTGAATGACTTCATTTTCATCAGCGATTCCTCAGGAAAATCTTTCCAGTGTGGAAAATATCGTGTACATGAGTTCACAATATCTCCCATGTTTTAGATTTTCTTGTTTCTTCTGTGCAGTTTTTCAGTGAACAATAGGGGTGCCGCAAAGGCTTTCGCCTTTTGATGCGCCCTCAAAACTGAGACAATGCAAAACTTAGCCAAATGACCGACCTAAGATTGTGAACCGTAGTTCATCCTAATCCTTAGAAAGGAGGTGATCCAGCCGCACCTTCGATACGGCTACCTTGTTACGACTTCACCCCAGTCACCTTCCCCACCTTAGACGGCTGCGCCGGCTTCGGGTGTGAATGACTTCCGTGGTGTGACGGGCGGTGTGTGCAAGACCCGGGAACGTATTCACCGCAGTATGCTGACCTGCGATTACTAGCGATTCCGACTTCATGCAGGCGGGTTGCAGCCTGCAATCCGAACTGAAACGGTTTTTGAGGTTCGCTTGCCCTCGCGGGTTCGCTGCTCTCTGTCCGTTCCATTGTAGTACGTGTGTAGCCCAGGCCATAAGGGGCATGATGACTTGACGTCATCCCCGCCTTCCTCCGCGTTCTCCGCGGCAGTCTCCTTTGAGTGCCCAGCTTTACCTGATGGCAACAAAGAACAGGGGTTGCGCTCGTTGCGGGACTTAACCCAACATCTCACGACACGAGCTGACGACAGCCATGCACCACCTGTTTTCCTGTCTCCGAAGAGGGCATCTATCTCTAGCGCTTTCAGTCAATGTCAAGGCCTGGTAAGGTTCTTCGCGTTGCTTCGAATTAAAACCACATACTCCACCGCTTGTGCGGGTCCCCGTCAATTCCTTTGAGTTTCAGCCTTGCGGCCGTACTCCCCAGGCGGGATACTTGTGCGTTAACTCCGGCACGGTAGGGGTCGATACCCTCCCCACCTAGTATCCATCGTTTACGGCGAGGACTACCGGGGTATCTAATCCCGTTCGCTCCCCTGGCTTTCGAGCCTCAGCGTCAGTTGCAGTCCAGAAAGCCGCCTTCGCCACTGGTGTTCTTCCCAATATCTACGCATTTCACCGCTACACTAGAATTCCGCTTTTCCTCTCCTGTACTCAAGACCGATAGTTTCTCTCCATCACGGGGTTGGGCCCGCACTTTTAAGTAAGACTTACCGGCCGCCTGCGCTCCCTTTACGCCCAATGATTCCGGACAACGCTCGCCACCTACGTATTACCGCGGCTGCTGGCACGTAGTTAGCCGTGGCTTCCTCGACAGGGTACCGTCATTACAAAGCGCTATTCGCACTCTATACGTTCGTCCCCGTCAACAGAGCTTTACGATCCGAAGACCTTCTTCACTCACGCGGCGTTGCTCCGTCAGGCTTGCGCCCATTGCGGAAGATTCCCCCACTGCTGCCTCCCGTAGGAGTCTGGGCCGTGTCTCAGTCCCAATGTGGCCGTTCATCCTCTCAGACCGGCTACTGATCGTCGCCTTGGTGAGCCGTTACCTCACCAACTAGCTAATCAGACGCAGACCCATCAACAGGGTGATAGCATATTCAGAGGCCATCTTTCATCAGGAGGATGCCCTCCTCTGACTTCATTCGGTATTAGCATTCCTTTCGGAATGTTGTCCCCATCCTGTCGGCGGGTTGTCTACGTGTTACTCACCCGTTTGCCACTAAATTAAAAATTACCATTCAACCCTTCGACTTGGTATTTGCACTTGTTGAACGCTGGTGCCCGCTGCGATACGACGCTGCTCGTCTCGTCGAGGCTCGTGATAATTTTTAATTTCGTTCGACTTGCATGTGTTAAGCACGCCGCCAGCGTTCGTCCTGAGCCGAGGATCAAACTCTCCATAAAGACCGTAGTCTATCTGAGAGCCTGTTGGCTCAAAATGTCATTCTTGTAAAAAGAATTGTTGTTTCGTTGACCGAAGGATTTGCTCCTTCTCAACGATGTTGCATCTGGCTTGTTAGATTCGGAAATCTAACTGTTTTGCATTGTGTAGTTTTTCAGGGTACATCCTGCGCCGCTCTAGTGCTGGGGCTTGCTCTCGCTCGCCCGCCGCTCTCATCGGCGCGACTGTCATAATATAACACACGCCGTGACTTCCGTCAACCCCTCTTTTCGTTTTTTTGAAAAATCGGTGTCAATGCCCCATCATGCGTTCGAGGAGCAGGACGATGACGCCCGGGATGCCAAAGAATCCCGCAGATCAAGGCGCTGAGGAAGTTGATCTCGATCCCGCGCCAAAGAGGTTGATCACGCAGAGGATGATCGCGCCGACGACACTGTTCGTGATGAGCTTCCACACGATGCGGAACGGCAAAGAAATCACCTTGCCGAGGACGGCAAAAATCAAAACGGCAGTGCGACGCCTGCAGCAATATCAAGTTATATCCCCTTCTGTTTTCCATGGCGCGCGAGCGTCACCTCATCTGCATACTCGAGATCGCCGCCCACGGGCAGCCCGTGCGCAATGCGCGTCACACGAATCCCCATCGGCTTCAGGGTTTGGCAATATGCATCGCCGTCGCCTCGCCCTCGACGTTGGGGTTGGTCGCAACGATGACCTCCCTGCACATTCTCCTTGCCCGCACGCAGGACAAGCTCGCGGATGCGGGATGTCGTTCGGCCCCACGCCCTCGAGCGGCGAGAGCGCACCGTGCAGAGACATGGTACACGCCGTCACTAGTCGTTCATGCGCTCCATCGCCGCAACATCCTGCGGCTGCTCGACGACGCAGATCGTCGTGGTCGCGTTTTTCCGCCATGCAGATGGCGCACGGGTCGCTGTCCGTGAGGTTGAAGCAGACGGAACAAAAAGCCGATCTTCTCCTTCGCTCCCGTAATGGCGGCGGCAAGGACGATGTGCTCGCTCCATATCCATGTCCAGGATATGGTAGGCGAGCCGCGTCGCCGTCTTTGCCCCGATACCGGGAGGGCGCGCAGCTGCTCGATGAGCTGCGCGAGGGGTGCGATCTGCTGCATATCAGAGCAGTCCGGGCGGCGGGCCGAGGCCGCTCGTCAGTTTACCCATCTCCTGCGCCATCATGTCGTCCACCTTTTTCGTTGCCTCGTTGAACGCCGCCGAGATGAGATCACTGCAGCATCTCGATGTCCTCCAGGATCAACCGCCGCGGGAGCGATAATGAGGCTCTGCACCTGCTTCTCGCCATCCGCGGCGACCTTCACCGCGCCGCCGCCCGAGGAGACCTCGACTGTTTTCTTGCGCAGCTCGTCCTGCATCTTCTTCATGTCCGCCTGCATTTTCTGGACTTTCTTCATCATGCCGGCCATATTTCCGCCGCCGTTAAACATAGTATCTCTCCTTTATCTTATAGTGTGAATTCTTCTATTGCTTCCCTAGCCTAGCAAAATCCGTCCCGCAACGTCAAGCCTGCGCATCGGGCGGAAGCTCATCATCAAACATCTCTGCTTCCTCATCGGGGTCGGCTCATACGGCTCGTAGTCATCCTCTTCCGCTGCACTCTCCTGCGGGGGCGTGGCAGGCTTCTTCTGCGCCCGCACGCGGCGACGTCGTTACCCTCCTCCACATGAGCACCCTCGCCTGCGACTTCGAGCAGCGCCGCCGCAGGTGCAGGATAGTCCGGCTCTTTGGGTGGCGGAGGTGGCGAGAGCTCCTCCTCCCTCGCCGCCCGTACAGACGACGGCGAGCGGGCGTCCACGAGTTCCGTCATCACCTCATCAAAGACGGCACGATGGCGTTTCTTGATATAGTCACGCGCCATATCCGAGGATGGACGGATGAAGAAATGTGTCTCTGTCATGCCTCGTACGCCGCGCCCGAGAGGAGGGATGCGGCGAGCCGATTTCGCCCTTCGAGCCGTGTCCCGAAAGCTCTGCCAGACCTTCATGTCGAGCTGACGCGGTGCACCGTCCACCGCTTCTTTTGCGGCGAGACGATGCCGCTTTCTTCAGCACAGGTTTTGGATGCTGCGCCATCACGCCTTCGCCGTATGTGGACGCGGCGAAGGTGCAGCACCTCGCTGTGGCAGAAGCGGGGGGCGGATACAGGGCGTGCCACCTGCGGCAAGGCGTGCCGCCAGCTCCCTCGACCTGTGCCTCCAGCCGTGCGATCCGCGCAGCATCCGCGCCGCCCGCGAGGCGCAGTCGATTCTCCGAAGAGCAGCCCCCTCCGTATGGCGAGGCCCGATCAGCAGCGTCTCCACCGCAATGCGCGGCTGCGGCGAGTACGCAGCTCCTGCATCGTCTCATTGAGACGACGCAGAATCGCCATGATCTCCTCCTGCGTGAACTGAGCCGCGTCTACTGCGCAGCTCCTCCGCATCGCCCGCGCAGAGCTCGCTGCGCTGACCGCGCCGCCGACGCCCGCGATCATCAGGCGGCGGAAGTGCTGCGCGAGCTCGGCGAGCACCTGCTTCAACTCGCGCCCGCTCTGCAGGGAGCTCACTGAGCTAGTGCGATCAGTGCCGCCGCATCGCGCGCAGCGATCTCTCCCGCCATGCGCCGAATCCACGCACGGCCGACAAGCCCCAACGCCTCCTGCACGCTCCGCCGTCAGCGTTCCCTCCGCGAGTGCCATACACTGATCGAGAATCGAGGTGCGTCGCGCATCCCGCCGTCCGCCTGCGCGGCGATGATGCCGAGCGCATCCTCCTCCGCCGCAATATCCGATTCCTTACAGACATAGATGAGACGATCGCGAATCTCCGTCACCGTAATGCGGTGAAAGTCGCTACTGCTGGCAGCGCGACTGGATCGTCGCGGGCACTTTGTGTGGCTCCGTCGTCGCGAGAATGAAGATCACGCGCTCAGGGCGGCTCCTCCAATGTTTTGAGGCGCGTCAACGCCTCCGTCGTGAGCATGTGCACTTCGTCGATGATGTAGATCTTATAATGCCCCTCCGTCGGAGCAAACTTCACCGACTCGCGCAGATCGCGGATCTCGTCGATGCACGGTTGGACGCTGCGTCGATCTCAAAAACATCCATCGACGAGCCATCGCTGATGCGGCAGGAGTCACAGACGCCGCACGGCGTGAGCGTCACCCCTCGGCGCAGTTCAGCGCGCGCGAGGATCTTTGCCGTGCTCGTCTTGCCCGTGCCGCGCGGCCCATGTAAAGAGGTAGGCGTGGCTGGTCTGTCCCGCTCGTCACCGCACGGGAAGCGTGCGGCTGATATGCTCCTGCCCCACGAGATCGGCGAAACTCTCCGGCCGCCATCGCCGATAGAGTGCAACGTATGCCATCGCGCACCTCGCTTTTTGACAAACAAAAACAGCCCACACGGGCTGCGCTGTTCCGATTTCTCCCACGGCAGACCGCAGTTCCCAGGCACCCTCGCGGCACGTAGAACGATCCGCTTACCGCTGCTTCCTTCCGGACCTGACGGGGTTCAGGGCTCCATTGCGCGAGACCAAGGCACCGCAGCCCGCCCCTGAGAAAAATCAATAAAAATGGCGGAGTGAGAGATTCGAACTCTCGGTACGATATCACCGCACACGCTTTCAGGCGTGCTCCTCAACCACTCGGACAACTCTCCACAGTGCTCTCACACGAGAAGCTATTCATTTTATGGGATAACAACATAGGGTAGTCTACATGGTTTACGGAATCTTGTCAAGAGGAAAATAGAAGGAAGCACTGATAAAATGAGGTCTGCCGAGGTTGGCGTAGATTTTTCGTCCGAACGAGGTGGAAAACCGGACGCAGAGTGGTGCTCTGTGGAGGATTTTCCGCCGAGTGCGGGCAAAAAAGATGCGTCAAGATGGTTGTACCGAGGCCTATCAGTCTTCCTAAGACTGCAGCTACATTGGCATCCGCAGCCCCTCAAAAATATCATTATGCCAGCACGCGCGAGAGCCGCACGAGCTCCGGATCGAGCGTCTTGCTGTTGTTGACCGCCTCGAAGAGGTTGACCCCCACGACCTGCCCCTCGTTAAAGCTGTAGACCACGTCGGTCACCCCCGAGATGATCGCGAGTGCCGCCTTTCTCACCGAGCATCGATGCCTTGATGCGGTCCTCCACCGTCGGCGAGCCGCCGCGCTGAATGCGTCCGAGCACCGAGACGCGCGTATCGATCTGCGTCTTTTCGCCGATGATCTTGCCGATTTCAACGCCCGAGCCCGCGCCCTCTGCAACGACGATGATGCTGTGGCGCTTGCCGCTCTCGCACATCTCCTTCAGCTCACGGCTGATCTCCTCGAGATCGAACGCAACCTCCGGTACGAGGATATACTCCGCACCGCCCGCGATGCCCGACATCATTGCCAGCCAGCCCGGTGACGTCCCGCGGCCTCGACGATGATGATGCGGCGATGCGCCGATGCCGTATCGCGCAGCTTGTTGATCGCATCGACGATCGTGTTGCACGCCGTATCGCAGTCAATCGTATGAGTCCATGCCCCAGACATCGTTGTCGATCGTGCCCCGGCAGCCCGACGATCGAGCATTCCCGTCTCCTTGCTGAGAAGCGAGCCGCCCGTCAGCGAGCCATCACCGCCGATAATCACAAGTCCCTCGATGTTGCGTTTGCGGAGATTCTCGTAGGGCCGTCTTGCGCCCCTCGGGCGTCATGAACGTCTTGCTGCGCGCCGTACCGAGGAACGTGCCGCCGCGCTGGATAGAGATCGCTGACGCTGCGCGACGTGAGCTGCTCGATATCATCGTGCACCATGCCGCTGTATCCGTTGTGCACCGTAGACATCGACGCCCTCATAGAGTGCCGTACGCACCACAGCGCGTGCCGCCGCATTCATGCCGGGGCTGTCTCCCCCGACGTGACGACCGCGATTGCCTTTTCAGCATCAAAATCATCCCCCGTCTCGATTCTGCGCTCACGCGCGTATTGTTCTTGCTCTCTATTCTACGAAAGCACGCATCAAAAAGTAAAGACTTTCATAGAGAGAGGAGGAACTGCCGCACGAGTTTTCGCCTGCAGAGCGTTCCCCAAATATTTTATTCGTATTTCTGTGCGCGGAACTCATCCTCGTTCCATGCCATCACACCGCGCTGGTTGGGCAGAACGGCCGGATCAAAATCGGATTCTTCCTGCCGCCTTCTGCGCGAAATAGTCCCGCAGCGCCATCCGCGCATAGGGCGCGAGACCGCGTAATCGCGTAGAGGTTCGTGAGGCAGATCATCGCCATGAAGAGATCCGCGAGGTTCCCAGACGAGCTGGAACGCAGCGACGCAGCCGAAGAACACCATCGCGACCACGGCGGCGCGGTAGATATTGAGTGCCGTCTTTACATTCGCACCGAAAAAGTGGATGTTGATCTCGCCGTAGTAGTAGTTGCCGACGACCGAGCTGAACGCAAAGAGGAAAAATCAGAATCGGGAGGAGCGACGAAGCCCACGTGCCGAAGACGCTCGCGAGCGAATCCTGTGCGAGTGCAGATGCCGCTCACGTCGCCGCCGATCGTGTACCGCCCCGTGAGGAGCACGATGAACGCCGTCGCCGAGCAGACAATCCACGTATCGACGTAGACACCGAACGCCTGCACCAGTCCCCTGCTTGACGGGATGGGTCACGCTCGCCGTCGCCGCCGCATTGGGGATCGAGCCTTCGCCCGCCCTCATTCGAGAACAGACCGCGGCGAATTCCCGTGAGGATCACCGTGCCGATGCCGCCGCCGACCGCCGCCCTGCGGACTGAACGCATCGTGCAGGATGAGGGCAAACATCCCCGGCACCGCATCGATGTGCATGATGACGATGATGAGGGGTCAATGAGGATACAGCCCCGCCATGATCGGTACGAGGAACGTCGTAAACGTTGCGATACGGCTGAGCCCGCCAAAGATCACGAGTGCCGCCAGCACCGAGAGGACGATGCCGCAGATCCACGTCTCCACCCGAATGCCTTCTCCACCGAGAGCGCAATCGTATTCGCCTGCACCGAGACGTAGATCAGACCGAACGTCACGAGAGATCAGCACGGCAAAGAGCTTTGCCACGGCGGGCTGACCGAGCGCATTCTGGATGTAGTAGGCAGGGGCCGCCGTGAAGAGCCCATGGCCGCGCGGAATCTTGTAGATCTGCGCGAGCGTACTCTCCACGAACCCCGTCGCCGTCCCGACAAAGGCAATCGCCCACATCCAGAACACCGCGCCGGGGCCGCCCGTCACAATGGCGATGGCAACGCCCGCAATATTGCCGACGCCGACGCGCGACGCCGTACTGACGCAGAACGCCTGAAACGACGAGATCGCCTTGCGCCCCGCTCGGGCGGCGACCGAGATCACCCGTGAGAGGCGCACCATCTCGGGCAATGCGCGCAGCTGGACGAGCTTCGTCGAGAGCGTGAACCATAGCCCGCAGCCAACGAGGACGACGATGATGATATAAGTCCACAAAAAGTCATTGATCGTCCCCACAGCAGAGTTAAAGTAAATCCATAGTATCACCCTTTCCTATAAAAACAGCCTACATCATAAGCGAAAAGCCTCTTGTCAAATTGCATCCGTGTATTCTTTTCATTGTCCAGATAAATAAACCTCCATCAACTGGCGGCATGTGTACGCATAGTATCTTTACTTCTCTCTAAAAGAGTGTAGAATATCCATAGATGTAAAGTCGCAATCGTGGGAGTCTGGTTAGTAGATTTTCGTCCGAACGGTGGAAAGGCGGACGCAGAGTGAGGTGCTCTGCGAGGATTGCGCCGATATGAACAAAAGATGTGCTGGGAATGCGATAAAATCAAAGTCCGCAATTGGTACTGATGTCCTGTCAGAATGACCGGACGCATGCAGAGGCTATGCGGAGATTTGTGTCGGCTTACGAGACGAGGAGCGAGAAAAGCTGTACTAAGACGCGCGGTGCGTTTATCAGTAGCTTCCCTAAGATGAACGTTAAACTGCCGAATTGTCAGTGCTTCAAGCCTCAGTGGACAAAAGACGGGGATATGTCATGCTGAAAAGCAAAATTATTGATCTGCACACAGGGTCCTGCCACGGATCCGGACGGCATCGTCGATGCACTCATCGAGAACGGGATGAACTGCGCACGCTTCAACTTCTCCCACGGTACGCATCCGGAGCACATGGAGCGCATCAAGAAGGTACGCGCCGCTGCGGAGCGCTCGGGGAAGGTGATCTCGCTGATCCTCGACACCAAGGGACCGGAGATGCGCCTCGGCGAATTCGCCGCCGGCAAGGTGCACCTCGAGAAGGGCAACAAATTCACGCTCACGTACGACGATGCGCCGGGCGATGAGACGCACGTCAGCGTCAACCACAAGATGCTCTACAGTGAGGTCAAGCCGGGCGACAAGCTCCTGCTCTCCGACGGACTCGTCGAGCTCGTTGTCGATGAGGTGCGCGGCAAGGACATCATCACCACCATCCAGAACAGCGGTGCGATGTCCACGCGCAAGCGCGTCGCAGCGCCCGGCATCGAGCTGAGCCTGCCCGCCATCTCCGAGCAGGACGAGCGCGACATTATCTTCGGCATCGAGAACGACATGGACTTCGTCGCGGCATCCTTCATCCAGCGCCCCTGCTGACGTGGAGGAGATCCGCCACCTGATCGCCAAGCACGGCGGACACATGGAGATCATCCCGAAGATCGAGAACCTCGCAGGCGTCAACAACTTTGACGCGATCCTCGCCGTCTCCGACGGCATTATGGTCGCGCGCGGCGACCTCGGTGTCGAGGTGCCCGCTGAGGATGTGCCCGTCATCAGAGGAAATCATCCGCAAGTGCAACGCCGTCGGCAAGCCCGTCATCGTCGCTACGCAGATGCTCGAGTCGATGACCGAGATCCCGCGTCCCGACACGTGCCGAGGTCTCCGACGTCGGCAACGCCATCTTCGACGGTGCGGACGCCATCATGCTCTCTGGTGAGACCGCAAGCGGCAACTACCCTGTCGAGGCGGTCAAGATGATGAACACCATCGCCCAGCGCTGCGAGGAGTCGCTCGAGTACGACTCACTCATCCGCTCGCGTCAGATCCGTGAGCGTTCCTCCACGACAGATGCCGTCTCCCCATGCGACCGTGCAGCTCGCCTACGAGACAAGTGCCACCGCCATCCTCACGCCGACCCAGTCCGGCTACACGACGCGCGTCGTGTCGAAATACCGTCCGAAGGCGACCATCGTCGCCTACGCGCCGAGCCCGATGGTCGCACGCCACATCAACCTGCGTTGGGGTGTCTACTCTCATCCAGGGACGCAAGTGGTCGAGCGTCGAGGAGATGATCGAGTCCCTGCACGAAGAGTGCTCTCGACAACGGCTACGTCGACCACGGCGACAAGGTCGTCATGGTTGCAGGCATGACCTACAACGAGGGCGGTTCCATCGCCGTCCGCGTCACGACGATCCACTACAGCGGAGATTCTCACACCACAAAACAGTGCTGTGGAGATCGTAGAAAGGCTGGTGTACGAAACGGAACGCTTCGTACACCAGCCCTTATTGATGAAAGGAGCTTCTCATGGAAATGATTCACAGCGACAACGCCCCCGCCGCCCTCGGTCCCCTACAGCCAGGCGATGCGCGTCGGCTCTCTCGTCTACACCTCGGGACAGATCGGCATCGACCCCGCCGTCGGCAAGATCACGGCGACGGACGTCGCAGGACAGGCAGCAGAGCAGGTCTGCAAGAACCTCGCCGCCGTCCTCAGTGCTGCCGGTACCGACCTCTCGCACACCATCAAGACCACCTGCTTCCTCGCGGACATCGCGGACTTCGCCGCATTCAGCGAAGTCTATGCCCGCCACTTCACGGGCAAAGCCTGCGCGCTCCTGCGTCGCTGCAAAGGCGCTGCCGGCAGGTGCACTCTGCGAGATCGAGGTCATCGCCGAGGTATAATCAACGGATATAAAAAAATGCGGTGATACGAACGTCAAATTCGTATCACCGCATTTTTCATGCGTTACTCCATCACCATCGGTTCGATATGCTCATCCTTCATAAAAGCGGCTGAGCTTCTGCACGCTCGCCATGAGATCGCGATAGTTCTCCGGCGTCAGCGACTGCGGCCCATCGGAAAGGGCGCGTGCGGGGTTCGGATGCACCTCGATGATGAGCCCGTCCGCGCCTGCCGCGATGGAGCGAGGACACGGGCTTGATCATGCGCCACTTTCCCGTACCGTGACTCGGGATCGGCAATGATCGGCAGATGCGAGAGATGCTTGATCGCAGGAATCGCACTGATGTCAAACGTGTTGCGCGTATAGGTCTCATACGTGCGGATGCCGCGCTCACAGAGAATGACGTTTGGATTGCCCTCATTCATGATGTACTCGGCGGCGTTCAGCCACTCGTCGATGGTCGCAGCCAGCCCGCGCTTCAGCATGACGGGCTTTGCCCGCGCGTCCGACCGCCTTCAGGAGGCCGAAAGTTCTGCATATTACGTGCGCCGACCTGCAGAAGATCAGCGTAGGCGGCGACCGTATCCACCGCCTCGACCACCGTGACCTCTGTCACGACGGCAAACCCGTCTTCTCACGCGCCTCGGCGAGATAGCTTCAGCCCCTCCTCCTCGAGGCCTTGGAACGCATAGGGGCGAGTACGCGGCTTGTACGCACCGCCGCGGATGAACTGCGCACCGCCCTCCCTTGACGAGCTGCGCCGTCTCTAGGGAGCTGTTCGCGCGACTCCACGCGCACGCCCGCCATCACCACGGGCGTCCCGTCGCCGATCTTGATGCCGCGGATATCCACCACCGTCGCGGCGGGATGGAACTCGCGGCTCGCGAGCTTGTAGCTCTTCGAGATCGCGACCGTCGTCTCAACGCCGTGCATCGCATCCAGCGGCGTTGCGGCGAGTTTCGTCTTATCGCCGATTACACCGACAATCTTCTGGTGCGCCCCTCCATCACCTTTGCCTCGAGGCCTTCTCCTCGATAGCGCTGATGACCCCCTCAATGTCAGCCTGCGTGGCATCTGCATTCATAATAACAACCATCGTAAAACTCCTTTATTCCTTCGAATCCCAAGCCCTATGAAAACAGCTGTGCTCCCTATTCATTGTGGGCGAGATGCACCGGAAATCGTCCAGCTCCTTCAGCCAAACGCTCTCGCCGTGCGACGCGGCAATCGCCCTCAGCTGCGGCATCGCTGTGCGCATCGAGATCGAAAAAGAAAAGATATGCGCCCAGCTCCGTCCGTGCGGGGCGCGACTCAATGCGCGTGAGGTTCACCTCGGCGGGCAAACTCACCGAGGACATTGTAGAGTGCCCTCGGCCGCGAGACCGTCGATCTAGTGCCACCAGCAGGATCGTATCGGGTGATGCGAGCGGCGGTACCTCCCGCGCACGCACGACCTCAAAGAAGCGCGTGCAGTTCGCCCCGCTGTCCTCGATCCTGCCCGCGATCTCCACCCAGACCATTCAGACACCCGCCCGCCGCGTACAGATCGCCGCGACACCCGCATCTGCGGGTTCTGCACCAACCATCTCCGCCGCGTGCCGTGCTCGCCGTCTTGATGAGCTCCGCCTGTGGATAACGGCGCAGGAGAAAATCTCCGCACTGCGCGATGGGCTGTGCATGGGAATAGATCGTACGGATCTCCCACATCCGCGCGCTGCGCCATCAGATAGTTATGCACGGGCCAGATCACCTCACGCTGCACGCGCGCAGCGCATCCCGAGCGTGCGAGCACGTCGAGCGTCACAGCGATCGCCCCTCGAGGAGTTCTCCACAGGGACAAACGCCGCATGCACCGCACCTGTCTCTACCGCACGGAGGCACGCCCGATATCGCCGCAGCAGACAATCTCGCGATCGAGCCCCTGCCATTCCATGAGATAGCGCGCGCCGCCTCGCTCTGTGCGTCCCCACGGGTCGAGCACCCCCATCGTCTCTCTCACCAGCACGCCCTCCTCATACAAAAACGATGTACCATATCATACTATATGTACGGCTCGTTGACAAGTCTATTGCGAAACACTTTCATTACTATAGCATCTCCCCCAAGTATCGCCAATATGTTATAATCCTGTTAAGGAAACAGTAAAGGAGCACCTATGACCCCAAACGATTATCTGTCCATCCTGCACTGTATCGCAGGACTAAAAGAGCGTACACGCCACGCATGGATGAAATCCGGACGACAGGAGAGCGTCGCCGAGCACAGCTGGCGCATGGCGCTGATGGCATATTTTCTGCACGATCAGTTCCCTGCCGCCGACCTCACGCGCGTCCTCCTCATGGCACTCCTGCACGATATGGGCGAGGTATTTACGGGCGACATCCCGACCTTTGAGAAAACGGATGCCGACCGCGCGCGTGAGCACGAGCTCCGTGACGCATGGATCGACGCCCTGCCTGCCCCTACAGCGCAGAGGTACGCGCCCTCTTTGCCGAAATGGACGCCATGGAGACAGAGGAAGCGCGGCTCATCAAGGCACTCGACCGCATGGAGGCCGTCATCACGCACAACGAGTGTGACCCATCCACATGGCTGCCGCTCGAGTATGAGCTCCAGCACACCTACGGGGTAAAGGAGTCTGCCTTCTCGCCCCGTACTGCGTGAACTGCGCGCCGCCGTGAACGACGAAGTGGACGCGGCAATCGCCGCACACCACGCGGAGGAACATCATGAAACCTGACTACGGCAACTGGATCGCGCGCCCGATGATGCGCACCCTCTGGGGCATCACCGCCGCACTCGTCCTTGCGACACTCCTCTGTGCACTCCTGATCGGACGGGACACCGCCTACGGCGTTCTCCTCGTCCTCTCCCTCATGTCCCTCCCTTGCCGCCCTCTACGCGACCCACTGCCGCCATGTCCTCTCCGCGGACGGCGGCGGACTCATGCAGCGCATCCACAGCGCACTGATCGACCGATTTCCATGGGATGGACACGGCACCGTCCTCGACATCGGATGCGGCACGGGGGCACTCAGCATCGCCCCTTGCACAGCAGTATCCCGAGGCACATATCGTCGGGGGTCGACCTCTGGCCGCCGATGTGGGACAGCAGTGCGGAGCAGTGCGTGCGCAACGCGACCCTCGAATACGTACGCGACCGATGCTCCTTCGTGCAGGGGTGACGCGGCGGCACTCGATGCGCCCAACGAGACCTTCGACGCCGTCATCAGCAACTTTGTCTTTCACGAAGTGCGCACCCAAAAGGACAAATTCATGCTTGTCATCGAGGCATTGCGCGTCCTGAAAAAGGGCGGCGCATTCGCCCTGCACGACAATTTTGAGAACCGCGACCTCTACGGTGACATCAACGAATTCATCGACATCCTCAAAGAGGAGGGCATCTCCGACATCTCCTATCTCCCCACACCGAAAAACGTCATCCCTGATGCCCGCCCCCTGCGCCTTCTCCTGCGCGGAAGCGGCATCCTCTACGGAACGAAATGACCGCTCTATGACACATCCCCCACGACAGCCTCATCACGCACCAACAGAAAGGACGATACCCATGAACCTCCGCAGACTGCCTGCCGCCGCTCTTGCCGCCGCACTCCTCTGTGCGCCGCACAGTTTCGCCGCCTCCGCTCCTGCCCCAAAGGACAGCGCATCCGCCATCCCTCGTCCCGTCTTCTCCGCCGAACTGCCGCAGGCAAAAAATGTCGACGCCAAACTCGCCGCAGAACTGCATTTTGCCCTCCCCGCACCGCATCTCGACATCCTCCCCGTGCCGGGACCTGCTGCCGCTGAGGTCACCATCCTCGGCGAGCCCATTGCATCCGAGGAGCAGATGCTCGCCTACCTCCTCGCGCGCAACCCGAAGCCCAAACTCACCGGCACCCCCCAAGCACTCGTCCATGCTTACTACGAGGAGGCTGAACACGAGGGCATCCCGGCCCCTGACGTCGCGCTCGCACAGGCGTACAAGAGAACGGGCTTCTTCGCCTACGGCGGCGACGTCGACTGGCGGCAGAACAACTTCTGCGGGACTCGGCGCAACGGGGAACGGTGCAAAGGGGCTCTCCTTCCCCGACATGCGCACGGGCGCACGGGCGCACATCCAGCATCTCCTCGCCTACGCAAGCACAACGCCCGCCGAAAAGCCCCATCGTCGACCCGCGCTATGACCTCCTCCGCACGAAGCGCCCCGACGTATTCGGCAAACTCACGCGTTGGGTACAGCTCAACGGCGTCTGGGCCGTCCCCGGCACCACCTACGGACAGGGCATCCTCGCCATCCGCGACCGTGCAGCTCTTCCCGACGGCTCCGACATCTCCCTCCACGCCGCGAATGCGCGCATCATGCAGGCAGCCGACGCTGACGGCTACATCTATCGCGGCCTCGTCTACCTCCACCGCAGCGACCTCCCTGCCGCGCGTGCCGACTTCACCGCCGCACAGAAACGCAATACACGTCGCCCTGAGCCATACCTCGGCATCGCCCTCACCCATACCGCAGAGGGCAGCACCAAGAAGCTCGCCGCGCCTACGAAGCATACCTGAAACTCGCGCCCGACGATGCGGGCGCACGCTACAACTACGGGCTCACCCTCCTCGCAGAAAACGCCGCAGCGAAGGCAATCCCCGTCCTGCGCGACGCCATCCACCGTGACGCCGCGAATGCCGACGCACAGAACGCCCTCGCCGTCGCCCTCATCCACACGAAGGACTACACAGGCGCATGGAAAGCCCTCGCAGACGCCGCCGCCATCGCCCCCTGCAAACGCCGACATCCTCGTGAATCAAATCCTCCTGCAGGCATGTCTGAAGGACATAAGCGACAAGAAGGGGAAAAAGAAATAAGATCCTGCAATCAAAGGAATCGCTGATAAAAATGAAGTCTGTCAGATTGGTGTAGATTTTTTGTCCTGTCAAGGAGACAAACCGGACGCATAGCCAAAGCTATGTGGAGGATTTGTCGACGATGCGACAGAGCGAAAAAGATGCGCCAAGATAGCGCAGGGCTGAGATTTATCAGTGCTTCCCGAAAAATCTTTCCATGACACAAAAGAACCGTACCGAGGTGTTTCCCTCGTGTACGGTTCTCTTTGTTATCGGTGCGTTTACTCCACGAGCCGCAGGAGTCCCGGCTGCTCGATGTTCCACTTGTCGTTGCGCTTGCTGAAGAGTGCGGGCATATCGACGGTGACGTGATCGTAGGTCATGCCGGTCTCGTAGCGTGCAGCAAAGGTTTCCTTCATGCCGCCGCTCTCATGCAGTTTCTGATCGTAGGGGAACATGGGGCTCGGAACGACGGCGAAGTCGTCCGGCTGTCCCTGGATGTCATACGCCCAGAAGGTCGCCTCGATTAGATCCTCGACCTCCTCGAACTTCGGCATCGCCTTGCCATTCTCGACGGCGGCGTGGTCGGAGCAGACGAGGAGATGCAGCCCATACTTCGTGATGATCGGCATGCACAGCTCCGCCCCCTTCTCTCGATCGAAGTTATCGCACAGAGCGTGGTAGTCGTCAAGGAGATCCTGCCAAATCGGCTTGCTGTCGAGAAGTGCATCGAGGTCGATATCGTCGTCCTCCTCTTCCTCCGGTTCGGGTTCAGGCTCCGGTGCTGGCTCGGGTTCCGGCTCCGGCGCGGGAAGCTCTGGCTCTGGCTCCGGTGCCGGCAGCTCGGGCTCGAGGCTCAGGGGCAGGCAGTTCCGGCTCCGGCGCGGGCTCCTCGGGCGGCGGTGCCGCAGGCCGCCCCCATCTCCGTTAGCGTCGCCTCAAGCTGCGCGATCTTTTCCTTGAGCTGCGTGATCTCGCTCGCGGTCATACTGTCCTTTGCTGCGACGCTTTTGATCTCGTTCGAGAGACGCTCCGCCTCTTTGCGCAGCCACGCGACATCCTTTTTCCACCGCATCAATCGTGCCGCCCGACTGCCGCCACGCATAGTACGTCGCCACGGAGGCGATCCCGACACTCGCGACGACGAGGACGAACGACAGGATGGTCATAACATCCGCCATCACAGGATGAATAAAGCCTGCCGTCTGCACTGCCGCAGACGCCGCTTCTGTTTCCATACATCATCATTCCTTTTCCCTTAGGAAGCACTGATAAATTCGGCACTACCATCTTGACGCATCTTTTTGCCCGCACTTCGGCGGAAAATCCTCCACAGAGCACCACTCTGCGTCCGGTTTTCCACCTCGTTCGGACGAAAAAAATCTACGCCAATCTGAGAGACTGATTTTATCAGTGCTTCCTTACTCAGTATACACCCCTCATGCATATCTTGTTAATTTCTCTATCATGTGGCAAAAATTCCTGCAATAAATCCAGATGGAAGCACTGATAAATTCAGCGATTCCATAGAAAAAGAGCCGCCCCGCGCGAAGCGACTCTTCTCATCAAAAAATATGAACAGGTTTACCGATCAGCATGCACCGGCGATGGCTGCGCCGAGCTTCTTGCTGCCCTCGAGCCCCTCGTCGTCCGGCTCGTTCTCGACGATGAAGGTATCGACGAGATTTGCACCAGCATCCTTCGTGCGCTCGGACCACGTCTCCATCCATGCGCCTGCGCCCCAGCCCCACGAGCCAAAGAGCACAACGGGCTTGCCGGAGAGCTTGCCGCTGTCCACAGCAGCCGCGAAGAACGGCTCGTACGAACCCTCCTCGAGCTCCTCTGCGCCCATCGAGGGGCAGCCGAGCGCGAGACCGTCAAAGCCGTCAATCTGATCGACGGAGAAGCTGTCCACCTCGAAGCACTCGACCTCAGCACCTGCGCCCTTTGCGCCCTCGACGACAGCCTCTGCCATCTTCTGCGTGTTGCCCGTGCCGGACCAGTATACAACTGCTACCTTTGCCATGTGAAATCCTCCTCATGAAAATATCCCCTCTGCCCCACTGCAGCAGGAGCTGCCGCGCTAAGCAGAATCATTCTACCTCTATTATAGCGAAAATTCGCATCACTGACAACCGAATCTTTTTTATCCGTAAATAGATAAAATTTTTTTCAGGAAATAGTTTCTGTGCATCAGAGAGGAGCAGTATCTGCCCGCTAAGGTATTTCCTCCTTGCAAAATCTTTCTCTCTCATGTACAATACGGATAAATCTCAATCCGAATTTATGGGATCAAATCTATGGGAGGTATACTATGTTCACTACGCAGTACATGCGCACAATGCTCGCCGCAGTGATGCTTGGCTTGCTCGTTCTGACGAGCGGCTGTTTCAGCGGCGACGTGAACGTCACGGTCAACAACGACGGCTCTGCCGATCTCAAGACGACGCTCGTCAGTGCGCCGATGCTCGCTCAGATCGTCGAGCAGAGCAAGGCGTCCATGCTGGCAAAGAACCCCGATGCGCAGGTCGCGCCCTGTCACAAAGGAGAAATATGTCGGGCTACGAGATCACGGAGCACTACGACTCGGTGGACAAGCTGTCCGATCAGGAGTTCTTCGCCGCACATGACGGCAAGAACACGGGCATTACGGTGAAGAAGAGCCTCTTCTACACGGACTACAATTTTGACCTTCTGTTCGAGGGCAGCCAGAACGGCGGCGGTGCAGGTGCATTCGCCAGCAACATCACGTTCACCTATCAGATGACGCTCCCGTCCGCACCGTCGAGCACCAACGCCGACCGCGAGGAGGACGGCGGCAGGACGCTCACGTGGAACCTCGGCAAGACGCTCGTCACGGGCGAGTCCTCGCCGATTCAGGTGTCGTTCCGCATCTGGCATACGAACGTCATCATCGGCGCCGTCGTCCTCGTGCTCGTCATCCTCGCTGTGATTGCCTTCCTGATCTGGCGTCGCCGCAAGGGATCCGAGCCCGACGAGGAGCCGCAGCTGCTGGATGGTCCGGTCATCGACGTGAAGGCGGAAGAAAAGCACTGATCGCGAAAATTGGATATGAAAACATCCCTGCCGCATGGCAGGGATGTTTTTTTGTTAGTCGTAATGTCCGCGCTGTTTCATCGTCACTCCGATGTGCAATTTATTTTTACCCGCACTGCAAAATCAATCGAACGTTGTCAAAGTTCCGCGCAGCAAGGTCTTCCTTCCGAATCCAGAAGTAGATCCGGCCACAGTCGCCGTACATAAGCTCCGTTTCATCGTCCTCGACGGTGCCCATCTGAAACAGCAGTACCCAGCGATCTGCAGCACTTCTCACAAGTTCCGCTTCCTCCTCTTCGGAGAGCTCTTCCCTGCATGTCTCCGTCAATGCCCCCTGCTGTAGCGTTCGCACTCCGGCTCCATTTCATTCTGAATCTCGTCGGCATAGCCGAGCATCTTCATGGGATTGTCCTCGTGTGCGGCAGCATCGTATCCGAACGCCGCCCGCAGTTCGTTGTAGGTATCCCAATCCACCTCGTTGCCCGCAGCTGCGGCTGTATGCAAAAGACGACAGAAGGCTGACGGCATCCGCAAAGGACAGTGCCTGCTCGCCCACGCTCCACTCCTTCGTTTCCTCCGGAATCTGTGTCGGGACAAGTCCCTCCGTCTCGGGGAAATAATAGACGCGCGCATAGCCCTTGTGCCCCGGTTCAAAGCCCCACTCCATCGACATGGTCTCATAGAAGAAACTGAGGACGCCTGACGTTGGCAGAAGCCCCGTACGATCATACTGCGAGGCCTCGGTGAGGTTAATCTGCGCGAGAAAGGCAAGCGGGCGGTTCTTTGTCACGTCCTCGAAGTCCGTCCCCTCATAGTACGGCCAGTCAAAATCTGCGGGCAGGTCGGGTGTTCCGTAGAACTTGCTCGCGCCAACGGGGAGTTTTTCCTCTGCCGGATGATGCGCGATGGCAATCTCGCGCCGCTGTGTGCGTTCAAAAAATGCCGTCACGTCACGGCGCAGGCGTTCCCGCTCTGCCTCAACGTCGCGCACGAGCTGCTCTACACGCATCGAAGCGGGCTCCTCCGCATACCAGCCGTGCTTGTTTTCAACCGCCTCTTTGCACCGCGCCGTCATACCGCCGGGCTTGCCAAAGAAGACGCGCTCGATCTCCGCCTTGCTTGCCGTATCCTCGTCTGCACGCTCCAAATAGCCGAGAGCCAGACGCAAAGCGCAGAGCTTCGGATAACGATTGATCGCAAAAAAGTACAGAGCATAGCCCATGCGATAGTTCCAGAGCGCATCGCGCTCGGCTTCCGGAACCTCATACAGTACCTTGACCGCATCGAAAAAGCTGCGTTCCTCGATGTATTCCTGCGCCGTCTTCATGCTGTCTCCTTCGCCCGCCGATACTGCATGACGAGGATGACGACGAAGAGAGCGAGTCCGACGAGGTCCGTGATGCCGCCCGGCTTAATCATGAGGAGGCCGGCGATGATCAGGAGGATCCGCTCATAGGGGCGGCAGTGATCGGCGAGGAATCCGCAGAGCGCGGAGCTGATGGCGATCATGCCAAGAAGCGCCGTGAGCGTCACAGAGACGATGGCGAGCGGTGTCGCATCGACCATGAGGAGGACGGGCGACAGGACGAATACGTAGGGGATGATGAACGCCGCTATCGCTAGTTTTGACGCGTGTACGCCTGTTTTTAGCGCATTTCCTCCGCTGATGCCCGCGCCCGCGTAGGCGGCGAGAGCAACAGGCGGCGTGACATCCGCAATGATGCCGAAAGTAGAACACGAACATGTGCGCAGCGAGCACAGGCACGCCCATCTGCTCCAGTGCAGGGGCAGCGATGGTCGAGGTGATGACGTAGTTCGCCGTCGTCGGCACGCCCATGCCGAGCACGATTGCCGTAATCATGGTGAAGAACATCGCCGGCAGGAGCATCCCGCCTGCGAGATCAATCAGTCCCGATGCGAGGCGCAGGCCGATGCCCGTCTTCGTGACGACGCCGATGATGATGCCCGCCGACGCACAGGCGACGAGCACGCCGAGCACGCCCTTCGCGCCGCGCTCAAGTCCGTAGACGATCTCGATCGGCTTCATGCGCGTCGATTTGCGCAGCATGGCGCAGAGGATGGAGAGGAAGATGGCGACGAGTGCCGCACGCATGGGCGTATAGCCCGAGACGAGCAGATAGACAATCACGACGAGAGGAATCGCGAGATGCCCGCGCTCCTTCAGGAGCGTCAGCGGATTCGGCAGCTCGGCGCGCGGGATGCCCTTCAGCTTCTTGCGCTTTGCCTCAAAGTGAACGCCGAGCCAGACACCCGTAAAGTAGAGGAGTGCGGGGATCGCTGCCGCCTTGACGACGTCGATGTAGGGAACGCCGACGAACTCCGCCATGAGGAACGCCGCCGCGCCCATGACCGGCGGCATGAGCTGTCCGCCCGTGGAGGCCGCCGCCTCGACCGCCCCAGCAAAGTTTGCGTTGTAGCCGAGTTTTTTCATCATCGGGATGGTGAGCGAGCCCGTGCCGACGACATTTGCGACCGAGCTGCCCGAGACCGTGCCCATCAGTCCGCTGGAGAGGACGGCGACCTTCGCCGGGACCGCCGCTCGCCCAGCCCGCGACCGCATTGGCGAGGTCGATGAAGAACTTGCCGAGCCCCGTGCTCTCAAGATAGGCACCGAAAAGGATGAAGAGGAAGATAAACGTCGAGGAGACGCCGAGCGGGATGCCGAAGATGCCCTCCGTCGTAAAGTAGAGGTGGCCGATCAGCTGCTCCGGCGTGAGTCCGCGATGCGCGAGCACGCCCGGCATGTAGGGCCGAGGAAGGCATACGCGATGAATGCGAGCACGACCGTCACCATCGGCAGCCCCACGACGCGCCGCGTCGCCTCGATGACGAGGAGGATGCCGAGTCCGCCGACGACGGTGTCCACGGGCGAGACCGTGCCCGCGCGCGTGATCAGCTCGCGGTACTGGATGACGAGATAGGCGGGTGTCGCCGCACCGAGGACGGCGAATACGATGTCGATCGGGTGAAAGTAGTGATCCCGCGTCCACGCACGCCGAAAGGGATAGAGGAGATAGGCGAGCGCGAGTCCGAACCCGAGGTGGATGGCGCGCTGCAGCTGTGCATCGAGCACGCCGAAGATCGCCGTATAGAGCTGAAAGACGGAAAACGTAATGGCGATCGCCGCAACAATCTTCTTCGGCCAGCCCGTATAGTGGGCGGTATTGGACTCGCGATCGTATTTCTTGAGTACCTTTTCCGCATTTGCAGCATGGTCTGTCATAGAGGTTCACATCCTTAAATGATTCTTTCGGCAGGGTATAGGAAGCACTGATAAATTCGGTACGACCATCTTGACGCATCTTTTTCGCCCGCTTTTCGTTAGCAAATCCTCCACATAGCCTCTGCTATGCGTCCGGTTTGCTGCCTCAATCGGACAAAAAATCTACGCCAATCTGGCATACCTCATTTTATCAGCGGTTCCTATAGCCCCGAACATTTTCGCGATATACAAATAAAGAAAAAGAAATACGAGGCCGCGATCCGCAGCCTCGGAAATCTTATCATAGGCTTGTATAGAGCGGCGCAGCGACGAGATCGATGCGCGTGCCGTCAGGATAGCGCTCATAGAGGGGGTAGTCCGTGCCGCCCGCCGTAATGGTCAGCTCCGTCCCCACGCCCGTGCGCAGGCTCAGCGTGTCATAGTCACGATCCATATCGAGGATGAAATGTCCATCCTCCTCGCGAAACGTTCCCTCCTCGGGGAGAAAGGGCAGCCCCACGCCGTGTGACTGATAGCGCGTGCCCGTGAGGTGGAAATGCCCATCCGGATAAACGGTGAGGAACTCCTCCACAGGCGTCTTCTGCACGGAGTGGATGAACCGCACCGTGAACGGCGTGCCCTCTCTGCCGATCTCCCGCACGAGAACGGTCGTCTCACCGCCCGCGTGCATGAGGAGCGCCGGGGCGGAGAGAATGTCAAACGCGATGAGGAGCACGGCCGCCGCGAGAGCGATCAGATAGGCTCTCATTTCTCGTTAAAGTACTTCTCCGCGCCCGGATTCATCGGCAGGGACATGCCATCCTCCGCCGTATCCTTCGTGATCTGCTTGCCGACTGCATGTGCCGCCTGCAGACGGTCGAGATGCGTGAAGATCGCCTTCGTGATGCTGTAGCCCATATCGGCATCTACCGAGGGACCCGCGACGAGCATCGCCATGACGGAGACGCCCGGGACTGCCTCATCAAATCCCTGCATACGTACCCGCAGGGATCGTGGTCTTCGTGTAGAACGGATACTTCGCGATCAGCTCATCCGCGACCTTCTCCTCTACGGGGAGGAGACGGACGGGGTTCTGCGATGCGATATCCTGCACGGACGCCGTCGGATAGCCCGCCGTCAGTACGGCGACATCCACGTTGCCGTCCTTCAGCGCGCTCGCGCCCTCAGCGAACGAGAGGAACTGTGCGTCAATATCGTTATAGGAGACGCCGTATGCCGCGAGGATCTGGCGCACATTCGCCTCGACGCCCGAGCCGGCCGCACCGACCGCGACACGCTTGCCCTTGAGGTCGGCAATGCTCTTGATGCCCGAGGACTGGAGCGTCACGAACTGGCAGGTCTCGGGATAGAGCGAGGCAATCCCCTGCAGACCGTCCACCTTCTTGCCGTCGAACATCTCCGTGCCCGTCACGGCGTAGTACGTAATATCGTTCTGCACCGTCGCGAGATCGATGGCCTTGTCGCGCAGCATATTGATGTTTGCCACCGACGCGCCCGTGCTCTGCGCACTCGCGTTCATGCCCGGGATCTCCTTGTTCAGGATCTCGGCAATCGCGCCGCCGATCGGGTAGTAGGTACCCGCCGTGCCGCCCGTGCCGATGTTGAGGAACTTCTTCGCCGATGCAGAGTCGCCGCCGCAGCCGGTGAGGAGTGCAGCAGAGAATACAAGGACTGCACCTGCCGCAAAAAACTTCTTTACGGTAGAGATGTTCATGTTCTTTCCCTCCTAAAAAATGAGCGAATTTCCGCAAATGGAAATATGATAACGAAAATATAGTACCATAAAAGCCGCCCTGCATGCAAGCGGGACGGCTTCTGTATGGCAGTATACAAGAAGTTTCAAAGATCACAGTCTGCAAATGCCTCGCGGGAGCCCCGTTCAGTTCTTCACGATCTCCGCCGGCTCGCCGTTCGCCTTGGCGCGCGCGATGCACTCCTTCAGACGCGCGATGTTCTTCACATGGAGGTCGATCGCAAAGCGGATCCGCTTCTTCTCCTCCTCCGTGAACACGGGGTTCTCGTAGGCGGCGCGGATGCGCACGAGACGCGCCTCCACGTCGCGCAGCTCATCCTCCATCGGGCGCACATGCTGCAGCGCACAGCCGTAGACCGCGCGCATCGCATCGAGGACGTACTGTGCGTAGCCCGGCTCGCCCGAGGCTTTTTCCAGCCACTGTGCGACATGGTAGATCACATCGTAGGGCGGCTCGCCGCCGTGGATCATGGAGACGATCTCCATCTTCACCTGCTGCTCCCTGCCGTGCGGCTGGCGGATCAGCTCCTCCGCATCCCGCCATCAGATGACCTTCTCGCCGTGGTAGCGTTCTCCGCCGATCTCTGGATAGACGCCGTACTCCACCGACCACTCGCATTTGTACTTGATTGCTTGCGCGTGGATCGTCTTGATGCGGTCGATGTTCTCGCGCACGATCTTGCCCGGGACGCCCGCGACGAGCGAGTTCGGCGGGATGACTGCGTTCTCCTTGACCACGGCGCCCGCCGCGATAATCGAGCCGCGCCCGATCTTTGCCCCCGTGAGGACAATCGCACCCATGCCGATCAGCACATGATCCTCGATCTCGCAGCCGTGGATGCACGCGCTGTGCCCGACCGTCACATAGTCGCCGATGATGCACGGATTATCATCCGCGACATGCAGGCACGTGAGATCCTGAACATTGGAGCAGACGCCGACCGAGATATAGTTGACATCGCCGCGCGCGACAACCCCCGGCCAGAGGCTCGCGTACTGCCCGAGCCGTACGTCGCCCGAGAGAAATACCTGCGGTGCGACGAAACGCCTCCTCGTGAATCTGCGGCGTGATGCCGTGAAAGGGGTGGAATCCGTCTCCTTTGAATGTAAACATGGCTGTCCTTTCTAGCACGAACCCCTTATTTCGCAGGCGTCCGTGCAGCAGCATATTGCTCAGCCCTTCGCCTCGAAGGACACTCCGCGCTGCGCCGCATGATAGTAGCGCTGTGAGGCGAGCACCTCTGCGGCACTCGGCGCAGGATGCACGGGAAGGCGTGTGGCATCCGCGTGCTGCTTGCGGTGGATGCCGCGTGCCTCCTCCGCTGCCGCATCGCGTATCGTATCTGGGAGGTTCCGGTACTCCTTGGAGTTCGCATACTCCATCCACTCACGCTGGAGCGCGCGCAGGAGATACACCCTCTCATCGTCGATCGGCAGGCGATTGCCCGACTGCTGTGCCGTGCGGAGCATCTCCGCCATCTCCGCCGGCGGGGGCGTGCGGCGATTGCCGCAGGCGTCCTTCTCCGCCCCGCACGAATGATCCTGCACGCCGTCTGCGTGCCCACCGTCCGCGCCGTCCCTGTCCGGCGTTCGGCACAGACAGCGCTGCGTCACTCTGGGCGGCAACAGCCTCACGGCCGATGGCGCCCTGCAGATCCCCTGTCGTCGGCGCAGCATCCGCGCCCGTCGCCTGCGGTGCATCGAGAGCATCGCCCGCCGCAGCCGCACTGCCGTTCGCCGCCGCGGCAGGCATCTCCGCATGCCCCCGCGGAACCCCCCCGCCTGCGCCCGACACGCTTGACGCACCGCCGCCCCGCTGCATCTCCGCGAGCACGGAGATATTCGCCTGTGCCACCGCGAGCCGTGCCTCCTCCTTTGACTTGGCACGTTTCAGTGCGCGTTCCAGAGCCTCACGCCGCTCCTCGATCCGCGCCACCTTATCGTAGAGATCGGGATCCTTCTCCTTCAGATACTGCTTGTCCATGGGAGAGAGCTTCTGCCCATTCCGCAGTTTCTGGCGGATCAGACTCTCGCGCTCCGCGTCGCGTTTTGTATTTGACTCCTGCGCCTCACTGAACCTCTGCCTGCTGATCTGCAGGGCGCACCCATCGCCTGCACGAGACTCTGTCCCGTCTTTACGCGATACTTCGCCTCGCGCCTGAGGTTATTCAGCTGTGCATAGTCGCTGACTCGTCCGATTCCTTCAAACAGCGCCATACGATTACCTCCGTGTAATATCTGTTATATCCATATAAGTAGAATCGGCGGCAGATGCCTCCTCTATAAGCCCTCGACCATATTCTATCCTATTTTGGGCAAAAAGAAAAGCTGGTGATCCCCACCAGCCTTATATTTCCTGCCATTTGGTCGTCGATGCACGACGCGCTTGCGCGCGCCTCCCCCGTGCAGACACTAATCATCCCGCCAAGTTTCCAGATATCCCTCAAGGCCGGCTAACCCTTCCAAATGTACCGCATGCCGTTCCCCCCATTCCCCTTCGAATGTTTGGCACACGTACAAGAAATACTGTGATAATTTACCATATCCACCGTGCTATTGCAATAGTTCTGCGCCCTCCGAGAAAATTTAATAGAACATAGCATTACGAAAAGACAGACGATTATTCCTTCAAACGGCAGGCAAAACGATTCCTTAAAAATCGCACTGGATTTATCCGTGATTTCCACATCTCCGCTTGACTTCATCGCGTTTCTGCGCCATAATCAACGCATGAATAACTGTTCATATAAAAGCAGAAAGCGGTGATCCATCATGGATTCAGCAGCACAGTCTCATGATTGCGGGTGCGGATGCACGAACGCGCCGCCGGAGCGACGCACGTACCTGTCCGCGCGCACGCGCATCGCGGCGGCAGCCCTGCTCTTTCTCCTCGGCATGCTCTGCGGCGAGGGGACGGCGGGCACCATTCTCTTTCTCGCGGCGTATGTCCTCGTCGGTGCCGATGTTCTCTGGCGCGCCGCCGTAAATCTGCGGCGGGGGCATCTCTTTGGCGAGCACTTTCTCATGAGCACCGCCACGATCGGTGCCCTCGCGCTCGGCGACTACGCCGAGGCCGCCGCCGTCATGCTGCTCTATCAGCTCGGTGAGTTCCTGCAGGATCGTGCCGTCCAGCGTGCACGCCGCTCCATCACGGCGCTCATGGACATCCGCCCCGACACGGCGCGCGTCCTCGTGGACGGGCGCGAGGAAGTCGTACATCCCGAGGCGGTCGCCGTCGGCAGCATGATTCGCATCTATCCGGGGGAACGCGTGCCGCTCGACGGAACGGTGACCGCAGGCGAGAGCACGCTCGACACCGCTGCGCTCACGGGAGAGTCCCTGCCGCGCACCGTGCATACGGGAGATACGCTCCTCAGCGGCTGCGTCAACATCACGGGCGCGCTGACCGTCCGCGTCACAGCCGCCTATGCGCAGTCCGCTGCGGCGCGCATTCTGGATCTCGTGGAGGAGGCGGCGGATAAGAAAGTCGCGGACGGAGGCGTTCATCACGCGCTTTGCACGCATCTATACGCCCGTCGTCGTATGCGCCGCCTCGCCATCGCCGTCCTGCCGCCGCTCATCATTGGAGACGCCTTCGCGCCGTGGGTCTACCGTGCGCTGACCTTCCTCGTCATCTCCTGCCCCTGCGCCCTCGTCATCTCCGTCCCGCTCACCTTCTTCGCGGGGCTCGGCGCGGCATCCCGTGCGGGGCTCCTCGTCAAGGGCAGCTCCTATCTCGACGCGCTCGCCCGCACGGACACCGTCGTCTTTGACAAGACAGGCACGCTCACCGAGGGCAATCTCCGTGTGACGCGCATCCTCCCCGCCGCAGGCGCTACGGAACAGGAGGTGCTCGCCCGCGCCGCCGCCGCAGAGCAGCACTCCTCCCATCCGATGGCGCGCGCCGTCATGCGTGCCTTCGCGGAATGCGGCGGCACTCCCTGCGGCCGTCCATGACATCGAGGAGCACGCGGGACGCGGCATCACCGCGCGCAGCGAGGACTGCATCATCTGCATCGGCACGCACGCATACCTCAGCGAAAATCACGTCGCCGACCTCCCGCCTGCCGCACCTACGGGTGCGATCTGGCTCGCCGTGGATGGAGCGTATGCGGGCATGATCTGCGTCGCCGACACCGTCCGAGCAGGTGCTGCGGACACCGTCCGCGCGCTGAGGGAGCACGGCGTCCGCGAGACCGTCATGCTCACGGGCGATGCCCGCCCCGCCGCCCAGAGCGTCGCTGCGGCGGTCGGCATCGACACGGTATACGCCGAACTCCTGCCGCAGGACAAGGCGGCACATCTTGAGCGCCTGCTCGCCGCCGAGCGCGCGGGCAGGACACTCGCCTACATCGGCGACGGCATCAACGACGCGCCCTGTCCTTGCACGTGCCGACATCGGCATCGCCATGGGCGGCATCGGTGCGGACGCCGCCATTGAGGCGGCGGATGTCGTACTCATGACCGACGAACCGCGCAGGCTCGTCGCCCTCCTCGCCCTCGCACGCCGCACCGTCCGCATCGCACGGGAGAACATCGCCCTCGCCATCGGCATCAAGGCGGCCGTCCTCCTCCTCGGCGCACTCGGCTGGGTGAACCTCTGGGCGGCGATCTTCGCCGACGTGGGCGTCACCCTCCTCGCCGTCCTCAACGCCATGCGCGCCATGCGGGCGTAAAAACTTCATCTATATTTAGGAAGCCCCACCTCACACGATATGATAGGTAAAGGGATATCTGCGGAGGTGCTGATGATGCAAAACACAGCGTATTGATGAAAAACTTTCCTTTCTGCACACGGATGCTCATCCCGCGCGTCAGACCGCACGTCAGACCACGGGACAGGCAGCAGGGCAAAACGCAAAAAGCCGCACCGACCATCCTCTCCCGCGCCGCCGAGGTCTATATCAGCGCGAAGGGACGCGAACTGAGTGCGATGGATGCCCCCGACGACCGCCTGACCCCTGCCGAGACGGCACTCGCCGCCGAGCAGAACGAGCTGGATGAGAAACGCGCGAAAAAGGACGAAGCCGCCGCCATCGAGCAGCGCATCGCGACCGACGAAAAGCTCACAGACGACGATAAGGCGCTCCTGCAGAAGGAAGCGGACAAGCTGAAGCGGGCGGGAATGACCGACGAGGATTGGCTCAGCACATTCTACAAGAAGGGGCGCGAATTGGAACGGCAATACAATGCCGAAGGGCTCACAGGAGAGGATAAGCGACTCATCGGCACACAGATAAGTGAGAACGCAAAAAACATCGGTGAGTTCCAAAATATCATCAAGGAAAAAGCAGAGCATACCGATGCCCTGCGGCGTCAGTCCGTGCAGGAGCGCGCCGATCTCGAAGCCGCGACGGCAAAGGAAAAAGGAAAAATGCCGCCCCCAAAGGAGGACATTGCGACGGCGAACGCCGTCACCTCCCTCACTGCCGCACTGACGAAGAAGGCACTCGAGGATGCGGAGAGCAAAGACAAGGACGATGCAGGGCGCAAGGATGCAGCCCGCAGCGAATAGATCTTGCACGTTACATGGCTCTCTGATATAATAGAGACATAAAAGGGGCTGTTGAAGAGACCTGCTTGACAGGAGCGGTCTACTTCTACACGCGATGAGGGATATAACCGCTCAGCTGTGGCTCAGTCAGCAGGGCGGTTATTTCTTTTTATCGCAAGCAATGTAGCCAGTGACGAGAATCAATGTGAATAAATCTTGCACGTGATGCGGCTCTCTGATATAATAGAGACATAGAAAGAGAACCGCTGACAGAGGCGTCTACTTCTTCACGGATATGGATATAACCGCCACCGTTTCTCAGGGCTAGGGGCGGTTATTTCTTTTTATCAGCAACAATGTAGCCAGTGACGAGAATCAACGCAAAGTATGCACTCGTAGTATCCATGTGCACCACCTCCCTTTCCCGTAGGATAATGGAAGGTGAAGAAGATGCCGCCCTGCCTATCGATGGTCTCTATCCTATATTATACAAACATCTGTTCAAATCCGCAACTAGAAATCTCACATAAAAGTGGCTGTTGCACGAAGTCGTGGGCTTCGTGCATCATCACTCTCTCTTATGCCTCACCACGGCGTCCGTGGTAGAGACACCACGGCTCCTCCGCCATGAAGTCGCCGCCGTGGTAGTACGCGGCGCGCGCACGGCAGCCGCCGCACGCCTTCTTATAGCTGCACGAGCCGCAGCCGCCGCCGTAGTCGAGCGTGCGCAGCTCCTTGAACACCTCGTTTTTTTCGCCCAGATCTCGTCGAACGGCGTCTCGCGCACATCGCCCGAGCTCGCGGCTCAGATAGGCGCACGGCTGCACCTTGCCGCGCGGACTGATGATGCAGTACGTCAGCCCCGCGAGACACCCACGCGAAAAGCGCGTATCCACGCCGAGCTGGTCGGCGATGCGCAGGAACTGCGGCGCACAGGTCGGCTTCAGCTCGATGTCCACCGTCTCCTGCTTCTTCATGATGCGCGTGAGCACATCCTCATACGCCTCCGCGCGCAGCGACTCCTCCTCGATCGTCTCCGCACGTCCCCGTCGGCACGAGGAAGAAGAAATGATGCGCCTTTGCTCCGATCTCCACGGCGAAATCCGTCATCGCCTCAAGCTCGTGCGCATTCCAGTCCATCACCGTCGTGTGGATCTGGAACGGCAGCCCCGCGGCACGGCAGTTCTCCATCCCGCGCACCGCGCCGTCCCAGCCGCCCGGGAACGAGCGGAACGTATCGTGCTTCTTTTTGTCGAGCGAGTCGAGCGAGATGCCCATCCCGCACGCGCCCGCCTCCTTCAGCGCCTTCGCCATCGGCAGGTCGATCAGCGTGCCGTTCGTGCCGAACACGGGGATCAGCCCCAGCCCGCGTGCATAGGCGACCAGCTCAAGAATATCGGGGCGTGTCAGCGGCTCACCGCCCGAAAAGATCATGATGCGGAACCCCGCCTTTGCGATCTCGCGCAGGAGCTTCTTGCCCTCCTCGGTCGAGAGTTCCTCGTCCGCGCGGCAGCCCGCGTCACGGTAGCAGTGCGCACAGTACATATTGCAGGCGTTCGTCGTATTCCACGAGATGATCTTCACCCCGCCGCCCGCGACCCCCTTCGGGTGCCCGCCGGGGTGCCCCCCTGTCCCATGCCATGCGGATGTCCGCCGGGATGCCCCATCCCGTGCGGGTGACCCATCCCATGCGGATGCCCTGCCGGTGCGCCCTGTGCGGCGTGCGCCGCGTCCATCGGCGCGCTCACAGTGCCGCCCCCGCGACGCCGATCTCCTCATCCGTCAGATAACAGGACGGATCGGACGCCCAGAAATCCCCTGTCCGTGCCTCGGCACGCGTGCGGAAATTCCCGTTGCACCAGTCGAGATACTGACACTGACTGCAGCGCCCCTTGAGGAGCGGCTTGCGATCCTTCAGCCCCGCCATGATTGGATTCGTCACATCCTGCCAGATATCGCCGAACTTGCGCTCGCGCACATTGCCGAACGTATGATGCTGCGTAAACTGATCGGGGTGCACATAGCCCATCGGATCCACCTCGCCGAACGCGATCCCGGAGCGGTTGCCGCCGTTCGCGCCGATCAGCTTCTTGATCTGCTCCGCGCCCGCGTCGTTGCCCTCGGCAAGTGCCTTCAGATACATATAGACCCCGTCGCAGTGATTGTCCACCGTCAGGATTTCCTTCTTGAGGCCGCGCGCCTCAAAGTCCTTCGTCCGCGCGATAATCGTATCCATCGCCCGCCGCGACTCCTCGGGCGTCACATCCTCATCCATCATCTGCCCGCCGCGCCCCGAGTAGACGAGGTGATAGAAGCAGACGCGGTTGATCCCCTTTTCCTCGATAAAGTCGAAGATCTTATCGAGCTCCATGATGTTGTGGTGGTTGATCGTAAAGCGCAGCCCCACGCGCTGACCGACGGCGACGCAGTTCTCAATGCCCTCCATCGCCCGCTGGTACGCGCCGTCCACGCCGCGGAACATATCGTTCACATCCGCCAGACCGTCGAGCGAGATGCCGACATAGCCCACGCCGAGATCCTTGATGCGCTGTGCCACATCGCGCGTGATGAGCGTCCCATTCGTCGAGAGCGTCGGACGCACGCCGCGCTCTGCCGCGTGCTCCGCGAGCTCGAAAAAGTCAGGGCGGATCAGCGGCTCGCCGCCCGAGAAGAGCAGCACGGGGACGCGGAACTCTGCGAGATCGTCGATGAAGCGCTTTGCCTCCTCCGTCGTCAGCTCCCCATCATATTTTTGCCCGTCCGACTCCATATAGCAGTGGCGGCAGCGCAGATTGCACGTGCGCGTCGAGTTCCAGACCACCACGGGTCCCATGCCCTCCGCTGCACCGCTCTTCATCCGATGCGCATTGTGCGAGTAGCGCAGCGCGTCACCATAGTACTCATCCATAAAAAGAAGTTTCGTTACACTGATCATTGGTACTCCTAAAATACACAGATTGGAAAACGGCTCGCGCCGTCACACCATAAGGGGAAACACTCAGCCCTCCGGCTGCCCGTCCCGCCTGCGGATACCGTCGAGGAGGAGGCGCGTCTTGAGCGCGATATTCTCCTGAAAAACTCAGCTCCAACTGGCTGAACGCCGCCGCCTGATACAGCGAGTGGAACATCTCCGCGATCAGATCGACAGGAACGTCACGGCGGATCTCGCCCGCCTCCTGTCCCTCGCGGATAATCTCGGTAAAGACCCGCTTCACCTGCGGTGCCATACGGCTCGGATGCGGCTTATCCTCCGACCCCTCCTGCGGGGGCATGCCCTGCGCCTTGTGCTGCGAGGCAGAGAGAAAGAGCGGCATCACAAAGCGGTTCTCATCGAGGAACTTCGCCGTCACACGCGCGCCGACCTCGAGCAGCTCCAGCGAACTGCGCTCCGCCGCCCGCGCCTCGGTGAGCGCGATACGGATCGTCTCGCCCAGCCGTCCGAGCAGAGAGAACAGCAGCTCCTCCTTCGAGGCGAAGTAATTGTAGAACGTCCCGATACCGAGATCCGCCGCCGCCATGATGTCTGCGACCGACGTCTCCTTGTAGCCCTTCTTCGAGAACTCACTGATCGCGGCTTCGAGAATCATCTTGCGCGACTGCAGCTTCTTGCGCTCACGACGCCCCATCTTTTCTTCCAAACGAATCGCACCCTCTCTCGTTAGTAATACTATTATAACGAAAAAGCCATTTGAAAAGAAAAAAATATGAATCTCGTTCATATTTTTCATTCTCAATGGCGAAAATGTCATCCATGCACAAAAAAACGCCGATCTTCATCGGCGTCTGCGTTCAAAATGGTGACCCAGGAGGGATTCGAACCCCCGACCCTTTGATTCGTAGTCAAATACTCTAATCCAGCTGAGCTACTGAGTCACGTGTCTTGCGACGGTGATTATAATATCATCTTTGGGGAGGACTGTCAAGGGGGATTTTTGAAAAAAGGAGAAGCGCAACTATTGACAGAGAGCATCTGTTTTACTATAATAAATATAACTTAAATGTTAGTTGCTACCCGACAGGCGACAACAAATTGTCGGGACTTACATGTTTGGTCGCTACCTAGTAGGCGGCAGACAAATTACTAGGACATACATAAAACCTCGCCTTTGGACGAGGTTTTTTTGATACTAATCAAGGCGGCACTCATCACACAGATCGCCGCCAAAAATGAGTAACGATCACACCCGCTCGCCCCAGACGCCGTCGCGATAGAGGCGCACGAGGCGCATCGGGACGATCTCGCCGCGCGGGACGGCGGCATCCGTATAGACGCGAATGTACGTCCCCGTCAGCCCGTCCGTCACGCCATTCTCCTCCGTCTCAAAGAGCACCCCCTCCACCGTGCCGAGTGCCGTGCGGTGATACGCCTCCGCCAGCTCCTCTGCGAGTGCCTGCATCCGCGCCGCACGCTCCTTGCGCACCGTCGGGGGATCTGATCCGTGCGCCGTGCCGCAGGGCGTCCCGCGCCGCGCCGAGTAGGGGAAGACGTGCATCCGCGCAAAGCCCATCTGACGCACGAAGGCGAGCCCCGCCGCGAAGTCCTCCTCCGTCTCTCCCGGAAAGCCGACGATGATGTCCGTCGAGATCGCCACCCCCGGCACGGCGCGGCGCACATCCGCGAGGAGCTGCGCGAACGCCGCCGTATCGTAGTGGCGGTTCATCGCGCGCAGGACGTTGTCGCTCCCCCGCCTGCAGGGGCAGATGCAGATGCGGAGCAAAGCGCGGCTCCGATCCGCACGAGCGAGAGGAGATCCTCCGACAGCTCCACCGACTCCAGCGAGCCCAGCCGCAGCCGCCGCAGTCCCTGTGTGCGCAGTGCGGTGCGGCACGCATCGGCAAGCGTCGGACGCTGCGGAAGGTCGATGCCGTACGCGCCGAGGTGAATGCCCCGTCAGCACCACCTCGCGAAACCCCGCCGCCGCGAGTTTCTCCATCTCGCGCTCCACCGCCGCGAGCGGACGCGACTTCACAGGCCCGCGCGCATAGGGGATGATGCAGAACGAGCAGAAATTCTGGCAGCCGTCCTCGATCTTGAGAAAGGCACGCGTGCGGTGCGGTACGCCGTGCAGGGGGATGTCCTCAAAGGCACGCGCCTGCATCACATCCGTGATCTCCTCCACCACGCCGTCCGCGCGAAGCGCCTCCTCCACATAGTCCACGATGCGCGCGCGCTCCTCCGTCCCGATCACGACGCGCACGCCTTCGAGCGCACGCACCTCGGTCGGGCGCGACCTGCGCATAGCAGCCCGCCACAGCGATGCACGCCGACGGATTCGTGCGCGACGCACGGCGGATGATCTGGCGGGACTTGCGGTCGCTCAGATGCGTCACCGAGCACGTATTGATGACATAGACGTCCGCCCGCTCCTCGAACGGCACGATCTCATAGCCGCGCGCACGGAAACAGCCCCTCCATCGTCTCCGTCTCGAACTGATTCACCTTACAGCCGAGCGTCATAAATGCTGCGCGCACCGCACACCTCCTGTTTTCATGTGTATCACGATACACTTCTGTCGCTCATCTTTCCTATTCGCCCTCCCCACCGCAAGCGGTCCCTCCCCGCCGTTGCGGGGAGGCTTGAGACGCGGCAGCTAGCCTCCTCCGCCGAAGCGGGGAGGTGGCACACGCGTGTGCCGGAGGGGCGCCTCTGTCTCGTGTGACGTTTCGACACTAAAAAGAAATAACCGCCCTGCTTTTGGCACGGGGCGGTTTATTTCATCTGCTGGTGAAGGAGCAGCCGCCATGAGGGGTTCTCCTTCTTTGTAGCTCTATCTTAACAGATTTCGTCCGCCTTTTGCAAGGCACACACGCAGCAGGCTCTTTTGTCAATAGTTGTGGAGAAAAATTTGCTAATGTTTTAGGCTTTTTCGTACGGCGAGGCGATACGTTCCTCATTATTGAGAATAAATAGGATGCGGCGGCGGAAGTTCTCAAAGTTGCGGAAGCCGTAGCAAACACGCTTTAGGACTTTGATGGTGTTGTTGCAGCCCTCGGTGAATCCGTTGTTGTAGCCGGTCTCGATGCTCTGTCCAGATTTCCTCTTTCCATTGCTCCGTCGTTTTTCAGGACACGAGCGAACGGTACAAGCCCCGCATCGTGGACGTGTTGACGAAATAGATGTAGCCGTGCAGCAAAATCTTTTCGATCTGTACTGTCAAACAGACGGCAGTATTCTTCTTTGAGTGCGTGTGCTGTTTTTCAGACGCTCCGACATGGAGAACATCTGGATGAGTTTGTTCTTTTCCCACGCCCCTGAGTTTCGTTTCACGTCCCAAGAGAATACGCCGCGCGTTGCGGAAATGTTTTCGTTCACCCGCCGGAAGATTCGCCTGGACTTCTCGACGGATGATGTCGAGTGCATCGACGGCAAGGCGTACGGCATGAAATTTATCAGCAGCGATCCTAGCGTTTTGGAAAAGCATTCCTCAACGATTTTTGTGAAAGAATGGAGAGAGGTCTATGCTGACGATGCTGACTCGTTCCCCGCTCGGAGAGTGGATACGAAAAGGAGGCGATCATAAATCGTCATAGCGCATCGATCATCTATTACGTTACAGCAGCGTCGCATGCGCAGCGCATTGATAACGACCCTGATACTTTTGCGCCGACGTTTCCGCAAAAATTCATCCAAGGAAACAGCTGCATCCAGCACACTCAAAGTCTCCTGTTGCTGTGCACGCACAAAATGACGCATGACTGTGGTCGCAGAGATACCATGCCGACGTGCAATAAGAGGACGAGACAAGCTCGCCGTGTTCCTGGACGATGGTATGGATTTCACTCTTTCGGCATTCGCTGGTAGCGTTCAAGAAAATGGTTTTCCTCAGCCGATACCTTTCCGCAATCCTGACAGCGATACCGTCTCTTCCGATAGACATAGGTCAGGTTGGAGAGAACGCCACATAAAATCTGTTCACGATAGTCATGTACGTATGTGTGCGTCGATCCGCACATAGGGCACCGATGATGCTTACGCGGAAGATGAAAAACAAGACAGTCCTCCGCAATAAAAATTCTTGCAGTCCTCTGGAAGTTTAAGTAAGAATGTGTCAAAGTCTTCGTACATGGAGAATTCCCCTTTCTGATTTTCTTTCGCCAGTAAACAGTATAGCGGAATTTTCTCCATGAAAAAGAAGACAGCGTGCAATTTGCTGCTCTTCTTTTTTGCTGTCGTTGTCTAAAAGGGAATCTCTTCATCCGGGACGTCGGAAAAAAATTCGTGGCGATGGTGATGTTTCTGCCGGCACATCACGGATCTGTTCTCCCCGAGAAGTCACTGCTTTCCTCCGCAGCAGCCGCTGCGCTTTCCTCGTCCGCGCTTTGTGTACTTGACGATTCGTCACGGTTCTTTGGCGTCAGAAATTCGACGTTCGTAGCGACGACCCTTCGTTTGGTAATTCGTTTTTCCATCATCACCACGATAGCTTTCTGTATCCAGATAGCCCTGCACGTTGACACGGTCGCCGCGCAAAAGATGCGCAGCGCAGGAATCGGCGACCCTTATTCCAGAGCTCGATCTGGAAATAATTGACGGATATTTCCCTTCCTCATCCTTAATAAAACTTTTTCTGCACCGCCAGCGGAAAATGAACGACGTGTTTTCCCGCTTTGGTATAGTGATCGCGAACATCGGCAGCAAGGCGACCGCTTAAAAGCAACAATATTCATCAGAACTTCCTCCCTTTCGCGTGCTGCTCTTCGGCGCAGTATCCGGCTTTGCCATTTTTATCCGGCAGCGTCGTCTTGCACTCCGGGTATCCCGTGCACGCCCAAAAGAATCCTTTTGCTCCCTTTTCGCCGCAGCATCGCCTTCCCGCACGTCGAACATTTTACGACGTTCTTCGGCGGTGCGATTGCCGAGGTCTTCGCATTTTTCGAGCAGTTCACGCACACAGATTTCCTGCTGGGCAGAAAAATCCTTCACCGACATACTTCCCCGGCTGATCGCGTCGAGATCATTCTCCCAGCGTGCCGTGATGTCAGGGAAAATAATTTTGCTCGGGCAAAATCTGACAGAGCGATATGCCGATCTCGTCCGGCACGAAAAATTTTTGCTCAGTCGGACGTAACCGCGCTCTGGATGATCTCGATCACCCTCAGCGCGCGTCGCCCTCTGTTCCGATCCCGGAGCATTCCTTCAGCGTTTCTTTGAGTTCCTTCTCCTTGACGTACTTATGGATTTCCTTCATTGCTTTTGAGAAGTGTCGCCATGTAAACCTTGGCGGTGGTTTTCGTGACGCCCTCCTGCATATCCCATCGGCGAAATGTGCGGATCACCCTCATGGACATCCGGAAGATTCTGCACTTCATCGGCATCTGCCTCTGCGCTCTCCTCCCTCTCCTTTTGATAGAGAATCTTCCACCCATCCTGCAAAACGACTTTTCCACTCGCTGTAAATTGTTCTGCACCCGCACCGACGTCGATTTTGGTCGTGAGAAATTCCTGCTGCGGATAGAACTGTGCGATATAGGCACGCGCAACAAGATCATAAAGATTCTTCTCCATCTCTGAGAGCTCGGCATAGTTCGGACAAACCGTCGTCGGGATGATCGCATGATGCGCAGAAATCTTTTGTCATTCCATGCCCGGCTCACAATGCTGTGATCCGCATCTTCGGCAAATGACGAAAACGGTGCGTCGAGCGACGCGAGATTTTTGAGAATCGTCTCTTTATCCGCCAGCTGATTCTCCGGCAGATAGTCACAATCCGATCGCGGGTAGCTCGTATACTTCTTCTCGTAAAGTGACTGCTGCGTATCGAGAACATCCTGCGGCGAGTATCCGAACTTCTTCCCCGCCTCGATCTGGAGCGCAGAGAGCGAATACGGAAGACGCTGCGCAGATGTCCCCTTCTTTTGCTCCACGTGCAAAATAGATGCCGCAGAATTTTTCCTTCTAATAAAATACGATCCGCAACGTCACGATCAATGATGTGCCCTTCCGCATCAACGCCATCCATCTCGCGCGTCTTCCACTTCGTCAGAAAAGTTCCATTGGCATGCTGCCATGCAATACGCGGTGTAAAAAGTAACGGGACGGAACTGACGGATTTCAATCTCACGCCGAACAACGAGCCCCATCGTCGGTGTCTGCACGCGTCCGACACTGACCGTATTCGGATACCCTGCCGCACGCGCACGAATCGTATAGATGCGCGAAAGGTTCATTCAATGAGCCAATCAGCGCGGCTGCGTGCAAGTGCGGAATTGCGCAGCCCGACAAACTCCTCGTTCGGCCGCAAATTCCGCAGAGCCTCAGCGACGGATTTTTCATCCAGTGCATTGAGGAGAATCCGTCGAACTGGTTTTGTGCGAAGAACGCCGAGCTCGTTGAGCACCTCATCGACAAGCAGCTGTCCCTCGCGATCCGGATCGCCGGCGTTGACGATCTCATCCGCATCCTTGACGAGTGCACGGATTACCTTGTACTGCTTTTTCAGCTCCCTTCTTCACCTTCATCTTCCACTGCGACGGAAGAATCGGCAGATCCTCGATGCGCCATGCTCTATACTTTTCATCATACTCTTCTGGGCTGCACTGTCCCAAAATGTGACCGAAGCACCACGTCACGACATCGCTGCCGGCATAGATGCAGCCATCCCCAGGCGTGCACTTGCCAAGTCCCTGGGCAATCGCACGTCCGAGGCTGGGCTTCTCCGCAACAAAAACCCGTCTCACATCATCGCCCCCTCATGGGATTCAGGCGACGTGTTCATCTCCGTCGCATTCATCTCCCTGCGACACGCCCTCACTCTCTTTTTCGCGCGCGCGATTTCTTCCAGACGTTCCAGTTCCTGCGGTGTATCAAATCCCATCGCAACAACTCTTTCGCCGATGACCGCGCTCCGCATCCGCTCGATGTCGCTAATCATCTTCTTGCAGGTGCGGATTTTTCGCGTGCTTGCGAGATTGTTCTCCGCTTTTGCGAGAACTTCCTTCTGCTTCACGAGCTGTGCATCGATTTTCTCGAGCATCTCCTTCGTCCCATCCTTCACATTTTCTTCCGGCATGAAAATCGCCTCCTGTAAAAGTTTTTGCCTCAGCGGCAAAAAGATATTCCGCTTCTCTTCATATCTTAGCATAGTGCTCGCGGCAGATAGCAACATATAGTGCCAAGTGTCATATCTGACACTTGATGTAGTATCACCCCGATAGTATAATCAAGGTATTACGAGAGGTTGGAGGTGCACTAGGAGTTTCTCCCGGAGGAGAAACTCGGTGCAGGAACGGCAGAAAACGCAGCATCACAAAAACGTGATTCTCACGAAAAATTTAATGATGCTGTTTTGTCGGTCGCCCTAGCGCTCCCTGAACCTGCGGTTGGCAAAAAGTAACGAAAGACAAAAACGACGATTGACGAAAAACGCGTCTGTCACGCATCATGGCGAACGAAAAATGAAGGAGATGATCTCATGGCGTCGTACCATTTTCGACTAAAGTCGGATAAGAAGCCGAACGGCATGAGAGTTTTATCGACCGATCACATCGCCTATGTGCGCCGCGAGGAAAAATTCCGTGACATCGACAGCCGACGTATTTTTACAGATTGGCAGTTACAAAAATACGATCTACGGCACGCATCCGATCATCGCTCTTCCGAAAAACCGATGCTGCTCTACAGCAGCCCATACGGAAATATCAAACTCGACGCAAGCGGCATCCACGTCAGTCACCGTGCATCTGCTGAAACACAGGGCAATCGCACTGAGCGTCGCGCAGAAAATCTTTGGCGACGAACTCGACGTCCAGGGCGACACATCGTTTGTACGCAGCCTGCTGATCGCCGAGCGTGACCTTTCCCTCGGCGTTCATTTTCTGGACACAGACCTCGAGCGCGAAAATGAAAAACCTCAGAAGGAGCGTGAAGAAATTGAGTGGCAGCGAGGACTCTCTCAGGGATATGCTGTCCATGCTGGACAGCAGCACAGAGATCGCAGAGACGACGGAAACGGATGGAGCAAACGCTGCGGTATCCGAAAGTTCTCCGACCTCGACGACAGAGATGGCGCAGAGCTATTCCAGTCCGACGCTGATGAATCTCCCACCGCAGCTAAAACCGAAGGAAGACTTCACCTGCATGTTCTGCCCGGCGGCGATGTGGCTCGTCAAAGGAGACGCCGTCGTCTGCTTTTTTGTCGGATGATGAGAAAAGAGATATTTACCTCGGCGGAGGAAGACAGCGTGCCTGTCTTGCTCTGCGATGGTCCCTATCTCGCCGAAGAAGAAGCGAGATAGAAAAAGCTGCCGACTCCATTCTCGGTGTGCTGCAAAAACATCGACGGCGACTTGGCGTTTTGCTCATTTACAGTACATCAACCGCGAGGCAGCTTTTTACCAGTCGCGGCGGCTGTCTCGCCGTCGGTCATCATCTTCCGCAGTGGGCGCAAGATTCGCCGCTGCAGCTTTTCCATGCCGCCGATCGTTTCGAGCGCGTCGGCGGCGAGCGGTACTAAGGAGATCGTTTTTTCTCTTCCGCAGGAACTCACGCTCGAGCAAAATAGAAATTCTTGATCGCTTCCTGGAGAAACATCTCGCCGGACATTATTACGCATGGGCAGTGCGAGGAAGGTCGGCGCGATGTCAGACGGCGAACGTCACCCGCATGTGCACATCATGTTTTCCACACGGGAGATGGATGCCGTCGAGCGGACTAAAAAGAGCGCACGCCCGAAAATTTCTTCCGTCGTGCGAATGCAGAGCACCCTGAACGCGGTGGATGCCCAAAGGCGGAGAAGTGGATCGGCAGGGGATCGGCGTGACTATCTCCTCACGCTGCGCGAGGATTATGCACGCATCCAGAACGAGGTGCTCGAAAAATACAACATCCCCGTGCGCGTCAGTCACCTCTGCCTCGAAGCACAAAGATGCGAGCGGAGATGCGCGGCGACTGGGTACTCGCCGAGATCCTTGACCGCCTGCCCGAGGATCACACATCGCCGACCTCCATTGTGCGTGACGATGATGTCGTGCGCCGGCAGAAAGCAGCTGCGCAAATTCAACGATCAGAGGACAGACAAAAATCATCCGTCGTGCACTTCGTGAAGATGCAGAACGAGAAGACGAAGCGGAGCAGATGCTTTTCTGCTGCGCAAAAACGCATGACCTCCTGCGCACGGAGATCATCGCCCAATACAGCAAACAGGACAAAGAGGAAATCGAATCTCTGCGCGCGGAGTTGGATGCTGCACGGAAAGAGCTCGACGTTCTTTCTGCCTCTCTCGTATGGGGGAAAGGACGCGCTCGAAGAAGCCCGCCTCGATTTTCTCGGCGAGGAAGGGCGTGCTGCGTGGGAGGATGTCATGACGCTGCGCAGAGATCTCCACGAGGCGGAGGAGTTCAGTGCATCGTTCCATCTGCCGCCGGATGCGACGGAGGACGAGGATGTGGCGATGGGTGAGCTCGAGATTGCCATGCACGAGCGCATCCAAAAGCTCACGCGCGACTACAAGGCAGCCGCTAAAAATTACAGCCGCATCTAAAGAAACTCAGCGAACGCGGCACATAAAAACATCCAGAAACGCATCAACGAATATCTCTTCCGGAACGAGCTGCCAAAAGCTCGTTACGCTAAAGCACCTGAAGGCCTACAGTCAGCTCGTTGAGAAGACAAGATGCCGTCTTGATGAGGTGCGCGCCGGATTCGCCGTACCAAACAAGTACACCCCTCATGCGCGATGATCTCTCGCTGACGCTCGACGATGCAGCGGCGATGCTGCGCCATGCGAAACAGCACGCCGACGAACAGGTGCGCATGAAGGCAGCTGAACTTGCCGAGGCGAAAAAGAAGTGCTCTCCCTATGAGCGCATCATCCAGATCGCCGAGAACGTCTACGAGCACGGCGGCATCAAACGGCTGCGTGAGCGTGAGCGAAAGCTCGCAAAGACGAGACCTATCTCGCAAACGATCAAGAAAAAAACTCGAGGTGACGAGCGTGCCTTTGCAGCAAAAACCCGTTCCTGGCGCACTTGCCATATTCGGTAACCAGCGCGACGTCTATACGAAGGAAAAACAGGAACTCGCCGATCGGCGTGCAGCAATCGAGGAGCGTGCGCGTCACCCTGCCGAGGAACGTGACGACTGTGCACGTCTGCGCCGAGAGATTGAGGAGCGCCGTGAGACGCCCGAGGCAGAGCAGAAGATTCAGCAGATCGCCGTCGGTGTCATGCGCAGAATTGGTCTGCCGTCGTGAAGGTCAAAAATAACCGCAGAGCTTCGTGCCCTGCAGGGAGAAATCCGATGCAGCCGATGCACAGATCGATGCCGTCGATGGAGAGCGAGACCGGCGCGGCGGCAGTGCTCGCTATCGTCCCTGCATCGAAGAGCGGCGGCTCGCCGATGGATGATGCACGCGCTTGCCGATCATCTGCGGCGTGCCGCGTGCCGCGCAGCTCGTTGCCAAAGACCGCAAGGATCGCATGGATGACAACTGGGCACTGCTCTCGACATTCGAGCGCGACGGATCGCCGAGAGTCCTCGCGCGGTCGCTGACAAGTCACCGTGTCTTTTTCTTCGCGCTTCTCTTTCGTTTCCTGGACAGCGTCCTCTGTATGATTTTTCTGCCTTGAGAATTTCTGCCCGACGGTGCTCCACGGCCATTGTATGATACACAAAAAGAATCTGCAACGGCGGAGAGAACATCTCTGACTGCATCATGCGCACAACGATCCAGATGCGTCCGCACCTTGGTCGGCGCAAGCTTTATGCTGTAGTATGCTTCCTCAGCTACTGTGTTAGATGCGGCAAGCATTTCATCACCAATGTCATGTGACTGCGTTGTGGGTTCACCTCGAAGATCATCGAGTGCAGCAAAGAATTCTTCTGATGCAGAAAGACATCGTGCAAATTCTTCGGGAAACTGTGACTGCGTTTCTCGACCGAGCTCTTCGATGCGTTCGCGAATCCCCTGCATACTCGAAATCAGGCGTTCTTTTTCTTTTTATACTTGACAAGATCATTCTCATCCTTTATTCTATACGTAGAAAGCCGTTAGTTTGCTCTTCCATGGGGAAATTGGACCCCGGCGGATGTGAGAAACTGAGCGGCTTTTTCTCTATGCGCATAAAGAAGAAGCTTCTTTTTGATACAATCATATACCAGCTATAGCGTGGACGTCCATTCCTTTCCCTTAGCATAGATTGATGTGATGACATTTGCTTGTTTCCATGCTTTAGGTTTATCTAGGGGCAAATGGGACGATAATTTCTACGCCCTGAGGTATCTTTTTAACGAAAGTGATGCGACAATGCGCTCAGAATGCGTCTTCGATTTTAAGATCATCATAGGATCCCTCAAAGCTTGTGGTAACTGTTTGAGTATCTCCAATGTAATTTCAGGATGATTCCGACGCATGACTTCGCTTAATTTCGATGGATCAATATAAATGGGAAGATCTTTCATCCCGATTAACTGCAAAGAATATGGGGTTTGCATAACTCGAATTGGCGGATGTCCATAACTATATCCGTTATTTTTCCCACGCCTCAAGGTCTTTGGCAAATGCATCATCATCCAGTTTTTTCATTATACACACCCATACAATCGTCAGAAAACATATCAAATGCCCTATATATGTCACCGCGTCTTTTTCTTCGCGCTGCTCTTTCGTTTCTTGGACAGCGTCCTTTGCGATGTTCTTGGCGTCGCCCTGCTCCATTTCTTTGCGGTAGGGCGATTCGGCGCGCAGGACTTTCTCGATGGCGTATGCGCCGAAGCCTGCCTTTGCCATGCTGCGCGCGATCGTGCGCTCGGTCTCCATGCTGCGCTCCGCCTTGCTGTCCTTCAACGCCTCCTCCAATGCGTCCCGATAGAACTCGGACGCCGACTGCATCTCATGAGATTTTACGCAGGATGCCTGCGCGTCTCTGTTCGAGTGCGGCAATTCCCTCGTCGAATACGCTTGCGACACTGTGAAGGACACCGTCGATTGCCTTTTTGCGCACGCTGACGCAGATAATTTTTACCTTGGTCGGTGCGAGCTTGACACTGTAGTAGGCATCCTTGACTGCCCCTGCGCGATGTGGAATACATCTCGGATGCGATGATGCGCGGCTGCGCTTTCGCTTCACGACGGAGATCCTCGACGGCGGCGAGGAACTCCGTCGATGCAGCAAGGCAGCGGGCAAGTTCCTCGGGTAACTGTGCCCGTACCTCACGCTCGCGTTCCAGCTCCTCGATGCGGGCTCTCAGTCCTGCGAGTTCCTCTTGGTACTCTTTCTCCCGCCGGAGGATCGCTGCACATCGCTCCTCCATGTACGCTGTTCCCTCGCGCAGAGATTCCTGTGCGTCGATGAGCGCATCGCTGCATTCCTCTTCGGACTTGCCCTCGCTCCTTGCGTCACCCTGCCGCCTCGATCCGTCGGACAATGTTATCGTGGCGCGCAGCGTAGCAAATCCCATGTCTCTGATCTGCACCGCAGGTCTGCTCTGCCTCCTCGACCTTCTCCATGCTCACATGCAGATTCTTCACAGCACTATGCAGCTGTTTGGCATCCTCCTCACGCAGAGATTCCTCTGCGACGGTGAGACTGTCGGCGATTTCCTGATGATACATAGCGGCGTTTGATACTGCCATTTCCTTCTCCTCCTTCTTCTTGGGGTAAAAACTCCCGTTGACACCTTGTAAAAATCTGATACTATGTGCTTAAAGAGGCGATTCCTCTCAGTTGTAGAGTGGCTGTTGCCAGCAGGCTGGGATAGAAGGGAATCGCTTTTTGTTGTGATAAATGTCGATATTATGGTGCTACCTCGGGTATATAAAGTCGCATTTCATCAAACTGCTCCCTAACGCGACACACAACATAATTTTCCTCAGACTTATAACTTAACTTATACAAAGAAAAATGATTTTTACGTTGTCTGCCCTCGAAGTCAGCCAACGTACATATATAGGCAGCATTTTTCCATACCGTTTGCAAGTGTCGGAATCGCAGCAAGTTTTCTCCTTCCGAATCCATGCGATAAACTCTGTTTAATGCATTTTGCATTGATTATGACGTTGCCGACAATCGTGTTCTTTGTAATTCCATGCGGATATTTCTTCTTCCAGTACTGGATTGCTGCTGAACGTGCAGCTTTTTCCATCCTCCTCCTCAACAAAGTCCCTCATTGATGCTGATCGGCTGCATCTGCGTAAATTTCTCCTGCTCGGATGACCGCACGCGTTCCTTCTCCTCGTCAGACATTTTTCCCAGTCCTTCTCAGGCATGGCGTTTCCTTTCTTTCTCCTAGCATATCCATTGACATCATGTATAACCTCTGCTATGCTTTTACCAAAAGCGACACCTCTCTCAACTGTAGGTGATCTCGGTCAGCAGGTTGGGATTGAAGGGTATCGCTTTTTGTTGACGTACTTGATGCGTGTTATACTGTTGTCAACAAGGTTGTCTGTTCTAGCTGCCATGGGGAATCGGACCCCGGCGGGGCTAGAACAGGCAATCTTTTATCTGCTGTACTTTGCCGTGTACTCCTCGACGATTGCCGGCTCACGTTGGATCACTTCGTTCACGGAGAGCAGCTCTTTGATGGACGGATCTTTTTCTGCGTTACGCACGAGGTCTTTCCCGTACGAGCGATCCTGTGAAATCGCCGCATAGGGGCTGTTGCGCTGAATATCGTCAGCGATAAAGCTGCGAATTTCATCCAGCCTGAGATAGTTGTCTGCATCATCGGCGAGTGCCCTCGTGAATTCCTCTATGGCATACGCCGTATCCGCCTTCTTCCACCCCCGCTCATCCGTCGGTGTGTAGCTCGACGAGTCCATTCTGATAGGCGCTCACGAAATCCTTTTGCGTAGTCCTCGTCACCGGATATGCGCGCTCCCTCGCGCGGATCATCGGTGTATGCGAACTGCCCGGATGCGCGGACAATGTTTTCCTGTCCTGTTCTGCGCGATAGAACGTCTCCGCAGCTTTTCCGTATAGAGACGGTGGCATCGCGCCGATGCTCTCCTCTGCTGCGGCACTCAGCTGCCGGACGCGCCGTCCACGAGCGGCGTCGAAAGACAAAATCGCCCTGATGTGCGTTCAGCTCCTGCTCCAAAAGCCGACATCTGCCACGCGGAAGATGCGCCCGTCTGTCTCGATGGTCACCCTCGGCGATCGGACGGCCCTCCTCCGGCAGGTGCACAGAGATGCGCGAAGATGCGAGTCAAGTCCTCGGTGCGCATCGCATCCGTACGGACGTGGTTCTCCTGCAGCGTGACCTCCTAGTCACGCTGCCAAATGACGGCGCACCCTCGGGCGCGGCATCACGCCGACGCTGATGGAGCGTGACGTGCATGGACTTGTTCGCGATAGCGATAGTCCGGCGTCAGTGTCATGTGCGCTGCCACGCCTCGCAGGCAGCTGTTTCTCATAGTAGACCGCACCATAGCGCGCGCAGAATCATCGGGATCGACGAGATAGAGATGCTCCTTGGGGAGTGACCGACATCTGCCGGTCGCTGCGTCAGGAGATACTTATAGAATCGCGCTGTCTCGCGCGTCAGCGTCTCGGACGGGAGGGTCCAGCTCCGCCGTATCCGCGACGCGATGTACCGCATCCGCAGTCGCGGCAACCGATTCCTCGGTCGCCCCTGCTGCGTTGTCCTCCGCTGCTTTCGTATGTCCGCCAGCGATAGGCTCTTCCTTGGCTGCGGTCTTCTCTCGGCCGCCGTTTCCTGCCAGCGTCGAGATCGACGGTCATCCGTCTCTGCGATGGTCAGCTCCTCGCTGCGGAAACGCTCGGGCATAAAAGCCTTTGATGTAATCTGCGATCTTTCCGCGCCTCTCGATGCGCGTAAAAATCGCCATGTTATCCTCTTTGAGGTCTTTGATCCAATGCTGCACATAGGCGGCATGATTCGTCAGATTCATCGGTAAGCCGAGGTCGAGGGGCAGATACGCTGAGGAGAGCTCGGCGCGCAGCTCCTCCCTCGCGTACGCCTCTGAGGACAGATCCCCCGACACGTCACATGATTCAGGCGGCTCTCGTGACATGTCCACGAAAGCTCATGCAGAGCCGTCGCATAGTACTCACCAGAGAAAGGAACGCCTGCTTTGGCGGCAAATGGATCATCGTCTGTTCACCGTATAGCATGGGTACTTCTTGACGGACGGACGTCATGAATGATCTTCGCTCCGCTCGCTGCGGGATGCCTCGGCGATCTCACTACTGCTCCTCGTGCGTATAGAACCTCCCTTTGGGCACATACGCCTTGAGTGGATGCTCAATGTATTTATTCTTGCCGTCTTCGTTAAGGACGGGATTCCCGTCCTTATCCTTCAGATACTCCCGCCGCACGCAGTCCGAGGCGTGAAAGACGTTACCAGAACCGCTTTTGCCCAGTACTGCTCATCCTCCGGCAGTAGTTCCCATACTTTATCGCTTCGTCTGCTTCCACGCCATCTGGATCAGCTCGGATTTTCGCGCCCTTTCGGACGCCGTACTGCCACTCCATCTCAGGATTGACGCGGTTGTCCCTGTTCGCGTTTCTGTGCGACACGCTCCCGAAAGATGCGGTTCTGCGCATTGAGCATCCCCATCGTGAAAAACCGTGGATCTCCGCTCTCCTTCTCTGCCATGACGAACGAAAGGAAAAATGCTGTTGAGCCGTGCGCATAGCGTTTTCCGCTCTCCCATTGATCGGACAGACGAGCGATGCCCCGATGCTGCGATCCAGCCCTGCTGCTAGGAAGTTTGCCGGTCTCCATCAGCGCGATGATCTTCTCGGTGGTCTTTTGCGTAGACATCCGCTTTCGGCGCACGCTCGCCCAGCGGATCTTTTCTTTCTATGATGCTCTCTCCTTCTTATCTTGCATAGGCGGCGCGTGCCGGCTCTCGCTGACGGCTGCGCGGGGGAACTACTGCACGCGCGGCAATCGCCACGTCAGAGCCTTTGCTCCATCTGCCGCACAATCTCAATGAGCCGCGTCTTCTTCTCCGCCTCCTCGGCTGCATGTGGAACGGCTTCTTGATCTTCTCCTCCGCTTCCTTGACGTCCTCGGCGATGCGGCTGCGTTCCTCCTGCGTCGCTTTCAGCTCCTTGACGATCCCATCATGGAGGGCATCGAGACGGCGCATCGTGACCTCCGGCTTTCGGAAAAAAGCCGATGCGGTGATCTCCGTGCACCCGAGAGTGAAAAGATGAGGCTCATCGCCACGGGATCAATCAAAATACGCAGGTTCATCCCGCGATATGACCGCTGACCGCCTTTGCTGCGGTAAAGTCCGCCCTTTGCCGCCTGTCATCAGAATCTTTGCCGCCTCGTCGCGATCCGTGATGATCTTCTCGCCAAGCGTCATCTGGAATAGGTTCTTTCCCTCGCTGTCTTTCAACGCTGCATCGTCCATGCGCAGCTTGTCTGCCATCAGTCCGGCGATCTTTGCGTCCTTATCCTTGAGACGTACGGGACCGTCAATCGCCATAAACTTCTGCAGTTTCTGCCGTGTGGTCTCATAGTCGATCTTGGCGAGCTGGATGCGTCCCAGGCGGTTCTCGATCTCCATCTTTTCGCGCAGGAACGGATTCCCTGTCGCGACCGCCTTGAGCTCTGCATAGGAGAGCACCGTCTCATCCATATCCTGAGGCTGCGGAGCGGACTGCGGCTCGTCATGATCTGTGCGATCTGCTTCTGCTTGTTCTCCACGGTCTGCCAGAGGTGACGCATCGAACGTCCCCTCTGTCACATAGCGGAAAATCTTCACGGTCTCGTTTTGATTGCCGGGGCGTACGATGCGCCCCATACGCTGCTCAAGATCAGCAGGACGCCACGGGACGGAGAGGTCATGCAGTGCCGCAAGGCGATCCCTGCACGTTCGTCCCGACGCCGAGCGTTCCCGTCGAGCCGATCAGAATGCGAACCTCGCCGCTGCGCACCTTGTCAAAGAGCTTCTGCTTGTCCTTGTCCGCAACTTCTTGCACGACAGCGATCTCCTCGCGTGGGATCCCCGCTGCGATGAGCTTTGTCGCGCACGTCGTCGTAGACATTGAATCTGCCCGCGGCACCGTGAGGTTGATTCGTCGCAGAAGAGGATCTGCGTCCCGCGCTGCGCGTCTGTCGCACGATATGTCGAGCGAGATTCTTCACGCAGCGGTTTCACCTTGCTGTCCGGTCTGTCCGGCGCATCTGCATCCACGAGACGCGGATCGAGGGAGCGCACGCCCGCGTGCGTAATCAGGAACATACTGTCATCTGTCGCTGTCCCATCGACACGCATGAACGCGCAACGGACGTCTGTTGCGAATGTATTCATGCACGCCGCACCAGATCGTCGATGATCGCCTTCTGCGTCGCTGACGCAGGTGCTTTATCGACAATGATCTCGGCGGTCGGCATGACGACATCGCCCGCGAGCATATCTGCCGTCCGCACATCGGCGAACGCACTTAAAAAGCTCGTCATGAGCTCGGAGCAGGTGCGGAAATTCGAGAGTCGCTCTTTGAGCTGATACCCGCGTCCCTCGGGTTTCAGCTCCATGCTGATACCAATATCCGCAAAATGCCGCTGCCCATGCATCGAAATTCTCGAGCCCGGAGCTCGCCCAGGTACATGCGGTGCGAGATACCGCTGCATGGTATAAATTTCCGTCATGGCATTGGAGATTGGCGTCCCGTGGCAGAGATCAGCCTCTGTTCCCCGTAATCTCATTGATGTACTGTGTCTTCATGTAGAGATCCCAGGTCTTTTTGCACATGATCGGTCGTCCCGACACCGGCGACGCGGGCATGCCGTGTCACGACCTCAAGATTCTTGAACTCATGTGCCTCATCGACGACGAGCTTGTCAACGCCCAGCTCCTCGAACGTAATCACATCGTCCATGCCCTTGCGGTTCGACTGCTCGAGTTTTTCCTAAGCCGTGCCGCTTGATTGTTGACGAGCTTCGTGATGTTGCGGATGGAGAGTCATTCGCCGATACACCGCTCGAACGCAGGCAAAGAGCCTGTCCTCGAGTTCGTCGATGTTACGCTCGCCGCATCGCTGCCTCACGTCCGGCAGACGGCTCGATCTTTTCAAACGAGGATGCGCCGATGATGACGGCGTCCCAATTCTGCGTCGCGATGCGCGAGATAAACTCCTGCCGGTTCTTCTTCTCGAAAGTCCTTCTTCTGCGCGACGAGGATCTTCGCACGCCGGATAAAGAGCCGCTGGAACTCCCTCGCCGGTCTGCGCCGTGAGATGGTTCGGAACGACCATGAGCGCCTTGTGTGAAAGCCCCATGCGCTTGGATTCCATAATCGAGGGCAACCATCTCAAACGTCTGCCCGCACCGACGCAGTGGGCAAAGGCGTATTGCCGCCAAAAAGGCTGTGCGCGATGGCATCCTTTCTGATGCGGCAGGGCAATCGTATTCGATCATGCCCCGGAAAGGTCAGGTTCGAGCCGTCATACTCACGCAGACGCACGCTGTTGAACCGACGGTTATAGTCAGTCCTCGATCTCCCTTCACGCGGACGGGATCGGAGAGCAGCCATGTACGGAACTTGTCACGCAGCTCCTGCTGCTTCATCTGCGCCTGCGTCGTCAGCTCTGCATCGACGACCGTCTGATCGGAGCCCTCTGCCATGGGGACACGCACCTGTGCATTGCGCTGATTGAGACAGGCTCGATCAGCTCATACGCTTCTTCGTCCCTGCGTACTGCGTCTCCGAGGACAGTTCGTAGGAAAGACGCTCTGTCTTCGTGACCTTCCAGTGCTTGTCTCCTCCACGTAGTCAACGCGCACGTCGGCAAGACCGAGCGCGACGAATCCCGCACGTACGCGGGCTTCAGCCCCGACGTGCCGAGACCGACACTGTTCGCCGATCTCCACAGCGTCGGGAGAACCGCCTCGAGTGCCGCTCTGTTGCGTTCCATCCGCGCAATGCGGGCGTCGAGGATCGCCGTCTCCTCATCACGCTCGCCGTGCTGCTCTCCTGCATGGCAAGAGACTCTTGATACTGCTCTTTTCAGCACGGAGAGCTCCGGCGTCTCTCCCTTCTCCCGGCAAGCCGTAGATACTGCTCGGCAGTATCCAGCAGATGCAACATGGATAGCCTCTTCATGGGATCTCGCAGGTCGTCGGAAAGGTACTCCTGCTTCTACCGGGCTCCCTGTGCCCGATAGAGCTCATAGGGCGAACCTCACACTGGGAGTCGCTCATCCTCCCAGCGTGAGAAAAAGCGGGGATCACGGCGCATCAGCCGAAAACCAGAGTGTGTGATCCTCCATCAGCGTGGCCGGCAGCCATGAATCATACCTGCTATCATGCCGTCCACGCTGTTGATGAAGGACACACATACCGTGCGACACTCGAACGCCAATCAGGGGAACGCCGTTTCGTCAATGGTATTCAGGTATTCCTGAAATTCGCACGCATCGAGTGCGCCCGACCGTCGACGGGCTTTCCAGTATCTCGCGCATGCCCCTCTTCGAGCGCATTTTGCGGCTCCGGCAATACAGCCGGCGCACCTTCCATGAGTTCCGCATAGGCGGAGGATAGCGCACCTGCAGCAACGCGTGCATCACGCTCGCTGCACGCACGGCGTCAGCTGTGCGTCAATGTCCTCGATCTGGCGCGGATGTTGCCCGAAAGATACCGTCCGCCTGCACGTACGTCTTCGTGCGATCGTCAAAAGTAGAGGTGTGTAAATTCAATTCGTCGTCTGCTGTATCTCACACTGGGCTTTCCGCACAAACTCGCTCATAGTACGGGAGATCGACATCGCCCTTCTGCTGCATGGAGATGACGAGCGCATCCTCGGCGTATCGGCGTGCTCCGGGCGAATTTCCGGCAGGATGGTGCGCTCCGTGAAGATGTCCGCGGCCCAGTGTACAGTTTCCCCTTCGCATCCTTGATCTCATAGGCGCGGATGAAGTTATAGCCGGGATCGGCGTAGAACACATTCGCAAGCGTGCAGTCACGGCGATGTGTCCTATAGCGTTTAACGCGTCCGTCATAGAGCTCGCTGAGCGTCTTCAGTGCGCTGCACCAGCTCCTCTGCACTTCCGCCTCTGCTGCACCTCGAGAACAGCGTGCCCGCATCACGCAGAGGACAGCGGAGATCACGCGCCTGCGCCTTCTCATCGAGCGTAGGCGCAGTCTCCCTTGCCGTCGAGTATCAATGGTAGATCAGCGCACCGCCCGAGAGGGTGCCCATGGCGCGCACGTCCGGCCTGCATGGGCATTGGCAGTTCGTCTCCGCCGGCGTGGGAGCACTCCGGCGGGAATCTCGTCAGACCGCTGCGATCCGCTCACGGATCTCCGTCCCTCCTCTGCTGCGACAGACAGCTCATGTGCCCGTAGCGTCCTTGCGCTCCTCCCATCTGCCAGTACGTGCTCGGGATGATGATCGCTATAGTATCGGTTGACGACGTGCGGCTCGGAAAAATTCCATCCGTTCATGTGTATTTTCTGCTCAACATTCACCCATGTATGCGGGCGGTGTCGTCTGCGTATATCCTTCCCTCGGCTGCCCTAGCATCGCCCTTCTTGCGGGAAGACATGATATCCGAGGTGACCGCCGTTCCGCCCCGGCAAAGGTATCGGCAGGAAGACGCATCGCGGTGACGAGTCAGCACGCTCAGCGCAGCATATCGCGCGTGCGGCGCGACAGCTTATCCATCGTACCGCTCGACGTGATCGCGGCGACCAGGCCGCCGTCACGCACCTCGTCCAGCACTTTCATGATAAAAATAGTCATGCGGCAGCGTCCGTGCCGCCGTAGCGCGGATCGGCAGTAATCGGCGTCTCGCCGAAGGGAAACAGTGCCGATGGCAAGATCAAAACTCCCGTCCGCGAGTCGTAAAGGTGTCAAACGCCCTGCGCTGCGGCACGTGCTATCGATGCTGGCGGCGGCGGAATGCGCGCGCAGAGCGGGTCCAGCTCCACGCCGCAGACGTGGCTTTCCGCCGCATCTCCTCAGGCATCGCTGCGAAGAAGGATATACGCAAGACGACACCGCCGCATGCATGGATTGAATGAGCAGAAAATACACATGAACGGATGGAATTTTCCGAGCCGCACGTCGTCAACCGATACTATAGCGATCATCATCCCGAGCACGTGCTCGGCGGATGGGAGGCGCGAGGGGACCAGCAACTTCTGTCACCAGCGAAGAGACGAATCGTGAGCAGATAACTGCCGAGATGTCGCTGCGGCGGAGGCTGCAATGGCTGAAAGGCCGGACCAATGCCGCGCCAATTTACCTCGGGCGACGCGATCGTGGTGAACTGCACCCGTGAGCGCGGGCACGCGTGATATCCGCCATCTGCATGATGCCGGGCGCACTCGGTGCGGCACAGAAGGCAGGCGGAAGGGCTTCGCGGCGCACGAAACTCGACGGCCTGACGGACATGGTGGCTGTGGACATGACCGCACGCTGCAGGCTGTGTTCGCCGTTTGACCGTCCGCGCGGATCGGATGCGAGGCGCTAAGTGACCAGGCAGTTGTCAGACACCATCCTGCGAATGCGCCGGGCCTGCTCGATACACCGAGGACAAGTCATCCTGCGGCAGAAGAACGTCATTCCGCTATGTGACGAGCTGTGCCAGCCAGCGCGGACAACGAGCCGGCTGAGACACACCTCGCTGATCGCGCAGTAACGGTGTCTTTCGGCTCCTGCGGGACATTGACGCACGGCGACGCCGTGCCCCGGCGGCTGATGCACCGAGTGCGCTATCCGCGGGGCTCATGGTGCGCCGACCGTCCGGGCACAAATACTTCCGGCGGGGCATGCGCGGGCTGGGCTGCCGACGATGGTACTTTCGCCATGCGTGCAGGCCCAGTCTGGGCCACCGTGACAGGCGGCAGACCGGCGACCGGTGCGGTATGGTCGCTTCATCGGGACGGCATGTGCGGGTATGATTTGCTCGGCTGATCGCGCCGTGATCGCTGCGCTGATTCAGTGTATCGGCACGGGGCCAGCCAAAGCGGGGTACCGGACGACTGCGAGATCCCGTAATCGCTCTTCCGTCTGCTGGACTACTGAGCAGTATCTTTGCCGGGGCGCCGAACTCGATAACTGGCTCGGTATCAGGGGTCTTGCTGCGAAGGCTGTTGCAACGAACGTTGACGTCATTTCGCCCACGACCAGATGAGCCACTGACAGGCTGACGCCGAACATTCTGTTGCGTGGAGATCGGCTGTTTGGCCAGTGTCGATCGTACGATAAATGACGGCTCTGCAATGTGAGGTCGTGCCATTTTTCGTTCGGAGGATGGCTTGTGGAGCGCGAACAGGCGTCTTTCCTCAGCGGTACACAGCTGGGGACGAAGGCGTATAGTGATCGAGCTCACCAATGCTCAATCGGCACGTGCGGGTGCCTCCCCGGCGAGGGCAGATCGGCTGATCGTCTGAGGCTGGCACGGCAGGGTGGTGGTCCCTGCGTAACTGCTGCTCCGTCACGGTGAAGGATCGAGGACTGCCAACCGTCCGGTTCAGCGCGTGCGTGCGTGTTGACGGCTCGGTGCTTCCGGGCTGATGCCCTCAGCCCATCATGCCATCGCTGACGACAACCTCTTTATATGCGTCTGTTTTCGTTGGAACCGAAGATGATTGCCGACAATGAAACTCTGCTCATCGTGGATATTCGTCTGCGGCGCGAATTTCGGCGGTTCAGCGACTATCCCGTGCGGCGTCGTCGCACTGAAGCGCCGGAAAAGGCGCTGTCATCGCGGCTGTGGTTTGCCGTCATCGTCGTGCGTCGTTGAATCTTGCCGGACGTGGTGGCGATGCGGCGGCGGGAACTCGAGGACGGCTGCCCTGCATTCGTGCGTCGACGGTATTCCGTCACAACATCACGAAGTCGACGGCGGCACGACTGGCTCGACGATCGAGCTACGGTCGGTAACGTTGTTCTTTGGTTGACCGTCGTCGGTTCAGGTCTTGGTCGTGAACGTCTCGTTGTTTGTCATCTCTGAACGGCCCCATCGGCGGATTACGGTTTTGACTGCACGGGGACACTGTCTCAGCCCACCATCTGGCGTATCTCACCGCTCGCTGCTGGGCTCGGCTCAGGCCCGTGCGTGGGCAGCGGCGTGCGGGCCTATTGCGGTAACGCGGAGGCGAGGGACGCAATCTGAAGCACGATGCGCAATTCCACAGCCTGAGCGCGACGGCGCGGGCGTTCGCCGTGTGCGGTTGAATGCTTTCGCGAACGTCGGCCGCCGGATCGTGTCGACAAAGCACCTGGCGGCGACGCGAAGGCGTCGTCGACGATCTGCGGCGTGCAAAATCGATGCGGCAATTGCGCGTTCGGCTGGTGCAACGACTGGTATGGCTGTGCTCTGATTACACGCGGAGACGTCGCGATCCGCTGGATGCAGATGCGCCAGCCGAACGCTGGTGTTTCGCTGCGTGGCTCTGCTCGTGCGTTTGGCTGCACCGCGATCCTGCGGCTGAGTCAGCCTCACGGGCGGGTGTGTCTGACGTGCGGTGGCTTCATGCGGCGTCCGCGGTGGTGCGGACAGGCGGCAACTGCTGGTGCTGCGGCGGCGAATTCACATTCTATCGGCTCGACAGGCAACTCATTGTCGGGTCTGCTGACACTACCTGTTCTCCGTCCGGCGTCTGCTGATCAAACATCAAACGGACGTGAAGACCCGCGAGGACGTTCGATATTACTGAACCGTGAAGAAGCAACGTCTGAATGGCGAGCCACGGTCCTCCGCAGCTGCTCCGGGCTGTCTCCTATGCAAAACCAGGCGTCCGCAGCCGAAATCCGCCTGCGAGTGAGACAAAAGTGCCTGGGGACATCCCGCTCGATCGACGTTCCACGGCGGCCCCCACGAAGTTATGGCGATTGACCCGCGCATCTCAGGGTGCCGGACAATAACGAACAGCGCACGTAACGTGCGGCGTAACGGTATTCCAGACGGAAACGCGGCGAAAGATCATCACGGATCGCGGCGCTGGTCTGACGCTGGCCGAAAGCGTTCACGGCAACGATCGCCGATAATGCGCCCTGACGATCCCGGCGGCATTATCTTCGTTCTGCAGCTCAAGCTTCAAAAGCCAGGTCCGTCACTGATAACGGATCGTCGAAAACTTGCTGGCGCTGCCAGTTTGGCGCGAGAAAGATCAAGCGTTATATCTGGCTTCGAGGCTGAAAGGCGCTCGCTGGTGTGCTGGTCGACGAATCTGGCTGGGCGCGGCGATGAAGTACCGCGCTAAATAAGAAAGGAGAGGCTGCTCCGGGCGGCGATGCGCCAGCACCAGGCGCAGGGCGTCATCGCGCCGTCGGTGACGCTCATGGCGCGGGCAGGATGCCGCCATCAGGCGCGTCTGTCCGTCAGCGGGAGAAAACGGAGAAAAGCATATGCTGTGTGGCCGGCCACTAAATCATGAAAGGAAGCGGTCCGGTTTCACGGTCACTCATGCGCGGTTTCCTCGAAGACGTGTCACTGGCTACTGGGCTGGCGCGGTCAATCGGCGGCTGCGGCGGGAAGTCGGCTTCAGCCGAATAACGTCTGACGAGGATATCGTGAGATCTGCCGGAGAGGATGATGCGCACCGGTCTCCGGTTCCGTGACGAATCCCATCGCAGACGGCTGGGCTCGCCGATGTTTGACTCAGGCGGCTGTATGCCAGGTCTACGCACGAGGCAATGAATCGCCGGTACTCCCGGCGACGAAGCTGATCGTCATGACGTGCCGTTCACCCATGCTACGATGGACAACGACTACGTCCGTTGCCTGCTTCAGGCGTTCTCTTTCTCGGTGAGCTGCTCACGTTTGACTCTGCATGGCTGCGACCGAACGTAATGCGGGCTCGCAATCGAGATCGCGCCGGGGCGACTGCGCGCCGGCTGCTCACTCGGCTCGACTGCAATCCGACGGTCATCCGCTGCGGCGACAGATCAGGGCCTCAAGAGGACAACGTAACGTTCGCATCGAGGCATGGTACGGGTATCAAAACTTTATGCCGACGTTTCACGGCGAAATGACCATCTTGCCGTCGATCGACGCTGTGCAGGCGCGCGACCGGCCGCAGCCGGAAACTCGCTAACGGTTCCCGGCGGCGGGTAACTGGCGGGGGCATTTCAATCGGCTGTATTTCGGATGCGGCTTATCCGCGTCGCAATGCTCGCGGGTATTCCTCCGTCCAGACTGCTGACGCGCTGCGATTCAATCTCCTGACGCGGCAACCGGCAAGTGTCATCTCGTCGATCGATGATCTGCAACTTTCTGAAATC
>BNJS01000457.1_pt1 | contig 67910 bp, 107 predicted proteins | sample 8540461 | NCBI WGS metagenome assembly BNJS01 (sample SAMD00202454, study PRJDB9452) | human saliva metagenome | isolation source: human saliva | place: Japan
AATTAGAACTTGTCTTCGTGATAGCTTCTTGCCGTTTGCGATAAGTGTTACCCGACTTGCTCATGTCTACAAGCTGCTCGTTAGAGGTAAATGCCAGTTTGCCACCCTTAGACACTGCTAACGGCGGTTGAACTTCATTTCAATGCCCCATCGCGATCTCGCTCCAACGTGGTGTATTCCACGTCGTTGATGTTCATCGTAATGACGTTGTCTGATGTGTCATTTCATATGGGTGCGTTTGCTCCGATGGTCACTTTAGAACCTGCAAGTTGTAGAACGACGACGACGGCATCCATCTCAAAATCTTCCAAGAACGGTTTTGGGATATAGGTTTCGGACGAAATTTTTACAGCCAGGGGTAGTTAGGGCTGTAGTTGATGCTGTGCTGCATCCTTTCAAGTAAGTTAATACGATGCTGAAGAGAGCGGGCGATTGTCGGCCGAAAGTGGGCGTGCCTGCTGCTGCGGAATCGAAAGCCTCTTTGCGTGTATTGGCGCGTGGTATGTTGCGGTAGAAACCATCAGTCTTCGGCCCCGTAAGGAATGAAAAGCCAATGGTAGCGCAATTTTCCACAGGTGCGTTCTTCAGGTTTCGCCTCCTGCCATCGGTCCCGCCGCTGCCCAATAGTCTGCATAGAATGAAGCTGGGCGTTGGCTGCCATAACCTCCTTCGGATATGCGGATACGTAAAGGCGGTTGGCATCAACGGCCCCCTCTACAAATGCTTGTCGGATGGGCTTCTCCCAAGCAAACTGTAACCGCACCACCAACGATAATACATGCCTTCGTTGGGTATCTGGGAATGAAATAAAGCGACGGACCATCTCGAGCAGGTTTCTAACATCAGCGGGTTGCCATTCTTGTTTTTAGCTGAACCATGTGGGTATAAGAAAAAGCAGCAACTGCCCGTTGGCTGGCCTTTTGCGCCATAGTAGTAGGGCATAACGGCGTTTTGGTTTACTACCGCTTGTGGCGGGTTCCACGACCCCTGTGCCGCCATTTTTGTGAAACTTTGTGGCTTGATGGTTTCTCTTCCTGTAATTCGCGAGTTGGCCTCGCACCACGCCCACCATCTTCTCGCTGCTAACAGTGTCTATCTTTCCGGTTGCACTGCTGTTATGTCGTCAGAAATGTTTTGCGTTGCCGTCTGCTAACCTGTCTGCTGATACTGCTCTGCGTTCAGCTTTGTTTTCAACGTTTACGTGCGAAATGGTGCTACCATCTGCTTGTTGGTTTTACCATCTACTTGATGGTTTTGCGTTTGGTCAGCGATGCGCAGCTTCGGCTGCGACGAGACATCGGCGACTGCTGCACCATGCCTGCAACAAGTTTGTTAACGGTATCATAATCTGTGCAGTTTCGGTTTTACAATTCAGCGTATGTTGGGTTGATTGCTGTGACCCTTGTCGTGCGAACCAGTAGGTTTGGTTCGCCGCTAAAGCTATTTATGGTTGATCGATAGCTTTTGCGGGCAAAAGGTAAGCATTTTCTAAATAATTAGTGCAGCGTGGTTGACTGTAATCTCGTTTCCCCCTTTCGTAGGGTCAACCAGCAAGTTCAAATATAATATCCTTTTCTAGAACTCACATTTTGTGTATACTAGAAATGAGCGTTCTGTCTTGTTTTGGTGAAAATTTTAGCCAGTGTGGAGATTTGCCCTTTTTGTCCTGTCAATCGCTGCCGCATACGCAGTTCTCATGAAGGTTGGTTTGATGCCAGGGGGTAGCCTGCACATGCTGCAAAATGTGAGATATTTGACTTTCAAAGAAATCGCCGTTTGCACCATTTTGGGGACTGTTGTGTCGCTGAGCTGCTGGTGCATTTCAGTGCTAAACGAGGTGCGTTTGATTGCTTTAAACGTGGTGCTAGTTTTGGTGCTTCGTGAGTGCGTTTGGTGCAAAGACACAGCAAGTCAAACATGCTGTCTAAATGCTGGCCAGCATAAATAACTTTCCACCGCAATGAGTCATCTAAAACCCTTGCAGGCCACATGTAACACGTCAGTAAAGAAAGGGCAAATAACTCAGCTGCACCTAAAAGTGGGGTTTTAAGGGGCTAAAGGTGGGAAAGTGAGTTGATCGGGGTTGGCAACCAAACTAGAAAGAGCAAAAGTGGTTGCCAAAATGCGTTTCCATTCTTGAAAATAGACAAAACTAGAGCATGAAAAGGTTGAGATAGTAGTTGTTACCTACTTTTTAGCCTGTATTTTCGCTAAGAACAGGTGAGAGATGAGGGTGATTGTAAAAATAAGAATAACGGTTTTAAGGTTTTGAGTGGTGAGGTTTGTGTGAGTTTTGTTTATTAAGGAACTTTTATGATTGATTGGCAAATATTGAAGTTCTCTTGACTTTTGAGGTTGATGTGGGTGTCATTCCGTGCCCAATGATGAGGGTGGGGCGTTGTGTTAAACTGGATCATACCACGTTTAACTAAAGCCGAGGGTATGACCGATAATGAGCGGTGTGTAGTGCTTAAGTGTAGGAATTGTGTCAAAACTCCATTTTTAATAACACGCAGGCTTATAAATTGAAACTTTGCTCGCTTTTACAAAGCAATAGCCATATCACCACTCGAATGCCTGAGTTTGATATGAACTCTTTCTTATTCCCAAAGTTACAAATAGTAACTTTTGGTCTTGTCTTTGTTTTAGTTTTGACTTTTACCCTCGCAGGTGTTTGGATGTGGCCTGCAAGCCTCCCGGGAATATTGCAGCGCACTTGCACGTGTGGGCACAGTACTGAGCGTCTTCAGCGGTGGCGATGCTGACGCTGCTACCGATTTGGAGGGCGACAGTATAGCCATGCGGTGGCTTGGATTTGGATGCAGCTTGCTCGAACTGGGTTTCGGGCATGGCGGGCGTACCAGGATTCTTGTTCTTCTCGGCCACTGTCTTTCTTTCAAGTTCTTTTCAGTTGTTCTTCGGCCTCGCGGTCCTGAGCGCATGAGTTGTGTTGTCGGCTCGTTTTACGGAATATCTTAATATGGTCTTCGGCCAGACGAGTCGAGGGAATTGATGCTAACGCGTAAGCACGCGATTTCAGTCGCGGTTGGTGTCTGTAAACCTTTCCGTCTCCTTATCGTGTCCAGCCACGATAACAACAGAGGCGGTCACGCGGTCGTCTTCCATTCGTTTATGAGCAGCGTGGCAGTGACGCTCTGCGCCACTGTAGCCGCCGTTGTCTCGTTTTCTGACGAAACGACTAAACTGCGTCGATAAACAGCACGCCGTCTGGCGCCGAAGTCTACGCGTTGGTGTGTGTGTGCGTGTCCCTTCGTATTTTGCAGCCGCCGATCCTGCTCGGTCTGTCTCCACAAACTGTCGCTCTTCACACACGCCAGGTGCTTTGTATGTCACGAGCAACCATGCACCTGCCACCGTGGTTTACCCGTTCCTATGGGTTTCAGTGAACACGCAATGGTGAGTAAAGGCTCGTGTTTTTCATGCGCCCTTTCGCGTTCCTTTGTACTGGCACGGTGCTGTAGCGATAGCACCTCGGCTGACGGATTCGAGGGCCCAATGAGCGAGTTTAGCTCCCTCGTATGGGTCTCCTTCAGTGGTGACTTGCGGTGACTGAGTCGTTCTTGCCCTCGCTTGTCTGTTTCTCTTTGCGACTCGATTCATCTCTGTTTTTGCACTCCGTTTCTCGTCGTCAATTTGTAGAAAATGGTTAACGCAGGGGCGCAGGCGACGAAGAAAGCCAATGATGACAGAACGTACAATAGTTTTCTGATTCTTTTGGGTCTGGTTCACCAAATTATCTGATTTTTAATGTTGTCAGTTAATGTGTAAAAGCAATTAAAGGTAAAAGGTGTAGAGCTGGGTCCTAGCGAGTCAGATGTGCCTGAGGATGATGCCTGGCAGTTGTAACGCTCTGACGATGCGCTATCAATGGGATTAGCAGAAGCCCGACCACCTTTGCTGCCCGATTTACAGAACACGGCGTCGGTGATGATGATGATGATGTGACCGTGGCCCAAGGGCGTCAGGCAGGGCGGTGATGATAGGTAAAATTGCCGCTGGTTGTGCCGTGTCGTGACGAATTTGGTTGACGGGAATGCCCATTCCTAACCGCTCTGCTACGCTGAGTCAGCAGATTTCTGCCTTCCGCAGATTAGCGCATATGTAGTCCATTCAGCAAAATGGGCATGGTGTTGCAACGATAGACTTTATCTTCATTTGCTGCAAAAGATAGTGTTTTGCAAAAGTAATAGCATGCGATGATGATTTTGTTTAAGGTTTCGTGTCATTTTTTAAGTTCTCATGGTGGCCTGATGTTTCATGGTTTCTTTTGGTTGTTTGTTTGCTGTTAAGGCTTAATATGGGGCATTAGGAGTTTTGGCAGGGCCATTCTTAACCGAAAGGCGATGCATGGTAAAAGTTCTCGTTGTGGCGAACAATGCGATTTAAGAGCATTGCCTTAGGTGCATTTCGTTCCTGAGGGGCACTTCAACGCACCTAGTGTTATGGTTGTCGTGTTGAGGCGATGTGAGCACATCACGCCCTTTTCGCGCAGTTTTCAATTGCCAGTTCCAAGCCGAACGCAAGGTGTCTTCGAGGTTGGCCTCGGCCTTCCAACCAAGTACATTGTTGGCCTTGTTGGGGTTGGCCCACACCTTTTCGATATCGCCTTCGCGACGTGGGGCATAGCTCCAATTAACCTTTACGCCCGTGGCCTTCTCGAGTTGTCTACCACTTCGTAGTGCTGACGCCACGACCAGTACCCACGTTGAAGTATTCAATTGGCTCGGTGTCCCATGTCTGGCACCCTTTGCGATGGCCTGTAACGTGTGCCTTAGCAAGGTCTACCACGTAGATGTAGTCGCGAATGCAGGTGCCGTCGGGCGTGTCGTAGTCGTTTCCGAATATCTTCAACTCTTGCCTAAGTGCCCATCGCTGTTTGCGTAACGAAGGGGATAAGGTTGTTGCGAACGCCGTTGGGAAGTTCGCCGATGAGTGCCGAAGGGTGCGCGCCGATGGGGTTGAAGTAGCGAGGATGACGCTCTTGATGGGTGCGCCGCTGTGAATGTGGTCGCGGATAATCTCTTCGTTAATCTGTTTGGTGTTGCCGTAAGGGCTGCAAGCCTCTTGGATGGGTGCGTCTTCGGTTACGGGCAGATGCTCTTTGGTGGGCTGGCCGTACACTGTGCAGCTTGAAGAGAAGATGAAACCCTTTACGCCATATACAGGCATCAGTTCTAATAGGTTGAGCAACGACACGGTGTTGTTGCGATAATAAAGCAGCGGTTTCTCAACACTCTCGCCCACAGCCCCTGATGCGGCGAAGTGGATGATGCCTTCGATGTCCTTGTGCTTTGGCAAAACGGCCTCCAGGCTTGCTTGTCGCAGCAGTCTACCTTCTCGAAAGCAGGTCTGATGCCCGTAATTTGTTCGATGCCGTCTACAACTTCGGCGTTAGAGTTCGACAAGTTGTCTACGATAACCACATCGTAGCCGGCTTGTTGCAACTCCACGGTGGTGTGCGAACCAATGATCCGGTTCCGCCGTGTTACTAAAATTGTTTTGTTCATTGTGTTGGGTTATATTTTTTGTCGCCAATGTGCAGAGTTTGTGAGTGAACCAGTTGACGAGCTAATAAGTTTACAGGTTAGCGAGCATCTGCTTCCGTTGTTCTTAGTATTGCCGTTCGCCGAAAGATGTTTCGATTCCACGCGAACCATCGTACTCCCACTGCAAGGCGATGGGGTAGTCGTGGGCTCATGCTAACTACGTTCTTTAAAGGCATCGTCGTGGGCGAAGTGATTGACACTCAATCTCGTCGAAAAACGCCAAGCGGTGGTCATTTCGCTGCGAATTTGCTCTCCTCATCTTCAACGTTCGAGGGCCATCGTCATCAGTCCGCAGATACGCACACGGCAGATTCACGCCACTCGCCGCTGGCTACAGCTCGCGACGAGCATCGGGCGTGAAACCATGTTGGTTGCTTCTTGAGCTACATGCAGTTCGAGTAGCACGTCGATAACGCGGCCGCACTTCTCGGCCTGCTTGTTAATCTCTCGTAAAAGCCTAAGGCTGTCCACCGCTTCAATCATGTCGATGTAGGGTGCGATGTACTTAACCTTATTGGTTTGCAGGTGTCCGATGAAGTGCCAGGCAATGTCTTTGGGCAGTTCTGCTGCCTTTCGGCTCAGTTCTTGTTCTTGACTTTCGCCGAAAGATGCGTTGGCCTTGCTCGTAAGCGGCCATCAATTCTTCGTTGGGATGGAACTTACTCACCGCCACGAGCGCACGTGGGGCGGCAAACTCTGCACCACACGTTTTAAGTTTCCTGCCACATCGGTAGCCATTATTCAGCCTCCTTGGTGTTTTGGTTGTCCTCTTCGTATTCGGGTTTGTCGTTGGCGGCGGCTTTTTGCGTTATTGCCACATGCTCGTACACATCCATGATGAGGCGTTTCCGGTAACGCTGGCAATATCGTATGTAATCATGGTGTTGCCCCCAACGCTGTCTATATGCTTTCACTGCGCCTTGCAAACTGCTTGCACCCGGTAGTTTACGTTCGAACGCTTTTTCGCTCGGTCTTTTCATCTAGCGTGATAAATTGCAGTTTGACGCCTATACCATTTTGTCGTCGTTGTCGTTTTCGCTGAAAAACACCTCGTGATAGGGGCGGGTTTGATGCCCGTAATCTTGAAGTCGCCAGCGATAAAGGCCGACATCTCTTCGATGATGGCGTTCTCTGCCTCGGTAAAGCTCAGTGCGTCTACCACGTATTGTTCGGTAATAGGCTCAACGTGCCATCATCCATGTGTCTTGTCGTACCTGATTTTGGTTTCAAACCAGTCTGCCGTTCTTTGTCTCATGCTATTTTTTGCTATTGTTTTATGTGTAAAAGTAACAAATTAATCCGTAAGGCACATGCGCCTGTAATCAAATAAAACTTTACGATGTGAGGCATTGCTTTTCGATTAAATTAAATAACTTTGCATATCACCATAAAAACTAAATAATTATGACCTGAAATATCTGTTCGCGGATTGGAAATGCCAGAGTCGCCCATTAGAAAACTCGCTCCGTTGGCTGTTGCTGCAAAGCCAGAGGAACAAAAGTTTATCATTTTGAACATCGGACAACCCGACTTACCTACGCCGCAAGTGGGTCTCGACGCCTTGAAGAACATCGATCGCACAGTACTTGAATACTCTCCCTCGCAGGGTTATCAGTCGTACCGAGAGAAGCTCACCACTTATTATAATAAATACGGCATCGACGTAACGCCCGACGATATCATCGTTACAACGGGCGGTTCCGAGGCCGTGTTCTTTGCTTTCATGGCCTGTCTGAACCCTGGCGACGAAATCAGTATACCCGAACCGGCCTACGCCAACTACATGGCCTTTGCCATATCTGCCGGTGCAACCATCCGAACCATCACCACAACGATTGAAGAAGGCTTTGCGCTGCCCAAGGTGAAAAGTTTGAAGAGCTGATAAACGAGCGCACAAAGGGCATCATATCACTCGCAATCCCAACAACCCAACAGGCTATCTTTACACGCGTAACGAGATGAACCAGATACGCGATTTGGTGAAGAAATACGACCTTTACCTGTTCTCCGACGAGGTGTATCGCGAGTATATCTACACAGGTTCGCCCTATATCAGTGCCTGCCACCTGGAAGGGATAGAGAACAACGTGGTGCTTATCGACTCCGTTTCCAGACGTTATTCCGAGTGCGGGGTGCGTGTTGGCGCGCTTATCACGAAGAACGCCGAGGTGAGGGCGGCCGTGATGAAGTTCTGTCAGGCCCGACTTTCGCCGCCGTTGCTGGGGCAAATCGTGGCCGAAGCATCGCTCGATGCACCCGACGACTATTACCGCAGCGTGTACGAAGAGTATGTTGAACGCCGAAAGTGCCTTATTGATGGACTGAATAGCATACCGGTGTGTTCTCGCCCATCCCTATGGGAGCCTTTTACACCGTGGCCAGACTGCCCGTTGACGATTGCGAGAAGTTCTGTCGCTGGTGTTTGGAAGAGTTTAGCTACGAAGGCGAAACGGTAATGATGGCTCCTGCCGCAGGTTTTTACACCACTCCAGGTGCTGGATACAACGAAGTGCGCATTGCCTATGTGCTGAAACGAGAAGACCTGAAACGTGCGTTGGTGATATTGCGCAAGGCTCTCGAAGTATATCCTGGGCGCGTTGACGATGAACGGAAGACACTTTAAAGGTGAAAAGGTGAAAGGGTGAAAGGGTGAAAAGATGAAAAAATGTTTTGCCACGAACTTGTTTGCTCGTTAACTTGTCAACCCGTCAGCTTGTCGCCCCATCATCTTGTGAACTCGTCGGCTCTCAATTCGTCAACTCGTGAACTAGTAAACTTCTGAACTAGTAAGCTTCTGAACTCGTAAACTTGTCAACTCGTGAACTCGTCAACTAACAGACTTATCAACTCGTAAACTTATCAACTAGTGAACTTACCCTTTTTCCTAGCCAAGCGCATTTACACCAATAACACCGACAAAACGCGGGTAGACCGCCCAGCCATACGCATTGCTATTGCTGGCGTTGCCGTGGGGTTGGCGGTGATGTTGGTGTCGGCGAGCGTTGTTTTCGGCTTTAAGCATACCATTCGCAACAAGGTGGTTGGCTTTGGTAGCCACATACAAGTGGCCAACTTCATGACCCTTCAAGCATCCGAACAATACCCCATACAGATGGGCGACTCGATGTTGAAGGTGTTGCGAGCCATCCCCGGCGTGCGCCATGTGCAGCGTTTTGCCATAAAACAAGGCATACTTAAAACCAATAACGACTTTCTTGGCGTGGCTTTCAAGGGCATTGCGGCCGACTACGATACCACTTTCATTCATCAACACCTCGTTGCAGGTGCCATTCCGCACTTCTCCGATAGTGTGGGGAAACAACAAGTGGTGATTTCGCAGGCCATTGCCGACCAACTGAACCTTAAACTGGGCGATAAAGTGTTTGCCTACTTCATCGACAACACGGGTGTAAAGGCTAGGCGGTTCAGCGTTGCGGCCATCTAGCAAACCAACCTTTCGCAATACGATAAGGTTACGTGTTTCATCGACCTATATACTGCGGTGAAACTAAATGCGTGGGAGTGCGACCAAGCTAGCGGAGCCGAACTAACGGTCGACGATTTCGACCGACTTGACGACACGGCTGCGCGGGTAGTAAACAAGGTGAACCGCACTATCGACAGATATGGCGAGACTTATTCGTCGCAAACCATTCAAGAGATGAACCCGCAGATATTCTCGTGGCTCGATTTGTTGGATCTTAACGTCTGGATTATTCTCGGACTGATGTTATCCGTTGCTGGTGTTACCATGATTTCGGGTTTACTCATCATTATTTTAGAGCGTACGGCCATGATAGGCATCCTTAAAGCCGTAGGTGCGCGCAATGTAACCATCCGTCGCACCTTTCTTTGGTTCGCGGTGTTTACCATTGGCAAGGGAATGCTTATAGGAAACCTCATCGGGATGGGGCTTATCGCCCTGCAACATTACACGGGATTGGTGAAGTTAAACCCCGCCACCTACTACGTTAGCACTGTTCCCGTAGAGTTCAACTTGCTTGTATGGCTCTTACTCAATGTGGTTACGCTGCTCGTTAGCGTGTTCGTGCTTATCGCGCCCAGCTGTTTTGGTGTCGAAAATCAATCCCGCAACGTCAATGAGATATGAATAAGGAAAGGTGAAAGGGTGAAAAGGTGAAAAAGGGTGAAAAGATGGCTAACGCCTTTCATCTTTGGGAGTTAAAGGAGTTAAGCCAATAGCTCAGGAGTTAAGGAGTTAAGCCAAATGTATGATGGCGTTAGTTATTTTTCACTCTTTCAACCTTTCACCTTTAAAAAGGCGTTAGCCATCTTTTCACATTTTCACCTTTTCACCTTTTCACCCTTTCACCTTTTCACTCTTTCACCTTTAAAAGGCGCTAGCCATTTTTTCACCTTTTCACCTTTTCACCCTTTCACCTTTTCACCCTTTTCACCTTTCCACCCTTTTCACCTTTACTCATCGTCCATCGCATCCCAAAAGTCTCTATCGAGTTTCATTACTTTGAAAACCCTTTCTTCTTGCAGACCTAGTCCGCACTCGTACAGGTATTTTGTGAGTTGCTCACCATTAATCAGGATGACAGTTGGCGTTCCATTAAGACTTTCAACATAGTCTATCGCACCTTTGGTAAAGTCGAAGTAGTAATGAACACCCTAGATGGCGTTCCAGCAACTGCGCCCACGAAAAGCCTGCACTTCATTGCGCCCAACATGGTTGTTTGCGGCATACCGTTTGGCTTGAATGAAATATGATTAAAGCTAAGCACGTCTTCTTTAATGATGCCGTCGATACCTCCGTCGTTAGAAAGCTTGGTTACGAAAACCTGCATCTTTAATCTCCCACCATAGCCCATAACCTGTAAACAGTTCAACAACTATTCTTTCAAATGCTTGTGGCTTTTTGCTTAATATCGTCGCTAGGATGTCTGCTTGTATCGATTTCTTGATGTTTTCGTACGATTCGTACAACCCCTCTTGTGGTGTAAGTTCGTTATTAGATGTCATGATGGTGGCACCTATCACTTTATCCGTTTCTCCAGAGGTCTTCCTAGGTTTGCTCACGGTGTCGTTTATATACTTTGTTAATCTCTTCGTCGGTGCACGAAACAACTAATTCTTTTCCCTTTTGGCTGATGGTGTAGTCGCCTCGTCTTGGCTTATCTGCCAGTTTTGCCATAAAAGATAAGATAAGGCCCAAGAAATACGGTCTAGAAATATTTCTCCATTGCCCGAATCGTATTTTTGTATTAAAAGCTCGTCATTGGTAAGATTAAAGTGTTTTGCCAATGGTGTTCGAAGGTCTTTCGCCCGCATAACACCTCCTACATTTAGTGCTCTCAGCACTTGTGCGCGAATTTGCTGAAATGTTGGTATCATATTATATTATATAGATTTTAGTAAATGAATTTGTTGCAAAAATAGTAAAATAAATGTAATCGTGCAAGTTAAACACGATTAAATTTTAAGTAGTGAGTGGTAAGTAGTGAGTGGTAAGTGGTAAATAATTTTTAGTCCATTTTTAAGAATGTACTCTGCGTTTAGGAACACATAGCCTTGCATTTTGCAGCATTATGCAGTGTGCTTTGATGCTAATTGCGCATCTTTTCTACACAAATAGCACTTAAACAGAGCAAAAACTTTCACTGCTTTGGATTTCAGTCAAAGGGCGAAGGCGTTCTATTGTTTTATTTCGTGCACCACCATTTGCCTGACATCACGCCCCGTTATTCGGCGTACAAGTGCATCGTTTACGCATTTTTCGGGCGACCAAAATCCCTGCACCACGACTTTACGGCCATCTCGCAGATAATACGAGTGTCTTCCTCAAAAGCCCACTACGTCTTTCTTCTCTTCGTAGAAACGAATAGAAAATTCGTAGCTACTTCCATCAACACCCTTCACCGTAAAACGGTCGCCAGTGCCTTGCACCCGCAAGCCGCTGCGCAAGCAGAAAACCCGCAATTGCGGATAGGTGAAGAAGATGCCACGACTGTTCGGGCGCATGTCGCTGTTAGCTAAGGTCACCATCATATAAGGTTTTTGCCCCATATCAATAAACACCCGGCGCACATCATCGTCGTCAACAACAAGAACCTTGCGTAGCGAGTCGCGTTCCTCTTCGGTGGAAAGTTCTGGCAAGCGCGCTTTGAGTCTTAGTTGTTGCTCTGCCCATTCCTGAAAGTTTTCTTTTGGTAACGCCATTGCCTTGGTCGGCCATCAGCTGATGAAACCTCATCACGCTGTTGTAAAACATCTGGCACACCTCCCTGCCGATTAATGTCGCCATATATGTGATATTCTATATAGCAAGGACTCTTTTCGCCAGGTTCCGCAGTCTCCAAATTATCCATAAAGTCAATGTAATTGCCCCTCCCAAGGCATAACATGGGCCTTGCATGTACATACGCAAGTAATAATGGACATGGCTGCTACCTTTCTTCGCTAAGAAATTGTTCAAAAGCGTCGATTAAGCGCTTAGCACGCCAAATGTCGTCAAGCGTTTCCACCTCCCATTGGACAGCTCTGCAGCGAGAAGTCTCGTGTGCGGAAAACGATGCCAGATGCGGCGCGTTGGCGCATCGAAAGCATCAAAGGCCCTTGTTCAAATTCTCGTTCACGACGCAGAGTAACCACTTTGAGGAAGTTGCTGATGATACTCTTTATTTGTTTTCATCATCGGAAAGGGGTAACTGCCGATATGGCTGGCCACTTGAAAGGTGTCTTTGGGATAACCCGATAGCGTAAAAGACCAAATTCGCCAATCTTCCCATAGGCCACGACTTGTTTTGTGTTCAGAAGAAAGTACGATATCGTGGTCGGGAAACTCTTTTCTTGAGGTATTCCATAACTTCTTCAGCTGAGTTGAAACTTGGAAAGCAACTACTCAGCAAAAAGCGTTCCAAAGCTTGCCACCGCATATAAAGGAGATTGCGTAGAACTGATCTTTATCTTCATCGTTAACTAAAATCTTTTTATCGTTTTTATAATAGGGTGTAGTGCCTGACTGTACATGGAAGAAAAAGGAATTAATTCCCCAAACCCGTGTTTTTAGGCGGGTGTCATAATTAAAGGTAAATAATTATGAATGCAAAAGTAGTAAAATAAATGTAGGTATGCAATTTATAACCGAAGTTGTCTTGACTTTTAATGGTTCTATGAGATTGGGTGGAGTTTATTTTCGTTTGTGTAGTAAAACCAAGATAAACATTCTCCCATGCACAAAGTACTGGACGAGGATACGATAAAAACCTGAAATATTGCTCCCAAGCTGTCTGTGGCAAAAACGTAAGTATGTTTCAGAAGGCGACTTGGCGGAAGTTATTCCATGCGTTCTCTACAAGTTGAAAGCCTGGCTGTCAATGGCAGATTACTTCTGCTTTTCCATGATGTCGTCTTGGTTGGTCGTGAGCAACATGCCCCACAGCCGCTCGTGTTGGCTGTTGTAAACGTACGTCCTTTCGGTGTCGTTGCCCACTTGCGCGTGCATGCAATATAATTATTTTTGTCAGGGTTTTCAGTAGAAAATTTAACATTATGAGTGCCTTTTTATCCACAAATCGCTCACTGGCCGCAAAAATCGATTCTCGCGAAGGTTTGTTTTGACGCAAAAAGGGGTTAGACGTGAATGCAGCGAAATGAATATTTATTTAAAGAAGTCGCCATTTGCACCAACTTTTGGGCTATTTATAGCAAAATATTGTGCAATATGCCGCTAAACGCAGTGCATTTTGGTGCTAAACGCAGTGCGTTTTGGTGCTAAACGCAGTGCGTTTTGGTGCTAAATGCAGTGCGTTTTGGTGCAAAACACAGGGTAAAAATGGTGCTAAACGCAGTGCAAAAATGCAGCTAAACGCAAGGTAAAAAGCATAAATATCCACTGCAAATGTATAAACAAAACCTTTAAGAACCATGAAATACATGGCCAAAAAGGGCAAAAATGGTCGTTAAAAGTGGGGTTTGGGGTCTAAAAGTGTTTTTGGGCTGCAAAAATTATGGGTTGAGCGCCAATCTAGAAAGGCAAAATGGTCAAAATGCAGGTAGTTTTCTTAAAATTGAACATGTCGTAAGGCGTGAAAGGCTAGAAATAGGGGCAGTTTACCTACGACTATGGCCTATGTTTTCGCTAGAACGGAGCGAAAATTAGAGTGGTATTGTAAAATAAAGATAATGATTTAAGATTTGAGTGGATGAGTTTGTGAGTTTTCCAGTTTGTAAGTTGATGTGTTCAGGGAATTGTTGGTCTTTCGTGAGTTTATAAGTCGGTGGTTTGATTTGTCCCTGCACTTCGTGTATGAGAAGGGTGTTTATCTTGTGTTGGCATCACAGAGAGAACAAACGCCTCTTAATGTATAGAGACATTAAAAGTCAAGACGACTTCACCGCCTAATCCTTATGAAAAGAACCGGTTAAGCATATTTTTACATGGGTGATGTGCTTGTGTGCAGAGCGAATTTAGTTCTAAGCGAAGTGCAAACCTTTAAGTTTGTTCACAACTTAACCCTTTGTTTCCTTCCTTATTTTGTTGTCTTTTTCAAATAAAATTGCGACCTTTGTTGTCAGGTTAATACCTCTACAACAATAAATAACCGATGATATGAAAAGTAAACTCGCTATGGCTGCACTGTCGATGGCCTTTGCGCTATGGCATCAGCCCAAAAATCAGTTCCGTTTACCTTAATCGATGCGCCCGATTGAGGCTCGCGTGCAGGATGCGCCCAACGACTTACCGTTCACGAGAAAGTAAAGCTCATCCATGCTCAAAGCATGTTTACCTCGGCAGGTGTGCCAAGGCTGGGCATTAGGCAACTAAACATGAGCGATGGCCCACACGGTGCGCGCGCCGAACTGAATTGGAGTACGTGGGGTTATGCCCAATGGACCAACGATTCCATCTGCGCCTTCCCTCATTAACTTGTTTGGCAGCCATGGAACCGCGATTTGGCTGGCGAATACGGCACGCCGTAAGCGAGGAGTTCGCTTTCAGAGGCAAAGACGTCATCCTGGGGCCGGGAACAAACATCTGTCGTGCCATTAACAGGCGTAGCTGGTATATGGGCGAAGCCTAGCTTGGCGAGGCGAAATGGCACTGCCGCTTACATCAAACGGGCGCAGCCAACGGCGTGGCTTGCTGCCTTAAACACTTTGCGCTGAGACAGCCAAGGGCGAGACCGCTTTTACCGTAAATGTAAACGTGGGCGAACGTGCTTTGCGCGAAATATGCTTGCCAGCATTTGAAAATGCATTGCAACTAAGCGAGGCGTTTGGACCCATCATGGGTTGCGTATCCGCTGTGGAATGGTCAACACCTGTGCCACAACGACTCGCTGTTGAACAAGATTTTAAAGAAAGAATGGAGTTTTGATGGGGCGGTGATGAAGTGATTGGAGGCACTCACGACACGTGGCGAGCTGCTATGAGATGGGCTGAGACATCGAGATGGGCACCTCTCCCGACCGCAAAACAGAAGACGGCGCACTAAGGTTACGATGCCAGTTATATGGCTAGTCCACTAGAAAAACTCGTCTTGCAGGGGTCGCATACCCATGTCGGTGCTCAACGATAAGGTAGAACGTGTGTTACGAACCATCTTTCGCACGTCCATGAATAGCCATAAAACGATTGGTAACCAATGTTCGCCCTGAACATTACGCCGTATGTCAAGAGCGTTGGCGCAGAAGGTGCTGTGCTGCTTAAAAACCAAGACGACATATTGCCCATTGCCCTAATCGTTATAAGCGAATATTAGTGGTGGGCGATAATGCCGTGCGCAACATGAGTGAAGGTGGCGGGAAGTTCGGAGTTGAAAACACAGTTCGACATATCGCCCCTTGATGGGTTGAAGTCTGTTTACGGTGATAAAATCACCTTTGTACGTGGCTATTATGCGGGCAAACCGCTTTACGATGCGGTGGAACCTTTATCGGCCGACTCGCTTAAACGACTGAAAGAAGAGGCTTTGCAAGCCGCTAGAAAGGCCGACCTCGTTATCTTTGTGGGCGGATTAAACAAGAACCATAGACAAGATTGCGAAAACGGCGACCGCGAGAACTACGACTTGTCATACGGACAGAATGAACTGATAGCCGAATTGGCCAAGGTTCAAAGGAACATCGTTGTGCTTACTTTCGGCGGGAACGCCTTTGCCACGCCGTGGATAAACAGCGTTAAGGGCTTGATGCACTGTTGGTATTTGGGCTCGATGTCGGGCGAAACACTGGCCGAATTGGTTTCGGGCAAACTAAATCCAAGTGGCAAGCTGCCCATAACCTTTGCCAAGCGACAGGCCGACTACCCTTGTTTCCAGTTTGGCAAGCGTGGTTATCCCGGTGTAGACAAGCAAGTGTACTACGATGAAGGCATTTATGTGGGTTATCGATGGTTTGATACCAAAGGGGTGTTGCGCCGCAATTCCCCTTCGGTTTTGGGCTAAGCTACACCACGTTTAAATATGGCAAGCCCACGCTTTCGGCCCAAACGATGGACAAGAACGGCAAGATAACCCTCTCTGTTGCCGTTACAAACACGGGTAGCAGGGCTGGTAAAGAAACCATTGAGTTGTTTATTGGCGACGATAAATGTAGCGAAGAGCGCCCCAAGAAAGAGTTGAAGAACTTTGCTAAGAGTAGCTCTTGCGCCGGCGAAAAGCCAAAACGGTAAGTTTTGACATCACGCCTGGCGACCTTTGAATATTGGTCGGAACGCACCCACGGCTTTGTTGTCGAACCTGGAACATTCACTGCTTATGTTTGCGCTAGCGAAACAGATGTGTGCGCAATGGCTAAGTTCGAGTTGAAGTAAGTGCAAGTTGGCGATTTTAGGCTGTGCGTTTCTTAGTCTTAAAGGGTATGGCTTTTTGAATTTATAGATTTAAAGGCCGTTGTTGTGTAGCTGGTAAGTTGCTCCACAAATTATCGCGTTGTAAGACAATATGCCATCTACTTACAACCTTGCAAGCGCAAGGACTCAGAAACGCATAGTCTAAAAATTACTGACTAACCAATTTGTTATCTCATGAAGTTAAAGAAATTAATCATAAAACCTATGACAGACCTGCTTATTTCAATGTGGAAATGTTGCTCCATGAGTAAGATTGATAAAATGTGCGTCTAGTCTTTTAGTCAATGGCAAGCATAAATTAAGAACTCCATGTTAAAAGCACAATATGTTGAATGTGTAATAATAGAGCTGTATTTTAATTTGCAATATCGCGTATGAAAAGGTTTTTGGCGTTTGGTATAGTAGTAGGTGGCGCTATACTTATTTCACATTTAGTTAACTATCTTATAGTTGTTCCTTGTGTTATAGGTAATGGATGTGACTATGATGCTGGTAAGTGCGATGGGGGAAAGGTGTTTGAGCTGTTGTTTGAGCAATCGTCTGACACGGGATACCATCCTGAACCAACCTTATTTAACTTCTTCTTTGTCACGTTTATTGGAGCAATGGTTGGAATTTGTTTCTTCAAAATCATTGTGCGTTATCTCTTACCTAAAACAAAAGTCTCGCAAAATTGTGCACGAAAGACTTAATACAACAAGGTTACTGTATACAAGGTAGAGAAATGAAAAGGGGAAGTTCAACGAACCGAGGAGAGAAGTTTGTTGTGTATCCTTGTAGGTGATATTGGGCGAGAATTTAGAAAATGACAGAAAAACAATTATAAAATATCGCGTATGAAAAGATTACTCTTGTGTATTTGCATCTTTCTAAGCCTTATCCCCCTTGTCTTATGGGGGCAGACTAAGCTTAATAAACAAAGTCGTGGGCAGAAAGTGGCTGAGTACATCTCACTCCTAACGGCCGACAGCATTAAGTATTGGGATTACAAAAGTGGTAGACGGGGCGTGGCTTTACAGAAACAGGGTCTTGAATATATGGAATACGATGAGGGGAGACATCAGAGTATGTGAACCGAGCGTGCATGTGGTTGTTCTACCTTCTTTTCAGTTGACCAGCGAAGAACATTAAAAGTGTTTCGGTATAGTAGCCGTTACCCGGCGGAGCTTGATTGGAAAGGGAAAATTTTGAAACTGACGGAGGACACATTGATTGTAAAGAGGAAAGGAGTACGTGGGCGAACTATATACATAAAAAGCAAAGACCAGTCTTTTCCATTAAAGCCTGCATTGAATCCATTTAACATGAGGACGGCAGAAATAGGGATGCAGACCGACACTCTGTATAGAAAGATAGACTCGATATGTGGAGTTTACCATGCCATGAATGCGTGTCCTGACACAATGAACGCAGAAATCAGTATAACAGTGAGTAAGGAAGGCAAAGTGGTTATGGCCAAGTATAGTCGTTTGCCGCCTGATTCTGCCACCTATGCTGGCTTTTATGCCGCTTTCTTGGCGTTTGTTAAGAGCATCCCTTATAAACCCTCAGTGGACATTGTGACAAAGGAAACGTTCGATATGAACCTTTCTTTTCCTTGCATGTTCTTAACACTAGAAAGGTGGGGCGTAAGGCTTCGCCGCGAATTGCAACAGAAACGACAAGCGATAAGTAAGGAGAGTTCAACGGCAAAGTAGGGAAATGAGCTGTAACGTTGTTCAATACAGATAAAATGTGCATAATGAGGTATGTTTATATATAGAAAAGTGAGGTGATGGTATGAAAAAGGTTATCTCTTGTGTATTTGCATCTTTCTAAGCCTTATCCCTGTTGATTTATGGGGACAGAATAGGGCGGGTTTGCAACCGAGTAAGTTAGAAACAGAGGTGTTGTATGATGTAGAAGGCATTGCTTATAAGCAAGTTTGGAGGAAAGATGGAGAGGTTGTTAGGTGTTGTTATCTTACTCGAAGTGGGCAGAAAGTTGAGAATGCCACATGGTGTTTGGATACACGATGGGTATCAACTTTGGCAGATAAAGTTTTGGATAAAATACGTTTTGACGATGCTAACTGCACAAACGTACGGGGAATAGTCCTTTTATTGGCTGTTCCCAAATTGAATATAGCGGAGTTAAGGCTGACGGACGTATTGCCAAAAGAATATAAAGAGATGTTGTTGAGGGCGGTTCGTGATGCGGAAAGCGACATTAGTGGCCTTGAAGGAGATACTCCCATACTGGCTCTTTTCCCTGTAAGGTTTACGACAAACTGAAAACATGCAACACAAATAAATAAGAAAAGGATCTGAATTAGGAATGAAGAAGATGTTACTTAATATTCTCTTGACCAGCGAGAAACTAGAAATTGTGTACCACCAGCTTTTCTAAAATATATGGACGGCAAAGTTTTAATGCGAGCTATGAGGGTTACAACAATGTTAATGGCTTTTACACTTGTTGGAGGGTTTATGGTTTCGTGTGCAGACGGGCGAGATAAACTTCCCGATATTCTCTATGGAGACGAGCATCGGGTTTGGTATGTAATTTTGACAATGATGATAGATGGCATTTTGTGTTTCTATTTTAATAAAGACGGGACATGGAAAATCTTAGACCAAGACCCGCAAGACAGCTTACATAAGCATGTTGAGCGATGCCAGTTTTGGACAGAACGTTGGAGACTTGAAAACGATACGACACTGGTTCTTGGTGAAACTGCGTGGAAGGTTCGTGTATGTAGTCCTACCGAATTGAAACTTTGCCTTAATACAATAACGATGACTTCTAGCCAATGATGCCTACAATCCCGTGTACACAAACAAGGTAAATATGAGTTTATTGGAAAAACCGTTGGCTATTTTTCTATTATGTCATCGCTTTTTATTCCAATTTAATGGTGGTCGCAGGGAAAACCGGGAAAGCCTCGCGCAATAAGGGTTGACTCATCCTTCTGATCTGTTAATCATTGAGTTAGCACCCGCAGAATTCAAGCATATAAAAATTGTTTGACGAGTTCCAAGGGTGGATACTACCTTAGCTAAGAAAGAAAACATTGCCAACATTCGGGTTTTTAAGAACGATTCGCTTAGTGATGAGATCCCTTGGAGTAAAAGAAGTAAATACAGGGAGATTAAATATTGAAATTAAGTACGGCATGTTCTAACAAATCCCCGCTAAGGTTCAGTTGTCGTTTTTTCTGTATTGCTCTTCACTGTCTTTCTGCTGTTATCTGGTATATACCTGTCATTTTGCTTTATTATCGTTCCTTCTTATCTTATTGCTTACGGCTTAAGAGTGATACACATCATATTTTAAACAATTGCTGTCTGCAAAATATAAATAGCAGGAAGTCCTAACGTAATGCCTATAAGTAGGTGTCGCGTACAGCAATAAGGTTTTCTAGATAGATTTGTATTGACAAGATGAAAGGGTAGATTCAAACAGATTGGTGGAACGGATTGATGATGCTTTGTTTGAGGTAAGATAGTATGGGTAGTACAAGAGTTACCTTTAATGTATCAGGAACTTTACTATTGTGTTTAATTCGAGGTGGTTTCCATCGATTTTTTCATGGCACGCTTGTTGCATATATGTTTTTGTTAGATGGTGTCGTTCGTTTATGAAGATGGAATTTCTTGAAAAGCTGTGTGGCGTGGCATAACTCGCGTCACACTTATCGGTTACATTTGTTACCCAATGCGCATTGCGCAAAAGCAACAAATGTTACCTAATGTGGTTTTTTCTTTTCTTTCGGGTATGCTTTGCGGACTTATGGCACACGCATTGTTGTCCATTATATTGAGAGAAGGGCGTGGTATGCCCTAATCTAATATAAGTTGTAAGGATTTAAACTGAACATTAACTAAAATCAAGAACATGACACCAAAGAAATTATGGTTGACTTTGGCGGCGGTCATTATAGGGTCGTTCGCCGTTTTATGCTTCTATGGCGTTGAGATTTTCAGAGAGATGCCGCCTTTTCCCAACAAGGTGGTGACTGAGAGTGGCGAAACGTTGTTCGAAGGACAAGATATTAGGACGGACAGAACGTTTGGCAGTCTATCGGAGGCCAGACAGTGGGTAGCGTTTGGGGGCATGGCGCATACGTGGCTCCTGATTGGACGGCCGACTATTTGCATCGGGAGTCGGAGCTGATGCTAGCCGAATTGGCCCAGAAAGACGGTAAAGTGTATGCCCAGTTGGCCGAAGCGGACAAGGCTAAGTACAGGTGCTGTTGCAAGAAGAGCTCCGTAAGAACACTTATGATGCGCAAACGGGCGTCATCACTTTTAGCGACATGCGCGCTAGGGTGGCCAAACAGTTGCATAACTATTATGCTAAGCTGTTCTTGAACGACCCCTCTAGGGCTAAGTTGCGCAATGCGTATGCTATGCGCGAGAAATCTGTTGAGGCGGTAGAGCGAGTCTTTCGGCCGAACAGCGTTTTGATAAGATGGACGCTTTCTTCGCATGGTCTAGCTGGGTATGTGAAACCAACAGGCCCAACAGCGATGTTAGCTATACCAACAACTGGCCACACGACCCCGTAATAGGCAACATCGCACCCACCTCGCTGCATCTCTGGTCGGGATTTAGTGTGTTGTTGCTGCTCTTCTGTGTGGGAATTTTGGTTTACTACTATGCACAGCACAAGGAGGAGCATGTGTCGAAGGCGCCCGAAACGGACCCGATGAGGGAGCTTAAACCCACTGCGTCTATGCGTGCCGTGCTGAAATACATTTGGGTGGTAGGTGCTTTGATGTTGGTTCAGATGATTTCGGGCGTGATAACCGCCCATTACGGTGTAGAGGGTGATGCCTTCTTTGGCTTGCCCGCAAGATATTTTCCCCTATGCCGTATCGCGTAGCTGGCATGTTCAGCTAGCCATCCTTTGGATTGCAACGTCCTGGTTGGCTACGGGTCTGTACATTGCTCCGGCTGTTTCGGGTGTCGAACCCAAATATCAGGCCTTAGGTGTTAACGTTCTCTTTGGCGCATTGGTGTTGTTGTTGCAGGTTCGCTGGCCGGGCCAATGGTTCGGAGTGATGCAGAAGCTCGGCTTTGGTGAGAACTTTTGGTCTCGGACATCAGGGATACGAGTATGTCGAGCTGGGTCGCCTGCGGCAGATATTGTTGCTTACAGGGCTGGTTCTTTGGCTATTCTTAATGATACGCCCTCATCTCGCGCGCGCTCAAGCGTAGGGACGAAAGCCGCCATTTGCTTGTCTCTTTGTAATTGCCTCGTTAGTGACTGCTTTTCTATCTCGCAGGTTTTGATGTATGGTCGCTAAAACCCACGCTCGTATTGCCGAATACTGGCGTTGGTGGGTGGTTCATCTTTGGGTTGAGGGCTTCTTCGAGGTGTTCGCCACGGTGGTTGCATCGTTCTTGTTCTGCCGCTTGGGGCTGCTCAAGATAAAAAGAGTGCCACGATTTCTTGTTGTTCTCCACCATCGTGTTCCGTGCAGGGCGCATCCCAGGAACCTTCCACCACTTGTATTTCAGTGCAACGCCAACGGCTGTGCTGGCATGGTGCCACATTCCAGTGCGATGGGCTTCGTTCCGCTCGACTGCAATGGCATGGGCGCGCCATAACTATCAGCTAAGCCGTTCCACGCCTTGGATAAAATCCCTACGTGGCCTCGATATATTTACTATTTAATGTGCTTTTTGGAACTTCTTGAGGTGCAGGTATCTTCGGTTTCTCCATCAATCCGCCAATTGCCTTTGTATTATTTGCAGGGCTGAACACCACTGCCGTTCTGGACATGCGCTCTTTTTCGGGGTCTACGGCATTTTTGGGAATTGGCTTGATGCTGTTTGTTTTGCGCAGCCTTATCCCGATGTCAGGTGGGCAACAAGCTTTATTGGCTCTGCTTTCTGGTGCATCAACATCAGTTATTTACTGATGACGGTGGTAAGATATCTTGCCCATTGGCATCTTGCAAGCCCACGAGAGCATCACCAATGCTTACTGGTCGGCAAGGTCGGCCGAGTTCATGCAACAAGATATCATGCAGACATTAAGATGGTTGCGTATGCCTGGCGATTCGTTTGTAGCTTTGGGTGAAGTTTTTATTGGTGTTGTTTATCATCGGCCTCATGGTTGGTCGCGAAAGGCAAACGCTAAAAGCTTCCTGCAAAGCCATTTTTGATGGGTTTCTAGGCCTCGCCCGAATTTAGGTTCCACCTGTTTAGGGAATGTCCTACAATTCCCGAAGTATGTTCACATCAGACCAAACGGTAAGATTGAAATCAACTCAGGGAAATTCAATGGCGAACCTGCCTGAAACCGTCAAACATCCGATAACAACAAGAATTGGCCCTATAAACCGCTTTCTATGGTTGGTTTATAGGGCCTTTCGATATGCTTTATTCACAACTTGCAAAGTATGGGTTGTGCATGTGCTGATAAAAAATGTTTGCAAGAAACGTTTGTTGTGCCAAACATAACCATGTTTCTTTCAACCTCGTTGGGCGATACATAAGGCGTTCTGCATTTGGACATGGGCAATGCGCCCGTCTATACGCCTTCCTCCCTTCTTCCGACGTATGTTGCTGTTGCCCATTTCGCTTTGCGTGTCTAGTGTAGCATCCTTTTTGATGCTCACTTGCCAAACCTCGAAATCTTGACCACCAGCGGAACGTACTCGTCGCTCGACTTATCGGGCGACCCAACGTTGGCAGCGAAGTACAAGTAGTCGTTGTCGCATTTGTCGTACACCACGCCAAGCAGTGCACCACCTTTGTAGCTGGCGTCAATTTGGTTGATGAAGTCGGCCTAGGAGAACGTGCGGTTGAAAGAATACCGTGCCGTCTTTGCGCAATATTTTCACCGTGGCGCGGTTGTCGTAATACTTCGTTTCGCCGTCGCTGATGAGGGTAGCGACTTGTCGGCCTGAATTGGGTGTCGATGGTGTAAGCTTGCCCCAATCCATTCTACTTCGGCTTTCGCTATGGTCGCCCGTCGGCACGCGTTTCAGTGGCGCGCACAACGATGGGTTTTGCGCGCAGACGATGTCGGTCTTTTTCTTTTTGCCTCCACGAGACAGGGCGGATGGCCACGCTCATGGTAACGAGGGCCAAAAGATGTTGTTTCATTTACTTTGAGGTTTTTACCGCGCAAAAGATAAGAAAGATAGTGTAAAACAGAAACGATGTAGCGCATTGTTTACTATCTTTTGCAGCATACGTAACACATTCAGACGCATGTACAGAACGATTTTAATGGCTTTTGGACTGCATGTATGGCTGGAGACTGTTCGGGTGATAAAACCGAACCAGCCCAGAAACTGACACAGTGCCGATGAGTGGTGACACAACTGAAAAATGTTCGCGACTATACACCACCGAGATACGCGTGCGCCAGATTATCACGCACACGGCGACGAAAACAATTAGGGCTCGTTCGCGGTATGCAGTTCAACGTAATCGCCGCTAAGCAAACGGCAGGTGGCCATACCTATGGAGGCCACCTTGAAGGCGTATGTAGACTTCGGAAGTTTGCGAAGACAATGTACGCAGACGCGGCGACCGCATTGAAATAACCCTTCCGACCCGCAAAAGTGGAACTCTGGCACGCGCATAGACAATAAAGGCATTAAACGATATGTAGGATTTTTGCGCGTTCTAACTTCACCGATGCCGAGCTGACGGCTACGAAAGGCAGGGCAGAGCGTCGGTATGTGAAGTCTATCCCGCAAATGAAGATAATGGACAGGACGCCAAAACGCCGCCAATGTTATCATCCCGATGGTGGCGCAGATGGACGTTAAAGAAGAAAACACAGCGGTGAACTTCCGTAGGGACTTTAATTACGGCGACATCACCCGCCTTTTTGTTGGCGATGACAGAGGAGGGGTGCAATGAGGGTAAGTTCGTTCGCTTCTTTTCGCTCATTCCTTTTTCCCGCTATTGACTGTACTTGGCCTTGGTGGTTGTGGCGTTCGTGGTGATTTGTGTGGCTGTTTGCGTGCGCAAATACCGATAACATACTAAGCGTGGTGAGCAACGATAAGATAGACCTTACGCTCAACCAGATACAACAAATAGAGGCCATTGGCGAGTAGGAATTTCTGTCTATCGACGACGACGAAAGGTTGGTAGACACCGTTAAATATGGTTTCTTTGGCGACGATAAGTTGGTGCGTATTTATTATGGTACGTTGCGTTTGGGCGTTAATCTGCGCGAGGCAGGCCCACGTTGGCTGTCGATGCAGGGCGACACACTTTGCGCTACGCTACCGCCCGTAAAGCTTTTAGACAACAATTTTATTGACGAGGCGCGCACGCAATCGTCTCAACGGAACATGGAGCGATGTCGACCGCGATCGCCCTTTATTATAGGCTAATGCCGCGATGCGCAAACGCTGCTTTTAGCTACCAATATGGCGTTGGCCGAGGAAAAACGCTCGCGTGCGGTTCACTGGCTTGCTGCGTTGGCTGGTTTCGATAAGACGTTTAGTGGTGTTCGACGACCCCCAAACTGCCACAAAGAAAGAACGTTGATAACAGATTCATTGGGCTACAAGTACCTTGTTCTGTGGTTATAAGCGGCTTGTATTGGGGTAACAAACACCTTGTGTGGTGACTATAAAGTACCTTGTATTATGGCTATAAGCGGTCATACTACGACTACAACACTGTGCTGTTGCGTATCGAGCGGCTTGACAGGGCAACAAGCACCTTGTGTGGGGACGATAAAAGTACCTTGTATTGCGACTATGTGCATGTTGCCTATTGTGCTGGATTGGCATCGTTTTATTATTGCTGACCGCTTCAAACTATAAATCAGCTCGACTCCTCTATCCGCAATGCCCACCAATAGGCGTTGCGGATTTCGTTCGAAAAGTAAGTCCCCTTTCAGATTATCATTCATCCCAAAAGTTCTTCCGTGCAAGTGCTCTTTTACTGGCATAAGGATTAAATTCAACACAGTCGACGTCAAAGTGGCACTGAATAACGGTCATAATATTTGTAAAACATTTGTACCAACATTTAACGTATGAGTACCCTCGCCGTAAAATTTCCAAGCATCGGCCGGATTTTCGCGCGTATTTTTAAAGTTTGTAACTGCTTGACTTATTGTCGTTTACGAGAAATAAGGCGCAAAAGCATGCTTTTTAGCATGTATTAGGGGTGCAAAACATCAATAAATGCCACAAAATCTACCAAGCGGTTTTCATTCCAATTGGTTGAAAATGCCTATAAATAGCACTTTAAAATGATGGTTTTGTGGATTTTTGCTGCATTTGCAGCATTTACCTTACATTTTTCTGCAAATTGTGCTGCGTTTTTGGTATATTGCACTGCATTTAGTGCAGATGCTACTGCGTTTTAGTGCAAAAATGCACTGCGTTTTGCTGCATATTGCACTGCGTTTTGCTGCAAAATGCGTTGCACCAACTAGCGATTAACCTCCATTTTCTTGTCGCTGCGGATGCAAATTTGGGAGAATTTTCTTCAAAGAGAAATGCAAAAGCATAGTAAATGGCTAAAAATGGAGGAAATAAGCACGCAAAAATTGCTGAATTTTCTTCGTTTGGGTGCATTTTATATGGCTTTTTAGCGGTTATTTTCTTCTAGAATGGTTTGGGCGAAGAACGTGTTTTGTAAAGTAAATTTATTGTTTTTAACAAATCGCAAAACAGGCGATTTCGGAGATAAGGACAACGGACGTGCGCTGGGATGAGCGATAAGACTAAAAGCATGATGGGCGCAATGATGCGAACGTTTTCGTTAAGCCAAATGAACAATGTCGAGCTTGCTCGAACATTGTCATGGCGAGAAAAACGCACTTTTTCGAGTAACGAGAAAAAGAACAATTTTAAGCCCTTACTGACGTAAATGATATAGGGCAACGAGGCGCGCAGGACGTTCACACTTCACCCAGTTGCGCCTTTTAACCCCATCGGCTTTCCGCCATATCGCGCTTGTGAAGAACAGAAAGGGCTTACTTTTGGGTGAGAGGTGAAACCAATTTTTCTATTTGTTGGCAGCCTGAACACCATGTTTGCTGTTTCAAATCTTTTAGCAGGCAGCCATATTTATTTATAGCGGCGTTGCGCAGTTTTTCTTCCTCATATCAGGGTTTGCTTGCCGCATTGGGCATGCCGAAAGTCACCACCACGGGCAGATGGTCGCTAAAACCGCCAAGATATTTAGGGCCTTGATAGGTTCGCCAAGGGCGTTTACCGCCATATTTTTCTTCGTTTTCCATTAGGGAATGGGGCATCGAAAATGTGGCAGGAAACGCCCTTCTCGCATATCTTTTGGCTAACGAAAAACATGGTCTAGGCTACCCCATTCGCCTTGGTAACGATAAGTTCCTTTCGCGCCGTTAATGCCAATGGCGTTGGCCGACACGTCTGTTAGGGCCGTTGGCAGCCAGCAAACGCAAAGCAGGCGCGTCGCCATAGTCGTTAAAGTCGCCCGTAACCACGATGTTAGCCGCCTGGTTTCCTTGCCTAATCGAGTCGATGGCGGTACACAATCGGTTTGCCACGGCCATGCGATAAGGGCGTGTGTTGGCCTCGCCACCAGCCCTGCTAGGTGCATGGAGCACAAAAACGTGCAGCGTATCGCCCCCAGAGGTTACACCTTCGGCATAAAGGATGTCGCGTGTGGGGCGCATGCCCGTAGGCGGCTTTATGCGAAGGGCATAGCTTTTAACAAGTGCGAAGGTGAAGGGAGTAGAGTAGGGCCACGTCGATGCCGCGAAGGTCGGGCGAATGGGTCGTTACATATTCGTATCGAGGCCGTGCGGAGTAGCGAACGGCGTGAGATCGTGCAGCACACTGTCGTTTTCAACCTCGCAAAGCGCCACGAGGTCGGGCAGTCGCCATTGCTTTCCTTCACCTCCGCAGGCCACAATCTCTTGCCCAATGCGGTTTAGTTTCTTCCAGTATCGCGAGGGAGTCCAATGGCGATAGGCTGTGGGCAGAAACTCTTGGTCGTTTTTCAGGCTGTCGTGACGGCAATCGAAGAGATTTTCGCAATTGAGTTGAACCAGCGTAAAAAGCGAAATGAGGAGCGTTCCAAGTGTTGTCATGTGGTCTTAGACTTACTGCTAAGAAACAATCCCACGAGTATAAAAACTGTTCCCACAATGAAATAGGGTGTGATGGTTTCGTGAAGTACGAGCCATGCAAATACAATGGTGGTGATGGGATTGACGTAAATGTAGTTTGTTGCACGCATAGCTCCTAGCTTTCCCATTACCCAGGTCCATGTAAGAAAGCAGATCATCGAACCCAAAACGCCCAGGAAAAGTAAGTGCCCGATAACATCAAGGCGCGTCAAGGCATGCAATGGCGGCATCTGCGGCACGAGTATGTAGTAAGGCAGCATGGTAAGCAGACCGTAGAAGAACACCTTTCGGGTGATAAAAAGGCTGTCGTAGCGTTCGTTCATGCGTTTCATGATGATGGAATAGAAAGCCCATGCAAGGCATGCGCATAGCGCAAGGAAGTCGCCTAGCGGCGAAAGATGAAGTACAAACTTGCCGTTGAGTACCACTGCGGCCATGCCTACAAAGGAGAAAAGCGTTCCCGCTACCTGCAAGGCGCCCAAACGCGTGCCGTGCACCAGCAGTCGCATGAGTACCATGGTGAACAACGGACACGAACATACAATGAGCGACACGTTGGTGGCTGTGGAAAAGCGCAACGCCTCGTTCTGCATGAGGAAGAATGCAGAGCCGCCCGTGATGCCAAGTAGCATCATGCAGCCCTCGTCGGAGAGGTTATTGCACAGCAATTTGCGGCCTCCTGCCCTGCGCGGACCAACGAGCGTAAAACCCAACATCAGCACGTATGCAATGAGAAAGCGCAAGGTGAAGATGTGCGCAGGCGAAAGGCCGGCGTAAATAAGGAGCTTGGTGGAGATGAATGTGGAACCCCAAATGGCCACAGTGACGAAAGCCACCACGTGGAAAAGAAGGTTTGCGTGTGTAGATGTGGGCCTAGTCATGCGTGCTTTATTGATAAATAGCTGTTGGCAAAGGTAGGTTTTAATTACAAAACAACCAAACGAATGGGTCGATATTTATATCTTTGGCTTTAAAAATGATAGTTTATCTTATTTCGGCAAAGTGGTCGAACTCGCTATTAATGTGGGCGAAATGCCCTAATCTCACGATTTATTCGTACCTTTGTAGCCTTAAATAAAAGAGCAAAGAATAATAAATGGACAGAAGAAACAATACTTCAATACAAATGATTGCCGACTACGAGGGCGATATCAGCACGCTTTTCGACACCCCTACGCCCGATGTGGTACCTGTTTTGGCCACTCGTAATCTCGTATTGTTCCCCGGTGTGGTGACGCCGATACTTGTGGGAAGGGCTGCAAGTGTGTAAGTCTTGTAAAACAAGTTAAAGAAGGACCGGAGCAGGTTTTCGCCGTGTTCTGCCAGAAAAACGCCGACATTGAGGAACCTGGAAGAAAGACCTCTTTCCCATAGGCGTGTATGCCAAGTTGGTTGAGGGTGCTCGAAATGTCGGGCCCAGGCAACAACTATCACTGCCATTGTGCAGGGATTGGGGCGTTGCCAGCTAGAAGACGTGGTGAAACGCAAGCCTTATCTCGTGGCGCAGACCACTAAGAAACCCGAAATATTTATCGACGAAGACACGAGCGAATACCATACGGCCATGGAAGACCTTCGCAGTCAGACCGTAGATTTATTAAGATGAACGAGGAAATGCCCGACGAGGCGCAGTTTGCCATAGCCAACCTACACCCACGACGTTATCGCCACCAACTTCATCTGCTCGAACATGCCCTTCGACCTTAACGATAAGATGCACATGTTGGAGGCCGACAACTCGCTCGAACGCGTGTATATCGCCCTGAAAACCCTGAACAAGGAGATGCAGCTGTTGCAGATTAAGCAAACCATACGCTCGAAAACGCGCGAAGACATCGACGAACAGCAACGCGAATACTTCTTGCAACAACAGATAAAGAATATCAAGGAGGAGCTGGGCAACGGCGAAGGTTCGCCCGAACACCGCGAGTTGGAGGAGAAAGCGAAAGGCAAGAAGTGGTCCGAAGAGGTGAGCAAGATATTCTATAAGGAGTTGGATAAGCTTGATACGCTTAATCCGCAAAGTCCTGATTACAGCATACAGCTCACCTAGTTGCAAACAATGGTGGGCTTGCCGTGGAACGAGTACACCAAAGACGACCTCAGCATCAAGCGTGCCCAAAAGGTATTGGACCACGACCACTATGGAATGGAAAAGGTGAAGGACCGTATCTTGGAGCATTTGGCCGTGTTACAGCTTAGCGGCGACCTTAAATCGCCCATCATTTGCCTTTACGGACCTCCCGGAGTGGGCAAAACCAGTCTTGGAAAGAGCATCGCCACGGCCATGAACCGTAAGTATGTGCGCATGTCGTTGGGCGGATTGCACGACGAATCTGAAATTCGCGGACACCGCCGAACCTATGTTGGCGCCATGCCCGGCCGCATCATCAAGAGCATACAGAAAGCTGGCTCGTCCAATCCCGTGTTTATTCTCGACGAGATAGACAAGGTAACGCAGAACACTTTGCACGGCGACCCCTCGTCGGCCTTGCTCGAAGTACTCGACCCAGAGCAGAATAACGCCTTCCACGACAACTATCTCGATGTTGATTTCGACCTCTCGCGCGTGCTTTTCATTGCCACTGCCAACGACCTCAACACCATTCCGCGTCCATTGCTCGACCGTATGGAACTTATCGAGGTGAGCGGTTACATCACCGAAGAGAAGATAGAAATTGCCAAACGCCACCTTGTGCCGCGCGAATTGCAGAACACGGGCTTGGCTAAAACGCCACAGAGAAACCCAACTTCAACAAGGCGGCCCTGGAAAAGATTATTGAACAATACACTCGTGAGAGTGGTGTGAGGCAGCTGGAAAAGCAAATAGACAAGGCTTTGCGCAAGATGGCCTACCTGCGGGCACTTAACGGCGAGTTGCCTTTTGTCAAAATAACGCCTGCCGAGATAGAAGGACTGCTGGGTAAACCACCTTATTACCGAGACATTTACCAAGGCAACGACTACGCCCGGCGTGGTTACGGGCTTGGCTTGGACAAGCGTTGGCGGCGAAATTCTGTTCATCGAAACCTCGTTGAGCAAAGGTCGTAGAGCCAAACTAACGCTTACGGGCAACCTCGGCGACGTGATGAAAGAGTCGGCCGTTATCGCTTTGGAATACGTTAAGGCCCATGTAGACAAGCTTGGTGTTGACTATCGCCTGTTCGACCAATGGAACATCCACATCCATGTGCCCGAAGGAGCCACCCCAAAAGACGGACCTTCGGCTGGTATCACCATCGCCACGTCTATCGCCCTCGGCGTTAACCCAACGCAAAGTGCGTAAGAACACCGCCATGACTGGCGAGATAACGCTACGTGGAAAGGTGCTGCCCGTGGGCGGAATAAAAGAAAAGATATTGGCAGCAAAGCGCGCAGGCATCACCGATATAATGATGTGTCGCGCCAATAAGAAAGATATAGAAGAAATTCCAGAGAAATATCTCACGGGCGTTAAGTTCCATTACGTGGAGAATGTGCAAGACGTTTGGGACTTTGCACTGACCAACGAGGTGGTGGAAAACGCCATCAAGTTCGACATTGAGGAAGAGAAGAAAAAGGATTGATAGCGAGATGAAATTTGAATTGCAACATACCGATACGGCATCGGACGCCCGAACGGGCATTATCACCACCGACCACGGACAAATAAAGACACCCGTATTCATGCCCGTAGGCACATGTGGGTCAGTGCAGGTGTGCATTTCAGCGAACTGCGCCAGCAGGTGAAGGCGCAAATCATACTCGGCAATACCTATCACCTTTATCTTAGGCCAGGCCTAGACGTGCTGAAAAAGGCAGGCGGACTGCATAAGTTCAACACGTGGGATAGGCCTATACTTACCGATTCGGGCGGTTTTCAAGTGTTTTCGCTCACAGGCATACGCCGATTAACCGAGAATGGCTGCGAGTTTCGTTCGCATATCGACGGCAGCAAGCACGTTTTTACGCCCGAAAGCGTGATGGACACCGAACGAATAATAGGTGCCGACATCGCATGATGGCATTCGACGAGTGCCCGCCGGGCAACAGCGATTACGCATACGCAAAGAAAAGTTTGGGCCTAACCCAACGCTGGCTGGACCGTTGTTTCAAGCGTTTTAACGAAACCGAGCCGCTGTATGGCTATCAGCAAAGCCTCTTTCCCATCGTGCAAGGCTGCACTTATAAAGACCTTCGCAAGAGGGCGGCCAAGTATGTGGTCCCGATAAAGGCGCCGACGGAAACGCCATTGGCGGTCTGGCTGTTGGCGAACCAACCGAGGTGATGTATGAGATGATAGAGGTGGTGAACGAAATTCTGCCCAAAGACAAGCCGCGTTACCTCATGGGCGTAGGCACACCGCAGAACATTCTCGAAGCAATTGAACGTGGCGTAGACATGTTCGACTGTGTGATGCCCACCCGAAACGGGCGCAATGCCATGCTGTTTACCTACCAAGGCACGATGAATATGCGCAACAAAAAGTGGAAGACGACTTCTCGCCCATCGACCCCGACGGTTGCGAGATAGACCGCATCCACTCGAAAGCTTATTTGCACCACCTGTTTAAGGCGCAAGAACTGCTCGCCATGCAAATAGCAAGCATCCACAACTTAGCTTTCTACCTGCGACTAACGGCAGATGCGTGCATGCACATCGAGCAAGGCGACTTCGTTCAGTGGAAAGCCAGCGTTATCGACAACCTTAACCGACGCGTGTAAAGCGCAAAAAACGATGTAACGAATGCAGACAAAGACGCTCTATCAAGCTGTTGGGGGCTCCGGTGTATGAGGCAAAAGTGGGTGGCATGGCTTGTTGCCCGCTTGGCTTTCTTGCGCGTATTGTTGCCCACGCGCTACCTCAAAATACTCGATTGGTACATCATTCGTAAGTTCATTGGCACCTACGTCTTCTCGATTTTGCTCATTATCTCTATCGCCATTGTGTTCGATGTGAACGAGAATTTGGCAAAGTTCACCCAATTTCATGCGCCATTGAAGGCCATCGTGTTCGATTACTACGCCAATTTCATGCCTACTTCGCCAATTTGTTTAGTCCGCTGTTCGTATTCATTGCCGTTATCTTCTTTACTTCCAAGCTAGCCGGCACGTCCGAAATCATTTCGATGTTGGCCGCAGGCGTTTCTTTCAATCGTTTGATGCGTCCTTACATGGTGTCGTGCTTGCTCATATCGTGTCTTTCGTTCTATCTTAGCGGTTATGTAATACCTCATGGCACGGTGATAAGGCAGAACTTCGAGTCGATGTACAAGAACAGCAAGAAGAATACATCGGCACAGAACGTGCACTGTGCAGGTAGACCGCGGCGTGATTGCCTATATACAACACTACGACGACAAGACGAAACGGGGCTATGGCTTTTCGCTAGACAAGTTTGAAAACAAGAAATTGGTGAGCCACGTGACGGCCTCCGAATACAATACGACACCATCAGCGATTCAAAAATACCACTGGCAGGTGTCTAGTTGGCGCATTCGCGAGATGAAAGCCTTACGTGAGAAGATAACATACGGCGACAAACGAGATACCCTCATCATGATGGAACCAGCCGACTTGGTGTTTTCTAAGGGACAACAAGAGACTTTCACCAACCCCGAACTCTCTTCCTACATCTCCAAACAGATAGGGCGGGGCAGTAGCAACGTGGTGCAATACGGGTGGAATACCACAAACGCATCGCCGCCTCCTTTGCATCGTTCATCCTAACCACCATCGGGCTGTCGCTCTCGTCGCGTAAGCGCAAAGGGCGGAATGGGACTTTACCTCGGCATCGGCTTGGCTTTGAGTTTCGGTTACATACTCTTGCAAACCGTTTCGGCCACGTTTGCCGTCAACGCCAATACCCCTCCCATGCTTGCCGCATGGATTCCCAACCTGCTCTTTGCTGTTGTGGCCTACTTCTGTTACCGCAGCGCGCCCAACTAACGCCGAGTAGGCAGGCAGCCAATAGCCAGCAAACAAACCAAGGCAAGAAGATTATCATATTAAAAAACAGCGGCACAGGAAAGAAGAAAACGTGCCTTACACAACATGACATTTGAAGAATTAGATTTAAACGACAACGTTCTCGACGCACTTTACGATATGCGTTTCGAGACGTGTACCCCATTCAGGAACATTGCATACCCCAGATTCTAGAAGGAAAAGACATCTTGGGCGTGGCACAAACAGGCACAGGCAAGACGGCCGCTTACTTATTGCCCATCATGTCGATGCTCGACGATGGCGGTTTCCCACACGATGCCATCAATTGCATCATCATGTCGCCCACAAGAGAACTTGCACAGCAGATAGATCAGGCCATGCAAGGGTTTGGCTACTACCCTAGACAGCGTGAGTAGTCTGCCCATTTACGGCGGAAACGACGGCAACCGCTACGACCAAGAGATAAAGTCGCTGCGCTTGGGGGCCGACATTATCATCGCAACGCCTGGTCGTTTCATCTCCACACATACAGTTGGGCAATGTTGATTTGAGCAAAGTGTCGTTCTTTGTGTTAGACGAGGCCGACCGTATGCTCGACATGGGTTTCTCGGAAGACATCATGACCATTGCCAAACAGCTGCCGCCAACCTGCCAAACCATCATGTTCTCGGCCACCATGCCGCCTAAAATAGAGCAGTTGGCCAAGACTTTGCTGAAAAATCCCGTTGAAATTAAGCTCGCAGTGAGCAAGCCAGCCGAGAAAATAGCATGAAAGCCTACCTTTGTTACGAGCCGCAGAAGCTTAAAGTGCTTGAAGACATCTTTAAGGCAGGCCACCTTAACCGCGTGATTATCTTCTCTGGCAAGAAACAAAAGGTGAAGGAAATTAACCGCGCCTTGGTGCGGATGAAGATAAACAGCGACGAAATGCACTCAGACCTTTCGCAAGAGGAACGCGACCAGGTGATGTTCAAGTTCAAGAGTGGCGCAACCGACGTGCTCGTTGCAACATGATATATTGTCGCGCGGCATTGATATCGACGATATTACGATGGTGATAAACTCACGATGTTCCGCACGATGTTGAAGACTATAGTGCACCGCATTGGTCGAACGGCACGTGCCGAACGCGATGGCGTTGCCTTCACGCTTATCAGCGACCAAGACGTTTATTACTTCCAACAGATTGAGCGTTTCTTGGAAAAAGAAATAGAAAAGGTGCCGTTGCCCGAAGGTATAGGCGATGGTCCCGAATATAAACTGCATTACGTGCACCGAAAAAGGTGGTGCGAGAGGTTCGCGCGGTGGTGAGACAGAAGTACGGACAACCGCGTGGAGGGCGCAATCGCAACGCGAAACCCACCAACCAACATGCCCAAAGGCGGCAAGAGTGGCCGTTCGAGGGCAGTCATAATCGCCGAAAGCCCAACAATCCAGTAGGCAACGCACAGGCATTAGAGCGGCAGGGGCGGTTAGCTAACGGCTTTCTAGGCCCAAACACGTTTCCATAAATCCCCATCTCAACAGCAGTAAGCACAAGAATGAAAACGCAATTGTCTATCCTCATCCCCACCTACAACTACGTTTGATCTGACCCTTGTGCGCGAACTGCACGGGCAGGCAAGCGAAATGGGTGGCTTGGGTTTGAAATAGTGGTGGCCGAAGACGGCAGTGACCAGCCGACGACATCGCCCAAAATGCCGAAATAACGGCACTGAGCCATTGTAAGCATATCGTTCGTGAGGAAAAACGTGGGGCGCGCGGCTATCCGAAACCACTTGGCCGACATGGCCAGCATGCCTTTGGCCGCTGTTATAGACAGCGATATGCGCGTTGTTTCGCCCCATTTTGTGGAGCGTTACTTGCAAACATCCGACGAATGGGGCGTGGTTTACGGCGGAAACACAACGAATGGCGGTGCATGGAACGACGAAAGGTTGCTGAAAAGGGTGCGCTATGGGCAAGCCGCCGAACGGCAGTTTACGCCAGCAACAACGCGCCAAACGTCCCAATCAAAAACCTCAATACGTCTAACATCTTGGTGTCAAAGCGCGTCATGCAGGCCGTTCCGTTCGACAGTCGCTTTCTCACCTACGGCTACGAAGATGTGTTTTGGGGCATGTCGTTGGCGCAAAAAGGCATTGAGGTGGCCCACATCAACAACCCCATAGGCTTTAACCACTATGATAGCAACGTGGTTTTCGTGGGTAAAACCATCGAAGGACTTCACACCCTATACACCTTTCGTACCGAGTTGGCCGACTTTTCGCCCATCATTCGGCTCGAACGGCGATTGCGCCGATGGCGGTTAGATGGGGCAGTGCGTTCGGTTTTACAACGAAAGCTGATGCCCCTGTTGCATCGGCGCATCATAGGTTTCAAGCCTTCGCTCGTGGCCTTCAAGCTGTTTAAGCTGTGTACTTATCTGCACATCGCGCACACCGATACCGCCTCCAAAGCCTAAGAAAGGAAACTAAAAACAACGTATGGGGCACAAGCCTTACACCATATTATATATATAACATACATGTATGTCTAAAACTAACTTACGCAATGAAAAACAATCTTACTTGCCTTTGCCCTGCTTTCTTCTGTAGGGGCGGTGGCACAAAACAACAACGCACCCTCCAAGTACACGCCAACGGCTCAAAACCTTGCCGCGCGCGAAGCGTTTCAAGACCAAAAAGTTTGGCGTGTTTCTGCAGTGGGGACTGTACTCGATGATTGGTGAAAGCAGATGGGTGATGACCAATCGCAACATCAACTACAAGGAATACCCCAAGTTGGCGCAGACTTTCTACCCCTCAAACTTCAATGCCGACGAGTGGGTGGCTGCCATTAAGGCCGCAGGGGCCAAGTATGTAACCATCACCACGCGCCATCACGATGGCTTTTCGCTGTACAAAACAGCAACAAGCACTATACAATTCGGTGGATGGTTCGCCCTTTAAGCGCGACATTATCAGAAATGGCCGATGCCTGCGCCCGTCAAGGCATCAAGCTACACCTGTATTACTCGCACCTGAGACTGGTATCGCACCGACTATCCCGTAGGAAGAACGGGCAAAGGAACGGGTAGACCCAAGGACGCTGCTAACTGGAAGAGCTACCACAACTTTATGAATACGCAGCTTACCGAGCTACTTACCAACTATGGACCTGTTGGTGCCATTTGGTTTGATGGCTGGTGGGACCACGACAGCGACCCAACGCCCTTCGATTGGGAACTTCCGCAGCAGTATGCCATAATACATAAGCTGCAACCTCAATGCTTAATTGGCAACAATCACCATCAAGTGCCCTTCGCAGGTGAGGACATTCAGATATTCGAGACGCGACCTTCCTGGCGAGAATAAGGCAGGGCCTTTCGGGTCAAAGCAGCTAGCCATCTGCCCTAGAGTCGTGCCAAACCATCAACGAACATTGGGGTTATTCGGCAGTAGACAGCAACTATAAGTCGGGTAAGAGCTGATACAAATGTTGGTTAGGGCAGCTGGTAAGAATGCCAACTTGTTGTTGAACGTTGGTCCGAGCCAGGAGGCGAACTCCCTTCTCTGGCTGTGGCTCGTCTCAAAGAGATTGGTCAATGGCTATCTAAGTATGGCAACACCATCTATGGCACGCGTGGCGGACTGGTTGCACCGCATCATTGGGGCGTAAGTACGCAGCGTGGCAACAAGCTTTACATACATATATTAGATTTGCAAGAGGCAGGTCTTTACCTGCCATTGGGCAAACGCATGCCAAAGTCGGCCACAGAGTTTGCCACTGGCAAGCGTGTTAACTTTACCAAGCATGCCGATGGCATCACCCTGCATTTTGGATAAAGTGCCCACCGACGTTGATTATGTGGTGGAGCTGACGATGTAAGCGTACCATCTAGGCGCAGCAATATGTCAGTGCAAGGCACCTTGTACTCGCACTACAAGGCTCTTGTACTTGTGCTACAAGCACCTTGTAGTGTCGGTACAAGCCTTTTGTAGGGACACTACAAGGTGCCTTGTACTGATGTCTACATGTGCGTTACAGCAGGCAACTGCTTTACAAACGTCAATCTTTTTCACCATGACAAGATAAGAAACCCAATCTATGACCTTTCTACCAGAAGAAAAACAACAAACAGCAAAAGACGTACTGCGAAGAAACACGAAATACACCGACTTGCACTTCTATCAGAAAGCGGATGCCATATTCCAGCTAACGTATATCTTCTGCAAGCGTTTCTTACCTAAGTATGGCGACCGAGACCGTAGACCAAATGGTTCAGGCGGCGCGGTCGAGTAAGCAAAACATTGTCGAGGGAATTGAAGACGGCAACACTTCGACAGAGATGGAACTTAAATTGCTCAATGTGGCTCGTGGTTCACTTCGCGAGTTGCGCGAAGATTATGAAGATTTTGTGCACACGCGCGGCCTGCCCTTGTTGGGACAATGCGCATCCTCGCTACAATTCGATGCTCAAATTTTGCAGGGCAAACAACAAGGCAGAGTGCTATTTGCCTTACGCCAGCAAATGGACAGCAGAGGAGTTCTGCAATACGCTGCTTACGCTTTGCCACATAACGGATAAGATGATGTGCAGTTATCTGAAAGTATTGAGAAACGGTTTGTGGAACAGGGCGGCATAAAGAACGTATGCACGCTGCTCGCACGGGGTATAGACAGGCTCAAGACGATTTGTTGGAAAGGCTGAAAACGGAGAACGAACAGTTAAAGGCCGAAGTGCAAAGGCTGAAAAGCAGAGTTGGGGAGGCGAGGGGCTGGAAGGTGAGAGGATGAGTGGTGTTTTGAGTTATTCTAGTTTTTCTAGACTTTCTAGGCATCCTAGTAGCCCTAGTAATCCTAGTTATTCTAGTTATTCTAGTTATTCTAGTTATTCTAGTTATTCCTAGTTATTCTAGTTATCCTGGGCTTTCTAGGCATCCTAGTAGCCCTACGTATCCTAGTTTTCCTAGGCATCCTAGTTGTTCTAGGCATCCTAGTTACCCTATAAATATTATCCCCATATTTTGTTTTCCCACAAATTTGCGTAACTTTGCACCACGAAAATTAGGGTATAACAATGAATAAGAAAATGATTGTGGGCATGGCCATTGCTGCCATGTCGCTAATGGGCAACAAAGCGTATGCCCAATTCGACTTTGGAAAGATACTGCAAAACGGTGCAGACATATTATCGAATGGCGGAACAACCGACGATTTGCTTTCGGGCATAACCTCCATCTTTTCTGATAAGAAAGTGGCCACCATCGATGATCTTGTTGGCGAGTGGACTTACACCGAACCCGCTGTGGTGTTTATGAGCGAGAACTTGTTGAAAAAGGCTGGCGGAAAGCTGGCATCGAGCGCCATACAGAAAGACCATTGAAACGCAACAGCAAGGTGGGCGTACCAAAGGGGCGATGAAAATGACCTCACGCGCAACGGGCGCTTTACACAAACCATCGCCGTCGACGTCTGCGCGGCACTTTCACCATCAAGGGTAAAGAATGGTGCTGAAATATGCAGGCGAAATAAAACAACGTGTGGCACTACGCGGGTAGAACGGCAACGACTTGCTCATCGTGATGGATGCCTCGAAGATGTCACTTACCTCAAAGCCATTGGCAGCATTAGCGGCAACGCCTCGCGCTGAAAACCGCCACTTCGCTGCTTGGAAGTATGGACGGCATGCTCTGCGGACTGCGTTTAAATCGTGCAAGCAAGTAAATAGAGGAAACGAAAAGGGGCTAAATCGCACGCCCCAAAGGTGCATTTTTAACACCCATGCGTTGCGTAATTCAAAGAAAAGACGTAACTTTGCACCGCTTTTTAAGGCGCATCAATCAAGAAATTGATATTTCGTGTGATGGCGAATTAAGCACAATTGTTTAACAACTTAATTTAGAGTAACACATTATGAGAGAAATTAATGTAGCAGGTAGAGCAGAAAGCAACCTGGGAAAGAAAGGCTTCTAAGGAGATGAGAAAAGAAGGATTGATTCCTTGTAACCTTTACGGCGAGAAGAAAAACGCTGACGGTTTGCCCGAGGCTCTTTCGTTCGCTGTGCCTATGGCCGAACTTCGCAAGGTGGTTTATACGCCCCACATCTGTGCTGGTTAACCTCGACATCGATTGGCCAAAAGCACAACGCCATCATGGAAGGAACTGCAATTCCACCCAATGTGGATGCCTGCTGCACGTAGACTTCTACGAAATAAACGAAGAAAAGAGCATCGCTATCGGTATTCCCGTTAACCTCGTGGGCTTGGCTCAGGGTGTTCGCGATGGTGGACGTCTTAGCCTGTCTATCCGTAGGGTGATGGTTAAGACACCGCACAAGCAAAGTTCCTGAAAAGCTAGACATTGACGTAACTGCACTGACCATCCGGTAAGAGCATCAAGGCTGGCGAACTTTCGTTCGAGGTTTGGAAGTGGTAACGCCGAAAAGACGTTATCGTTTGCACCGTTAAGATGACACGTGCTGCCGCCGCTGCCGCTGCTGCCCTGCCGCAGGTAGAGTACGTGGGTTTTGAATAACCACTTTTCTGAATGGAGAAATATTTAATTGTAGGCTTGGGTAACCCCGGACGAGAATACGAGGCAACCCGTCACAATACTGGATTTATGATATTGGACGCTTTTGCAAAGGCGTCCAATATTGTTTTTGAGGATAAGCGATACGGTTTTGTCAGCTCTGCGATGGTAAAAGGTCGCAAGTTGGTTCTGTTAAAAGCCGTCAACGTTTATGAACCTCCAGTGGAAACGCCGTGCGTTATTGGCTCGATCAAAGATATTCCACAAGAACACCTGCTCGTTGTGGTAGACGATTTGGCCCTGCCGCTTGGCACTTTGCGACTGAAAGGCAATGGCAGCAATGGAGGACATAATGGGTTGGGGCATATTCAACGGCTTATCGGACCGCAATATGCCCGATTGCGCGTGGGTATCGGCAACGAATTTCCACGCGGTGGACAGGTAGATTGGGTGTTGGGCGAATACGATGACGAGGAACTTAAAACCAGCAGACCTGCCATTGAGGCGCAGCATTGAGATAATCAAGAGCTTTGCTGGCTGGGATAACGGTTACAATGAACCAGTTTAACTAAAAGAACGCATAACTTTTTGGCGATGAACGGCGAAGATGAGACGGGCAAATGGTTGTGGGCGCGCGGATGTTAAACACTCGCTCGATAGCGGCCGTGCCGCAAAAACGGGCGCGTAACGCTTAATGGGGTGAACCTGAAACCAAGTCGAACGATTAGAGAAGGCGACGTGGTGAGCGTGAAAAAGCCGCCCGTAACCTACTCGTTCAAGGTGCCGAAAACCATCGAACAACGTGTTGAGACAAAGCTGTTGCCCAAGTTTGAGAACGTTACCGACCGGCAATGTCGAGCTGTTGCAGATGAGGCCGCATCAGCGGCTATAGACAGGGCGCACGGTACGGGGCGACCAACGAAGAAAGGAACGTCATGCATTAGATGCCTGTGAGATCCGTGATGTTCGGGTTCGACGATGAGGACAAGGGCGACGAATAAGCTGATTGTAAGCAGATTATAAGCCAGCCTTTTTATGCCTTTTTCAGGCCTATGGAAAGCATGGCAGGCGTTTTTGTACGCTTTTGTACGAAGACAACATTAACCAACGTAAACAATGGCATATACGAACCCCTAGCAGCCAACATTGCCATCTTTGTTTCGGGCAGCGAGCCAACTGCGAGAACATCATCAGGCACTTTGCCGACGATGCGCAACGTGCATATCGCCTTGGTGTTGAGCAACAAGCCCGATACCTAATCCCTTGTTAGCCAAGAACCACCATGTGCCTACGGCCGTATTAGCAAAGCCGGGTTTCAGCGGTGAAACCAAAGTGATGGACTTGTTGAGATGCGCAGAGGTGAATTTCCATCGTCTTGGCGGTTTCTTGTTGATGATTCGCCCTTCCTTGTTGCTGCTTTTTCATCAACGTATGCTCAACATTCATCCCCGCCTTGCTGCCAAAGTTCGGTGGAAAGGCATGTCGGGCTGCCATGTTCACGAGGGCGGTTAAGGCCGCGGAGAGAAAAGAGAACAGGCATAACCATCCATTGGGTGAGCGACGATTGCGATGCTGGCGAGTTGTTGCACAATATTCTACGCCTTTAACAGACGGCGATACGCCCGACGATATTGCCGAGAAAGTACACCAGTTAGAGCAAACTCACTTTCCCGAAGTTATTGCGCAGGTGTTGGGAAGGGCTGGTTATAGATTACATAACGGAAAACCATAATGAGAGAGAACGGCTCATCTTCGTTGCCCTATTGGGCACGCTGTGTTTGAACGCTCAAGAAACGTCTAAGCCTAATCGTTGGCCTTCGTTTCTAAATAAAACGGATTTTGCGGATGCCACAAAGTTCATCCCCGCGCCGCCCGATACGTCGAGCATTGCATACCTTAACGACTTTAATCGCTATCAATGAGTAAAGTCTATGCGCAATACAGCGCGTGGAAAGCAAGCCGTTTACGATGCGTCTGTTGACATCGACTCCGTACTTTATGGCTTTTCAGAGGCGTTCGGCATGCCAATTAGCAAGCAAACAACGCCCGAACTGTACTATTTGATGGAGCGTGTGGAGAACGATGGCAGTCTTTCGGTGCGTAGTGCGAAGAAGAAATACATGCGTAAGCGCCCATACGTGCAGTTTGGAGGGAACAGCCGTGCCACGAAGAGGAAGACTGCACACAGGCTCTTTCCCCTCTGGTCATACGGCTCGCGGCTGGGCTATGGCCCTGGTTTTGGCCGAGATTAACCCCGAAAGACAAGACGAGGTACTTGTGCGTGGCTACGAATATGGCGAAAGTAGGGTGATTGCCGGCTTTCATTATCAGAGCGATGTAGATGCTGCACGCCTTGCTGCAAGTGCTGCCGTGGCGCGCCTGCATGCTGATGAGGCCTTCAGAAAGCAGTTGGACAAGGCTAAAAAGGAATTTGCACGATTGAAAAGAAAGTAGTTTTGTAGGTTATTTTTGACTTATAAACCCTTCGCGCATGAGGGTGTTTTTATGGTGGAGCAACGGCGGCAGCAGCGATGCTGCTCAGTGTTGACTACTTCAATGTTTTGCAGGTGTGGGTGTGATTTAGTTTTGATTCATCCTTTGAATGGGTGAACCCTTTTCATCTATTTTTGCAGCACCACTTACTTGTTCGTATAATGGATTATTGTATCTTGTGGCATAACCTCTTGCTTCAATGTCGTCCCTTTTATTGTTCTCGTCAAAGTCAGGTTCAAAGACCTCAATCTCCAACCCTTCTTGTAGTACAATGATGTTTCCATCGCAATCAATGATACTGTCTTCTTTTGATAAGTAGCACTGAAAATCTTCAACTAATTCGTTGAAATTAACTCTCAATTCTTGGTATTTGTCGTCGTTTTCCATCGCAGGGTTATAATTTTGTTCGACTTGCCAACTCTTTGCTTTATATTGGAGTAGGTGTGTTGTTACTCTTCTTATAATGTCATATAAAATTCTCCTGATGCCGTGGTTGGGCTCTTTTCAATATGATTAACAGCGCGTTGAAACTGCTGAACTCAGTTAAATCGCCACATTCGCAGGCCGTACCGAGAATAGAATTCTTCGTCTTTCAGGTGTGTATGAAACAGAAAAAGTGTAGTGTTGCTGATTGGTGTACCACCTAATAGCGCATCCTGAGCATCCATGCACAATTGGTCGAAACTTGGAAACGTGCATATCTCGATCAATGCTAATTTCAAATGGGATTTTCGCATGTTTTGATAGAATGGCATGCCTTCAATTCCACAGAATCCTGTGTTGTCTTTTGCTGTAAATAAATATGTGGCTCATGCTGTTGGTGCTTGATTAGCAATTATTAAGGGTTCTTGATGGCTAAGAGGTTGTTTGTAGTCTATATTATCACAGGCTGTGCAGTAAAACACTTATATCTATGTTGTTTATCTTTTGTACTTTACTGCCTGAAAACTTCCATCATTCTTCTCCACCATCTCTTTTTCCTCAAATGTATTTTCTACTTTTAAAATATACCTTTTTGTTTGATATTCATAGGTGGATAAAAGGAAAAATATTACGTATCTTTTATGTGATAGTAATGAGATGCCTAACAAAAGCATAATGTAATTATTAAATAAAAGGTGATTGCTTACTCCTGCTGTTATGAGTAACAAGCAATCACCTAGTTTTTGACCTTGTCAACCTGCATTTTAGGCCTTGCTCAATGCACGATAGGCCCTCGTCGAAAGCCTTGGGATGTCGGCCGATGGACAGACGTTAACGAGACTGATTGGCCTGGATTCGATGTCGGTTGGGTCTACACCCTTTTCTTTTCACCACCTCTTTTGCCCGAACCAAACCTCCCATGTGGTGTCGAAAGCAGCATCTTCGGCACCGCAAAGGATACATCGCTGTTGGGGTCAGGCATTATTCAGTGGCAATATGTTCTTCTTGAAAGCCTGGTTGCAGGCTCATCAGGATGTTATAGCCTTGTTCGAGAGAGGCCGGAACTTGCCAGTGCCAGGAACATGTCGGCGACAACGGGCAGGTCGTCGAATTGATAACGTTGTAAAAGTTGTTGCAGTTCATTTCGTGCTTTGTTTTTATGGGGTGAAACGATGGGGAGGGATGCTCCCAATCAGAGTATTTTCAATGCAATGGCAGCACAAGCCTCGGCATCGAGCCAAAGGCATGGTGGTGCATATCAAGTTCGTATCCACAATGGCTGGCCACGGTAGGAAGTCTAAAATCGGCCAATCCTGCCTCTTTCAGCTTACGACGTGCTGTTAATAGCGTGCAATAAAAGGGATAATCGGGATATTCCATGTCGTAGGCGGCGAAGGCAGCTTTAAGGCACGACTCGTCGAAAGCCTTATTATGTGCCACCAATGGCTTTGTTGCGTATCAGCGCGCAATCTCTGCCCACACGTCAGGAAACGTGGGTTGGCCATTGGTGGTCGGCAGTGGTAAGGCCATGACCGTAACGCAGCGCTCTTCAAAATAGTTGGGCGTGGGTTGTATCAGATGGTAATAGCTGCCCACAACCTTACACTCCTTCCACCAGAGACAAGGCCCACGCTGCACGCTTTCCCTTTTGAAGTTGGCCGTTTCAGAAGTCTATGGCAAAATCTTTCATTTGTTTTCTATGTGTTTAAACGATATGGGCGGAACAATCACCTGTTCCGACCCATATGCTATCTTTTGTGTTGGTTCCTTTGGCTTGAGACCTAAAACTTAGCCATCTTTATGAGCTACAATAGCGCATTCGTCGCCTTTGTTGCGTATTTTTCCGCCAGCACCTGTCAGAGTGCTTGTTGCTGGTCGTTGGTTGTTAGCAAGCCATAAACCACGGGAATTTCGCTCGTGGCGTTGAGTTTTGCAATGCCATATGTAACGCCTTGGCAGATGTAATCGAAGTGCGGAGTCTCACCTCTGATAACGCAACCCAGTATGATAACGGCATCATAGCCGCCGTTAAGCACCATTTGGTGTGCGCCATAAACCAATTCGAAACTGCCAGGAACGGTTTGCGTGTATGTTCTGCGGGCAATGCGCCATGCCTTTCGAGGGTTTGAACGGCTCCGTTTAGCAAAGCACCCGTCACTTCGGGGTTCCATTCAGACACCACGATGCCGATACACATGTTGCTGGCATCGGGAATTTTCGACAGGTCGTATTCCGAAAGGTTGTGTAATGCGGTAGCCATTATTTCGTTGATGCGCGTTCCACATGCCTTGTCAATCTCCGAACTCTGTACGAGTATGGGTTAACATACTTCTTCTTGATGTCTTGGTAGATGGCAAAAGCCTCTTCTTTCTTGCCGCGACTCAGTTTCGCCTGCTCGGATAAGGAACGGGGCGAAAGCGTGCTGTTTGCGCCATCGGCATCTTTGCCGTCGGCCAGTTTTGCTGCCTTTTTCGGATTGTCCAACAGCCTTGTCCAAGTCGTTAAGGTGTGCATGGGCGTTGCAATGCCGCCACAGCAGCAGGGCTAACCAGCAGCATCCGAGGCGGGCGAATGAGGCGTCGAGGAACTCTTTGCAGCTTCCACATCGAGGTTTGCATTGCAAAGGCCAGCGTACAGGTTAGCCAAGTTGCCTGCATCGGTGCTGCTGTAATCGTCGGCAATGCGTGCGAAACCCACATAACCAGCTCCATCGCCGTTCAGGGCCTTGTCGAAGTGCTCTTGATTAAAGTAGTTCTTGCCCTTTGGCCCAAGGCCGTACTAGCCTTTTCTTCGCGTGGACCAGCCACGAGCGACTTATACAGGAAGAAGCCAGCCACGATGAGAACCAAGGCCGCAACAGAGCCAAGTATCACTTTTTTGTTCTTCGAGAAGAATGCGTCAGAGCTTTGCGATGCGTCGAAAGTTTCGGCAACGCCTTGTTTGTTTTTGGTTGCCATTATATATTTAAACGTTGTTATTATTCTAAGAAGTGGGGCAAAATTACTGAATTTCTCGCATATAGTGAGAACATATCAGCTACTTTTTCGTTTTCATGCCTCGAAATGGCGTAACTTTGCAAGAGGTTAACTGTTTGTTTCGATTATGATTTTTGAATTGCATTTCAATTATCAATTATAAAAACCTGCGCGCTGTCAACGCAGCTGTCGCCCAAAAACCAGTGTTTCATTGGGCATAACAGGTCAGGAAAGACCAATTTTTCTCGATGCGTTGTGTACCCTTTCGTTTTGTAGAAGTGCGTACAACCCCATTGATTCGCAGCTTATTACCCACGGACAGGACTTCTTTGTGGTGGAGGGCGACTATACCAGCGAGGCTGGCGAGGCCGAAAACGTGTATTGCGGCATGAAACGTGGGTCGAAAAAGCAGTTTAAACGCAACAAGAAGGCTTACAAACGCCTGTCGCAGCACATTGGGTTGATACCCTTGGTGCTGGTTTCGCCTGCCGATGCTGCACTTAATGATGGTGGCAGCGAGGAGCGTAGGCGACTGATGGACATGGTGATCGCGCAATACGACACTACCTATATCGAGGCTTTAACCCGATGTAACAAGGCTCTGCAACAGCGAAACGCCCTGCTAAGAATGGAGGCCGAACCCGACTTAGCCTTGCTAGAGCTGTGGGAAGAGGAGATGGCGGCGCAAGGAAAAGTGGTATATGCCAAGCGCGCAGCCTTTGTAGAAGAGTTCATACCTGTGTTCCAAAGCATTCACGAGCGCATCTCGGGTGGGTCGGAACGTGTCTCTCTGCGCTATATCTCGCATTGTCAGCGGGGCGACTTGCTCGATGTGATACAGCAAAGACAGGCATAAGGATAGGGCTGTGGGCTGCCTCTTTGCACGGCGTTCACCGCGACGATTTGGAGATGTTGATTGATGACTATCGAATTAAAACGCGAGGGATGAGTCAGGGGCAGAGCAGACTTACGCCTTGGCGATGAAACTAGCGCAGTTTGATTTCTTAAAAGCGAGACGGCATCTAAAACCACGCCATTGCTGTTGCTCGACGACATCTTCGACAAGCTAGATAGCCAACGTGTGGAACGAATTGTGGAGTTGGTGTCGGGTGATAGCTATGGGCAGATATTTATAACAGACACAAACCGAGAGCACCTAGACCGCATATTGCAGTCGGGTACTACTGATTATAAAAGCTTTTTATGCTGAAAACGGTGAGATAACCGAGAAAGAGGCGACAATGTTTTAGGCGCGACGTGCGAAACCTTTGGGCGAGATATTGATGAAACTTCTGCGTGACAGAAGGACTTGAAACGCCTTTACAACGGAAACGACTGATTGACGCATGGGAGACGGTGGCTGGTGCTATGGTGGTGCGTTACACCACAGAAGTTCATTAAGAACCAAACCTTGTTTGTTAAGATTACCAATCCTGCACTTCGACAAGACCTCGCGATGATGCGAACACAACTGATGCGCCGACTAAACGAACAGGTTGGGGCGTTGGTTATTACTGAAATTAAAGTGTTTTAGGTGTGAGTTGGTGAGGTTTTGAGTTTGTAAGTTGTTTATACAAAAGTCATAAACTTACTAGCACAAGAACATACTAGCAAAGAAAATCAAAACTCATAAACTGACTAACTCAAGAACTTACAGGCAAAGAGAAATTAAAACTCATAAACTTAAACGCTAAAAGGCATTTGAGCTTAACTCCTTAACTCCATAACTCCTTAACTCCTAATGAAATCTCCTTTGATTACTCCTAATAAAAACTAACGATGAATAAAGACAAAAAGAAAATAGGCTTAGCCCTATCGGGAGGCGGCTATCGCGCTGCCGCTTATCATGTAGGAACGTTGCGGGCATTGCACAAATTGGGCATCCTCAACAAGGTAGATGTAATTTCTTCGGTGTCGGGCGGGTCGATAACCACGGCCTATTACGCCCTGCATAAAGACGATTACGACACTTTTGAACAAGGCTTTATCGCGCGTTTGCAGCGTGGTGTGCTTTGGTCTTCGTTTCTTTATGTAGGTGTTTTGGGCGTTCTTGTGCTTGCTTTCGCCGTTGCCTTGGGCTATATCACGTCGCTAGTGATGGGTACTTTATGGCCGAACCATCCCATTTGGGCAGGTAGCGTGGCCGCATTGGTAGGCGTATGCGCATTAGTTCTTGCGCTTTTGGGCATCTTGAAGAACTCGTTTACGGCCTTGCCCACAAGCAAACTTATTTCAAAGCTTTACGACAAAGAGTGTTTTTTCGAGCGCAAAACACTGTCCGACTTATCCCAAGCCCCCTTGGTCTGCATCAATTCTACCAACCTTGCCACGCAGCTGCCATTCACCTTTTCGCGCGGAATGATGGGCGAATATGCCTATCGTATCAATGGACAATCCATGTTCGATGCTAACGGCTTTCCACTTTCACGCGCCGTGATGGCCTCTTCGTGTGTGCCATACGGCTTTACGCCGATAACCATTGGTGCGGCTTTTGTGCGCGGCAAGTACGAAGATTGCGAACAAAAGCCCGAACCGCCCAAACTGATTGATGGTGGCGTGTACGACAATCAAAGGGGCACTAAGCTAGAGTCAAGACAGAGTCGCTTTCGTTGCGACTACATTGTGGTGAGCGATGCAGGTAATGGCAGCGTGAGTGCAGCAGGCACCACGCACTTCTTTAACCTCGCCATGAATACTATTAGTATGATGATGAACCGCATAAAGAAGATGCAACGCAGCGACAACTTTTACGAGGGCTTTGCCAATAAGGAGCATTTTGCTTACGTGCCGCTTGAATGGGATTGCAGCGAACGCTCATTACATAGCTTTGTTAACAATCTTGCAATGTGCAGCGTACATCCCGATGTGTAGCAGGCACACGGCATCAGCGAGGCAGAAGTTGCAAACTTGAAGTCAAAAGGTGCACAACAAACCGAGGCAGAAAAGGCCATTTTGCAGTGCATTAAGGTCAGTGTGGGGTGGAGTAAGTTTGAAGAAAGTGTGCCTAGTGCCGATAAAATGAGACTTGGCTCGACTTGCATAGGCACCAGTCTTGTGGCTCTTTCCGTGGCGCAGATAGATGCTTTAATAGCCCATTCTGCTTGGCGCCGAACTGCAAACGCGCCTTTGTTGCCGATGTTGGTGAGCATGTGTGAGTTAATGGGCTTAGGATGAGATGTGATTTTTGCACCTGAGACTCATAAAGCTCGCAACGCAACAAGTCATCAACTCATCAACTCACCAACTCACTGGCTCCCCCATCGCAAGACGGAATATCAATTAAAATAATAAATCTAAAGTATATATGCGCATGAAAATGGTAAAGTGTTTAATGCTAATGTGCAGTTCTCTTGGTGGCGTGTACGACACATACGCCCCCAAAGAGAATGGCGAAAAAGAAGAGGAGCAATATTCGTTGTTTTGAAAAGCTCGATACTGCTGACGCCAACAAAAGGTTTCTTGAATACCGAAAAAAGGAAGAGCAGGAATTTCCCGAAGAACAATTTATGTATCCACCCTGCGAATGCAAATACACGGACTCTGCGGGAAACATCTTAACTGTGACAAAAACCGAAGGTGGGTATGTTAGAACAAAGCAGAAAAGAGAAGTCTGTTTGGTGAGTATCGATGTTATTTCATGAATGGCAACATTCGAAAGTCTGGCGAATATTATTATCAAAGTTTTGGTGTGTGGGATATGGCGAGGAATATGATGTCGAAAGGTTATCTCATCAAAAGAAACAGATATGGATAAGCACTTACAAGAACTATTCTTGGCAAAAGGTCTTGGGACTTTGTTAAAAACACAATATCGATCTTTATGACGAGCATACCAGCATGAACCGATATATTAACGAGAACATTCCCTGTTGGAATATAAGTTGGTTTAACACGCGCTTAACACTCCCTCGCTATACCATTATTGATGCACGAAAAGGACGCATCATCACAGATGGCATTTCGCATGGGATGAAATAAAACGTATGATTCATTGTGTATTCAGGCACATACCAGGCTGGTGTCTGTTCCATAAATCTAGCATAGGCTGGTTCTAAAAGCCGCCAAAGGATTTTTTTTAGAACCAGCCATAAAACTAACTCTTTTATCTTTCCTTTCCCATCTGTTTCGCAATTAGTTGCATTTTTATATTTGAACATCTATTCGAGTCTGGGATAGGGCCAAAGAGTGATTAGGGATTATAATGCGGTGGTGTAGTATAACGGGTGCAAGAAACAACTACTCTTTCTTCACTTTTTTACCGTTAACAATGTATACGCCTTTGGGTAGACGCTCAAAGGACAGTTTCATCCGTACGCCATCGAGCGTATAAATCACGTCTTCCTTAGTTGGTGGTGGCGTGGCGGCGTTGTCGATGCCCGTGTTCTTGCCGCGTTTTATAAGAACTTCGCCACATATTTCTTCGCCTTTACAAACACCGGCTGATTAGCGTAGTACATACCGCTGCGATACTCGCAAAGTTGTCCCTGCCGGACTGGCAAATAGCTACCACCCTTTAACCAATTCCAACCCCACGCATACATGGTTCATCTTTTTAGAACGCGTATTGCATGTACCTGTGCATCGTTGATGGTGATAGTGTCTGCCCAAATGGGTGACTTGGCTTCGATGGTGCATCCACCTTGAATGGTCAGCTGTTTACCTGAGGAAATTGAAACATTACCAGAAGCAATAAGCGAACCGCTGCCTGTTATCACTATTGGAATGCTATTTGTGCTCACGGAACTTTCTTTTTGTGGCTTCAATGACGCGTTGTGCCCCAATCAACCCGATGATGAGTGGTCTTTCTTTCCATTCGTAGTCGATAAACACATAGATGCCTCGCTTACCTCAGCAGGTTTTAATCAGGACGTTGTTCAGCGTCAGTGTACGCGTAGCGTTGTCGAAAGTAATCTTTCCCTTTTTACGGCGGAAGAGCCTCAGCAGCGGAGATGTTCTTATAGTTGTCGGAGGTATGTGCCTTCGCCAACCTCCACGTAATAGTCAGCTGCCGCGCACGATTTGCCAAAGTGGCCACAACAGCAAGGATGTAATAATAAAAACGTTCTTTTTCATAAAGCAGATATTTATTTAGTTGTTGTAGGCCTTCTTTTGCCTTTCTCCGAAAAGTGCGTGTCACTAGCCTGTGATGCCCTAACAAACGTGCTTGGCTTTGTTTTCAGGGCTTAACGCTAACTGCTTTTCGTTCTTTGAAAAGTTGCTTTATGGGATACATCATCTTGATTAGCTGTCTTGTTGACAGCTAAGCACCTTGAAACATCGCCTCTCGACGTTTTTACTGTGTTCCTAAAAAGTGTTATATGGGCCATTATGCCCCTATGAGCAGTGTTTAATGAATACGCGTGATACTGCTCTACTTGTTCTTTATCTACTGATTGTGGTGTGTGTTACCTAAATACAATAGCTATATATAATAAGGTGTAGGGGGAGTGGCTTTGCCGGGTGTTGCTGGCACCATTCCTTACACCACTTCATTCATTTTTATGTCGTTGTCGTCGGTTGGCACTTCGTCTACCTTCTGGAAATCGAAACACACACCTATTTTATAGGCCTGCGGAACTTGTGCCAAAAAGCGGTCGTAATAACCCTTTCCGCGGCCTAGGCGGTTGCCTTGCGGGTCGAAACTCATGCCTGGAACCAAGATGGTTTCTATCTCTTGATAGGCCGTGAAGGGCTTTCCTGCGGGTTCTAGGATGTTCATTGCGACTAGTTTAAGGTCTTGTGGACCTTGATATTGGCGTATTTCGAGGTGTTGTTCGTCAACAACCACGGGCAACAACACCCTCTTTCCCATCTTAACAAGTTGGTCTACGGCCTCGTGCGTGTGCACTTCGTCGGGCAGCGAATGATAAAAACATCACCGTGTTGGCCTGTACCGCTTTGGGGTGAGCCAGCAAACGCTGCACCACGAAGCGACAACTGGCGCAATTGTTCGCCGTTGAATTGTCGCTTGCAGTAGTCTAATCTCTTAGTCTTAACGCCTTCTTGTCCCATCATTTTCGCTTTTGTTGAGTTGCGGCTGCCCTTGTCAGTTTGCGTGAGCTTGGGAAAATGCAGCATTATTCTTAAACACCTTCAGGCGGCAGGGCTTATGGCGGGGGCGTCTTCGTTAGGTATGTGGGTCCATACTTCGTCGTCAGGCATGTTGTGAAACGATGCGACTGATGATGAAGCGCGACAGCATTGTGCCGACTTGCGTATCATTAAGTTACGCCGTTGCAGGCCATGCTTATCGGCATAAGTGTAGCGATTGTTCCGCGATTTTTGCCCAGATGGTCAGTCAACTCTTTGAGGGTTTTATGCTTGGCAAGTTTTTGCCTGTTGTTGTCCGTATAGTTGTGGGCGAACTGGAATACGCCCGCTCGCATGGCTGCTTGTTTTGAAGTAAGAGGTAGAGTCCGATTGTGTCTTATGAAGATGTCAGGGCGTAATGCTGCCGCCGCCATGCACTGGGCGGCCAATGCCCGTGTGATCAAAGCGGGCCCCGTGCGCGATGCTGTCTTGCGGAAGAACTCGCATGCTGATAGCGGCTGTAAAATGTCTTGTTCGCAGGTCGGCGGCGATGCACGGTGGTGTAAAGGCTTTTTTATACAACGGCCCGACGGGTGTAGTAACGGGCGATGGTAAGGCGAATAAGACTGCCGTCAGTAAAGCCATTTGCTGTTGTACTGGTCCCTTTCCGAACAGACGACCGATATATGGTAGCCCTATCGTTATCTTGCTGGCACGTGCCGATATCTCTGACGGCGATGCCGAGCCTTCGTTGATATGAGCACAACGAGCAGCTTACGCTGGTAACTACCGCTTTTCCGTCGCTCACCTAGTCTTGCTGCGCGACTTGCGCCTTGCGTGTACACTATCAGTTTGTTCTTTGGTAGGAACTCGTTGGCCATCTATACGGCCGATTGGAAAGCCACCCGTGTTGTCGCGGTCGATAGAGGTTCCTGCACCCCTCTTGCGACAGCTTGGTACAAGACGATAGGCATGTCGGGATAAGTTCTTTCGCCGAAGTTCTTAACGCGAGATGTGGCCCGTATCATCATCGAGCATAGAGTTTGCGGTTAGCTTTTGTGTGAGTATGTCGCCGCGTGTGACGGTAAATTCAATGGTTTCTGATGTCCGCTGGCGCGTACGCCGATGCGCACCTTCGTGTCTTTCAGGCCTTTCAGTCGGCGCATGGCCTCGTCGTGGTAACGATTTTGCCCACAGAGGTTTGCCGTCGATGGTTTACCACGCTTGTCGCCAGCCAGCAATCCAGCCCTTTCGGCAGGTGCGTTCTTTATTACGTTTTACGTGCAGCATGTCTTGGCGGATGTTGACTCGATGCCCACGCCCGGGAACGGCCCTTTCAGCTCGTCGTTGGCGGCTTGCATGTCTTTGGCTGTGATGTAAACTGAGTGCGGATCGAGGTCGGACGGTATCTGTAGGATGGCTTTATCCACCAGCGGGTCGATGTTTACGTTGTCAGCGTATTGGTCATCGATGATGACGCCAGGTTGGCGACCTGTTGCTGCAGATTGATGATGTTAAGCCTGTTGAAAGTGGTTTGCATAGAAGTGTCCGTAAATCACAGTGCCAGATACAACGCACGCGCCATGAAACGAAGACATATATCTGTTTCGTCTATTGAGGGTTCGATTCTGTTGCTGGATTGAGATAAATCACTTCGATGTTAGCTTTGCGAAGAAGTTCTATGCCCTCTTCTAGCCGGTATTTCTCGCCGTATACCACAGGTTTGATGCCCGACTGTATGATGAGTTTTGAGCATTCTATGCAGGGTGCAGCCGTTACGTAAAGCGTAGAGCCGTCGCTGTTGATTTGCTTCAGGCCAGCTTGGTGATGGCGTTGGCCTCGGCATGCAGCTCGCATGACGGTAACGTGTATTGTCGTCTTCGCACACGTTCTCAAAACCGCTGGGCGTTCCGTTATATCCGTCGCTGATAATCATCTTGTCTTTCACCACCAGTGCGCCCACTTTGCGGCGAACGCAGTAGCTGTTTTCGGCCCAAATGCGTGCCATGCGCAGGTAACGCAGAGTCTAGAATGAGTTTGTTTGTTGTCAGTACATATATATAATATGGGTGATTGGATGTTTTGTTGTTGTGGCGTTTTGTTTTGGCGAAAGCCATGGGGTTATGATTGGCCATTGGCCACGATGCCCGTCGCGTTGCTAACAGCGCGTCGATGGTGGGCTCGCCACCGCGGAAACGCTTGTAAAGCACCATTGGATGCTCTGTTCCGCCACGCGAAGAATGTTGTCGCGGAAACTTTGAGCCGTGGCTTGGTCGAATATTCCGTTCTTCTTGAACATGCTGAAAGCGTCTGCATCCAGCACTTCAGCCCCTGTATGGCTGTAATATCTGCGGCATATCCGCCCGCCATGATGTGCGAAAACTGGGTAGTCATGCAGTATCGGGCGGTTGTTTCATGATGATGGCCTCTTTCACGCCTCTTTCTCGAGGAATGATGTCTGCCGTGAATGCCTCTCGCTGCGTATAATAGGCCATATCGAGGCAATCCAAAAGCTCACTTGTCCGCATACGTCCCGATGCCGCCATGAGAGTTTCGGCTTTTCTGATGCACGGTCGATATAGCTCGTCGGGGATGGGCTCGCCTGTTTCGTAGTGGAAAGGCAAAGTTCAGCTGAAAACTCCTTTTCTATGGCGAAGTTCTCCATAGATTGCGAGGGACAGTTCCACGAAGTCCCACCACGTTGGTGCCGCTAAGACTTTCAAAGCGGCTGTTGGCAGACATGCCATGCAGCGAATGGCCGAACTCGTGCAAGAAGGTTTCCACTTCGCCAAGTGTCAACGGTGGGCTTTTCGGCGGTTGAGCAGTGAAATTCATCACCACGCTAACGTGCGGCATACGTTGTTGCCCTTTCGGTCTGCCCATTGCCCTGAAATTCGGTCATCCAGCGCACCGCTTGCGCCCTTTCGGGAAGAAGTCGGCATAGAACACAACCAGATACTTCCCGTTTCGGTCGAAACCTCGTAGGCTTTCACGTCAGGATGGTAAACAGGGATGTCGTTTATTGGGCTTAAAGGTTATGCCGTATAGGCGATTGGCCAGTCCGAACACGCCATCGATACCTTCGACAATTCGAAGTAGAACATACAGCTTATTTCGCTGTCGAGGTTATATTTCTGCATTTTACGGCTTGTGCGAATAGTGCATGTGCCAGTCCCACGGTTTCCAGCTCAAGTCGTCGCCTTCCATCTCGCGCCAGTCGCTGCCATTTCTTTCAGTTCAGCCTCAGCCGTGGGTTTTATGTAGAGCCTTGATGAGGTCGTTTAGCAGGCGATAAACGTTGTCGATGTTGGTAGCCATGCGGTGTTTAAGCACATAATCGGCGTATGTCGGGCCCAAAGCTGTGCCAACTCCTTCTAGAGTTCACCAGGCGTTTGCAAATCTCCAAGTTGTTGGTGTCGTTTTGGTGCGTACCTCAGTGTTTCGCGCCATGTAGAGTTGCTTGCGCAGGTCGCGTTGCGATGAATAAGTCATGAAGGGCGAGTAACTGGGGAAGTCGAGTGTGAACACCCAGCCCTCCTTGCCTTGCTCCTTAGCGGCAAGAGCGGCTGCTTCGCAGCCCGTATCGGGCAGTCCGTCCAGTTGTTCCTCGTTGGTGATATGCAGTGTAAAGGCTTTGTTTTCTTTCCTTGGGTTTTGCGAAAAGCTGCAAGGATAGCACGCCAGCCTCTTCTGACTAACGCGAAGTTGTTCTTTTACCCTCGTCGTCGAGGCGGTGCGCCGCTACGCACCGGCCGTCGTAGCTGTTTCCAAGAGCATCTGTTCCTCGGCATCTAGTTCGCGATGGTTTTCGTACACGTACTTAATGCGCTCGAAAAGCCTTTTGTTCAGTCGCACGTCGTTGGCGTGTTGGGTAAGAATGGGGCTCATCTTTTGTGCCAGCGCATCGAGTTCGTCGTTGGTTTCTGCGCTGAGCATGCACGACATTACACGACGCGGTTAAGCGGGTCGATGGTGATCTCGTTCTCATTGTCACCCCTGATAATGGTGTTTTCGAAGGTGGGCGTTTCGGGGTTGTTTATAAGTTTCTCAATCTCTTCGTCGTCTCTCCTGATACCTTCTAAGAATGCCTCTTCGTAGTGTTCGGTTCTTATCAGGTTGAAGGCACAGTTTCGTGCAGTGTTTATATTCCCCGAAAAAGGTTGTTGTATGATTTTGCTTTTCTTCTTTCAAATTCTCATTCCACTTAACTGTAAATGTCTTCTAAGTATGTCTATTGTCGCCGTTTTTCGCGTTGCCGTGGCGTAGGGTTTGCAAAGGGGTGGCCAGGCCCACTTGTTGCTGTACCCTCGCTGTGCCTGTAAAACGTTGAAGGCTTCAGTATGTAATGCGGCATGGCCTTTGTTGCGATTTTAGCTTTACAAAAGATAGCCATGGAATTTCGGGCAGAGCGGCTTTATCTGTTCTTCGTCTTTTTAACTTATGTTGAGTTTTGATGAAAGGCGAGTGTCGGCGTTATTCATAGCAGCCTAAAAGATTGCCTAGAACGCTGTTCAATGCACAGCCGTTTTGCCGTAAATGGGTGGGTAGAAAACTATCTGTGGCAAGCGGCTGCGAGCATCTTTTGTAGTCCACGCTACAAGCGTCTTGTGGTTGGGCTACAAGCACCTTGTAGTGCCAGTACAAGCGTCTTGTAGCGTCAGTGCAAAGGCCCCTTTGTGAAGTGTCAGTACAAAGCCGCTTAGCAGCGCGATGTTAAACTCTTGTCTGTGCTGGCTCGTCCGTAGGCAATGGATGCTACTCTTAGCCAGTTAGACCAGATGCGAGGACAATTGTTGCGCCAAATATTATTCTGGAAAATGGTGTAAATCAAATTAATTTTGACCTTTATTAGGGCGGTTGGCATGGGCCAAAGCCCGAAATTTAGATGGTTTTTGGGACATGTCGGGGTGTAAAAGCGTAAAATCACACTGCAATTGGGTGTAAAGTATGATGAAACATTGCTGGACGACACAAATAGAACAATAAAGCCAGACAAATTGCTGCAAAAGCTTATCAGTTGCACATACGCTGTGTAAATGCGCATAAATAAACGACAACAAATTTAAAATTCTCTTAAAACTTGATATAAGTATTTTCTATTCTCCCATTTATCACTATCTTTGCATAAAACCAATTTAAAAAGACAACACACTTAAATGTTTGAAAATCTTAGCGACAGACTTGAAGGTCTTTTAAAATAATTAAAGGTGAAGGAAAAATCACCGAAATCAACGTGGCCGAAACCCTTAAAGACGTGCGCAGAGCCTTGCTCGATGCCGACGTTAACTATAAGTGCCAAGACTTTTCACCGATACGGTAAAGCCAAAAGGCACTGGGCATGAACGTTCTTACGGCCGTTAAGCCTGGGCAACTGATGGTTAAGATTGTGCACGACGAGCTAGCTGCGCTCATGGGTGGCGAAACCGTAGGCCTGCAACTTACAAATCGTCCGGCAATCATATTGATGTCGGGCTTACAAGGTTCGGGTAAAACCACGTTTAGCGGTAAGCTTGCCAATCTGCTTAAAGGCAAACAGCACAAGAACCCCTTGCTCGTGGCTTGCGACGTGTATCGTCCTGCGGCTATCGAGCAGCTTAGGGTGGTGGCCGAACAAGTGGGTGTGCCTGTTTATAGCGAACCCGACAACAAGAATGTGGTGGAAATAGCCAACAACGCCATTCGTGAGGCCAAAGCCAAAGGCAACGATGTGGTGATTGTGGACACCGCCGGACGCTTGGCCGTTGACGAAGAAATGATGGACGAAATCTATCGCCTGAAACAAGCTTTGAACCCCGACGAAACCCTTTTCGTGGTGGATTCGATGACGGGACAAGACGCCGTGAACACCGCTCGCGAGTTTAACGACCGCTTGGACATAGACGGTGTGGTGCTGACAAAGCTAGATGGCGACACGCGCGGTGGTGCTGCGCTAAGCATTCGCACGGTTGTTACAAAGCCCATTAAGTTTGTTGGTACGGGCGAGAAGATGGAAGCCATTGATGTTTTCCATCCGGAGCGTATGGCCGACCGCATCTTGGGCATGGGCGACATTGTGTCGTTGGTTGAAAGGGCCCAAGAACAGTTCGACGAAGAAGAGGCAAAGCGCCTGCAAAAGAAAATACAAAAGAACAAATTCGACTTTAACGATTTCCTTAAACAGATTGAACAGATAAAGAAAATGGGAAATCTTAAAGACTTGGCGTCGATGATACCAGGCGTTGGCAAAGGCTATCAAGGACGTAGACATCGACGATAACGCTTTTAAGGGCATCGAAGCGATCATCAAAAAGCATGACGCCCAAAGAACGAACAAAATCCTGAAATCCTTAATAACAGCCGTCGACAACGTATTGCGAAGGGCAGCGGAACCAACATCCAGGAGGTTAACAGACTGATAAAACAGTTTGACCAAACACGAAAGATGATGAAGATGATGACTGGAACCAATATGGCGAAGATGGCCGGCATGGCGAGCAAGATGAAAGGAATGCCCGGAATGCCGAAACTTTAAAACCTAACTAAGAAATGATGCAGTTAATAGATGGAAAAGGCAACTGCTACTGCCATCAAGGCGGAGATTGCCGAAGAAGTGAGGCAAATCGTTGCTAACGAGGTAAACAGCCGCATCGGCCGCGGTGCTAGTGGGCCATGATGGTGGTTCGGAAACGTATGTGAAGAACAAAGTGATTGCTTGCTGAGCAGTGTGGCTTTTAAGTCTACCCTCATCCGCTTTGAGGAAGACGTTAGCGAGGCCGAACTGTTGGCTTGCGTAGACAAGCTGAACAAGGACGAAGACGTAGACGGATTTATCGTGCAATTGCCCTTGCCCAAGCACATCGACGAGCAAAAGATTGTCGAGGCAGTGGATTATCGCAAAGACGTAGACGGTTTCCATCCCATCAACGTGGGGCGCATGGCCATCGGTCTGCCGTGTTTCATCTCGGCCACACCGTTGGGTATCCTCACCCTTTTGCAGCGTTACGGCATCGCCACTTCAGGGTAAGAAGTGCGTTGTGCTTGGCCGTAGCAACATCGTAGGTAAGCCAATGGCGCAGCTGATGATGCAAAAGCAATACGGCGATGCCACTGTTACGGTGTGCCACTCGCACTCGCCGTCGCTCAAAGACGAATGTCGCGAGGCCGATATCATTGTGGCAGCCATCGGACGCCCCGACTTCGTTACGGCCGACATGGTAAAAGAGGGTGCCGTTATTGTTGATGTGGTGCACCACGCGTGTGGAAGACCCCATCGCGTAAGGGCGGTTTTCCGACTCGAACGGAGACGTTAAGTTCGACGAGGTTGCGCCCAAGTGTTCCTTCATTACGCCTGTTCCGGGCGGCGTTGGCTCCAATGACCATCTGCTCGTTGATGAAGAACACCCTCTCGGCAGGTAAGAAAGAATTTTATAAATAAATAAAGGTGTGGATGGCGAACAAGGTTTCGTGCCTGGTTCGCCATTCCCCAAAAGGCAATGAATAGCGAGGCCTATTACGAACAAGGCAATGCCTATCGCCGACAGGGAAATTGGCAAAAGGCGTTGGAATGCTATGCGGAGGCCATTGAATTGGACCCCGAAAGTCCTGCAGTTCATGCGCAGGGAGATGCTCAACAGCATCTTGAGCCTACTCTAAGGATGCCCTTAATCCTTGAAAAACAGATTACTGCCCATCGGCGAACAGCTTTTGTTGCCGTTGCAAGTAAGAAAATTCAAGCGCAACGCATGCGGTTGCGACGCCACAACGAAAGTACTGCCCAAGGCAGCATATTAAGAAAGAAGTTATGAACAAGATAAAAGGAGCCGTGGTTATCAACACCGACAGGTGCAAAGGATGCGACCTGTGCGTAGTGGCATGCCCATACGACGTGTTGGAACTGGCTCGGAAAAAGGTGAATGCTAGCGGATATGCCTATGCGCAAGCCGTGAAAGCTGAGGCATGCGTGGGTTGCGCCGCGTGCGGAACCGTCTGCCCCGATGGTTGCATTACCGTTTATAGAATGAAAGTGAAGGAGAATAGTGATGGCAGAGCGTGAAGTCAGACTAATGAAAGGTAATGAGGCGATAGCCCATGCGGCCGTTCGCGCCGGCATCGACGGGTACTTCGGCTATCCCATCACCCCTCAAAGCGAGATAATTGAAACATTGGCTCAGCTGCGCCCTTGGGAAACCACGGGCATGGTGGTGCTGCAAGCCGAAAGCGAAGTGGCATCCATCAACATGCTTTACGGCGGCGGCGGGTCGGGTAAGCGCGTAATGACCTCGTCGTCGTCGCCAGGTGTGGCCCTCATGCAAGAGGGAATATCCTATATGGCGGGTGCCGAGATACCGGGACTTATCGTTAACGTGCAACGTGGTGGCCCTGGTTTGGGTACCATTCAGCCTTCGCAAGGCGACTATTTCCAAAGCACGCGTGGCGGCGGAAACGGCGACTACAATGTCATTGTGCTTGCTCCCAACTCGGTACAAGAGATGGCCGACTTTGTAGACTTGGCCATGAACTTGGCCTTTAAGTACCGAAATCCAGCCATGATATTAAGCGACGGTGTTATCGGACAGATGATGGAGAAGGTGGTTCTTCCGCCAATGAAACCTCGCCGAACCGAAGAAGAGATAATAAAGGAGTGCCCTTGGGCATCAACAGGCCGCACTCGTGGTCGCGAACCCAATATCATCACCTCGCTCGAACTGCGTCCTGAGTTGATGGAAGTAAAGAACAGGGCACTGCAAGCCAAGTACGAAGAGATTCGCAACAATGAAGTGCGTTTTGAAACACTGCACACCGACGATGCCGAATACGTCTTTGTGGCGTTCGGCAGTGCGGCGCGCTTAGCCGAAAAGGCCGTAGAGCTGGCTCGCGAAGAAGGCATACGTGTTGGGCTTTTCCGCCCCATTACGCTATGGCCTTTCCCCGAACGTCAGTTGGATAGCCTTGCACAAGGCAAGAAAGGCTTGCTCGTTGTGAGATGAACGCAGGGCAAATGGTGCAAGACGTGCGCTTGGCCGTTGAAGGAACAGTCCCCGTGACCCACTTTGGCCGACAAGGCGGCATCGTTCCCGAACCCGAAGAGATTGTAAAAGCGTTAAAGGAGAAGTTGCAATGACCACAGATATAATCAGTCCTGAGAACCTAGTTTACGCCAAACCGGCACTCTTGAACGACACAACCATGCACTATTGCCCGGGTGTTCGCACGGCGTGGTGCACAAACTCATAGCCGAGGTTATCGCCGAGATGGGGATGGAAGAGAAAAAGTGTGGGCATCAGCCCCGTTGGTTGTGCCGTGTTTGCCTATCGTTACATCGACATCGACTGGCAGAAGCCCTCACGGGCGCGCTCCGGCATTGGCAGCAGGTGTTAAAAGAGCTTTGGCCCGACCGCCCTTTGTGTTTACTTATCAAGGCGATGGCGACCTTGCTTGCGTTTGGCACAGCCGAGACCTTGCACCGCGTTGAACCGTGGGATAACATCACCATCATCTACGTTAACAATGCCATTTACGGCATGACGGGTGGACAGATGTCAGCCACAACGCTGCTCGAGACAGCCCACGGCCGCGCCCCACAGGCAGAACGCGCCCGAACTTCACGGCTATCCATCGACCTAACCAACCTTGCCGTGCAATTAGAAGGCACGTGTTTTGTTAGTAGACAGAGTGTGGACACCGTGGCATCCATCAATAAAGCTAAGCGTGCCATACGCAAGGCATTCGAATCTTCGATGGCTGGCAAAGGGCTCGTCGCTCGTAGAAATCGTGTCCACTTGCAGCAGCGGATGGAAAATGTCGCCCGTCGATGCCAACAAATGGATGCAAGATAACATGTTCGACCATTATAAGAAGGGCGACTTAAAAGACAGAACGAAAGAATGAAACACGAGATAATCATCGCCGGTTTTGGTGGCCAAGGAGTGCTTTCAATGGGAAAGATATTGGCCTACTCTGGCTTGATGGAAGATAAGGAGGTAACGTGGATGCCCGCATACGGACCCGAACAGCGCGGCGGAACGGCCAACGTAACGGTCATTGTAAGCGACGAGCGCATCTCTCTCGCCCGTCCTGAGCAAGTACGACGTGGCCATTGTGTGAACCAACCATCGCTCGACAAGTTCGAACCACGCGTAAAGCCCGGCGGCATACTCATCTACGACGGCAACGCGCATGCCTCTCCGCCATCGCGAACCGACATTAGAGGTGTATCGGATGGATGCTATGGACAAGCAGCCGAAATGAAGAACGCCAAGGTTTTCAACATGTGTACTTGGCGGACTGCTCTAAAGTTTGCCCTGTAGTTAGCACCGAGGGCTATGAACAAGCCCTATTCAAAACCCTTCCTGAGCGTTATCACAGCTTGATGCCGCTGAATATGGAGGCTGTTGAGCAAGGTAAGCAAATCATTTGCAGAACAATGATGCAGTGCGAAAAACAACTACGTATCAATATAGTGATGCAAGATAAAGCTAAATTTGAATTTCTGAGACACGGATAAACAACTTGATTTTTATAACTCTCTAATTTTTGGGGCGGCTGCAGTGATGCACGGTCTTTTTGTTTGTATCACATGGAAGAAGGCTCGCCGTGCCTTCAGCTGGCTGCTTTACTTGTTGAATGCCCTGCAATCGCTCGCGCAGGCAGTTATAAGCGTATGTTCTCTGTGCCGTTGCCCATGCGCGTGTATGTGGAATAATCGCTTTTTGTCTAGTTTTTCAGCAGGCTTTTTAACATTATAGGTGCACTTTTTGTCCACAATTGCCCACCTTGCCGCAAATAATCGAGTTCTCGCGGAGGTTTGTTTTGGGTGCAAAGGGGTAGCAAGCGAGCATGTTGGCAAAATGAGATTTTTATTTGAAAAGGCCGTCATTTGGTCACTTCAGTCTCGCTATTTGCTGCTGACATGAGAGTGCATTTGGTGCTAGTGCACGCGGTGCATATATGCGCTAGACGCAGTGCAAAAGTGCCGCTAAATGCAGTGCGTTTTGGTGCTAAACGCAAGGTAAAATGCCGCTTCATGCTGCAGAAATACGGCTGTAAATGCGAGGACGAAAAGCATAAACATCCACAGCATTTGTATAAACAAAACACCACTCTGAGGCCATTAAAACACAGGACTCAAAGGCGATGAAACAGCCATTAAAAGTGTTTTAGTTAAAGTAGGGAAATTGGGGTTGAAAATATGTAGGCTGGCAGCAAACTAGAAAGGGCAAAATGGTGCCAAATGGAGGTTCTATGGCTTAGATGGACGCCCTCAAGATCGTAGAAAGAGGTAAACAGTGACGATATTTACTCACTTTTTAACCTGTATTTTCCGCTAGAACAGCGTGGAAAATTAGAGCGATGTTGTAAAACAAAAGTAGCAATTTAAAGTTTTGTGAGTTGGGTGAGTAGATAAGTTTGTTAGTGAGCTGAGTCAGTTTACATGAGGCGTTGTGCGCGTTGGCTTTTGAGCACCTTAGGACCGGTGGATGAAGTTAAGACCGACCGCATACTACCCACAAGTTAACTACTAATATCTGGTTCTACATGTCTCATGTCAATGCCTTCTTTGTTTCATTTGTTATCGATTTTGTGCGAACAGGTCTGTACATATCGGCAGAGTGGCCGATGTTTTTCGTTTTACCCCTATATCGCACAATACTTAACATTTCTTGCCCCACCTTTTCACATACGTGTTTGCCCAGAAAACGCAAAAAGTTGTACCTTTTGTGCGGAAATGGAGCGTTCAGGAACAAATATATATCAACCCCATCTGTATTGCGTAAAGCGTTAAAGCCTTATCTCTTGTGGTGCATGTTGGCCTTGTTGGCGGCGTGTGCGCAACTAAATTCATGCCAGACAAAGCTACGCCGAAAAAGTGGAACTGAAGGTCGACACGAGAAATTCGCAGTGGCCTCGCTCAGACCTTAGATCCGACAGAAGCCAACTCCAAGCGGTTCTCTGTGTGTGAAAATTCCCTTGGGCGCATACGCTCTTTCGGGGCGCGAACACCACCAGATGGATTAACCGCACGCTGCGTAAAGAGTTGGCGAAAGAGCCTGTGGTGTACGACTGCTGCAGGCACAATTGTCGTGCAACGACCTAAAACTAGCCTTACAAACATGGGCTACATAGACGGCGAAGGACCTGACCACGCATGAGCGCAAGGCAGGCGTCTTACGGCCATCTACATTTTGCGGAAAGCCCTTTTTATCAACCCGGTGCGTTATGATGCCAGACTCTGTTATCGCCCAGATGCTCGATTTTGGACAATCCGCCCGCCCAAGGGCTAAAAAGCGGGCGACCCTACCGTTACGCGGCTCGAAGAACGCAAACGCTAACGCGCGTGCTGTTGGATGGCGGCTGCTTACCGTTTTCGTAGAGCTTTATTCTGATAGATACGCTCTACCACAAGTAAAAACTCAAATTAACCCGATGACTCCACCTACTGCGTTACCGTCCCAGCAGAATGCCCCGAAACATTGCATCCGCGTTGCAGCATACGTAACGTTACTTTTCTAGCAACGACAGTGCTGCGATACACTTGCGACGGGCGTGTTGCGCCGAAGTACACTATTAAGCAAAGGCGATCTTTTCAGTGCCACGCAGCTCCAACGCCTACTGGCAACTTTGCTCGTATGCAGGCCGTGCGCTATACCAACATCCGTTTTGCAGAGTGCCTGATACCACTTTTGCTGGGTGCGACATTGAATATCAGGTACGAACAAGCTGCCCTCCATTTCGTTTTCCAGCCGAGGGGCACCAACACAGCCCGGCGACCTTTGGGTGCGCGGTTTCAGTTACGTACGAAAACAGAAACCTTTTTAGGGCAGTGAGTTGTTGAGGCATCGCTACGTGCCGCATACGAGGCCATTACGGGATTGAGGCTATCAAAACAAAGACTATCAGGAGTATGGCGTGGAAACCAAAAAGCTTGCCTTCCAATTTGTTGCCTTTGTTGTCGCGTACGTTCCGCAGGCGCAGTGTAGCCACCAGCGAATTGTCGCTTAATTGGAACGCTTCACCGTCCGGAGTTTCATCGGCGCGTGTTTTCCCACGGCGTGGCGGTACCATTGGAACCGAACCTCGCCACACATTTCTTACCGATACGACTTTTTCGACATCAACTACGTGTACATACCGTGGATAAGTTCGCGTTTCAAAGCCGACTATTTAGACAACGCCACGAGCCGAAACGCCATCCTTCGCTACAGTACGAGGACCTATTTATCCCGGGTAAAAATGGGTTTGGTTTGGCCTTTAACGATGGCGAAAACGCTTTGAAAATTACATGTAGAGTCAGCGCGGTAACATGTTGCAGGCGGTGCTCTAAAGCTGTTTCGTTTGCCGCAAAATGCCGACGGAGGAAAATATACCTTTGGTGAACGTGCCCTATGCGCAATACGTGAAGTTTGATGTTGATTTTACCCGCCTTTTCCAATTCGACAGAGCGCAACTCATTTGGCCTTCACGTTGGTCTTGGCGTGGCCTATCCCTACAGCAGCAGCACCATTTTGCCGTTCGAAAAGCGATATTTCTCGGGTGAGCAAACTCGGTGAGGGTTGGCGAGTGCGCGAATTGGGACCTGGAACGCTTTAAAGAGACGGATGGGCGCATCGACTTCATCAACCAAACGGGCGACATGAAACCGGACATGAGACTTGGGGTACCGTGACGTGGGGTGGAAACTGCACGGGGCGGTGTTGCTGGAGACGCTGGAAACATCTGGACTTGTACACCTTCATGCCGAGGCTGCGACGGACAATTCAGCTAACAGTTTCTGCTGGCAACATGGCGGTGGCTTACGGATTGGGGTTTACAGGCTCAACCGGCTACTTCGTTCCTGCGTTTCGACCTGGTAGCATAGAGCTGTATGTTGATCCTGCCCACGAGACACATCAGCGCGGGCAGCGCCCTGCTCTGTCCCAACTTTAAACGCGGTTTCGCCCTTCCATTTCGCTGTGGTTGCCCTTCTATCAGTTTGCTTACGTGCGCCTTACGCCTTGGTGTGTTGGCGCCAAAATATCATTTAACTGCAGCTACATGGCACTTATTTTCGCAATGACAAGAAACGAACGATGCAAATGCATATTGGATTATTTCCGCGCAAGCCCCAGTTGTACCATCCACGAGACTCGGAATTTGGCTCTGCCTTCGCTGTTGGTGGTACGTTGCTCAGCGCGCAATGCGCGACTCGCGCATCAATCAGGTTACACCTGCCTACTTTGCACGTTTCCCCACGGCCGAAGAATGCATGGCCAAAGCCGAGGTGGAAGAGGGTGTTCGAGTACTAATCAAGTCGGTGAGCTATCCTCACGCCAGGGCCAACCCATTTGCGCTAGGCTGCGCGCCAGGTCAGTAGACGATACTTCAAGGGCGAAATGCCTAGTACGACTGGCCGAATTGACGACATTGCCTGGCGTTGGGCGCATAAGGCGGCCAACGGGATGCAGGGCTATTTAGTTCGGTCTGCTGACCCAACATGGCGGTAGATGCGCACGTGTTTCAGCGTGAGTCCTTAGAATGGGCTTTGAAACGAGCCAAAAAGGCCACCACCACCATTGGAAAGTGGAGCAAATTGCTGCGCCACATGCCAGTGTGGATGTGAAATAAAGGCACACCATTGGCTGCTGCTTCATGGCCGATATGCGTGTGCATAGCCGCAAACCCAAATGCGAGGAGTGTGTATTTAACGACATTTGCAAAAGCTTTTGAGGGTTCGAAACTTGAATAAGGGTGAAAAGGTGAAAGAGGTGAGAGGTGAAAGGTGAGAAAGGTGAAAAGGGTGAAAGGGTGAAAAGGTGAAAAGATGGCTGACGCCCTCTAAAGAACTGTGCATGCGGTTGCTCGATTTCTAAGTTTCCTTTCTAAGCTTTCAGGACAAGCGCACGATTGCGGACAAGTCAGACCAGAGTCAGACCAGGTCAGACTCGTCGGACTGGTCAGTAGTGGTCAGACCATTTCTGAGGCTGTCCAATTAGCGTAACGCCAGCGGTACCGCATGATGTAAACCAAGTGATATATATGCCGCTAGGCGTTTGCCGTTTATAGCGTTTAAACAATAAATCTTAGAGAAGATGAACGTTAAGCGTGTTTTAAACTGTTTAACTGAGCTGTCGGCGAACAGCAATCGCGATTGGTATCAGGCGCATTAAGGATGAATCTATACGGCATGCAGGGCCGATTTTGGAGAGGGCATTCGCCAAGAGCCCTCGGTGCTATTTCTTTCGTTGTTCGATAGCGGGAGATTAGTCACCCGCAAAGTAAAAGATTGCGTGTATCGTTTTTCTGCCCGCGATACGCGTTTCTCTGCCGACAAAGTCGCCATACAAAACCACTTTGGTGCATACATGTGTGCCAAAGAGTACAAGAAGGCTTTGCGCGGCGGTCTACTTGCATGTGGAACCAGGCACTGCCTTTACTGGCCGTAGTGGTTGGTTGGCTGCCCACGAATATCGCCTGTGTCGCATCGTGATTACGTAACATTGATACATGGCGTGGCATCAGTAGCTAAAGCGCTTTTGTGGATTTGTTTCGTGCAGGCGCACGAGACCAAATGGGGTGAAATGTACACGTGGCTGAGCTCGATTCTCTTAAAAGTGCACCCAGTGTGATTTCCCTCATGACTATGTGAGTTTACTACAGTATTTACGCATGAGAGGATTATTGCGGATGGGGTGAAAGTGTCCGACAATTTCTTTGAAGGCGGTAGCTGGATGATGCAGGTGACGCGCATATTTAAAGGTGGGTGTAAGCCGCGATGGACTTTATGAATAATGTGATTGACGATTGGTGAGTAGGGGGATAAAGTCTCCCACAATCAGCCTCACGCCACAATCGGCCTCACCCTCACAATCGGCCTCACGCCACCCTATAACCAGGCTCACGCCGCACACAATCAGCCTCACTCGTCTCAAGGGAGAGGGAAGATATGCTTTTCTTATCACTCGCAGTTGACCAGTTAACGAGTTGAAGAGTTAACGAGTTGGGCAGTTGATAAGGAGAATTGGCCTCGCTGTAACTAAGCATTTGGCTTAACTCCTTAACTCCCTAACTCCTTAACTCCTGAACAAACTCCTCCCTCCTTGCTACTCTTAGTGTG